>Ga0335077_10006838_pt1 | contig 14103 bp, 13 predicted proteins | sample Lox_Sample_31_FD_207151 | JGI IMG/M metagenome (GOLD analysis project Ga0335077, IMG submission 207151) | Soil microbial communities from Loxahatchee National Wildlife Refuge, Florida, United States - Lox_Sample_3.1 | ecosystem: Environmental > Terrestrial > Soil > Wetlands | place: USA...
CGCTCCACTTGGGTATGAGTGTAGCAATGACGTTCCCTCTTCAACGTTACTGACTTGATAGGTGCACTTTCTGCTCACGGCGGCCTTCCATCGAAGTTCTAATCTGGAAGCCACTGGCCAGAAACGTTAGTGCTCTATCGGAGGCGCGTTTTCACAAAAGTGCCAAGTTGGGCGAGTTGCTCCGCGCTTTCGATAGAGCCGTTTGAACCAAGCCGCCCGTGGGTGCGGCGGACGCGGGACCTATGCAAATTGAATGGAATGAGAGAACGGTGTTGAGTTGCGGTTGGGGGATGCGGCGAAGCGCGGAAGACAACCGCCGAGGTCGGCGAGCTGGCAGAAGGGCAAAACGGTTGCCAACAGCGTGGGTGGAGAAGTTGGAATAAGGTATTTCGTGTGCCGCCAAGCATAGAGGGGCTGAACGTGTCGAAGCACGTGAAAGATTCGAGTTGGCGAGAGTGTTTTCATGCGGCGGCAATGGTCAGCGGCGGAGAACGGAGTCGCATTTCGGCAGCCGTAAGCCTTTCGATGACCTTCATTGAGCCATCACACTTGGGGCAGCGCCAAAGATCGGTGGAGTCATTAGTGGAGGAGGCGTCTTGTTGGGCTGGTGGATCTTGTCGCGGTCCGAGCAAGTGAAAGCAAAGCGGCAGACGTGTGGCGCGTTGGCGGTTAGCTAAGAAGCCAAAGTTTCGGATGCGCACGAAGCCTTGCGGAAGCAGATGCAACAGGAAGCGGCGCAAGAACTCATCGATAGATAGAGGCAGGAGCTTCTGTTCGTTGTTGTGGGCCGAATCGCGCCAGCGAAAGATAACCTGGCCATCCGCAAAGGACACCAAGCGATGGTTGGAAATAGCCACGCGATGGGTGTAGCGGCCGAGATACTGGAGCACATGCTCTGGGCCGCCAAACGGTGGTTTCGCGTAGACCACCCAATCCTTGCGGAACAGTGGACGTAGCCAAGCGGCGAAGATTTTCGGTTCGGCGAGTAGCGCCAGATTTCCGTGAAAGCGGAATCGGCCGTCCTGGAATGCCTGCTTAAGACCAGCGACAAACTTGCCGCGAAAGACGCGGCTGAGCACCTTGATGGGAAGAAAGAACCGGTAAGGTGATCGCATCCAGTGCATTTGATCGAGCGACAGGCCGCCGGCGGGAATCACGCAATGGACATGCGGGTGAAGTTCGAGCTTTTGATTCCAAGTGTGCAGTACGCTGAAGAAGCCGATCTGTGCGCCGAGGTGTCGCGGATCGCGTGCAACTTCAAGAAGGGTTTCAGCACTGGCACGAAACAAAAGATCGTAGACGGCCTTCTTGTTCTGCAGCGCGAGTGGCGCCAACTCACGAGGTAGCGTGAAGACCACATGGACGTAGCGCGTCGGGAGAAGTTCTCTTTGACGCGCGGCAATCCATCGTTCCCGGGCACCCGTCTGACACTTGGGGCAGTGCCGGTTGCGGCAGGAGTTGTAAGAGATAGCGCGATGTCCGCAGCAAGTGCATTCATCGAGATGGCCGCCGAGTGCGGCGGTGCGACACCGCGCAATGGCCAGCAGCACTTTGAGGTGCTTCCAACCGAGCCAGTGACGGTTTCGTTCGATGAATGTGTCGCCCGCGATGCGGATGAGATCGGCCACCTCCAGGGGTGGCCGGCTCATCTATTCGTTCCGTTGTTCGTCTTTGAGCTTCAGCGAATCCAAAGGACTGGCAGTCGCGTGCAGATGACGCTGCGAAAGATGGAGGTAGATGGTGGTCTCTTTCAGATCGCTGTGGCCTAACAGAATCTGAATGGTGCGCAGATCCGCGCCCGCTTCCAGCAGATGCGTGGCGAAACAGTGGCGCAGCGTGTGCGGGTAGATGACTTTCTGGAGGGCGGCCTTCTGAGCCGCACCTTTGCAGGCATGGTAGATCGCCTTGGGCGTGATGGGCCGATCACTGGTGTGAGCATACCTGCTAGGGAACAGCCATATGCTGGGCTTGCGTCGCAACCGGCGCCAGTGTTGACGGAGTTCATCGAGCAACGTCGGACTGAGCATTACGTCCCGGTCTCTGCGACCTTTACCGCCTCGGACGTGAATCACCATGCGCTGACTGTCGATGTCACTCACTTTTAAGCGCGCGAGTTCGGCGCGTCGGAGTCCGGTGGCATAGAGAGTCATCAGCAAAGTGCGATGCAAGGGAATGCGAGCCGAATCGATCAGTCGTGCCACTTCTTCCTGACTCAAGATCGTCGGTAGGTGCCGCGTCGTTTTCGGGTAGGGGGTCTCTTCCAGGTTCCAGGCCTTCTTGAGAGTTTTGATGTAGAAGAATCGGAGAGCTGCCAAGCGTTGCCGAACCGAGGATGTTGCCAATTTCTGCTTTTGGAAAAGTTCGGCTTGGTATTCGCGAATGTGCCGAGGGCCCAAGCGGTCCGGCGGAAGATGGAATCGTCGAGAGAAATCTTCGACGACGCGGATGTAACAATCTATGGTAGTCTCAGCGTAATTACGACGCTGGAGTTCCTCCAGCATCATTTTTCTTAGATGGGTCACAGGGACCTCCTCGTGACCCAAACTTATCTCAGCCCTCAGGCAACCACCGATCCACTCACCTCACGCGTAGCGTCCGCCGCCGGGCGGCTTGGTTCAAACGGCGTTCTGGGAAGCTGAGAATGCTTCGATTAACGGCTCTCGGACGCCATAATCGGAAAGTCCCGGCTAGTACCTGATCGCCCAAATAGAATTAATCGACCTTCATCTTTTCAAGGTGTGCATCTGCCAATTGTTTGAGTCTCCGGAGGATGGCAGCGATATGTCCTGATTTGATGACATCGCCAAGGTGACCGTCGCAGAATCGTTCGTATCGGAGGCTTGCAGTAATCAGCTTAATGCACGTTGCGAGCCTATGCGCCATCCACGCGGCAACAAGTGAAACGGCCGCTTCAACACTCATCCAGACGATTGTGAGTGCTTGAACTCGACGAATTTGACGGAGAGCGTTTTTGTCTGGGCTCAGCGTCACGGAAACCATTTCCGCATTATCGCATTCGCAGTGAAGAAACGGAGCAGAATCGGCCGAACCTAAGAGCTTCGTGTAAACTGGCTCGGTGTTCCTCCATCGCATACTCGTTCTGGCTACATTCTCACTCTTCTGCTCTGGAATCACCGCCGCACAGTCCGTTGACAAAGAAACGGAGCCTGCCGCAGTAATCGAGTTAGGAGGAAGTGCCTCCCGAAGTGTCACTAACGGTACATCAAGTTTTGGCCCTAGCGTTGCCGCTGAGGTAACACCGATAAAGAACTGGCTCGAACTTGAGTTTGGGACGACCGCTCTGTTCAGACACCATTCCACGGAATGGGGAACTGACCTCTTGTTCAAAAAGCCTTGGGACCTGTCCAAGAAAGTGGAGTTCATGCTTGGCGTCGGTCCCGAATGGGTTCACTCCAACCAGTACGGAACCACAACGAACTCAACGAGCATCGAAGCCGTTGGCGACTTCATGTTTTGGCCCTCAGCGAAACACAGGTTCGGTTGGTATTTGGAGCCGGCTTACGAGTACAACTTCGGCCGTGGCCGCGAACAATCCCTCAGCATCACCGGTGGCCTGTTGATTTCAATCCGATAACCTTAATCCGGTAACTGCAGAAAACTGCGAGGACCTTCCCGATCAAGGCTGGCGACTTCGTGTGTGAAGAATTCTGCTGAGCTCTTGCTGAACTTTGGGCTGCAAATGAGGGCATTCCGAAGCAAATGAGACATGCTTAACTCGAACAAAACAAACGAAAATGGGTCCGTGCGAACAGGTCAGGTAGAATTAGCAAACCGCCGCCTGAGCGTGAGTTTCTTGCCCAGAAGGATGTGCAGACTGCGGTGTCATGTGGGTGTCATACGAATTGTGACGAATGCCAATAAATAAAAGCGAAAACTGAAAAGAGAAGGTTAATCGGGTTTTCCCCGTTTTGCCAGAACTTGCTCGTTCCCCTCGATTTGTCTCGGCTCCGGCAAGTTCCGATGAAATATATTTTTACCTTCAGTGATGGTTGAAGTCGCAAATGGCATCAGACCGAGAGCGATGGATGTGTTGGTCGAAGGCGTCGTAGGCTATGCAGGTTCGGGCGACCGGAGCTTCGCAAACAAAAAACGATCTCGAAAATGGTTTGGACGGTTAGTCGTTTGCTGTATGATGCGGATACAGACTCACCCAATAAATTCAATGAACTTCACGAAATGCAGAGGAAAACTATGAGCCTTGGCACGCGCAGAGACCTTCTGTTGACCCTCTTGGCGACAGCGCTACTTTTGGCCGGCTGCCAGAATGGTCCTGTCAAACAAGCAGTCTCGCATAAAGACGATTACAAGCAGGCATACATTTACGGTTTCCCGATGTTGATGAACTACGCTGTGATGTACGAATACGCCGTCGACAAGAACTCAGGTCAGTACAAGGCTCCGTTCAATCAGATTTACAATGAGGCTCGGGTTTTCACGCCGAAAGACACTTCCATCCCGACGCCGAACAGCGACACGCCCTACTCATTTCTCTGGATGGACCTGCGCGCAGAACCGCTTGTCTTATGCGTGCCAAAGATAGAGAAGAGTCGCTATTACGACGTGGAATTTGTAGACCTATATACGAACACATACGCATACCTGGGCAGCCGAACGACGGGCAATGACGCGGGGTGCTATATGGTGGCGGGTCCGGATTGGAAAGACGAGACGCCAGCCGGCATCAAGAAGGTCATACATTGCGAGACGCAGTTCTCTTTGGCCGGTTATCGCACGCAGCTCTTTGGTCCCAACGACATGGAGAACGTGAAGAAGATTCAGGCTGGTTATAAGGTCCAGCTGCTCTCCGCTTTTCTGAAGCAACCCGCGCCAGCAGCCGCACCCGCCATCGACTGGCCAGCATTCATCAAAGACGACATGAAGCTGCCCTTTCCCAAGTTCCTCAACTTCGTTTTGCAGTTCTGCCCTGAGGTACCGGAAGAGAAGGCGCTCCGGGCGAAGTTTGCGGAAATTGGCATCGCTCCCGGGAAGCCCTTCGATTTGGCAAAACTCTCTGAGACGCAAAAGGCTGAGGAGGCGCTCGGAGTCAAAGAGGGCTACGACGCCATCGTCCAAAAGAAGGACAATATTGGCAAAAACATCAATGGATGGCTGATTGGCAGTGGTTTCGGCGACCGTGCTTTCTACAACGGTGACTGGTTGTTGCGCGCAGCAGCAGCCTTGGCTGGAATTTACGGAAATATCGCAGCAGAGGCCGTCTACCCATTAGCGCATAACGACAGCACCGGAGCGGCTCTCGACGGCAGCAAGCACAACTACACCGTGACGTTCGCCGCCGGACAGTATCCGCCGGTGAATGCATTCTGGTCGCTCACCATGTATGACGGAAAGACGCAACTCCTGGTCGATAACCCGATTAATCGTTATCTGATCAATTCCCCGATGTTGCCGAACCTCAAGAAGAACAAAGACGGCTCGCTGACGCTGTACATCCAGAAGGAAACACCGCCTGCGGACAAGAAAGCCAACTGGCTGCCTGCACCAGATGGCCCGATTTATATGGTGATGCGTTTGTATTGGCCCAAGACCGAACCGCCATCGGTCCTACCGCCTGGCGAAGGTACCTGGCAGCCGCCTGCGATTCAAGTTACGCAGTAGCCGGAGACCCACAGGGAAAAAGAGAGGCCAGCGAATCTGCGCGCTAATAGGAAATAGGAAAGGACGAGAGTTAAAATGCCAGGCCTTCTCGTTTCCGTCTGGATTGTTCAGCCCGCTTACTCTACGAGTTCGATCTCGTTTGGTCGCCACGTCTTGTCGAACCACGGTTCCAGCGGTCCATAGAGTCGCAGAATCATGAACCAACCCTTTTTCGGGAGAGTCTGTACCCAGTTGTTTTCTTCGCCGACGGGAGCCTTTGGGCCAAAGTAAACATCCACCGAGCCGTCTGCATTCGTTTTCAGACCCTTGGTTTGGCTGCTCACGCTCGGATACTGCTGGTCGGTTTGTAGCATCGAGCGCGTCTGGTTGTCGTAGACGATGACCGACCAGAAGTCCTTTACTGGAATGTGTGGTGGCAGATGCAGTTTGTAGGTTTTGCCGCCGTCAAAAGGATTGCCCTTTGAATCCTGTACAGTCCATGGATATTGGGAGCCCTCGCCGACCATCTTCATTTCCATAGCAGGGGTGATGCCAGTTGCAAAATAGTAGTATTGGATGTAACCGTCGAGGTTGGTCACTCCCGGCGCTTTCAGGAATTGGTAGCCGCCGAAGAAGGGCAACCGCCAATGAGCATCTGGATAAAAGTACGCCTCCGGCTCTCGAATTTTGAAGGCGATTGTACGCGCCGTCACCGCACCGATGTTCGCCGCATCCGTCAAAATCTTCTTCATCCGGTCATCGGGATTGAAGGGCTTTCCCTTTTCGATGCCCAGTGACGCAAACAGACCCATCATGGTTGGATCGTTGGGAGCACTCGGTTCTTCCTGAATGACTTTATTGAGCATTTCCCAGAATGAGTAATCTCCGGGGGAGACGAAGTTTGAAGGAAGGCCAGAAGCATTCGCGAACGTCATCGCGGGTGGATTGGCTGCATCGGCAAGCTGATAGATTCTTAGGTCTTTCTTGACCAGTTCGACACCGGGATCCGGAGAGCCATTCACTAGAAAACTCCTGAAGAACAGCCAGTTTCCGTATGTGGAAGACCGCATGACAGTGTAGCCCTCGGGAATCTGTCCATCGTAGCCGGGGGGCAACAAGAGATACTTGCCGCCTCTTCCTTTGTCCGCACCAGTAATACCGACGTCGGCGACCCAACGATAGTAAAAGTCGTTCACCCCGCCGAGAACCTTCGGCGGAATCTCCAAAACCAAGGCCCCTTTTTTAGTGTCGAGCCAAACGAAACTATAAACAGTGTTGTCGTTCGCGGTCAGTTCTACAGTTTTTGAATCGACTAGATGCTCCCAGATTACGTCTGTCTGGTTATCCGGTCCGAATTTTCGAATCGAGTCGCGCATTCCGGCTTGGTTCACGATGGGAATAGCCAAGAGATATGCCTGCAAAGCCCGAGAGTGGTCAAGATTGTCATAGATTTTGTTGGCGGTTTCGGAGTCGGGGTAGCCATCAGACAGTTTTAGTGTGCCAATGGATGATTCAATTTTGTCCGGCACGGTAACCCCCGGAGCAATCGGCGTAGTCATTTTGTACTGCTGTGCATAGCTCGAACTGGCGGCAATGGCCGCGAGAACCATGAACATCCCAAATGCCCAAAATCGCATAAAAATTCGCATTAGCTTTTCCTTCCGGCTTACGTTTCTCTGTTGATCGGAGGCCCCCGGGCAGATCGACCGTCTCCTGCCATCGGCCCGCATGGGGTGAAAAATTTCTCCAACAGTATTTACTGGCATACAGACGAGCGACCGTGACGAGCGTCACACGGGGTTTCATTCAACTTCGCAGGAAGTGCGGCTCGTTGGTTTTGTTACTGGACAATTCGGAAAGATGTGGGGTTAAAATATTGGTAACACAGGTCAACACTTCCTCATTTCTGATCTCCCCTTCAGACCTGTGGATTGAGCGGCACTATCCTCGCTCCAAATAGATAGCCTAGAGTTTTTCATTCTAGTTAGGAGTCTGAAATTGATGAGTGACAGCTACCTAAGCTATGGCGTTTCCAGAGGTTCTTCCCGGCTTCAGACGGCGCGCATCTGTCGTCTGGTTCTAATCTCGTGTGCGCTAACCACGTTTGGCGCAAGCGGTTCAATGGCCCAGCAAACCCCGGGCGCTCCCGGTTCGCCAGAAGCCACCACCACAATTGACGGCAAGTATTTGCCAGCCCCACCCCAGAGGTTCGAAGGGGATATTCAGTTGAACGCATTGCAATCCAAGCCATTCTGGCCGGCGCGGGTCGTGCCGCCTAAAGGCGCACCAAACATCCTGTTGATCATGACTGACGATGTGGGTTTTGCAGCGCCGAGTACGTTCGGTGGAGTAATCCCGACACCAACGCTGGATCGGGTAGCGTCGATGGGGTTGCGATATACGAATTTTCACTCGACGGCACTGTGCTCGCCCACTCGGGCTGCTCTCATTACTGGTCGCAATCACCATTCGGTCGGATTTGGTGTGGTTTCCGAGCAATCGACCGGGTATCCCGGTTATAACAGCGCCATCGAGAAGGACAGCGCAACGATCGGCCGCATCCTTCTCGAGAATGGCTACCGCACATCGTGGTTTGGCAAGAATCATAACGTGCCAACTTACATGGCCAGTCAAGCGGGACCCTTTAGCCAGTGGCCTACGGGGATGGGCTTCGAATATTTTTACGGGTTCATTGGTGGAGACACCAGCCAATGGCAACCCGGCACGCTGTTTCAAAACACCACGCCGATCCATCCCTACGTCGGAAATCCCAAGTGGAACCTCATGACCGCCATGGCCGACGACGCGATTCACTGGATGAACCAGTTGAATGACATCGATCCGTCTTTGCCCTTCTTCTGTTATTTCGTTCCCGGAGCCACCCACGCTCCACACCACCCAACCCCGGAATGGATCGAGAAGGCACACAACCTGCACCTTTTTGATAATGGTTGGAATACTCTTCGCGATCAGATTTTCGCCAACCAAAAAAAGCTCGGCGTGATCCCGCAAGATTCGCAACTCACACCTTGGCCCGACAAACTGTTGAAACGTTGGGAAACCTTGACGCCAGAGGAAAAGAAGCTGTACATCCGCCAAGCCGAAGTCTACGCCGCCTACTTAATGTATGCCGACGACGAAATCGGCCGCGTGATCCGCGAGGTCGAGCGCGAAGGCAAGCTCGATAACACCTTGATCATCTACATCAGCGGAGACAACGGCGCGAGCGCCGAAGGAACTCCAAACGGAACACCCAACGAACTGTTGACGTTCAATGGCGTTGACCTACCTGTGGCCGAACAGATGAAGTTTTATGACGTCTGGGGTACGGACAAAACCTACAATCACTTTGCAGTGCCATGGGCGTGGGCTTTTGATACCCCTTACAAGTGGACGAAGCAGATTCCATCGTTTTTCGGCGGAACAAGGCAAGGCATGGCAATTGCTTGGCCGGGACACATCAAGGATGCTGGCGGCATTCGCTGGCAGTTTCATCACGTAATCGACATTGTTCCAACGATCTTGGAAGCGACGGGCATCCCAGCGCCAGTGATGGTGGACGGAATTGCCCAAAAGCCTATCGAAGGTGTCAGCATGGCTTATACATTCGATAAAGCCAACGCCAACGCACCAACACCTCACAAAACGCAGTACTTTGAAATGTTTGGTGTGCAGGCCCTCTACAACGATGGTTGGATGCTAAGCGCGGTTCCGACCCGCCCACCTTGGGTTATGGCTGGCGCCGCAATTCCCGATCCGGCCACTGCGTTCCAGTTCGAACTCTATGATGTTCGACATGACTGGACGCAGAACACCGACGTCGCTGCAAAATATCCGAAGAAAGTCGAAGAGATGAAAGACCTGATGTTCGGCGAATTTGCAAAATACAACGTGTTGCCGCTGGACGCCTCCGTTGCAACTCGTGCGGTCGCGCCTCGCCCAAGCCTTGCTGCCGGACGCGACGTGTTTACCTACACTGGCGGGACGGTCACCGGAATACCGGGTGGGGCCGCGCCTAACTTACTCAATACTTCCTTCACGATGACCGCGGTCGTTGAAGTCCCGCAGGGCGGTGCGGAAGGAATGATCAACACGAACGGTGGGCGCTTTGGTGGTTATGGGTTCTACCTCCTGAAGAGCAAGCCGGTCTTCGTGTGGAATCTGCTGGACTTGAAGCGGGCTCGTTGGGAGAGCCCCGAAGCACTGACTCCCGGCAAACATACCGTTGAGTTCGACTTTAAATACGAGGGACTTGGCTTCGCCACTCTCGCATTCAACAACCTTAGCGGAATCGGCCGTGCTGCCACCGGCACGTTGAAGGTGGATGGCAAAGTCGTTGCCACCCAAACCATGGAGCGGACGATTCCAATCATCTTCTCCATAGACGAAACCTTTGACGTAGGAGCGGACACTGGTACACCTGTCGATGACAGTGACTACCAAGTTCCCTTCAATTTTACTGGCAAGCTCAACAAACTCACCATTGCTGTAGAGCGGCCGAAACTCACACCACAAGACATTCAAAAACTCAAAGAGGGTGAAGCCGCAGCGGCCGACGCTCGATAAGAAATGGACGGGAGAAGAGGGGCAGTATTCCGTGACTGCCCCCGTCCATCTGCCTCAGAATCTCCCCGAAAGCAGTGCCATCCCGAACGCCTTCTTCACGTGCCCGGGGTAGACATACAGGATTTCGTGAAGTACGTCACCCGTGGTGCCTTCGTCCCAGCCGTTTCTGGCTCTCAGCCCAGTCGCGGCAAGCTCCAGCACGCCAGCAAGCTGCAATTCGCGATGCACCTGTTCCGAGGTTCCGTTGAACCACGCGACGTGAACAGCTTCCTCATCTTCGATCGTGGTCCCGGTCTCTTCCGTGATCGAAGGGAATGTAGCCCAATTCAAGAAACTCGAGAGCCTTGTCAAAGGTGTCTGTACTCAGAATAGGTTCGACCTCCTCTGGGATTTGCAAGGGCGGCATTGACTCTACTTGCTACTACTTTTAACCGATTTGAGGGTCTAAGATCCCCATTGGAATCTGACGGTTTGGAGCAAATCAAAAATGCACATTGAAAACAAGAGACATACCAACGCTCACCAACCCCTCACCTCCCTCTCACCAACGTAGGCTTCAATCCCCCCCTCTCCGCCAGAATTTTCCCTAACTGCTTCTAGCGTCAAGGCCTTACGCGGCTCGATGTTCTCCAACTCTGGCCGCTTTTCGGCCGATTCGAACGACAATTGGGGAACAGTTTGGGGAACAACTGTACCGAATTCCTTCCGAGCAGCACCGCTTGAACCCGAGCTAGAAGCGTTCGATCCATTCAACGAACGCGAGAACACTTTTGAGTTTTTCAGCTTTTGATACTCCGCGAATCGTGAAGGCCCCATCTACTTCAAATGTGTCCGGGCCACTCTGCACAATTTTGGTTGAGTGGAACGTTATATAAGGACTCTGCTTCACATCGAAGAAATCCTTGCGTTTCAACTTGCCGTCTTTCATTCCGCTTCCGGTATCCACACTGTCAGCTTGAATCTTGATGTCCAACGAAGCCGAGGGAATTTGCGGCCAAAGCGGATGGCAACGGGCGTGACAGGTCGGGGTTTACCTGGCGCGACTGTGTGCTAGCGGAGGCCGCAGGTCTAAACAAATCAGGCACATAGCAGCAACAAACTGACTGATAGGGATCATCAAGGCGAGCTAACAACGAAATCTGGCGAGAATAGTGGCGAGATTACGGCGAGAATCTGCTAGGATCATAGCGAGGTCAATGGCGCGGTTATGGCGAGAGCCTATATCCACGAACTTCCTGATTGGCCGAGATTTAGCTGGAACTCAGTAGCCATGGCTCCGCTGCTGTCGGAAGTAAGGCTGCGGCAGGGGCTGCTGCTTGGAAGAATGACGAGTTACGGCTTCGCGTCGCAATCGACAACCGCGCTCAAGGTGCTTACCGAGGAAACCATCAAGTCGAGTGCCATCGAAGGTGTGGTGTTGGACCCTGAAAGCGTCCGTTCCTCGATCGCGAAGAAACTGGGGCTCAACGTGGCTGGGCTAAAAGATCACAAGGATCGCAACGTCGAGGGGGTCGTCGAGATGATGCTGGATGCTACTCAACGATTCGAAGCACCTCTGACTAGGGAGCGTTTGTTTGACTGGCACGCCAACCTGTTTCCGGAGGTCCGCAGAACAACCGACAAGTTTCGCGTGGGAGCATGGCGGGACGACAGCGGAGGTTCGATGCAGGTGATTTCAGGACCGATTGGCCGTCCGAAAGTTCACTACGTCGCCCCTGCAGCTAACCGCCTGAATGCGGAGATGGAGAGGTTTCTCGGATGGTTCGAAAGCGACGAGCAGCAGGACGCTCTGCTCAAAACGGCAATCGCCCATCTTTGGTTTGTGACCATCCACCCGTTTGAGGACGGCAATGGAAGAATTGCGAGAGCCATCGCCGAGATGTGTCTAGCTCGTTCGGATGGCAGCGCGCAGCGCTTCTACAGCATGTCGACACAGATTCTCGAAGAAAGAAGGAGCTATTACGAGATTCTTGAAAAAACTCAGTCGGGCTCACTCGACATTACAGAATGGGTTACATGGTTCCTCAAATGCCTCGACCGCGCGATTGAACACTCAAACGAGATCACGAGCAGTGCCCTGGTGAAAGACTCTTTCTGGCAGCAGTTGAGAAAGAAGAATGTCTCGCTGAACGCAAGGCAAAAGAGAGTGTTGAACAAACTGCTTGGCGGCTTCGAAGGAAAACTGACTCGCGAAAAGTGGATGAAGCTGACGAAAGCTTCCTCCCGCACAGCTCTGCGAGACATCAACGGGTTGATTGAGCTGAACATCCTCGAACAAGAGGAGGCGGGAGGGAGAAGTACCTCCTATCGACTAAAGAAGTACCCAATCTAGGCGACCGGACATTAAATCCGGCCGAAGGAAGCTACCACGGAGTGTTCCGGTAATCTTCTTTCAATAGCAAGCGGCTGAAAGCAAGACTATCGGGATCGGCATGATCCGAACCAGCGTCGTCCGGCAAAGTGGACACACAAATACTTCCAGCTTCAATTCACTGCCCTCTTTGCATGCGTTTACGGGTTCCTGAACTACCCTTTCAGTTCGACGATTATTACGTCGATGGGGTGACCGCTCAGGTTCTCCGGCAAATGGCTTCCGGCGGGCGAATAGAGCGTCTCGCCTGCGCGGAAACGGCGCTCTTCCGTTTTGCCATCCGGGAACGTAAACCTGCAATGGACATCATTCTGGAAAATCGCGACACTGTCGGGATGTGAGTGCATCACCGACTTCTCGTGTCCTTTGTAGTTGGCTCGGAGCACGCGCACCTTCTCATTTTCGACCTCAACTTTGTAATGTTTCGGGTCCACTTTGACGGGGTCTTGAATTTCCATTTGGGGTTTCGGAGCTGTAGACATTGCTTTCTCCTTTGACGGGGTGAATTTATGGTTTATCGGGGGAGACCGGAGCATAGTCCGTGGAACAGCGAGGGTCAAGTCATTGTTAGCGCATTGCGCGACCTAACGCAGAATCAGGGTCACAGCCACGGCTGCCACCACCAGTTTCACCAGCCATCCAAGGGAATGAGACGCAGTAATTGCGGAGTGCAATTTGATGAACAGCCCATTGACGATGAGTAACGGCAAGGGCCCGACGAGCCAAATAGCGAGCGCCAGTTTGAGAGTCGCGCTGTACGAGTGGAGATTTAGGCGGGCGCGCAAGAGTGTGAAGACCGCGCAAGTGACAAAGGGCAGAGGGGCCGACCACGCGATAGCTTTCATTTCCCCCTGACCATGCGGGTACCGCCAGATTTCAGGGTACTGGTTGTATCGCTTGTAGAGCCAATCGCCCATGAACAACCAATCGGTCAGCGATGCCACGAGTCCCCCGGCAAACACCGTCAACGCTACGCGAATCCAATTCATGACGTCCCCTCTGCCTTCGTAAGCCTCTCCCTAATGCCCGGAGTATAATCCGTTCTCCAATCAGAAGGCGCGATGGTCGGGTTTGACAGAAACGAGATTCGGGGATTGGAGCAGAACCCCCAGACCAAATCCCGCTGGGCGCAATTGGCACGATCTGGCAAGAGGGTGATGCAGTTCCCTATCTTCGCCTTTGCCGATAAGCATGTAATCGGGAACGACTTTTCCGGTCTTGCCAATGATCGCCTTTCCCCTACGCCAACCGAAGCCCGGAATCCTCGCGCTGCGGAGCAGGGTAACTGTTTCGTTTGCCATTGCCATGGAGGCTCCTCAACCTCACAATGGCTAATACCGTCCGTTTCGAAATTCGAGCCAGGAAAAGCCGGTACCAGGCGATGCCTTGCAAGTGGTTGGAATTGCAGTACCTTCAAGACACCCCTTCGCCGTGGCAATCTCCTCCCCCCTCCGCCAGATTTCCCCGACTCCATCGAGTCTTACAAGCTGCTCTTCCCGAATATCCAGATGTCAGCTGCAAACCTTACAGCCTCATGAATCACCTTGCCG
>Ga0335077_10006839_pt1 | contig 14098 bp, 12 predicted proteins | sample Lox_Sample_31_FD_207151 | JGI IMG/M metagenome (GOLD analysis project Ga0335077, IMG submission 207151) | Soil microbial communities from Loxahatchee National Wildlife Refuge, Florida, United States - Lox_Sample_3.1 | ecosystem: Environmental > Terrestrial > Soil > Wetlands | place: USA...
CCATCGTGCGAACGGCCACCGGAGTAACGGCCTCTGATAAGAATGACGAAGGAACCCGCCTGTCCGAGGAATGGTATCGTGCCAAGTTTTGTTAAGATCCGAACCCTACCGCCTTCAATCGGGACTCACGCGGCATGGAGGGCGGGAGTGTGACTGGACAGGCAAGAAGTGATCGCCTGTAAGAGACGTGACGGTGTGAAGGGCTTCGCAAGCACCGGGACCGCGTCGGGGGGTTTGTCACCACCGGACCAGCCGGTCATCAGCAATACCGGCATCGAAGGATCCAAAGCCAGGATCCGGCCGATCATTTCAATGCCGCTCATCCGGGGCATCACGACGTCGCTGAGCACCAATTCCACCGTTTGGTGATGTTCGGCAAAACGTTCGAGTCCCTGTCGTCCGCATTCGGCTTCGATGACGTTGTAACCGCTGCTCTCGAGTATGGCTGCAGTCAGCCGGCGTACCGCAGGATCGTCATCCACAACCAGAATTGTGTTGGATTCGGTGGTACTCATATAGTTGCCTGCTCCGGGTAATACCGGATATGTAAGAATTCCGTCCAGACATCTCTCTAGAGCAAACAAATTGCCGCAGTTTGCAGACGGAAACCGATCGGGTGACTGGGACGTACTAAAACTACGGTTCTCCAGTAATTAGCCGGGTATCAACATTGGTTGACGCAGATTTTGTTCGAGGGCTGTGCGTAAAAGAATTACACTTTTCCTTTCCCGGATCATCGACGGAATCGGCGAAAATTACACGATTTTCGGCCTGATTTTCAACTGTTAACGACAGAAAACAGGTAAATTCCCGAGAAAAACACCGACTCTCAGGCCTTCATGTCCTTGCCGCTGATCTGCACATCGAAGCCGTCCGGGTCTTTCGTGTGGAAACTGTTTTCGGTGTCGGGCCGGACCGGCAGACCACGGCGCTTCAACTCGGCTTCCACGGCATTTTTGTCCCAGGTTTCGATGGTGTAGGCGATGTGATCGACGCGGGGCAGGGTAGCACCCTCCCGCCCGTTTCGCGGGAGCAGGAACGAATCGCCGAAGGAAAGATTGCACTGCCGTCCGGTATCGCCGCTGACCTTCATTCCGAGCAAATCGACGTACCAGTCGCGGGTTACTTTGTAGTCCTTTACCTGATAAGAAATGTGGTTGATGGTGACGGCTTTGAATCCCTTGCCCTCGTCCGCCAATGCCGGCGCTGCCGCGGTCGCGGCCGATGCGGCTACGGCGAGACTCCGGATCAGTTGGCGCCGGTTCATCTTTCCCTCTTCAAAGTCCTGCAAAAGCCTTGCAATAATCTGTTCCATGTCGGAACTCCTCTCTGAAATGACCGTTTCCCTATGCTACACCCTACTCCGTCCATGAAATCCGATCGAAGATTGCACGCAGCCGTTTTCCCTTACCCGGATTGATGGACTCGACGAACGACACCCGCCCCTCCAGGTGCATCCGGAAATGCGGGTGGGCGTCGCGGTTCTGGCTTTCGGGACCCAATCGTACACAGTTTGTAAGAATTGCTTTGAGGCGCTCAAAGTCGCGACGCATCACGTTGGGATGCCGATTGACCACGAGGCCGGCGAGGTGCTGGCGCACGCCGCGGCGCATGATGCGCGTCTTGCGGTGATGGACGTGAAATCCCTCCTCTTCGAGGACTGCGGCTACGTGCAGGGAGAAGCGCTCCACGCAGCGGCCGAACTCGTCGCCTCCCGAAAACGCGAGGTCGTCGGCATAACGCGTGTAGTGCGCGCCGGCAGATTGCGCGAGCCCTGCCAGACGGCAATCGACGCGATAGGCGCAGAGGTTGGCCAGTGCCGGCGAGGTGGGCGCACCCTGTGGAAGATGAGGGTGGGAGTACAACACCCGCGCCTCCCACAGTTGGTGGAGATCGACATCCAAGCCCGGGTTTTTCCAGGCGTCGTGTGGCGCGGCATTGGTGCAGATGCCGCCCAGAAGGTCGGCCACCGGTTCCGGATAGCCCAGCGTGCGGAAAAGCGCCTGGATGCGGGCACGGCGGATGGACGGGAAGAAATCGCGCAAGTCCATGCGCAGGACGACCTGCCGGCCCGCATGAGGCACAGCGAACGTGCGGATGGATCGGCCCTGGACGAACCCGTGGACCGCAGGGTGGGGAGGAATCTTCTCCAGAATTCCGGCGAGGATTCGGCGCTGCAGGACCTTGAGCCGCGGCTTGGGAGCTTCGATCAGCCGGATTCTGCCCGACTGCTTGGTGAGCGCCCGGTAGCGATAGTGGCGGAGAACCTGGCGGGTGTGCCGGTCGTGTTCGAGAGAGCGGAGATCGGCGAACCAGTCCAACTCTCCAGCGGTGATGCCGAGCCAGCCCGCCAGGGCGCCAGGGGAATCGATGGCGGGGATGGGCCAACCAGCGGCGGCCGCGACCGGCTGCATCTGCTGCGGTTCTGCGATCCAGCGATGGATCTTCAGACGATAGTGTCTCCAGGCTCGCAGAAAGGCCGGATCGTGAAAGAGGAACTCTACGACTTCCTGTTGCCGCGGGCGAATCCGTCCAGCGAAATGCCGGATGTATCGCCGGGCTACGGGGCGAAGCCAAGTCCAAGACCGGCCGAGCGTTTGTGTGGCGCGGGCGATCACTCCATCGATAGTCTGCTCGCCGGAGATCAAGGATCGGGCAAGTACCCTCGCCAGGGCGGGAGTCGGCATAGCGGAAGAAGCCGGCGGAATGCTCCAACTCGTCTCACCTGCGTGAGCCGAACCTTCGTCGCCGAAGGCGGACGCTCACGCCGCGAAATGTCAGTTCTTCACGTTCCCCTGGGGTAACCCCAGAGAGGGCCAAACCGAACCGAAGTCCGGTCGAAGCCCGGCTTGGAGCACCCCGCCGCCCCTGGCATCATAGCACCTGGCGTTGCGGAAGCTCCCAATTGCAGGGGTGAATGCAACCGGCAGTGTTAACGGCGGGCACCTTCACCGCGTCTTGCTTGCGATTTCTTCGAGGAGGCACTTTGCATCAGGTGATTCAAGAGGTGCGTTATTCGCTCAGGGTACTGCGGCGGAATCGCTGGTTCACAGGACTGGCCGTTCCGGCCCTGGGGCTGGGAATTGGAGCGGGTACGGCGCTCTTCAGCTGGATGGACGCGGTGCTCTTACGTCCTTTGCCGGGAATCCTCAGGCCGGCGGAACTGGTCACTTTCGAACGATGGCAGGCCGGGCAACTGTTGGGCAACATGTCATACCCCGATTACCAGGATTATGCGGCCAGGCTACGAAACTTCACGGGAGTCGCCGCGGAAGCTGTCACACGGGTCAGCTTTTCGCGCAGTGACCGGGCGGAGCGGGCGGGCGGCGCATTAGTCACCGGCAGTTATTTCCCGTTGCTTGGTGTGAGGCCGGCCGCGGGGCGGCTGCTTGGCCCGGACGACGAGCGCGAAGCACGCGAAGTGGCGGTGTTGAGTTTTGCGTTCTGGGAGCGCGCCTTCGGAAGAGATCCCGGCATCCTGGGCAAGGTGATCGCCGTGAACGGGCATCCGTTCACGGTTGCAGGCGTCGCGCAGAGTGAGTTCCGCGGCACCGATCCGCAGTTTCAGCCGGACCTTTGGATGCCGATCACGCAGACGCCCATCGCGATGCCGCGATTGTCCGCCGGGGTGCTGCGCAACCGCTCGTCGGGTTGGGTGCGGATTATGGCGAGGCTTCGGACGCACTCGACGCTCGCCGGTGCGCAGGCGGAGGCGAATCAGACCGCCGCGCAACTTGCAGTGGAATATCCCCTGACCAATCACGCGCGAACCGTGGCGTTGGTCGAAGGCCTGGGTCTTTGGTCAGACGACCGGGCCGAACTGCGGCGGCTCCTGACGCTGCTGCTCGCCGCGGTGGGGCTTCTACAACTGCTGGCATGCGCGAACGTGGCGAACCTGATGCTGGCACGGGCTTTGGCGCGGCAGCGGGAGACCGCACTCAGGCTGGCGATCGGAGCGAATCGCAGCCAGTTGACGCGGTTGTTTCTGACGGAAGGGGCGCTGGTCGCGGCCGGATCGGCGATCCTGGGAATTGTGCTGGCGCCGGGATTGGCGCGGCTCGGATTGGCGCTGCCTCAGGCTGCTTACGCATTGCGCGGCACCGACGTTCAGCTCAACTGGCGAGTTTTGACTTTTGTACTGCTGCTGGGGGCAGGCACAGCCTTGCTGACCGGCAGCATGCCGGCGTGGCGCGCGGCGCGGACCGACCTGCTCGCGCCGCTGCGCGAAGGTACGCCTGGCGGAGGCCGGGCGAAGTCGCGGTTGCGCGGCAGCCTCGTCGCTTTGCAGATCGCCCTCTCGGTAATGTTGCTGGTGTGTGCCGGGACGGCCGTCCGAACCATCGAGCGAGGTTGGTTGGCCAATCCGATTGGGAGGCCCGAAGAGCTGTTGCTGTGTTCGTTGGACCTGACGATTCAGGGCTACAACGCTGAGGCCGGCTCACGATTTTACGATGCCTTACTGGAGCAGGTGCGGATGTTGCCGGGAGTCACCGCGGCGAGCCTGGGCAGTTCCGTGCCTCCGGAGGAGATCTCGGGACGCATGCCGATTTTCTATCCGGGGCAGGCTCCGCCGGCGGAAGTGTTAGCGGGCCGGGAATTCGAACTGGGACTGCGGGTGGACGACGACATCGTCGGACCCGGGTTTTTCCGCACGCTGGGGATCGGGCTTCTCGAGGGCCGGGAGTTTTCCGGGCGCGATCGCGCGGACTCAGTTCCGGTAGCGATCGTCAACGGCGTTTTGGCGAAGCGCCTGTGGCCAGACAAGGATCCGGTCGGGCAGCAGATCTCGCTTGGGCCGCAGCGCCCGCCGGTCACGGTGGTGGGTGTCGTGCGGGACGTGGCATCACGATCGTTGCTGGGCGAGCCGCCGTTACATATTTACCTGCCCACCTCGCAAGCTTACGACGGCAGAGCGAAGATCCTGGTGCGCGGCGCGGTGCCGCAGGCCCAATTGGCGGCCGGTCTTCGGGCCGCGGTGGCCCGGATCGATCCGCGCCTGCCGTTGTACGGCTTTCAGACCATGCCGGAACACATTGCCGGCACGCTATGGAGGCAGAAAATGGCAGCCGCGATTCTGGGCGCCTTCGGGCTGCTGGCGTTGGCGCTGGCCTCGATGGGCGTGTACGGAGTGGTGGTGCATAGTGTCTCGCAGCGGAATCGGGAGATCGGGATTCGGATGGCGATTGGAGCGCAGGGCTCCCAGGTTTGCTCCCTCATCGTCCGGCACTCGCTGCTGTGGGTGGCGGGCGGGATGGCGATGGGGTTGCCGCTGGGGATGTGGGCGACCTGGGCGATGCAGAAGGGGATACCGGGAGCGCAGGCGAACGATCCTCAAGCGGTGGGGGTGACTCTGGCAATCCTGGGGGCGGTTGGGCTTCTGGCGAGCGCGCTTCCGGCAGCGCGCGCCGCGAAGGTGGATCCGGTCGAGGCGCTGCGGCATGAGTGATTACGATTCCGGTCCCGACATTATCGTGCAGAATGCGGGTGGGGCTTTCCCGGTGCCATAATGAGAGCGGCGAGTCCGATTTTGCGGGCTTCGCTTGAATCGGGAACTCAATTCCGAATCAGGAGGTATGCCTTGCAACGAACAGTTGTGTTATTGGTAGCGCTCGGCATCTTTTGCGATTCCGGCATGTCGCAGGCCACCGACGGGAAAGCGACCGCGCCGGCGGCGAGGCCGGCCGCCGACTTAGCCAGCGGGCTGGCCCAACGCCTGGGGGACCAGCTTCACGCGACGACGATCGTGGGCGAACCAGTCAAAGCAGGTACGGTAACGCTGATTCCAATCCTGTTGGTCGATGTCAATTTCGCCGGCGCGTCCGCCCCGGCCCCGGCGCCAAACGCGCAGGGGCTCGACGCATTTCTGATGAGCGGAGAGGCGCGCCCATTGGGTTTCGTGGTGGTCACGGCGAAGGGTACAAGGTTCATCCGGGTCGGCGATACACCGGCCAAGTGAGAACGATCATGAGAACAATACTTGCATCTCTGTCGCTTACCGGATATCTCGCGAGCTTGCCGTTGGGCGGTGCGCAGCCATTAGCCAAGCCGCTGGCTGAATTCGACAAGATGGTTTCGGAGCTCAAGTCCAGCAGCGTGGTGGGAGAACCCATCCGCGTGGGAAACACGACTGTCATTCCGTTTGCCGCAGTGCATTTCGGCCTGGGCAGCGGTGGTGCGGCTGCTGGGACGGCCGGAGGAATGGGCGCGAAGACCCTTCCGCTCGGCGTGGTGATTGTGGAGGACAACGAAGTACGCGTGGAATCGCTGCCGCATCAGGAGGAAAAGTCCCCGGCTACCATGCAGCAGCTCATGCAAGCGATCATCGACAGGAAGGTGTCGTTCATGGTGAACGGCATCAACCTGGGAAACGCGCCTGGGAAGGTCTCGGACCTGACTCCGATGGTCAACTCCATGATCGGCCAGACTACGATCATGGTGAACGGCCTTAACCTGGGCAGCCTGAATGCTCCGCGCCCGCCGGCTGCCGATGCGGACACGATTGCCAAACTGGAGACGGCGGCCACCAAGAATCCCACGCCGGAAGCCTATTACAAACTGGGAGAGGAATTGCGGAAGGCGGACCAAAAGGAGAGAGCGGCGGCCGCGTATGAGCAGGCAATCCGATTACGGCCCAACTACCTGGAAGCCGTACGTGCCCTCGCAGAACTGAAGAATTAGCGCGGGGCGGGCAAGGTCGCTGGAACTGAATCTCCGCGATGGTTGTCATAACGGGCAACACAGCGGCAGCCTCGAATCGGGTCCAAACAGGAGCAGCCTAGACCTAGAAAGTGTTCTGCTCGGTGCGGGCGATGATTTCGTTTTGCAGAGCGGGGGTCAGATCGCAGAAGTAGTCGCTGTAGCCGGCCACGCGGACGATCAGGTCGCGATACTTTTCGGGCTCCGCCTGGGCTGCGCGCAAGGTGTCGGCCGTCACCACGTTGAACTGAATGTGATGGCCATCCAGCTTGAAGTACGAACGGACCAGGTGGGCCAAGTGGTCGAGGCCTTCCTCGCCTTCTACCAGTCTGGGGGTGAACTTCTGATTCAGGAGCGTGCCGCCGGTGCGGATGTGGTCCATTCTGGCCGCCGACTTGATCACCGCCGTGGGACCGTGGCGGTCGGCGCCCTGCACCGGGGAGATGCCGTCGGAATGCGGCTCCCAGGCTTTCCGGCCGTCCGGCGTGGCGCCCGTCACCGAGCCAAAGTACACGTGGCAGGTCGTGGAAAGATAATTGACGCGGTAGACTCCGCCCTTGGTGTTCGGACGGCCGTTGATGGCATCGAAGAACAGGTCGAAGACTTTTGCGAGAAGGTCGTCCGCGTAGGAGTCGTCATTGCCGTACTTGGGAGTGCGGTTCCACAGCAGCAATCGTGTTTTTTCGCTGCCTTCGAAGTTGGCGCGCAGGGCATCGAGCAGGTCAGCCATCGAGAGGTGGGCATGGTCGAACACGTGGAATCTGATGGCCGACAGGCTGTCGGCGCAGGTGGCGGGAGCGACGGCCATGATGTACGTGGAGTTGTAGCGCGGCCCGCCGTCGTTGTAGTCGCGGCCGCGGGCGATGCAGTCGTCTACCAGCAGCGAGAGGTATGGCGCCGGCATCAAGCGGGCATACAGCCGTTCGATGACATTGTTGCCGCGAATCTTGACGTCCACCAGGTATTGCAATTGACGCCGAAAGGCGTCGAGCACGTCGTGAAAGGACCGGAAAACGCGGGGATCGCCGGTCTCGATGCCGACCATTTTTCCGGTCCGCGGATCGACGCCGTTGTTCAGGGTGATTTCGAGGACTTTCGGCAGGTTGAAATAGCCCGTGAGGATGTAGGCTTCCTTGCCGAAGGCGCCGGTTTCGACGCAGCCGGAGGTACCGCCGGCGCGCGCGTCCTCAACCGACTTGCCCTGGCGCAGAAGTTCCTCGACCACGGCATCGGCGTTGAAAATCGAAGGTTGCCCCCATCCCTTGCGGACGATTTCGAGACCGCGCTTCAGGAAGCGGTCGGGGTTCTTCTTGCTGAGCTGGAGATTGGACGACGGCTGCAGCAGCCGCATCTCGTCGATGACTTCGAGGATGAGATAAGAAAGGTCGTTGACGCCGGAGGAGCCATCGGGCCGCAGACCGCCGGTGTTGATGTTGCAGAAATCGGTGTAGGTGCCGCTTTCGGCGGCGGTCACGCCCACCTTGGGCGGCGCCGGCTGGTTGTTGAACTTGACCCAGAAGCACTGGAGCAGTTCGCGGGCCTGCTCGCGGGTGAGCTTCCCGCGGTCGAGGTCATGTTGATAGAAGGGATACAGGTGCTGGTCGAGGTGGCCCGGGTTGAACGAGTCCCACGTATTCAGTTCGGTGATGACGCTGAGGTGCGTGAACCAATAGGCCTGGATGGCTTCCCAGAAGTCGCGCGGCGCATGCGCCGGCACGTGGCGGCAAACTTCGGCGATCCTCTGCAGTGCGGCTTTTCGGCTCGGGTCGGGCTCGGAAGTCGCCAACTCCTCGGCCTTTTCCGCATGCCGCTGGGCGAAGCGGATGACCGCGCCCGCCGCCACGGACATCCCGCGCAGCTCCTGCTCTCGGTCGTAGGCATGCGGGTCATTAAAGAAGTCCAGGCGCGCGATGGCTTCGGCCACTTCGCGCTGAAGGTCCAGGAGGCCCTTGCGGTAAATGACGTCGCCGAGAACAGTGTGGCCGGGCGCGCGCTGCTCCATGAACTCGGTGAAAATGCCGGACTCGTAGGCATTCTTCCACTCCGGGGTCATCTCGGCGAAAATCCGGTCGCGCATGCTGTGGCCTTGCCAGAAGGGGATGATGTCGTCCTGCTGAATCCGGCGGGCCTCGTCATCCACGCAATAGGAGATCTTCTCGCGCGTGCGGAGGATTTCGAGGTCTTCCATCGTATGGCAGCACAGCTCGGGGTAGGTGGGAGTCCCTTTGGGGCGCGGACCGCGCTCGCCGACAATCAATTCCTCCGCTCCGATGTAGATGCTGCGGTGCTCGCAGATGTATTCGAGCGCGCGGGCACGCAACAGAGGCGGCGACAGCGGGCCGGCGTGGCGATAGAATTCGGTCAACAGACGCGAACGCTCGAGCGAAACCCACGGCCGGGCGTCGAGACTGGCTTGTCGCAATCGTTGCACTCGTTCCGTCATCATCAACCTCCCAAGGTCACATGCAAACCGGCACGCGCCAGCGTGTCGCAAATCCGCGCAAGATCGCCTGCCGCGGGCTCCGGCGTGGGCGGAAACTTTTGGGGCCGTCCGAGGCGCCGATATTTTTCGGCGCCGATGCGGTGATACGGCAGCAGCTCGACCGCGCGCGGATGGAGATTGCCCAGGTATCCGGCGGCAGCCGCCATGTCTTCCTCCGAATCGTTGAAGCCCGGGACCACCGGGATCCGGACGATGACCGGCCGCCCGCGCGCCACCAGATCTTCCAGGTTGGCGCGAATCAGGCCGTTGGCTGCACCGGTGTAGCGGAGGTGTTTCTCGCGATCCAGCAGCTTCAGATCGAACAGCACCAGGTCCGCCCGCAAGGCGACCCTCTGAAACGCCGTGGGCCGGGCAAATCCGCAGGTCTCGATCGCGGTGCGGATTCCCCGGCTGCGGCAGGCATCGAGAAATTCGGCGGCGAAAGCGGGCTGTGCGACGGGCTCTCCGCCAGAGAGGGTCACGCCCCCGCCCGAATCATCGAAGAAGACCACGTCCTTTTCCACTTCCGCGAGCAGTTCCTGGCAGGTGTATCGCCTTCCCGCGATCTGCCGCGCGTCCGCCATGCACGTCTCGACGCAGTGGCCGCAGAAGGTACAGGAATCGGATGTGCAAGGAATGCCATCGATCACATGGATGGCGTGTTGGGGGCACTCGCGGGCGCAGTCCAGACAGTGGCGGCAGCGCTCCTCGAAATAGAGGCGGTCGGGAAGGAAGCTCTGGCTCTCGGGATTGTGGCACCACCAGCACTCGAGCGGGCACCCCTTGAAAAAGACGACGGTGCGGATTCCCGGGCCGTCATGCAGAGCGAACCGCATGATATTGAAGATCAGGGCGGAGTGGTCCGGCTCGTCTGGCATTTGAATGAAACAGGCCTTTATATCCTGATCATATAACATCGGCCGTTATTTTCGGATGCTGGCGAACGCGTCCAGGGCACGGCGGCGGGCTTCTCCGTGTTCGACGATCGGCTCCGGGGATGCCGCCTCTTTGACCCACCGGCGAACGTAGATGTCGTCCGGATCGAACTTCGCGGCCTGCGTGGCGGGATTGAAGATGCGGAAATAGGGAACCGCGTCGGCGCCACAGCCGGCCACCCACTGCCAGCCGAGAGTATTATTCGCCAGGTCGGCATCCACCAGGGTGTCCCAGAACCAGGCAGCGCCATCCTGCCACGGGATCAGCAGATGCTTCACCAGGAACGAGGCCACGACCATCCGTACACGATTGTGCATCCAGCCCGTGTGCCACAACTCGCGCATCCCGGAATCCACCAGCGGATAGCCGGTCCGTCCCCGCGTCCAGGCTTTGAACCACTCGGGCTTCTTCTTCCACGGAAAGCCGGCGAATTCGGGGCGCAGAGGAGCGTGCGGCGAGTCCGGAAAATGGTACAGCAGGTGATGGGCGAACTCGCGCCATACGAGCTGCCGCAAATACGCCTCGGCGGCTGGGGTGCGTCCTCCGCGGGAAAAACTGTCGATTGCGCGCCAGACTTGGGCGGGGCCGATTTCCCCGAAATGCAGGTGCGGCGAGAGGCCCGAAGTCCCAGGGATGCCCGGCTTGTCACGGTCCTCCGGATACTGGTCCAAAGCCTCGTTCCGAAAGCGATCGAGCCGGCGGGCTGCCCCCGGTTCTCCCGGCTGCCAGGCTTCGCGGAAGCCGGCTGCCCAATCGATAGATGGCTCGAGATTCAGGCCGGCGATTTCGAGTGAGCGCGGCCATTTTTCAGGCGCTCGCAAACGGCGGGGAACTTCCTTCGAAGGAAGTGGAATCGGCTTCGTCAGGCAGGTCCGCCAAAAGGGCGTGAAGACCCGGAACGGCGTTCCGCTTTGGTTTTGGATGGTCCAAGGCTCGAACAGCAAACTACCATTGAAGCTTTCTGCCAGCAGGCCTTTGTCGCGCAGCGAGCTCTTCACCCTGGTGTCGCGAGCCACTGCGGCGGGCTCATAGCGGCGATTCCAGAAAACTGCCGCGGCGCCCGATTCGGAGGCCAGACGGTTGAGCGCTTCCTCGGTGGGGCCGCGGCTCACGATCAGGCGCGAGCCTCGCGCCTGAAGGTCGGAATCGAGGCTTTTGAGCGATTGTGCCAGCCACCACCTGGACGCCGCCCCGGGGGGCCAATCGCCTTCCTCGTCAGGGGCCCATATGTAGACGGGAATCACGGCCGATCCGCGCTTGAGAGCGGCCGCCAGCGCAGGATTATCCGAGAGGCGCAGATCCTGGCGGAACCACAAAAGAACCGGCGGGTTGCCCGCGCCGGTCACTTCACCTCCAGCGGTTTGGTTGCACCGAACAGTTCCACGATGCGCCGCCGTCGGTATTCGAAGATCTCTTCCAGTTCGCGCCGGACCTTAACCCGATGCACCAACCTGCCGATCCAGCCGAACGGCAGGCGGTAGCGAACGGTATCGGTCATCTGGGTCCCGCCATTCTTCGATACGAATCGATGGGTGTGATGCCAGAGGCGGTACGGGCCGGACAACTCGACATCGATAAAGCGGAAAAGGGGGTCCCACCTGCGGATGCGCGTCGCCCACGGGATCGGCACGCCATGCCAATACAGGTGATAACGGATCAGCGTTCCGGCTTCCATCTGGATCGGACGAGGCGTCAGAACCCGAAACCGGACCCAGGGTGGTGTGAGTTCCGCCAGGTTGTGGGCGTCGGCAAAGAAGGCCATGACTTCCTCGAGGGGCCTGGCGATCCACTGCTCGCGACGCAGGGTGTGAAATCGGATCATCGATGGCGTACCTACCGCAACTTCAGGATAGCGATTCCGGCAATTCTCGATCAACGCCTATATTGGCACGGGCTCAGTGGAAGCAGGTTTGCAGTAACAATAGAAGAGAATCGTCCTGATTATGAGCACTGAACAAGACAAATTGAAAGCCGCAGCCGCGGCGTCCGCGGTGGGACTGTTGAAGGATGGGATGATCGTGGGCCTCGGGTCCGGATCGACTTCCGCGCTGGCGGTGAACGCAGTTGGCGAGCGCGTCAAACAGGGCCTGCGAATCGTGGCCGTAGCGACCTCGGAACGTACCGAAGCCCAGGCGCGTGCCCTGGGGATTCCGGTGTCGAGCCTGGCGGACAACCCGAACGTTGATATGACGATCGATGGAGCAGATCAGGTGGAAGAGCGGAGTCTCGATCTGATCAAGGGGCATGGCGGGGCGTTGTTGCGCGAGAAGATCGTGGCAGGAGCCAGCAAAAGGCTGGTGATTATGGTGGATGCCAGCAAGCTCGTGCACCAGCTTGGGGTACGATACCCGATACCGATCGAGGTCGTGCCGTTCGGTTGGCAGCTCACGGCAAAGCATCTGGAGGGCCTTGGCGGACAGGTGTCACTGCGTCGAAATCCCGACGGCGAACCGTATCGCAGCGACGGCGGCAATTACATCGTGCACTGCACGTTCGAATCCGGGATTTCGCCGGAATCGCTGGCGGAGGGGCTTGACCACGTTGTCGGGGTCGTGGAGCACGGGCTCTTCATCGGAATGACCGCGGAAGTGCACCTGGCAGAGGCCGGCGGGGTGCGTGTATTGAAGGCCCGGTAGGTCCAGGCTTACTCCGCCGCCGTGGTCACCTGTCCGGCCCGTGACAGACCTCCGAGCTTGGGATGCTTCGAGAGATCGTCCAGCAGGCCTTCATCGGTAAGATCGACGGAGTGGGAGTGTCGCCAGTCCTCGCGCACGGTCCTCCACAAGCGGTTCACCACCTCGGGATCGGTTAAGCGGATTGCGAGCTCGCGCCGCTTGTCGAAGGTGCCGGGTGTCAGGTTGATGGAGCCGACGATCGCGGACGAATGATCGGCGATCAAGACCTTGGCGTGCAGCTTGAGATGTTTGATCCGGCGGACGCCGATGCCGACATCCTGCATGATTCTCAGGTCACCGACGCCCTCTACCAGCTTCTCTTTGCGCAGCGAGTGGGATGGGCGCGTGAGGGCGCGCACTTTCACGCCGCGCATCTTCGCCCGCACCAGGTGTTCGACCACAATCGCATCCTGGTAGCGCTCGTTCTGGACGTACAGCGAGCGTGTGGAGTGGTCGACGAACTGGGCGATCCGCTCGCGCCCGTTCCCCGGGCACCAGATCAGGTTCGATGACTTCGGCGCTTCGAACGGCATGCGGCTCCAATCCGCATCGAAGCAGTCCATCACTTCACGGACCTCTTTGGGGTCGGTGGTAAATACGGCGAAGTCGCGCGTCGTCTCGAAGTTCTCGGTCTCCCAATTGAGCGAACCGATCAGCGCGAGGTTGTCGTCCACCACCATGGACTTCTCGTGGGTGACTTCGAAGGCGGGATTGCCATCGAGGACATCGACGCCTTCGGAGTGCAGCAGGCTGCGCGCCCCGCGGTTCTGCACCTCGCCGCTGCGCCGCGATGGATTGAGCATCACGCGGACATTGACGCCTCGTTTGCGGGCTGCAATCAGGGCTTCCAGAACAGACGGATCGGAAAGCGCGAAGAGTTTGACGCGCAGCGATTTGGCGGCGTTTTGGATCGCGTCCAATATCGGCTTGGCGGTATCGTCAGGCAGGACAACCAGGGATCTCGTCATAGGCATACTCCATCTATCCGGTGATAGTCGCAACGGCGTTTTCTTCCTGCGTCCGATGGAGCTCGGCGTAAACGCCGTTCATCGATAAAAGCTGTGCGTGGCTGCCTTCTTCGGCAACCACCCCGTCCTTAATCACGATCAGTTTATCGGCGCTTCGCAGCGTGGCCAGGCGGTGCGCAATCATGATGACGGTGCGCCCCTTCATCAGGCAATCGAGGGCCTTGATCACCTGGCCTTCGGCCTCCACGTCCAACGCCGCGGTGGGTTCATCGAGAATCAGCACGGGGCTGTTTCGAATCACCGCGCGTGCGATGCCGAGCCGTTGCCGCTGTCCGCCCGAA
>Ga0335077_10006840_pt1 | contig 14096 bp, 12 predicted proteins | sample Lox_Sample_31_FD_207151 | JGI IMG/M metagenome (GOLD analysis project Ga0335077, IMG submission 207151) | Soil microbial communities from Loxahatchee National Wildlife Refuge, Florida, United States - Lox_Sample_3.1 | ecosystem: Environmental > Terrestrial > Soil > Wetlands | place: USA...
GCCGGTGCTGCTGCCGGCGAATGAAGCTATGAGTCGCTGGTGGAGGGCGCCTGGCTCAACGGCCCATTGCCCTGCAACACGCTCTCAATGATGGAGCGGATGGGGGATGGAGTTGCAGGATCCCAGGAGTGGCGGGGACCTACGGTCAGACCGCCATCGACGACAATATGCTCGCCGGTAATAAAGGCGGATTCCTCGCCGGCGAGGAAGAGGCATACTTTCGCAATTTCCGCCGGCGTTCCCTCTCGAGCAACCGGCTGTGCCTGCGGAGAAACCGCCCGGACCGCGGCATGGATCTGGGTGGCTTTCTCGCCGGTCACTCCAAAGCTGGCGGCAAAGATGTTGCTTGTGATGAAGCCCGGGCAGATGGAATTCACGCGGATCGAGTAGCGCGCAAGCTCGGCCGCGGCTACCTTCGTCAACTGGATGACGCCGGCCTTGGCGGCCGCATAGGCAATCGGGGAGAAGCCGGCAAACAGGCCGGCGATCGAAGCTGTGTTGACGATGGCTCCTCCGCCGCGAGCCTTCATGTGCGTGGACGCGTGCCGGATTCCGAGGGCGACCGAACGCAGCAGGAGCGCCTGAGTGCGGTCCCACTCGTCCGCGCTGATCTGGTCGATGGTCGCGATGGATCCGCCTGATCCCGCGTTGTTGAATACGACGTCGAGCCCGCCCCATGTATCCACGGCAGACTGCATGGCCGCCGCAATGTCGCGCTCGTCGGTCACATCGCATTTCTGGCACCGGACGTCGTCGCCATGGGCAGCGTCCAGCTCCCCAAACTTATCCGTTTGAACGTCCGCGACCAGTACGCGTGCACCCTCTTCCACGAAGCGGTCCACGGTCGCCCGCCCGATTCCGGAGCACCCTCCGGTTATGACCGCAACTTTCCCGGCGAGCCTGTTCATCCGTCACCTCCTGGGGATGCTGCATCCTAACAGGTCCAATGAGAGACCGGGAAGAACAAAGGGTAACTGGCGGGGGATTGTGGACGCAGGCGCTCGTGTGACAGAATCACACAGCAAATCATTCCCCACCCACAGGAGTTCCCCCATCATGCCGAGGTACCGTTCCGCCTACTTTGCCTTGTTTGTCTTCGTTTTTCTGACGAGAACCATGTGGGTTTGCGCGCAGCGCCCCGTTGAGATTCCCCGCGAAGAGGTACCGCGCGAACGTACCGAAGACGCGAACGGGAGAGCCGAGGAGGAAGAACTTCGGCGGGCGGCGGAGGGAGGCTTTCATGTTTATCTCCCTCCGGGGGCAATTCTCCTTTTGCCCGACCAGGCAGCGGCTCTCAAGGAGCCCCAGACGCTGCGATGGGAGAAGACGCAGGACGCGTCGGGCCACCCCACCTTGAGGGCAAGCTCTTCGATGCCCGGGTTCGGCAGTATGGACCTCGCCACTTTGAAGAAGCTGCTGGACCGGGGCGGGACGTTCGTCAATGAAGGCGGTGTACCGCGCGACAAGGATTTACGGCTGCTGATCGATGCATATCCCGACCGGCTGATCACCCATGAACCGGAATCGGCGAATCGCGACCCGCAGGCCATCCGCGCGGCGATTGCTCTGGGCGACCGGCCGCTCAATCCCGCCAGGGTCAAGGTTTTCAATGCGCTCCCCCATGAGACCGAACTGCAGGGGCATTTTCAGGAACAGACCCGGATGGGAGTGGGAGGCACGCTCGACTATTGGAAGGGCCTCCACGAAGACATCGGGGCCAGCTCCGGCGGCATGCTGCCGCACCGCGCCACCCGGGACGCCGTTCTCGAAGAACTGCGGAGCGGCACCTCCGATGTGCTGATGCTGTATGCCCATTTCGATGGCGAGCAGCTTTACATGCCCGGCGCGCACGGTGGTACCATCCGCGTCGATGAACTTGCGCAAATCGATCGCAGAAGTGATCCCCGCGTGCGCAATCGAATCATCGTCCTCGTTGCCTGCAGCACCGGAGCCAGGACTTTGGAAAACCCGCGTTCGCTGACCTCGGTTCTGCTTGAAAAGGGTATCGCCCGCACCGTTATGGCAACGGATCGCCCTTACGATTCGCGGGAAATCCCGACGCTCTTAACGCGGCTGGCCAACGGAACGCCGCTCCGCAAGGCCGTGGGGCTCCATACGCAGACGGCAACCCAATCGCCGGGTTCTGGACCCGCGCGTGAGCAGAGCGGCAGTTTCCTGCAGCAGTTTGTCGAGTTGCGATCTCCCGTCCTGAACGGTCCCGCAGAGCGCGGTGAGCGGGAAGGCTGGGGCGAGTGAGCGCGGAACAAACGTAAGCGCGATCGCGGGCCAAATTCACCCCGGCCCCGCGCGTTAGTGTGACAGCAGGTTGGTTGCCGAACCAGCCAGGATGTTGTGGCCGCGCGTCGTGGGGTGAAGGTCATCCCAGAAGAGGTAGGTGTCCGGGTCGACGGGTTGGGCTTGCGCCGGCGTGGTGGCGTTGGTAAGCGAGTAGGCCGACGGCGCGGCAACAATGCTGCTCAAAAGCCGAAACGTGTCCAGCTGATAGACCTTGAGATGTCGGAACCAATAGAAATCTTTGAGCACGGCAGTGCCGGTCGCGAGATAGCTATTGAATAGCGCCGAGCCGGCTGTGGCCGTCAGTGATGCCGCCGGCGACCCGTTCAGGCGCGGCGTGAGCCCGAGTGGGGGCACGTTCGCAACGAGGAACTGCGTCGCCCCGGCGTCGATCAGGCGCTGGATATTGAGGACCTGTTGAAAGGCTGCGTTCACCACATCCTTGGGCGACGTGGCGTAAAGCACATCCACTGCCCCGCCCCAGATGACGAAAAGCGTGTGATTATCGATCTTCGGATGGGTCGAAAGATAATCCGTGATCTGCTGGCCGATGTTCTCGACCTGGACGGGAAAGAGATTGGAAGGCCCGAAGGCTAGTGCGCTGGTGCCACTACCGGTCGTCGCGAACCCATAGGCATAATCCGTACCGCCGTCCAGCGAGTCCTTGATTTCCGGATGACTCGGGAGAGTGGCAGCGAACTGCTCGACCCAGATGCCAATGTAGTTCTGGGCGGCAGGAATCGTGTCGAGGCCGTCGGTAAATCGGCCGTCCGTATAGTCGATGAGCGGCAAGATCGGCCCGGGAATGCGGATTCCGTAGTTGATTTCCGTTAGATGGGCAACATTTCCGGCATCGGAGAGGGAATCGCCGAACACCACTATCGTGGAGTAATCCCTGACTTGGGCCAGCGCGCCGGCACAGGCGAAGGCCGCGAGCAGAGCGAAGCTCAGCAGCGTGCGGGGACCGAAGAGGCGTGCGCGCGGCTGCAGCCGGCGCAGATGAATCTTCACTGAAGATAGAGACGCAAACGAACACAAGGATTCGGGGCGCATGGGAGACCTCGCTCAGGAGATGAACGGCAGCAGCCATGGTACGCAGGGTTTTCACAAAAATACAAGCGGAATGCGAGATGGCGGATCAAGCGGCAGGCTGCGCCTAACGCGCTGCGCCATCTCGCGGGGCTGCGCCTACCGCTTCGAAGGTGAGGTGCTCGGCTGGCGAGTGATGCTCGTCGCGCCACAGCTCGAAGAGGCGGCCGTAGCTGAGGGTCATGTACTCGGAATGCGGTACGCCGAGCTTCGCCGCGACGCCGTCGATCCATGCCGGCTCGCCTTCGAGCTCGGCGAAGTTGCCGATGGGGGTCTCGTCGACGACGCAGTGGCCTTCACCGTCGCTCCATTCGCTGCGCCATTTTTCGTAGCGGAAGGCGGGGACCAGGCCGAGGGACTGAAAGACTTCGGCGAGCGCTCTGCCGTCGGAGACTTCGGTTTCGGTTTCGATGCGATGCTTGTGGCGGTCTTCGCCGGGGCCGTTTTCTGGGAGACGCTTGTGGGTCAGGGTGCACTTGCCGCCGTAGGTGCGGATTCGGAGGATCTCCGTGCGGGCCCGCATCTTGCGGTCGGGGGTGTCGTAGAGGACGTTGCTCTCGAAGGTGCGGGGGGTGTCGAGACTAAAACCGGCCTGCTCGAGGCGCCGGGCAAGCTCGGCCAGATCGCCGACGCGGAACTTGATCTCGGTCTCCACGGCTACCATGATCTGTGAGTATATGCGAGAGGGCTGCGTGGCCCGCCGATTACGAAAGATGAAAGTCATGAATACCCTGCGCCTGCCTCTTAATCCCGCGCGCCTCGATTCCGCCGAGGCGCAGAGCGCGCTCGACCGCGCGGCCGGGATCATTCGGGCGGGAGGACTGGTGGCGTTCCCGACCGAGACGGTCTATGGGCTGGGGGCGAATGCGCTGGATGCGGTGGCCGTGTCGCGGATCTTCGCGGCCAAACAGAGACCTTCGTGGGACCCGGTGATCGTGCATGTTGCGGGGGCGGTGGCGGCGAATCCGATGGTTGAGCGGCTCGTAACAGAAGTCCCCGAAAGCGCGCGGAAACTGATTGCCGCTTTCTGGCCGGGGCCGTTGACCTTGTTGCTGCCGCGCGCGGCCGTAGTGCCGGACAGCGTAACGGCGGGCCGGCCGCTGGTGGGCGTGCGCATGCCGGCCCACCCGGTGGCTGTCGAGCTGATCCGGCGGGCCGGGGTGCCTATCGCCGCTCCGAGCGCCAACACCTTCAGCAGAACCAGCCCCACCACGGCGGCGCACGTGCTGGAAGACCTGGATGGCCGGATCGATGCCATCCTGGACGGCGGCCCGACGCCGCACGGCGTGGAGTCCACGGTGCTCGATCCCTGCCAGTCGCCGATGGTGATCTACCGGCCGGGCGCGATTACGGCGGAGCAGATCCGGGAGGCGGCTGGCGCGGTCAAGCTGTTCGGGGCTGAGCGGACGCCAGGTGTGCCGGAAGCCCTGCCTTCGCCGGGCGTGGGACTGCGGCATTACGCTCCGCGGGCGCGGCTGGTCCTCATCGAAGCGCCCGCGAACGAGTTACCGCGGGAGCTTGCAGATAGCGCGGCACTTCACGGGAATGAACGAGTGGGGATCATGCTGCCTGCGGACCTGGAAATTCCGGACGCGGCTGGGGCGACGGTCTTCACGTGGGGCCGGTGGTCGGCTCCGGAGGAAATGGCGCGCGACCTGTATGCCGGCCTGCGTCATCTGGACGCCCAGGGCTGCACGGTGGTTCTATGCCCGATGCCGCCGCATGAGGGGATCGGGGTGGCGATCTGCGACCGCCTAAGGAAGGCGGCGCGGAAGGCATAGTTGGTGCAGGGGTCCTGGCGGTCTGAGGATGGGGTGAGGGTCCGTGGTCTTCCACTCCTTTTCGCATACGGCCGCGAAAAAGGACGGAACCCGGAACTGTGCAGCTAATCCAAGGACGCTGAAACGACGATTCCTACTGGCCGCCCTCGCCGAGCTTGTACATGTACTTGATGGCGGATTTGTAGACCAGGGTCCGGTTGCGGCCGCGGACCTTGAGTGCAAAGCGGTCGTACCACTCGATTTGCCCTTCGACGAGTTCCCCGTCTTCAAGGACGATGACCATCGGTGTCTGGGACTGTATCTGCTTCTGGAGGTAAAACAATTCGGCCTGGCGCTGGGCGATGTCTCCCTCTGGGGCATAGGCCGGATACCGAAACGGGGAGGACGCTACAGAGTGTCTGTGATGTTTGCGGTGAACCGCAGGGGCGATGGCCGATCCGCGGGAAGAACCTACGGGGGGAAAAACCGCCTGGCTGCTCATTTTGAAGTTCCTTCCTGAACACGGCGCTTAAGGGTGTACGACGGGGAATCTGATTCCAACATGCCGATGTTGCCGGAATGTTGCGTTGATGAAGCGCAATCGAAGGTGGGGTTCCGGGAGACGCGCCGGGAGCGCCGATGAACGGCGGTCCTCAAGACCGATTTCCGGGACAAGCCAGCTACCGCGCCCCTACGTGGCGCAAGCGCAACCTGTCTTCCGTTGACCTGTTGCCCTTGATTGCTTGTACTGCAGAGATGCTTGGATTCTACCGGCAGTTGCTCTTATTTGGTGAGGAAATCTCGAGAACGAGAGTTTTGCCCGCAACCGACGAAAGCCGGATCCGGGGACCGCGAATTCCCGGCAGAGGTCAGCGGCGTTCGAGGCCGACGGCCATGGCGTCGAGAGAAAGCGATCGCAGAAGGTTGCGCCGCATGCCCTGTTCCACGTCATTGAGGGCCCTTGCGGCGCCGTCAATCCAGTCGGCAGTCAAGCCGGAGGCGAGGCGCTCCAGCTCCGGGCCAAGATCCATATTTCGAACCAGTTGCGGAGCGCCGGCCATGACGAGCAGCAGATCTTCGAGCAGCCGGCCAAGGGCGCGCAGGAGGCCGATGGTCTTCTCCTGGCCCTCGGCGCCGCCGCGGTATCGCTCGGTCGCCTGAAAGAGCTGGGAGTAGTCCGGGGCGCGGATGGCCGTTTTGATCATGATGAGGGCATCCTGGCGGCTGGCGAGATAGATTCCGAGATCGAGGGTGAGTGCCCTGCCGACAGCGCCTTCGGCCAGGCGGGCGGCAAGGGCCCGGTCCTGCTGCCGGAGCTCCGGACGGCGAACGGCAAGCAGGGCTTCCAGCTCGGCCACCGGCAGCGCCCCAAGTGTATGCTGAACGGCTCGTGAGCGGATGGTGGGAAGCATTTCCTGGGGGTTCTCGCTCAGCAGGATAAGGGAAGTGTTCTCGGGCGGCTCTTCCAGGACCTTGAGCAGGCTGTTGGCCGCCTCGTTCATGAATGCCGAAGAGGTGATGATCGAAAAGGAGCGGCGCGCTTCGACCGGGGGCCGGTAGTAGGCGGCGTGAATCACCTGGCGAACCTGGCCGAGCTTGATCACGAGCTGGGGCGGATCGGGCGGGACGATAAGCACGTCCGGATGGGTCTGAATCAGGATGCGGGTCTCGCGCTTGTCGGCGTCGCGCATGTCCTCGCGCGCCGCGACGGCTTCGGCGACCCGCTCATCGAGGTTGGCGGCTTCGCCGATCCGCTGACAGTTGCGGCATTGGCCGCAGAAGTCCGGCAGGACGTCCGACTCACCCGGATTCTGGCAGTTCACAGCCTGGGCCAGCATCAGCGCGAGAGTGTACTTGCCCGCCCCGCGGGGGCCGGCGAGGATCATCGCCTGAGGGAAATGCCCGGAGCGCACGCTTTCGCGCAGCCGTGTCACGGTCGCCGCATTTCCCAGGAATCCGCGGAAGCTCACTGCTTGAGCGTAGAGCATCGGCGGAGGGTGTGTCGAACTCAGGTTTCAGTTCCAGGTGTCAGGTTTCACGGTCGGTTGTCTGATGTGTCAATGATGCTTGACATTGAGTGGGCTATTGATGTAAAGTTTACTTGTCTTTGAGTAAAGGAGACCAATCATGTGGTGTTTGTCGACCAATCCTGCCCAGCGCAGATACACGATCCAGATGTGGATTGCCGCGGGCCTGTGCATCTTGCTTGCGCTGATTTCCGTGCGTTCCTTTCGGCTCTGGCATCCGGGCGGCATGCTCGCTTACCCGCTGGCCGTGCTTCCCGCGCTACCCATCGTCTTTACGCTGGTGTGCACCGGAACCTACCTGGCCGAAGAGACCGATGAGTTCCAGCGGAGCCTTTTGATCCAGTCGCTGCTGGGGGGCATCGGGATCACGCTCGCGGCTACTACGATCTGGGGTTACCTCGAGCACTTTTTCCATACGACGCCGCATTTCGACGCGATCTGGGTGTACCCGATGTTCTGGATCGCCACCGCGCTCTCCTACCCAGTGATCCGGATGAGGTATCGGTGATGAAGAACCGGCTGAAAGTGCTGCGCGCCGAGCGCGACTGGTCGCAGGCCGATCTCGCCCACCGGTTGGAGATCTCGCGGCAATCGGTGAACGCCATCGAGACGGGAAAGTACGACCCCAGCCTGCCGCTAGCCTTCCGGATTGCACGGCTGTTCGATTTACCTATCGAGAAAATCTTCTCCTACGAACTTTAGGCAGTGAATGATCTGACGACGATCATTTTGTTCCTCGCGTCCCATTGAGTATTCTGGCTGCGACTCAGTGATTCAAATCCAGAACAAACGAGGGCGAATGGGGCGCGCAATCTTCATCAGCTATCGCAGGGACGATACGGAAGGAGAGGCGGGGCGGCTGTTCGACGACCTGACGCGCTCGTTCGGGGAAGACTCGGTATTCATGGACGTTTCCGGGATCAATCCCGGCGCGGATTTCCGCAAGGCCATCGACGAAAACGTGGCGTCGTGCGGCGTGCTGCTGGCCATGATCGGGCCGGCGTGGAGTTCGATCACGAACAGTTCCGGAACACGGCGGCTGGACGATCCCAACGACTTCGTGCGGCTGGAAATTGCTTCGGCGCTGGCGCGGAACATCGCCGTGATCCCCGTACTGGTCCACGACGCCAAAATGCCGCGGCCGGAAGATCTGCCGGACAACCTGAAGGACCTCGCCTTCCGCAACAGCGTGGAGATTACTCATGCGAGGTGGAGCTCGGATGTACAACTGCTAACGCAGGCCCTGACGCGTTACGTGGCGGCGAGCGCGCCCACGGATACCAAGCCCGTGCATGCGACCGTGGCAGTTCAATTGCCGCCGCCGACTGCGCCGGCCGGGAAAGAGCCGTCGATCCGGCCGTCCGGGGCGCCGCTGAAGATCGGCGTGGGAGCGGCGGCGGTCCTTGCGCTGGGCATCGTGGCGTATGTCATGTTCCACCCGAAGCCGGTTTCCGCACCTTCTAGCCAGGTTCCAGTCCAAACGCCCGCTTCCGCGAATCACGGGGAATCTACGGCCACGAATCTGCTCATCGGCACCTGGACAAATCCGGCGGCACGCCCCAACAATCAACTGGAAAAGCTGGAGATTACGTCGGCTGGGGTGCAGCAGGTATCGATCCATGCGTGGGGCAAGTGCGGTGAGCAGGAGTGTGACTGGGGCACGCAGAGCGCCACGTTCGACGGGCAGCAGGCGCAGGCGAACTGGCAGGTCGCGCCGAACAACGCGACGGCCGTGGCGCGAACGGCGACCGTGACCATCACACCCGTTGCGGATGGATTGAGCGTCACAATTGACAACGTCTTTTCAGACAACCGTCCGCCGAACCATGCGAAGTTCAGGTTCGTACGGGCGCAATAGGGGCGCGTGCCGGCGGGCGAGTCAAAGGGTCCCTGACTCTTCCTCCCTGGGGCCGCGAGTGCCTCCATTATCCTGTCGCCATGCCTGACATTGCTTTTCTCGAGTGCTCCCGCTGCCACGAACATCTTGATCCCAGGGAGCCGCAGACGGTTTGCACAGCGCGCCACGGCGGGACGGCGTGCAGCGGAACGCTGTACGTGCGCTACGACCTTTCGGAAGCACAAGGCAGAGCGCGCCGCGATGCGATCGGAACAACGGCGGACGACAAGCGCTGGAGCGGCATGTGGCGCTACTGGCGCGTGCTGCCGTCTGTCGATCCCGTCACGTTGGGCGAAGGATGGACGCCGATGCTGCCGAGTCGGCGCTACCGCAACCTCTGGCTCAAGGAGGAGGGCGCCAATCCCACTGGCACCTTCAAGGCGCGCGGGCTGGCACTGGCCGTGACGATGGCGCGGCGCCATGGGCTGAAGAAACTGGCCGCGCCCACCGCCGGCAATGCGGGCGGCGCGCTGGCAGCTTATGCAGCGGCGGCGGGCATCGAGGCACACATCTTCATGCCGCGGGACACGCCCATGGCCAACCAGGTGGAGTGCTGGGCGTACGGCGCGCACGTGACTCTTGTCGATGGCCTCATTTCCGACTGCGGGCGCATGGTGGCGGAGCGCAAGGCCGCGGAAGGATGGTTCGACATCTCCACGCTGAAGGAGCCGTTTCGCGTGGAAGGCAAGAAGACCATGGGCTATGAACTCGTGGAGCAACTGGGGTGGGTGTATCCCGATGCGGTGTTTTATCCCACGGGCGGCGGCGTGGGCATGATCGGCATGTGGAAGGCCTTCGAGGAGATGGAGCAACTGGGCTGGGTGAGAGGCAAGCGGCCGAAGATGATCGCGGTGCAGTCTTCAGGATGCGCGCCGGTGGTGCGGGCGTTCGAACGCGGCGAGGCCGTGAGCCAAATGTGGCAGGATGCGCATACATTCGCTTCGGGACTGCGCGTGCCCAAGCCGTATGGCGACGCAATCATACTCGAGATCGTTCGCGCCTCCGGAGGGACGGCCGTGGCGCTGAGCGATGACGCCATTTTTGTTTCGCTGCGGGATTGGGCCACGCACGAAGGTTTGCTTCTGTCTCCGGAGGGCGCGGCGGCGACGGCGGCGTACGATCACCTGATTGCAACGGGATTCCTCACGCCGCAGGATCGCGTGGTGCTCTTCAACACCGGGTCGGGGAGCAAGTACACGGATGTGATCGGGGCGCGGCTGGCGGCAGTCTGATTGCGCATTCAAATTGACGCGGCACCGCAGCCTCGGTATAGTGACCTCATGGGTATGTATCGCATCGCCGGCTGTTGTCGTGCCTTTTGTAAGGTGCTGAGCCGCGCGCGCGAGTAAGTCGATCCAGATTGTTTCTTCTTGAACGCCGCGACTCAGCTGTCCTGCTGACGCGGCGTTTTGGTTTTCTGCATCCGCAATTTCAAAAGAAGAATCTCTGTGGAAAGATCGATGAACCCGGCCCATCTTTTGTACCGCCCCGCTCCGTCCGCCGCCTGGCGGAACGGCTGTTGTTGTTGTCCCCGCTAAGTCTTCGTCGCATCCTGTTCGCCAATCGAGCTGACTCCGCGGCTTTCTGCGCGACAATCCGCACGCACCGGAACCCTCATTGAAACCATTCCGGAGGTCTTCATGCAATTCTCGAAGTTTTCCTTTTTGTTTCTGATCTTGTTTGGTGCCGCCGCATCGGCGCAGATCGTGGGCGGAAGCATCACCGGCACGGTGCACGATCCCAATGGAGCCGCGGTCTTCGGCGCCACCGTGCAGGTGCGGCAGATTGAAACAGGCGCCACGCGCACGCTGACCACCGCGCAGGACGGGCGCTTTTTCGCACCGTCGGTGCCGGTGGGACATTACGCGGTGTCCGTGAGCCAGGAGGGCTTCGACCCGCAGGAGCAGAGCGGTATCGAGCTGACCCTGGGCCAGAGCCTGCAGGTGAACTTCGTGCTCGGAATCGCAAGACTCCAGCAACAGATTGAAGTGGACGCGACCGCCGACACGGTGAATACCACCACGCAATCGACGTCGGGGCTGATCGACGAGCGGCAGGTGAAGGAACTCCCGCTGAACGGCCGCAGCTACGACGAACTGCTAACGCTGAATCCGGCGACGGTAAATTACACCGGCCAGCGGTCCGGCGGCATCGGCACTTCGAATTCATCGGTCGGCAACATGTTCGCGGTGAGCGGACGCCGGCCGCAGGACAATCTGTTTTTGCTGAACGGCATTGAGTACACCGGCGCATCGCTCATCAACGTCACGCCGGGTGGAACCAGCGGGCAACTGCTGGGCGTGGATGCGGTGAAGGAATTCAACGTGGTGAGCGATACCTACGGGGCCAGCTACGGGAAGCGCGACGGCGCGCAAGTGAGCATCGTGACGACGTCGGGCACCAACCAATTCCATGGGACCGCGTTCGAGTTTTTGCGCAACAGCGCGCTCGACGCGCGGAACTACTTCGACCAGGGAGCTATTCCGGAGTTCCAGCGCAACCAGTTCGGCGGATCGCTGGGCGGCCCGCTGCGCAAGGATAAGCTGTTCCTCTTCGGCAACTACGAAGGCTTCCGGCAGGCGTGGGGGTTGAGCACGGTCACCTTCGTACCCGATACAGATGCGCGCCAGGGATACTTACCGGATGCATCCGGCAACGAGACGTACGTCGGTGTGGACCCGGCGGTGGCGCCGCTGCTGGCCCTCTGGCCTGAGCAGAACGGGCCGGAACTGGGAGGCGGCATCGGCGAGGCCTACGGCCATCCGAAGCAGCACATCCGCGAGGACTTCGGTACGGTGCGCCTGGACGACAACCTGGGCAGCAAGGACCTGCTGTTTGCGGTCTACACCATCGACGACAGCAGCGCCAACACGCCCTCGCAGAATCCGCTCAGCCTGATCGACGAAGCCCTGCGCGAGCAGGTGACGAGCATCCAGGAGCAGCACGTGTTCTCGCCGTCGTTGCTGAACACGGCGCGGTTCGGCTACTCGCGCGCGAGCTTCTACTTCAACGGCTTTACGCCGGTCGATGTGACAGGGTGGGTGACCGGCAAGCCGGTGGGCGCGATCGTGATCGGCGGGAGCACGGCATCGAACGGAGCCTCGCAGATTACGCAGGCGGGCACCAACGTGGGCAGCAATAACACGACCGTGCGCAACCTCCTCACATTCGACGATCACGTGTACTGGTCGCGCGGGAAGCACCAGCTCGAGGCGGGGGTGTGGTTGCAGCGATTGCAATCGAATGACCTGCTGGCGCAGAGCCAGTACGGACAGGCGTCGTTCGGCACGCTGAAGTCGTTCCTGCAGGGTACGGTGAAGACGTTCACAGTGGTTCCCTCGCCGACCGAGCTGGGCTGGCGGTCGCTCGAAGGCGCTGGATATGTAGAAGACACCTGGAAGGTGACGAAACGGCTGGAACTACGCGCCGGCATCCGGTTCGAGTCGACAAATGGATGGAACGAGGCGCACGGGCGCGCGGCCAACTATTCCATCGTGGACGGCGTGTTGCAGACGGAGCCGGTCGTGGGCTCATCGGCGCTGACCAACAATCGAGCCAAGTTCCTGCCCGACCCGCGCGTGGGATTTGCTTGGGATGTGTGGGGCAATGGTAAGACCGCGGTGCGCGGCGGGTTCGGGATGTATCGCGGGCTGCTGGACACGCTCGACTATCGCCTCGACCAGACGGCGCCGTTCAACAGCGCCCTGACGCTCAAAAACGTCGCGGTGAGCAGACTGAACATCGATCCGGGCGCGCCGCCGCCTTCCGGCTCCCTGGTGTCGCCCAGCAACGTGCAGCCCGACATCCACACGCCCACGGTATTGCAGTGGAGCCTGCGGGTGGAGCAGGAAGTTGCGCCGCGCACTTCGCTGACCGTGGGCTACGTGGGATCGCACAGCTATCACCAGATTCTTTCTGAAGACATGAACGAGCCGGTGCCGACGATCAATGCCGATGGGAGCGTGTTTTATCCGGCCGGGGCGCCGTTTGTGAACCCGGACCTCGCCAACTCGACCTCGTGGGTGTCGCAGGGGTTGGGATTCTACAACGGCCTGCTGGTGGATGTGCGGCGGTCGTTTGCAAACGGGTTCCAGTTGCGCGGGAACTACACGTACAGCAAGAACCTCGACGACGGGTCGGCGTGGAACACGAGCGTCAGCGCGAATACGCCCGCGTTTGTGTCGTTCCCGCTCGAGCCCAAGTTGGACTGGGGCCCTTCAGCCACCGACATGCGCCACACGGCCTCCATCAACGGAAGCTACGAGCTGCCCTTCGGGCCGGGGCGGAAGTTCCTTGCGCATGCCACCGGGCCGGCGCGGATTGCGGCGGTGGGATGGACAGCGAGCGCCATCGTGACGGCGCAGTCGGGCTTCCCGTTCTCTCCGCAACTCGGCTATAACCCCACCGGCAACGGCGACACGCGCAACCCGGTGCGTCCGAACTGGAATCCCAACTTCACCGGTTCGATGTATCCGCGGACGCGTGCGCAATGGTTCAACCCGGAGGCGTTTCTGACTCCCGCGGCGGGGACACTCGGCAACGTGGGCCGCGATTCGTTGAATGGCCCGGATCTGACGGAATTGGACCTGTCGGCGGCCAAGAACACGCGCCTGACGGAGCGGGTAGGACTGCAGTTTCGCGCGGAGTTTTTCAACGTGCTGAACCACACCAATTTCCTGACGCCGAACCCGGTGGTGTACGCGTCGGGAACGTCGGGAGTTTCGCCCACAGCGGGGGTGATCAGCGCCACCTCGACCGCCTCGCGCCAGATCCAGTTCGGGGCGAAGGTGCAGTTCTAGGAACTGCAGGCACCGAGGGGGCAAGGAACCGAGGGAACAAGGTGTTCCCGGCAAGCGAGGGGGCTGCAGCTCCCTCGAGTTGTATTTGGAGGGCGGAGACAACCGAACGGACCGCCAGGCAAGGGATGCTCCCAGAGTTTGCCGGGGTGGGTGTGGTCTATCAGGTCGAGGATGGCGAGCTGCCTTCGTCTTTACCTCGATTATTCCCTGAACTTGCAGTTAGCCGCAG
>Ga0335077_10006841_pt1 | contig 14094 bp, 10 predicted proteins | sample Lox_Sample_31_FD_207151 | JGI IMG/M metagenome (GOLD analysis project Ga0335077, IMG submission 207151) | Soil microbial communities from Loxahatchee National Wildlife Refuge, Florida, United States - Lox_Sample_3.1 | ecosystem: Environmental > Terrestrial > Soil > Wetlands | place: USA...
AGGTGCCCGGAGAAGATCCGGCCGGTCAGCGTCGACATCTGGTCCTGGTCCGACAGGAACCGCTGCCCGGCGTTGACGATGCTCTCCTCGTCGTTGCCGACCTTGAACGCGATGACCGCGCGGACATTGAGCGAGATGCCCTGCTTGGTCACGCAGGTCTCGGTGACCTCCGACTCACACATCGACAGGGTGAGGAAGCTTGTCTTACGAAAGAACGGCGGCACGAACGCGCCGTGGCCGGTGACGACCTTGAAGGGCGCGCCACTGCGCCCGAACCTGCCGCCCGAGATCAGCATTGCCTCATCGGGCGCGGGGACACGATAGCCGAGCATCTTTCATCTCCAGTTGGGAATCTCCCGGCAGCGCCGGGCACAGCCATAGCCTGCGTTACCCGTCTTACTGCACATTTGGGTCATCCGGGAAGGGGTTCAGCGGGTCCGTCCACTCGCTGACGTCTACGGTCCTGCTTCCCCGCGATTCGATGACCAGCACCGTCGCGCCCTTGGGCAGCGGCGCGGCCGACCAGGCGATGTACGCCTCGGATCCGCCGCGTATCTTGACCATCACCTCACCGGGGCCGGCCTGGCCCCTAGTGGCGACGACGAGAACGCCGATGGCGCCGATCAGCGAGTCCTCCCGAGCCACCGTCAGCCGCTCCTCATGCCTCGCGGACTAGATGGTCACAGTATGCCGCCGTCTCCTGGAGTGCCTTGCGCGAGGCCGTCCTCGATGCCAAGCCGCCCTGCTAGTTGCGGCCAGGCCGACTTCCTTGATCTGGGTTCATAAGGTGTGAAATACGCGTGCCGGGTAACCAGATCATGGGACCGGCAGGTTCCGGGCAGCACGAAATTACTGAATTTCCGGACCGAAATCAGCCAGCTGCTCGCCGGGCCGGCCCGTCAGAACTGGGTCTTGAGGTCCTCGATCTGCCGGGCCCGCTCGCGGAGTTCCTCGTAGGCCGGCCGCTCCCGGATCCGGGCCAGGGCCCAGCGCACGGCGTCGGCCCGGTTGGCCGCGATGCCCGTGGAGATCAGCGTGTCCAGCGTCTGCAGGTCGGTCGGCCCGAGGCGGGCCATCACCGGCGTCAGGTCGCCCGGGCGCTCGTCGGGCGGCAGTGGGCCGACGAGCATCCGCATCCTGAACCGGTGTTCGCTCTCGGTGGCGGGGGTGAACTCGAGCAACCTGACCCCGGGAAGCTCTCGGTGGACCTCGTCCCGGAACCGCTCGATGGCCGGGCGGTGCGCCTGCATGAACCGGTCGGGCGGCTCATTCCCCGTTCCGCCCGGGCCGCCCGGCTCACCCGGGCCGCCGGCGGGTATCCGGAACCGGATCACCATCTCCCCCGGCTCGACCCCCGGATCGTCGCCGTACTGCAGCAGCGTGACCTCCCGTACCGCGCCCTCGGGGAAGCAGTCCCTCGCCAGGTCCTGGATCCGGTTCCGCGCGGCCTCGATCTCCGGGCCTTCCATGACAGCTCCTCGGGTTACTTCCGGTGTTGGAGTTACTGCGTAACAGAGTAACACCAGTAACGCTAGGGCGGTGTGGGCAGACGTGGTCGACGCGGCGGCCAGGCGGGCGCGGCGGCGGCCAGGCGGGCGCGGCGGGGCCAGGCGGGCGCGGCGGGGCCAGGCGGGCGCGGCGGCGGCCAGGCGGGCGCGGCGGGGCCAGGCGCGGCGGCGGCCAGGCGCGGCGGCGGACGGCCGCCTCCGGGGCTGGCCCTCGACGCGCTTGGCGTGCCGGCGATATCCGTCCGGCAATTAATCCCGGGCCGCGGAATAGTCCCGCCCCGCCCGCTGTTCCTAGCCATCGCTGGTGTGCTGTGTCCCCCGGGCCGCAACCACTGCCTTCGCGGAATACCGTCCGGCTGGAGCCGCGTCGTGCCTATCGCCGAGAGGCGACCACACACCGGCGCTGGCGCGCCCTCGCGAGCGACACCGCTCCGGGGGCGTAGTCATGCGCGGTCGCGATCCCGGCAGTGCCCCGGCCCTGGCTGCGTGCGGTCGGTAATGATCGTTGTTAGCGCCGACGTAGGCGGTCGGCGGGAACTCGAAGGAATAGGTTTTCCTACGTCATCTAGGCCCGGCCGCCGTGACCCGTCAATCCTGTACACATGTGGTGACCCGTACGATGTGAAGACTGTGGATCCAGGACGTACACCGGAGAAATCGTTTGCCTCCTGAGGAAACCGGCCCGAAGCGCGCCACCATCCGGGATGTGGCGGCACAGGCTGGCGTCTCGATCGGCACCGCGTCCAAGGCCCTCAACGGCCAGGGGAAACTGCGCGCCGAGACCCGGGCCCGGGTCGCCACGGCCGCCCGCGACCTGGGCTTCTCGCCGAACGTGCTGGCCCGGGGACTGCTGGCGGGCCGGACCTACACGGTGGGGCTGATCACCACCGACAGCTTCGGGCGGTTCAGCATCCCGGTCATGCTCGGCGCCGAGGACGCGCTGGGCGCGGGCCAGATCTCGGTGTTCATGTGCGACACGCGCGACGACCCGGCCCGGGAGCGGCAGTACCTGGAGATGCTGCTCGGCCGCCAGGTCGACGGCCTGATCGTCACCGGGCGGCGGATCGAGCCCCGGCCCAGCGTCGGCACCGGGCTGGGGATGCCGGTCGTCTACGCGATGACCCAGTCCCTGGACAGCGACGAGCCCGCGGTCCTGCCCGACGACTACGGTGGCGGCCAGATCGCCGCGGCCCACCTCATGGCGGGCGGCCGGCGCCGGCTCGGGCACATCACCGGGCCGGAGCGGTTCCTCTGCGCGCGCAAGCGGGCCAGCGGCTTCTGCGACGCGCTGGCCGGGGCGGGCGCCGGGTTCTCGCCGCACGACGTCCTGTACGGGGAATGGAGCGAGGCCTGGGGCCGCCAGGCGGCCAGCATCCTGCTCCGCGGCTCGCCCGGCGTGGAGGCCATCTTCTGCGGCAGCGATCAGATCGCGCGCGGCGTCTCGGACACCCTGCGCCAGCTCGGCCGCCGGGTGCCCGACGACATCGCCCTGATCGGGTTCGACAACTGGGAGCCGATGGCGTGCGGCGCCGATCCCCCGCTGACCAGCATTGACATGTGCCTGGAGGACGTCGGCCGGGCCGCCGCCGGGCACCTGCTGTCCGCGATCAACGGTGAGCCCGCCCATGGCACCCACACGGTCCCGTGCCGGCTGGTGGCCCGCGGGTCGACGGGAGCGGCCCCCGGATCATGATCACGGGCCTGCACGCGCCGTCTCTCCCCCCGGCCGGCCCGGCGCGGCCGCGTCGTGGTCCGTGCGACCGACGGGATCGCGGCCGGGCGGGAAGCAGGCGAGCCCGCCCGGCGTTGACGCTGTCGCGGAGGCAGCCAGCGCCGGGATCGGCGGGCTGGCTGGCGGCGCTGCCGCCCTCCGCCACTCAGACGACGAAGGGCTGACCCGTTCATGGCTGACGCACTGCCGGCCGCGACCATCGCGGCGCTCGATGACCCGTTCGCCCAGCTGTCCGGGCCGCTGGCGAGCACGACCCGGCTCGATTTCGAGGTCGTCGAATCGGCCCGGCTCACCCCGCACATGCAGCGGCTCACACTCACCGCGCCGCAGCTGGACGGCTTCGGGTACCTGCCGGGCCAGGATGTGATGCTGCTGGTGGCCGCCGAGGGCAACCGCCCGGTACGGCGGCGCTACACCATCCGCGCGCTCGACGCGGCGGCGCGGCGGCTCACCGTCGACATCGTGCGGCACGGCGACGGCCCGGGCGAGCGCTGGGTCGCCTCGGCCAGGCCGGGCGACCGGATCGAGGGCATCGGGCCGCGCGGGAAGATCACTATCTCGGCGGCCGCGGACTGGCATCTGTTCCTGGCCGACGAGTCGGCCCTGGCGGCCACGTTCGCGATGACCGAGGCCCTGCCCGCCGGCCGCGCGGCCACGCTGGTCGTGGAGGTCCCCGAGGAAAGCGACGAGCAGGACCTGTCCTCGGCCGCGGCCACCCGCATCTCCTGGCTGCACCGGCTGGGTGCCCCGGCCGGCGACCCGGCGCTGCTCGCGGCCGAGGCGGCCGAGGTGGAACTGCCGGCCGGGCGCGGTCACGCCTACCTGTTCGGTGAGGCCAAGGTCGTCTTGCGGCTGCGGGAGATCCTCACCGCGCGCGGGCTGGCCGAGGACCAGATCTCGCCGAAGGCATACTGGGGCCGCGGCCGGGCCAACGCCGGTCACGGCGAGCCCGCCCGGGACGCCTGACAAGGCGCCGCTGGCATGAATCACGCCGCCGGGCCCGGGGGGCAGTAACTGACGATGACCCAGATGACGGCGGATAATTTCGACGGCCTTTCTGGCCATTTCCATGCCCGGCGCCCGGGCCAGGAATAACCGGGCCGGTGCGACATCTTCGCGGTCCGGCGCGGCTTGATCGATTACGGCGGGCTTTTGCCAGAGGCATAGTGGCCGGCAGGAGTCCGCGCTAACGGATCATGCTGGGTGTGGCGGCCCCGGCCGGGCGGCTGGCTCGGGCATGGGCGGCCGGCCCGCTCGGGCGCGGCCGGGCGGCGCGGCCGGGCGGCGCGGCCGGGCGGCGCGGCCGGGCTGGCGGGGAAGCCGGGCTCAGTCCGATGGGACCGGCCAGGTCAGGCCGGTGGCGGCCAGGATGCCCGCCGGGCGGGGCAGCGCGTCCTGGGTGCCGCGGCGGATGGTCGCGGTCGCGCCGGCCGCGGCCGCGGCGCGCACCGCGCCGGCGGCGGGCACCCCGGCCGCGAGGGCCACCGCCAGCGCGGCCGCGAACGCGTCGCCCGCGCCGACGCTGTCCACGCTGTCCACGCGGAACGCGGGAATGACCTCGTCGGCGCCCGGGCCCGCCAGCGCGGCGCCCTGTGACCCGGCCGTCACGACCGCGTGCCCGGCGCCAAGCGCGCGCAGGGCCCGCGCGGCGGCGCCCGCCCCGGCCAGGCCGTTCACGGCGCGGCCGAGCACCGCGGCCGCCTCGGACTCGTTCACGACCAGCCAGTCCACCCCGCCGGCCAGTACCGCGGCGGGCTCGGCCGGGGCCGGGGCCAGGTTGAGCAGGCAGGCCAGCCCGGCGGCTCGGGCGCCGGCCAGCACCGTGACCAGGACCCCGGCCGGGATCTCGGCGGACAGCACCAGCAGGTCGCCGCCGGCTGACAGCGCGGCCGCGATCTCGGCCGCGCCGACCTGGCCGTTGGCCCCGGGAGCCACGGTGATGACGTTCTCGCCGGCGGCGTCGACCGTGATCAGGGCCAGGCCGGTGACGCCGTCGGCCACCGCGCGCACCCCGCTGGCGTCGACGCCCTCGGCCGCCAGGGCCGCCCGGGCCGCGCGCCCGAAGTCGTCGTCGCCGGTGCATCCGATCATCCGCACCGCGGCGCCCAGGCGGGCCGCGGCCACCGCCTGGTTCGCGCCCTTGCCGCCCGGCGCGATCACCGCCGCCGACCCGAGCACCGTCTCCCCCGGGGCGGGCAGCCGCGGCACGGTCACCGAGATGTCCGTGTTCAGGCTGCCCAGGACGGTAAGGCGCGGCATGCGTCCTCCTCGCTCAGTCGCAGCACTACCCTGGCACGGCCCCGCACCACCCTGGCACGGCCCCGCGGGCCACGGCAGGAACCGCGGCCCCGGCTGTCCCAGGGACCCGGCGGGCGCGGCCGGGAATGCCGCTCATCAACGCCGGGCCGGCAGCGCATTCTTTCTCGATACGCAGAAATCTGTTCCATAATGAGGCGAACAAGCCGCGATCGTGCGCTGGAGGGGAGCGCGTCGGATGGTCTCCGGAATGGCAGCCGACATCACGGCCCTCCTGTCCAGCACGTCGGCGCGAACGCTGACCGTCGGGGTCGACAAGGCGGGCCGCATTCTCCAGCATGACCGAGCGGCGGGCGAGGTGCTGTCCGAGGCCCCCGGCTCGCTGCTGGGGCTCGACCTCGCCACCATGATCACCGGATCGTCCTACGGCAGCGGGCTGCAGGCACTCATCGACGCGGCCTGCTCCGACCGCGAGGGCACGGCGGTGCTGACGATCAGGACCGGCAACGGGGACGCCGCCGACGCGGTGGTCTCGGTCCAGCCGCTCCGCTCGGCCGACCCGCACCTGGTCGCGCAGGTGGTGCTGCGCATCGCGCCTCCGTCGGAACAGCGGTTCCTGGACCCCGCGGTCATGCGGCACGCGCTGCTCGACGGCGCCTTCTCCCGGACCGGCGGGGAACTCGACATCGACCAGATGGCGCCGGCCCTGGTCAACATCGTCGTCCCGCACTTCTGCAACGCGGCCGGCCTGCTCGTGCTGGAAAGCCTGGTCGGCGAGGACGAGTACCCGGGCAGCACGCACGACGCCACGCACCTGGTCCGGCGGCTGGCCATCGCGCACGACGACGACAACCCGGGGTGGGACGCGGCCTTCCCGACCGGGGAGATCCTCAGCTACCCGCCCGGCGCCCCGTACACGCTGTGCCTGGACACCGGCCGGCCGGTCATGCAGGACCTGGCCAACAACAACGCGGCCGAGGAGATCGCCCGGGGCATGCGCCGCAAGCCGGTCGCCCGGCTGCTGTCCGGCACCTCGATGCTGCTGCTGCCGCTGATCGCCCGGGGAACCACGCTCGGCTTCCTGGCCTGCACGAGACACCAGGGCTACCGGCGGTTCGACGCCTACGACACCGAGATCGGCATGGAGTTCGCCGCCCGGGCGGCGATCTTCATCGACAACGCCCGCCGGTACAGCCGCGAGCGCGCTACCGCGCTGACCTTGCAGCGCAGCCTGCTGCCGACCGGGCTGTCCGCGCCGTCCTCGGTCGAGGTGCGGCACCGCTACCTGCCCGGCAGCAAGATGATCGAGGTCGGCGGCGACTGGTACGAGTCGATCGCGCTGCCGGGCGGCCGGGTCGCCCTGGTCGTCGGCGACGTGGCCGGCCACGGGGTACGCGCCGCGGTGACCATGGGCCGGCTGCGCACCGCCATCCGCACCCTGGCGCGGCTCGAGCTGCCCCCCGCGGAAACGCTGCAACAGCTTGACGAGCTCATGCATGAGCTAGGGCAGCGCGAGCCGCACTTCGCCACCTGCGTGTACGCGGTCTTCGACGCGGTCTCCGGCAGCTGCGAGATCGCCTCGGCCGGCCACCTGCCGCCGCTGCTGGTGTCGCCGGACGGGCGCAGCGAGTTCCTGGACCTCTCGCCGTCTCCGCCGCTCGGCATCGGTTCCGGGCCCGTCCACACCCGGACATTCAAGATCAGGAATGGCAGCCTGCTCGTGCTCTACACCGACGGGCTGGTCGAACGCCGGACGGCCGACATCGATGAGGGGCTCACCCGGCTGCGGGAGACGTTCGGCCCCGGCTCGACCGAGCGTCCGCTCGAGGATCTGTGCAAGGCCACGCTCGCGGGCGTGTACGCCGACCATCAGCGCGACGACATCGCGGTGCTCATAGCGCGCCTGCACCGGCTGGAGCCCGATCAGCATGTCACGTGGAAGCTCGCGTCCGAGCTGACCTCCGCGCGCCGGGCCCGCCTCCTGGTCCGCAGGCGGCTGCGGCGCTGGGGCCTGGCCGAGCTGATCCCCACGGCCGAGCTGCTCGCCTCCGAGCTGGTCACCAACGCGGTCCGGTACGCCCAGGGAGCGATCGCGCTGCGGCTGGTGCGCGAGGGCGGGCTGGTGTGCGAGGTCCTGGACGACTCGGCGGCCCTGCCCCGGTTGCGGCACGCGAGCGACGAGGACGAGCGCGGCCGCGGCCTGCAGGTGGTGAGCCAGCTGGCCCAGCACTGGGGCGCCCGGCGGACGCACTCGGGCAAGGTCGTCTGGTGTGAGCTGCCCCTCCCGCACTCCTGAGCGGGGCAGCCCGCGCGCAGTGTCCCGCGGCTGAGGCCGTCAGGTCGCGGCGCGGCGGGTGTCCTGGCGGATCGACAGCTTGCCGTTCCGCATGACCGCGACGCGTTGCGCCTGGCGCGCGATCCAGCTGTCGTGCGTGACCAGGACCAGGGTCAGGCCCCGGTCCCGCCACATGCTCTCCAGCAGCGAGATGATCTCGCCCCGGGTGTCCTCGTCGAGGTTGCCGGTCGGCTCGTCGGCCAGCACCACCTTGGGCTCCTTCACCAGGGCCCGCGCGATCGCGACCCGCTGCTGCTGGCCGCCGGACAGCTCGGAGGGCAGGTGCCGGAGCCGGTCACCGAGCCCGACGTCCTCCAGCGCCTTGGCGGCCCGGGCCCGCCGCTCCCCCGCGCTGACGTGCAGGGGCACCAGCGCGGCCTCCACGTTCTCCTGCGCGGACAAAGTCGGGATCAGGTTGAACGTCTGGAAGATGAACCCGATCGAGGTGGCCCGGACGTTGGTGACCTGGGACTCCCGCATCTGGGCCAGGTCCTGGCCGTCGAAGTCCACGATGCCGGACGTCGGCCGGTCCAGGCCGCCGAGCATCTGCAGCAGCGTGGTCTTGCCGTGCCCGGTCGGGCCCTGGATGGTCAGCCACTCGCCGTCTTCGATCACGAGGTCCACGCCCTGCAGCGCGGCGACGGTGGCCCGGCCCTTCTGGTATGTCTTGGTCACGCCGGTGAGCTTGTACATGGAAACCTCTCCTGGATGTCCGCGGTGTCCGCGCCCTGATCCGGCCGCCCGGTCACTCGACCCGGGCCAGGGCCGCCGCCGGGCGGAGCCGGGCGGCACGCCAGCCGCCGAGGATCCCGGCGATCAGGCCGCCGGCCACGGCCAGCACCACGGCGAGGATGATGACGTTGACGGAGATGGCCGGGGCTAGGTGCACGGTCGTCGTGCGGGCCGCGGCCGCGGCGCCGCGGAAGCGGTCCGCGGCGCCCGCGAATCCGCCGCCTCCTCCACCGGGAGCCCCGCCGGCGAACCCGCCCCCGCCGAACGTGCGGGCCCCGCCCGGCGTCGCCGAGCCGGTGGTCTGGCCGAGCGAGGCCGACAGCGGCTTCGTCGTCTTGGCCACGATCTCGGTGCCGAGGAAGCCGAGCCCGATGCCCACCACGCCGCCGATGATGCCCATCGTGAGCGACTCGCCCATCACCTGGCTGATCACCCGGCGGCTGCGCCAGCCGAGGGCCTTGAGCGTGCCGAACTCCCGGACCCGGCGCGAGACCGCGGCCAGGGTCAGCAGGCTGGCCAGCAGGAACGCGGCGAGGAGCACGGCGATCGCGAGCCACTTGCCGAGGTTGTTGGCCAGGCTGGAGGCGCTGGCCAGTGACCCGGTGACCTCGCTGGCCAGGTCGGCGGAGGTCGTGACGGTCGCCCCCGGCACCGCCTTCTGGATCTCCTTCTGCACGGCGGAGATGTCCGCCGAGCTGTCGGCCGCGACGTAGATCGTATTGATCTTGCCGGTCATCGACGGGCTGGACAGCGCCTGGGCCCGGGCCAGCGGGATGTAGACGTCCGCGGACGAGTCGCCCGCCGGGTCGGTCACGATGCCGACGACCGGGAACTTGGTGCTGGCGAGCGTGACGTCCGAGCCGACCTTCAGGTTCGCCGACTTCGCGTACGCGGAGTCGACCACGGCCACGTCGGAGCTGGCGTCGGCGGCCTTCAGGGTGCGGCCCGCGCTGAGGGTCCCGTTGCTGAGCGGGCCGAGCGGCTGGCCGCTGGAGGACAGGTCGACGCCGTCGACCGTCACCGTGTTCCCGGCGTTGAACGAGCCCGGCCCGCGGAAGCTCCCGCTCCCGCCGCCGGGTGGGCCGCCGCCGGACCCGCCGCCGAAGCCGCCGCCGCCCGCGCTGAAGTCGGGGATCTTGAACGTGGTGTCCACGTTCGAGGCGGTCAGCGCCCCGCCCGCGGCCGCCACGCCCTTCAGCTTCGAGATCGTGGTCACCGCGGACTCCTTCAGCGAGCCCAGGCTGCGCGTGGCGGTGAGCTGGTCGATCTTGATCGTCGCGCCCGGCTTGAAGGTGAAGTTACGGCCGCCCGGCGTGAACGACCCGGCGGTGGGCGACGTGGTGACGGTCGCGGACGTGCCCACGCCGTACAGGTTCTGCAGCACGGTGGCCTGCGCCGCCTTGACGCCGGACGACGCGGCGGTCACCGTGATCACCAGGCCGATCCCCAGGGCCAGGCCCAGGGAGATGAAGATCGCCTGGCGCAGCCGCCGGCGCAGTTCACGCCGGAGGTACGTGAAGAACATGAGTAACTCCTCACCGAACCCGGGCCCGCCGGGAGCGCGGGCCGAGCCGCTGCGGCGCCTGCCCGCGCCGGGCGCATGGACCTGCGCCGGTACTGATGATGGATGCCCACGCTGAACGGATGCTGAAGGACTTCTGCGAAGTTGCAGTGATCACGGCCGGTCGCGCGGCGGCGGGGAGCGGCCGGGCGGGTCAGGCCGGGCGGGTCAGGCCGGGCGGGTCAGGCCGGCCGGGTCAGGCCGGGCGGGTCAGGCCGGCCGGGTCAGGCCGGCCGGGTCAGGTCGGCCGGGCCCCGGGCCAGCAGCAGCAGCCAGATGTCCGAGGTCCGCCAGTGCTGGACCAGCCGGAAGCCCAGGCCGTGCGGCAGCGGGTCACGGGGGTAGGAGCCCAGCTTGACCACCCAGACCCGGGGGACGCGGGCCAGCCGCTGCCGGACGACGGCGCCCCCGAGGTCGGTGCCGACCAGGTTGCCTGCCTGGCTCGGCGTCTTGCGCTGGGCGATGTCGTCGAGCCGGGCGAAGCCGCCGGTGTAGGCGGCCGGGAAGTACTTGGAGTCGGTGCCGAGGTAGAGCACCGCATCGCCCCGGCGGCGGTGACCGGCGACGATGGCGTTCGCGGCCCTGATGTTGGTGCCATGGCCATCCGCGGAACGAGCGGCGATCTGGGCGGGGAACCCGAGCACCGCGATCAGCGCGAACGCGGCGCCGGCCGGCGCCCAGGCCAGCGCGCCGCCGGACGGCCAGCGCAGGGCGGCCAGCCCGGCGCCCGCGAGCAGCGCCGCCGCGGGCGCGCAGAACAGCACGTACCGGAACGTGTACACGGGCGAGGCGTACGAGACGCCGATCAGCGCCGCGGGCGGCAGCACCAGCCAGGGCAGGCAGAGCGCGAGCAGCCCGGGCGGCCAGGCCGCACGCAGGCAGGCCCGGCCGCCGGCCGCGGCCAGCAGGGCTCCGAGGCCGGCCGCCGCCGCGACGGCGAGCAGCATCTGGGTCGGGCCGATCAGCCGCCGCAGCCCCTCGATCGCGGTGGCCAGCTGCGGCGTGGTCAGCCAGCGCAGCGTGCCGCGCTGCGCGAACCCGAGCGCCAGCACCGGGCCGGCCAGCACGAATCCGCCGGCCGCCGCCGCCAGCCAGCCCAGGGCCAGCCGCCGGCCGGGCGCCGGGCCGCCCCCGCCGCCGGGACCGCTGGCCCCGCCACCGCCGCCGCGCGGGCCGTCGCCGCGCGCGGCCCGCAGGCGGGCCGCGCCCATCGTGACCGCGTGCGCGCCGGCGAGCAGCAGGCTGAACACGTTCAGCGAGCCCATCACGCCCAGGCACGCCGCGTAGCCGGCCAGCCAGACCCGCCGTGGCCCGGCGGTGGTCATCGCCCGGACCAGCAGGTAGCTCGCGGTCGCGGCGAGCGCGGTGATCAGCGCGTACTCCCTGGCGTCCTGCGCGTACAGGCTGATCTGCGGCAGCACCGCGAACAGCAGGCCGGACGCGAGCCCGGCCGCGGGGGACACCAGCCGCCGGCCCAGCGCCGCCACCGCCGCGGCCGCGCCGGCCATGGCCAGGGCCGAGGGCAGCCGGGTGACCAGCTCGCCCGGGCCGCCGGCCCGCACCGCCGCCCAGATCAGCATGTAGTAGACGCCGTGCACCGCGTCGACGTGCCCCATCATCCGCAGCAGCGCGCCGAACGGGCGCTGCACCGCGGTCATGGTGGCCGCCTCGTCCCGCCAGTACGAGGGCCCGGTGATCCGCCACAACGCCAGGGCCAGCATCAGGGCGGGCGGGGCGAACCACCACCAGACCGGGCCGGCGTCGTAGCCGTCCGGGCCGGCCTCGCGCGAGGCGCCGGCCGTGCGGGCGTGCCCGGGCAGGACCGATCGGTCCGCCGGCGGCGTCATAACCTCCTCCGGGCGCTCACCGGTCAGCCGCCGCTGGAATGCGCGTAGAGGAAGAGCCAGATGTCGCTGGTCCGCCAGGCGTGCGCCAGCCGGAAGTGCAGGCCGTTCAGGATCACCAGCGGGGCGGGGTGGCCGTACTCGACGACCCAGACCCGCGCGACCCGGGTCAGCCGCTGCCTGACCACGGGGTCGGGCAGGAACGTGCCGATCAGCGTCGCCGACTGGATCGGCGACCTGGCCTGGGCGACGGGAATCAGCTGGCGGATGCCGTACGGGTAGGCCTGGCCGAAGTTCTCGGCCTTGAACTCCAGGACCGCGTCCCCCGGCCGCATGTTGCGGGCCACGATCCGGTCCGCCTGCCGGACGTTGTCGCCGTGCCCGTCCGCGGTGCGCACGTGCAGCTGGGTGGGCACCCCGAGCACCGTGATCACCGCGAGCGCGGCGGTGCCGGCCACCCAGCCCAGCGCGGCCAGTCCGGCGCCGGCCAGCAGCGCGATGGCCGGGATGCACAGCAGCACGTACCGCAGCGTGTACAGCGGGGTGATCAGCGATCCGGCGAGCAGGATCGCCGGCGGCAGGATCAGCCAGGGCAGGCACAGCGCGACCAGGGAGCCAGGCCAGCTGGCCCGCAGCCGCTCCCGGCCGGCGATGGCGCTGACCACGATCCCGGCGGCGATGACCAGGGCCGCGGCGTCCACCATCGTGGCCGGGCCGACGAGCGCCCGCAGGCCCTTGACCGCGCCGAGCCCGGGCGGGCTGAGCCAGGCCAGCGTCCCCCGCTGCACGTAGCCGAGCACCAGGACCGGGGTGACCAGCGCGGCGCCGGCCACGGCGGCCGCCAGCCAGCCCTGTGCCAGCGACCGTGCGTCCCGGCTGGCGTCCGCGTCGCGCGCCCGCAGGTAGCGCAGGGCCACGGTCACCGCGTGCGCCGGGATCAGCAGCAGGCCGAAGATGTCCACGATGCCCAGGGCGGCCAGGCACGCGGCGTAGCCGATGAGCCAGCGGTACCGGGCCCCGTCGTCCGGCATCGCCCGCACCAGCAGGTAGCTGGCCAGGGCCGCGAGCGCGACCACGATCGCGTAGGGCCGCGCGTCCTGCCCGTACAGGCTGACCTCGGGCAGGACCGCGAACACCAGCCCGGAGGCGAGCCCGGCCCGCGGCGAGATGAGCCGCCGGCCCAGCGCGGCCACGGCCGCCGCCGCCCCGGCCATCGCGACCGCGGACGGGAGCCTGGTCACCAGCTCGCCGGTCCCGCCCAGCTGCACCATCACCCAGATCAGCAGGTAGTAGGCACCGTGCACGGCATCGATGTTGCCGAGCGTGTGCAGCAGGTTGCCGAGCGGGCGCTGGGCCGCCGACAGGGTGGCCGCCTCGTCCCGCCAGTACGACGCCCCGGTGATCCCCCACAGCATGATCACGAACGTGACCACCGGCGGGATCGCCATCATCCAGCGGGGGCCGGCGTCGAAGGCCGCCCCCTCCGCCCGCGAGCCCGCCGCTGCGCCCGGCTGCGGGCCCGGCCCGCCCGCCGCCTGGCCGCCCGCCGCCTGGCCGCCCGCCGCCTGGCCGCCGCCTGCGGCGACCGGCTGAGTGCTGGGCGAGGTCACGGCTGCGTGCCTTTCGACGTGGGCGTCAGGCCCGGGCGAGCGGTTGCGGTCGGTAAGACACTATGCAACCCTGACCGGCCGCGGGGACGACTCGCCCCGGCCGGATGGGGCGAGTCGCCGCCGGGCCCGGCGAGCCGCCGCCCGGTCAAGGGCCGGCCGCGGCGCGGGCCGGGGCGTTCAGGTCCCGCGCATCGCCCGGAGCGACTCCCGCAGCGAGCCCATCGTGGCCAGCACCGCGGACGGCTCGTAGCCGCAGTGGGCCATGCAGTTGGCGCACCGCGGGTCCTTGCCGCGCCCGTAGGAATCCCAGTCCGTGGTCTCGATCAGTTCCTTGTACGTCTTGGCGTACCCGTCGGCCATCAGGTAGCAGGGCCGCTGCCAGCCGAGCAGCGAGTACGACGGGATGCCCCACGCGGTGCAGCCGAAATCCGCCTTGCCCTCGAGGAAGTCGAGGAACAGCGGCGAGTGGTTGAGCCGCCAGCGCCTGCGGTTGCCGTCACCGAACGCCTTGCGGAA
>Ga0335077_10006843_pt1 | contig 14092 bp, 13 predicted proteins | sample Lox_Sample_31_FD_207151 | JGI IMG/M metagenome (GOLD analysis project Ga0335077, IMG submission 207151) | Soil microbial communities from Loxahatchee National Wildlife Refuge, Florida, United States - Lox_Sample_3.1 | ecosystem: Environmental > Terrestrial > Soil > Wetlands | place: USA...
GCGATCGAGAGCGGCTGGGGACCGCCCGGGACTTCCCCTTCGTCGCCACCACCTACCGGCTCACCGAGCACTTCCATTTCTGGACGAAGCACGCCCGGATCCCGGCGGTGCTGCAGCCCGAGGCATTCGTGGAGATCGGCGAGGACCTCGCCCGGCTTCGTCAGATCCGTAATGGCGACCTGGTCCTCGTACGCTCGAAGAGAGGCCAGATCAAGGTGAAGGCCCTCGTGACGAAGCGCATTCGGCCACTCTCGGTGGAGGGTAAGGAGGTCCACACCGTCGGCCTTCCCTTCCACTGGGGGTTCGAGGGGCTGACCCGTCCGGGGTTTCTCACGAACAGCCTTACTCCCTTCGTGGGCGACGCCAACATCCAGACGCCGGAGTTCAAGGCGTTCCTGGTCGACGTCCGGAGGGCCTAAGGGCCATGGCGCTCCAGTCGCTCGACATCCGGCGCCGCTCCGCCACCACGTTCGTGCCTCCGAACGCGCGGCAGACGCTGGAGGTGGCCAAGCTCATCGACGTGTCGCGGTGCATCGGGTGCAAGGCCTGCCAGGCGGCCTGCATGGAGTGGAACGACCTGCGGGACACGGTGGGCTTTGCAAGCGGGTCGTACACCAATCCGCCCGACCTCTCGGATCAGACCTGGTGCCTCATGCGCTTCACCGAGGCGGAGATCGATGGCCAGCTGCGCTGGCTCATCCTGAAGGACGGGTGCCTCCACTGCTCCGATCCGGGCTGTCTGCGCGCTTGTCCGGCGCCCGGAGCGATCGTCCAGTACTCGAACGGCATCGTCGACTTCCAGGAGGAGAACTGCATCGGCTGCGGGTACTGCATGGCCGGCTGTCCCTTCCAGATCCCGCGCCTCCGCAAGGAGGACTCCAAGGTCTACAAGTGCACGCTCTGCTCCGACCGGGTGGCGGTGGGGCTCGAGCCGGCCTGCATCAAGAGCTGCCCCACCCAGGCGCTCTCCTTCGGCTCGAAGGAGGACATGCGGGAGCTGGCGAACCACCGCCTGGCCGACCTCGGGGAGCGCGGCTTTTCGCAGGCCGCGATCTACGACCCTCCGGGAGTCGGCGGCACCCATGTCTTCTTCGTCCTTCCCCACGGCGACCGGCCCCGCCTCTACGGCCTGCCAGAGGACCCGCGCGTCGGGCCGCTCCTCCGGGTCTGGCGGAGCGGCTTGGCGAGGGGTCTCGGGGTGTTCACCATGTTCGCGGTGCTCGTGGCAGGGGTCCTGCACTACATGCGGCACGGGCCCTTGGAGGTGGGGGAGGAAGAGAACGAGGAAGGAGGTCCGCACTAGTCATGGCCGATCCGGCTGGCCAGACCGGGCGGACCAAAGGCCTCTCCGGCCGGGGAGGAACGACCGGCCCGAAGGAGCTCATCGTCCGCCACACGAACCGCGAGCGGATCGTCCACTGGGCGGTGGCGGTCGCCTTCGTCTTCCTGTTCCTCTCGGGGTTGGCCCTCTTCCACCCCTTCTTCTTCTGGCTGTCCTCGCTCTTCGGGGGCGGGCAGCTCATGCGATTCATCCACCCGCTGGCCGGCCTCGCCCTGGTCCTGCTGTTCTATCCCTACGCGGCCCAGGTGTGGTCCGACAACACTTGGCTGCCGGCCGACCGGGACTGGGTGAAGAACATGTTCCTCTACATGAGGAAGGAGCATCACCCGGGGGACACCGGCAAGTACAACGCCGGCCAGAAGCTCATGTTCTGGTCGATGGTGCCGATCATCGCGGTGCTCCTCGGCACCGGCATGCTGATGTGGCAGCCCTGGTTCGCGCCGGTGTTTCCGGCCCCTCTGCGCCGTGCCGCCGGCCTCGTCCATGCCGCCTGTGCCTTCGTCATGTTCGTGGGGGTGGGGGTTCACGTCTACGCCGCCTACTGGACGAAGGGGTCCATCAGGTCCATGGTCCGCGGCACGGTCACGCGGGCCTGGGCTCGTTACCACCACCCGGCCTGGTACCGAGAGATCACCGAGAGGGAAGAGGGGTGAGCGCTCCCGGGGCCGAGCCCTTGGAGATCCCGCTCCTCCGTCCGCCCCGGCGGGATCTCTTTCGCAGGCGGGCGGAGCGGCTCCGTTCGCTCGCTCCCGGGCACGCGGCCGAGGACTTCCTCGCGTTCCTCGCCCAGCTCGTCACCGCGCAGGCCGAAGTCCTCGAAGGGCTCCGTCTGGCGGAGGAAAGCTTCGCCCTCTCGGATCGGGGGCTCCCCGTCTCTTGGCGGCAGGCGCTCGCGGAGGTGCTGGCGAAGGTGGAGGGGGCAAACGTGCCCGCGGGGGTTCGAGCGACGACGGCGAGGCTCCGCGCCCTGGGGAGTTCGGACCTGGAGGCCTTGGCGTCCCGAGTGGTTTCGGGAGATACGGAGAAGGCCGAGGCGGCGTTGGTCCCGTTCGTGGGGGCGGCGCTGCAGGTGGTGTTCACCGCCTCGGCCGCTCGTCCGCCGCCCGAGGTGGCGGCCCGCCCCGACGGTCTCTGCCCGGTGTGCGGAGCGCCGCCGGTTGCGGGCGTGGTCTTGGGCGACGACCGGCTGCGGTATCTCGCCTGTTCCCTCTGCGGCTCGCAGTGGCACTCGACCCGCCTCGTGTGCACCACCTGCGGGGAGGTCGGCGGCCTCACCTACTATGCGCTCGAGCCTCGGTACGTCGCTGTCAAGGCTGAGGCGTGCAGCGCCTGCCGTACCTACCTCAAGCTCTTCTACCTGGAGCGCGATTCACGGGTCGAACCGCTCGCGGACGACGCGGCCACGCCGGCGCTCGACCTCCTGGTGGCCGCGGAAGGGTACGCGCGGGGCGGTGTGAACTGTCTCTGGGCCTGACCCAGGATCTCCCGAAGGCCGAGGGGTAGGGCAGGGGCCGCCGTATACTCGCATCGTCGCCGATGTCCCTCTCCCACGGTCGGAGCATGTCCCTTCGCAGGCGGGGAGGATGAGAGCGGTGCCGGAGGCAAAGAATGGTGAAGACGAGCCGAACGCGCCACCGAGGAAGAGTGAAAGGCGATCTTCCCCCCATCGATCTCCCCAGGCCGGCGTTGGGCCGCACCAAGCCCCTGGCTCGCGCCCTGGAACTAAGGCGCACCGTTCGCGAGTTTGAGGTGAGGAAGCTCTCGTTGAAGGTCCTCTCGAACCTGCTCTGGGCGGCGTGCGGTGTGAACCGGAAGGTCGGTCCCTTCAGGCTTCGCGGCAGGACGGCGGCCTCCGCGAGCAACTCCCAGGAGATCGACGTCTTCGTGGCGCTGGAAGAGGGGACATACCTGTACGATCCAGTCGGACACAGGCTCTTGCCCGTTGCCGCGGGAGACCTGCGTCCCCTGGCGATCGGCCGCGGCCAGGGCCATCGCGGTGCGGAGGCACCCGTTCGCCTCATCTACGCGGTAGACATCGACAGGCTCGCCCACACATCGGGGTATCGCGAGCCCGGGCTCCTCGATCCCGAGGTCCAGCGATCGTACTACTACGTGGACACAGGGCTCATCGCCGCCAACGTCTACCTGTTCGCGGCCTCGGCGGGGCTGGCGGCGTGGTTCCACAATTGCGATCGGGTGGCCCTCATGGCGAGGCTGCCGCTGCGCCCGGAGCAGCGCGTGCTCTTCGGGCAGACGGTCGGCTACCCCGCCAGGGCGACGAGGGCATAGTGGGCCGGAGCTCGCGGCACTCCAGCTTCCGGGTGGAACGGGCGAAGTGCGAAGGTTCGGGAGGCGAAGCAGGGCAAGGGTCCCGTTCTCGCCGGCTACAGTTCACCGGGAGCATCGGCTTCGGGAGTCCACCCTGCGCCGGGCTCGTGGCCCTGCAGGCGAGGGGGACTCGTTCTTGGCCACCCCATGGTCGACCCCCGCTCGCCGGCCCGAGCCACGACGACTTGCCGACCGCCTCGGACCGGGGTGAACTCAGGGCGCGGAGGGTATGGGTCGCGCTGCGACGTCGTGCCGCCGGGGAATGGCGTGGCGCCTGGGCGACACTAGGCGCCTGAAGTGGCGATGTCCGTTCCCCTCTCCACCCATCGGAGCGAACCGGGCGCAGGAGCGCTCTGGGCCCTTGGTCTGGCGGGGTTTTGCGCCTTCCTGAACGTCTACGCGGCGCAACCGCTTCTCCCGCTGCTATCTGCGACCTTCGGGGCCTCCAAGGCGGCGACCGGCCTCACGGTGAGCGCCCCGAACCTGGCGGTGGCGCTGGCTGCGCCCGTGGTCGGGGCGTGGTCGGTCCGGTTCCCGCTTCACCGTGTCATCGCCGCCGCGCTCGTCGCCATGGTGATCCCGACGCTCCTTGCGGCCACGGCGGGCGGGCTCCCCGCACTGGTCGCCTGGCGCTTCGCTCAGGGGCTGGCGGTGCCGGGGGTATACGCGGTGGGGGTCACCTACGCCGCCAGCGTGTGGCCGCCGACTTCGCTAGGACGGGCCACCGCAGCACTCGTCACCGGAAACGTTCTGGGTGGATTCAGCGGCCGGCTGGTGGCGGGGCTGGTCGCGGACCTTTGGGGTTGGCGCCAGGCATTCCTCGCTCTGGGCCTCCTGACCGCCCTCGGTGCGGCCATCACCTGGCGGCTACTGCCCTTCGCGAGCCACGCGGACGCCGAGATGTCTTCCCCCCGCGCCTCCCTCGTGGACGTGTTCCGGCGAGCGAAGCTCGTCGCCACCTTCGCGGTGGGCTTCGGCGTCCTTTTCACCCAGGTCGCCACCTTCACCTATGTCACCTACCACCTGGCCGAGCCCCGGTACGGGCTTGGCTCGGCCGGGCTGAGCGCCGTGTTCACCGTGTACCTCGTGGGCGCTGCCGTGACGCCGCTCGCGGGCAGGTGGACCGGGCGGCTCGGGCCGAGGAAGGTCCTGGCGCTCTCACTCGTCGCTGGTCTCGCCGGGACCGCCCTCACCCTCACCCCGTCGCTCTTTGCCATCATCGTCGGACTGGCGCTCTCTTGTAGCGCCTCGTTCGTGAACCAGGCGTCGGCGACGAGTTACCTCCCGAGGGCAGTTGGGGTGGCACTCCGCGGGGTGGCGTCCGGCGTCTACATCGCGTGCTACTACCTGGGAGGGGCCGTCGGCGGCGTCCTTCCCGCGAGCGCGTGGGCGGCGGGCGGGTGGCCCGCCTGCGTGGCCCTGGTGGCGACCGCCCAGCTCGTCACCCTGGCGCTCGCGCTACGCTACTGGTCGCCCGAGGTCGCGGGCAGGTCGCCTGCGCCGATCATGGGAACATCGTGAGGGAGGCTCGCCCGAGGGTGCGCGAGATGTCGAGGGGCCTCGAGCCCGCTGCCGCGGGCCTGCAACCGGCGGGACGCGGCGCGCGCGATGGGTCCCCCCGCCAGCGGCCATAGCGCCGGGCGGTCAAGGGATCCTGACGACGTCCCAAACGACCGACCCGATTTCTCGGCCCGACGCGAGGAACGTTGGCCCGACCTAGGACGCCGTCGGCCTTCGCGGGCGTGCGGATCCCCTCGGGGTTCAAGGGTGGAGCTGGTGGGCGTCGCCGGAGCCGGAGCGCTCGCAGGCTTCCGTCCTTCGAGAGTACGCCAGGGCGACCGCCACAGCCACCGCGAGGGAGGCCGCCGCTATGGGCACGGCGAGCCCGAGAGATAGGAGGAGGGCGCCGGCGATGGCGCCCGCGAGCATGAGCGCGATGGCCCCGAGGCGGCGCAAGAGGCGCGGGTTCCTTCCGCTCTTCAGGAATAGGTCCGCGGCGACGCCGGTCAGCGTGAGCGTCAGGACCGTGGTGGGTAGATCCGCCACCGCCATGCGGCGGACGGCGGCATTCTGGAGACCCATGCCGGCGGCGAGGAGGACCAACAGCCAAGGCCGCGACGCGGCGCGGTCCACGACGAGCGCCGCGGTCGCGGTGGCGGCGAGGAACAGCACGAGCTCCAGCCCGAGCGCCCGTCTCAGGCCCAAACCGGCATCGCTCCGGACCAGGCGCCCGCCAGAAGCCGCCCCCACGACGAACCCCGCGATCGCGAACAAGCTTGCGGCGATCGACACCTCGTGATGCCCGCCCAGCGCGAACCCCAAGAGCACGATGTTGCCGGTCATGTTGGCGGTGAACACCCGACCCAGGCCCAGAACGCTGGCCGCATCCACCATCCCCGTCGCAAGCGTCAGGACGAAGAGCGCACCGAGCAGCGCGCGATCCGCGAGGGCCTCGCCAGGCTTCCCGGGCTTCTGTGACCGAGGGTCCATGGCCTACCGATAAGGCTGTGCGCGGGATGCCGCCACGCCACAGGAGAGCGTGGGACAATAACTTCGATCGCCGGCATAGGTGGGGCGATGCAATCGGTCGAGCCTTGAGGCAGGGGGTGCATCGGTCGTGGGCCTTGCCCGAGATGAGGTCGAAGGGCGAAGCGGAGCGGTCGATCGAGCCCCCGGGTGCGTCAGGGAGAAAGAAACGCGGGCTCGTCGGGGGTCCCGGCGGCATGCGTACCGCACTGTCGTCCTCTTTTCGGCGGACGGCGCGCAAGCTAATGGCGGGCGTGGTGAGAGGCAACACGATAGCCTTCGCCCAATAGCGTCCCAGTGCCTCGGATGCTCGGGGCGAGGGCCCTCCTCGGGGCGTATGTTCACGCCACGGCCCGGCGTGTGCACCCCGCACCGGGCAGGCTTAGCGTAGGTTTCGCTTCGGCGCGGATGCCATCGGGATCCCTCGTCGGTCGCTCGGGCGAGGGCGAGAAGAGCACGTCAGGGTCGACGCCGAAGCAAGTCGACCGCAGCGCCGCAGCATCCTCGTCAACAGCCGGGGCTGGCTCATGCTACCTGTCCGGCTTGCCGGAGAGCCTCTTTGGCGGCGGTGCGACGACCTCATCCAACCACCTGATAACGGCCCGCAAGCGGGGGTCAACGCAACCCCGGTGGACGAGTAGCCACACCTCATTCGTTCGCGACGCGGAGCCTGGGGGACAGCCGGCAAGACGCCGGGTCGCCGTCGGAAGGAAAGGCAACGGCGCGATTCCCCTGGAGGCGCGCAGATCGTTTCAGGCAGGGTGTATTCGACCCGGGCTCTTCTTCCCTTGGAAGTTGCATCTTTAGGATGGCAGACGCGCGTTCGGGGGCCCCTAAGGACGGCGCAGCATCGCACGACTGCAAGCGGACCCGCGCCTTTCGCCTGCCCGGGTCGTCGGCCAGGCTCACCTTCCCACAGAGTCGTCTCCGTGCGTCCTACAACACCCGCGGCCTCTCGGTACCTGCGCCGTCACGCGCTCCGACTCCAGCGAGTCCAACTGAGCTTCGAAGAGGGCTCTCCTCTTCGAGAACCGGAAACCCCAGGAATGCCTCGGGCGAGCGCGCGGGCGACGTAGGTTCCCCCGGACCCTGTCCCCCGGTGATAGCGATCGCCTGGCACTCCTCGGCCCAAGGCGAGGGGGTCGAACTGCCGGATGGCGGTGACCTTGACGGGAGGGAGATATCCTCGGGCGTTCTTGCGCAGGAGTCTCTTGTCTTCGCCGTGCAGGCCCGCCGGGCCATCGAGCGAGCCGAGCCTCCCGTCGAACGATAGCTCCCGGATCTTTCGCTCGGAGAGTCCGTACCCGAGATTACGTTCTCGCACACCGTGAACTAGACCGACGAGTCGGCCGGCGGTCTAATGATGCCCTCTGCTTCCTCTTCCCCACCGGCAACGAGGGCTCCATGAAGACACGACGAGATCTCATTGCAATAGCGCTGTGCACCATCCTTGCCTCCGCGGGCTGTGGCGGTTCCGGCGGCGGGAGCGGCACCGTTACGCCACCGAACAAGAACATCACGATTAGCGGAACGCTGATGGCGGGCTCGGTCGACGCGCTCGCTCGATTCGCCGAGTCGGCAGCGAGCCCGTTCGCCGCCGACCAGCTCTATTGCGTCACCTTCTCCAGCCCTCCTGTTTCAGGATCCGCGACCGCTGACAACTCCGGGAATGTGAGCCTCACTCTGGCCGCGCTCAACGTTCCCTTTGGATGCTTCATCCTGAGTCCCAGCAGCACCGGCGCGGCAACTCTCTTCTTCAATGCCTCTTCGACAAGCGGCGAGACCGTCACCTTCGGCGGCGACGCGAACCTGGGAACCATCACCGTGGACACCTCGACGGGGATGGCCACGGCGACGCTGCCCCAGGGCGGGTCTCTCACCGGCACCCCGGCGGGCGTAGCCTGCCCGGTCGGCACCTGGAGCGTAACAATCGGTACGTACACCTGCGATAGTAGCTGCACCAACGGCTGCACCGTGGGGTCGACGCAGACGGGAACGAGCACCGTGTGGATCGCGCAGTCCGCCACGGACCAGTACACGGCAAGCTTCACACACATCGGGTGCAATTCTGGCAGTCAATCCGATGTGCCGGCAACGTACACGGGTGGTGTGTTTACCCTAGGACCGTGGAGCGAGCCGGATGCGACTTGCAGCCACTCCGTCACGGCTATGGTGACCCCCAACGGCGCCTGCACGAGCACCACTTCGGCAACATCCAGCTGGACGAATTGCGGCTCTTGCGGGACGGGGGACAACGTATGCGTGGGCTGTGGCACCCTAACCTGCAATGGCACGATTGAGACGATGAGCAAGCAGTAGAGTGGGGGCGCACTGCGGGCTCTCCTCGCTCGACGGCCCTGGCTCGGCGTATTCGATGCTTGAAGCCAGGCGCCGGCGGGTGTGGCAGGGCCCGCGTCAGATCCGGCCGGTCCTCTCGAGAGGATCTCATTCGCGCGTCGAGGGAGTACGCGCGGGCAGGTCGCTTCATCGAACGTCGGCACCAGGACGGCACTGCCATGGGAGACCTGGAGCACCAGATCGACGAGGTCCGGGCTCACTGGATGGAGCCGACCGAGTCGGTGCGCCGGAGCCCGGGCACCGGCAACGCACCAAGGTCAACAGTCGCTGTACCCGGAGTTGAGGCGTTCCTTTGATGCACTCGCCAGCTCCGCTGGGCCGCACGTGGCGTGGAGGACCGGCAACGCGCCGGTAGGGCGAAGCGGTGGTGACGTTACACCACCGAACGGATCATCCCGCCATCGATGCGGAGCGCGGCGCCGTTGATTGCTGAGGCGCGCGGGCTGACGAGAAAGGCGACGAAGTCTGCAATCTCCGCGGGGGCGGTCAGTCTCTGGAGGAGGGAAGTCGGCCGGTTTTCCCGCATGAACCGCGCCTGGGCCTCTCTTGGGTCGAGCCCCGGGAATAGGCTCGCGATGAAGGTATTCACGCCCTCGGTGGCGACCGGTCCGGGAAGGATGGCATTCACGGTGACGCGAGTCCCCTTGGTGAGCTCGGCGAGGTTTCGAGACAGAGAGATCTGCATCGTCTTCGTTGCCGAGTAGTGGGCCATCGCCCGACGGGATCGCAAGGTCGACCCGGTCGGACGCCGATCCTCTTTCGACCGTTTAGGTTCCTCGCAGAGGTCGTACCTACCCACCGAGGGTTCGTGTGGACCGGGTCGTCCGCTGCCAGGGCGAATGACATCCGGTTCACAAGGGCCGAAGCGGACTCTAGTCTAGGGCACAGGCAACGGCGCAGGACCCGCTACCCGAGCCACGAGGGCGGAAGTCGGCAACCGCGGGGGTGGTGGGCGAGGCAGGCCCGACCCATTCCCGGTCTACCCACCACCTCCCTCACCTCGAGGGCAGCGGCCCCGTAGACGGTCCTGCTTCGGGGACCAGGCAAGGAACCCGCAAGGGCTCGTCCCCAACGATGGAGCGGCCCCTTGCGGTCCGATGGGCTGCACCTGGTGGACAACCCGGAGAAGCCGATCGCGAAAAGGCTGGGTGCGCGAACGCCGCTCGGTGTCGTGACCGCACCTGACCGGGCAGTCGTGTGAACAGGAGAGGCATGGCGCCCTGCGGTATCTGCGCTGGACGCCCTCCTGTCACACTGGAGGCCCGAGCGCAACCCGGACCCGGTTCCGGTGTTACCGAAGATCGTGCACCGCGCAACCGCCTCGAAACGAACCTCTTCCCTGGCGCTCTCGGGACCACGAGGGCCAAGGTTCGTTCGCCGGCACCTGAAGTCGACCACACGGTGAACCCACCGATGGCCCGTAGCCCTGAGGTGAAAGCTGCATGAGACTCGGGAGAACGACGATGACCAATCGTACACTGATCCTTACCTCTGTCCTGGCTGGCGTGTTGGTGATCGGCTGCGGGGGGAGCGGCGGGGGTGGCAACTCCGCGAACTCGCTTCTCCCGCAGGACTTCACCTCCAACATGCCTGTGACCGTGCCGAGCGCGAACCTGACCGACATCGAGGTCACCGGTCCGGTCACCTCGAATGCGGGGAGTGAGGCTGCGCTGGCCGAGGTCATGGCGCCGATCAGCGACCCCTGCCATCCAGCCCTCTTCCAACGGACCTACGAGATCTCGGACATCTTGAACATCCACACCCACAGGATGATGGATCGGATCCGGGACATCATCGCGCACCCGAGAAGGCTGGATGGCAGCCTCGCCTGCAAGGTCGACGATCCCACGGCTCCGACCCAGATCAGCTGCACGCTCGACCCGCGCTTCGGGCTCTACGACGGATATCCGCTCACCCTGACCTGGCAGAAGTCAGCGATCACGGGGGGTGATCAGTACGTCACCAACGTCTACATCCAATCCTCCAGCACGACCGCCGCCGATCTGTACCAGTGCGAGCTCGGCTCGACCGTGACGCCGGCGCCGACCTTCGGCCCCTGCACCACCATGGGCTCCTGCCCGACCTGCACCACGATCTTCAGCTCGACCCTGGATGCGACCACGAGCACGACCGGATTCGACGTGTCAAACCCATCGGCTAACCCGATGCTCTTCGACTTCACCTCCCTCCACAACGTCGATTCCAACGAGCTCGCCACCGGAACCTTCCAGGTGAACGTGGACCTGACCAAGGACTCGACCAAGCCCAATCCCTTCCGGCGGGTGCTGGGATTCAAGTTCAGCAACTTCGTGCCCGCTCCCACCGCGGCAGAGATGGCCATCGACGGCCCGAACCACGGTTCCCGGAACGGGACGTTCGCGCACATCGGCTACACCGGATCTCAAGGTGGCGGTGGCGGCGCCATGGCCTATGCCGATGACGTCATCCTCTTCTGCCCGCCGTACACGGGAGAGGCCAATCCTCCGACCCTCTACTCCGATGCCTTGACGCTGGGGCGTTGGTACCTCAGCACCACCAACAACGCCACCACGCTGGCGAGCCGCGTCGACGCGGAGGCGGTTGGCGACTCCGGCGGTGCCTCGCCGACGGGCAACGGCGGCGGGAATGCCCAGCTACCTCTTGGCGACACCTACGAGGGCGGCGTCTGCCACAGTGCGACGATCGGCGGGCTTCTCGACCCCATCGTCGACGTGGACAACGACCCGTGGATGTTCGTTGAGGTGGGGGCGAACAACGCGGTCGTCCCGGGCACATACAAGTGCGGACCTGGGACGCCCTGCGTCACCGCCTGCGACAGCGCATTCGGGAGCCTCCCCTCGGTCTCGAATAACCAGCTGGAGAACGCCCTCTTCCCGTTCGGTAGCTTCATGCCCAGCGTAAACAACAGCGGTATCCCCATCGATCCCGCCGACATCGAGACCGCTCTGGCCCCGCTGCTCTGCGGGACCAAGGTCGGTACCGCATGGACTGGCCAGCCGAACTGCGACTAGCCACCCAGGGTAGGTGCATCGCTTCGGAGACGCTCACAACTCGAGAGCCGAGGCAGAAGGGAACGAACAGCCACCGTGTGCTCGCTTTCCAACGGGCGCCCGGTGGCTGGTGTCTCTTCGCGAGCGGGCGCTTCCCTGGTCTCTGCGATGCGGCTGTTGAGCTCGTATCCGATGGCCGTGCTAGCTGAAGTTCAGGGGCCAGAACCCGTGAGGGTGAAAGGAGAGTAGGGCTCAGTGGCCCAAACGGGCGTTGGGGCTCGCCCTCTCACCCGAAGGCGAATAGCTGAACCGAGTAGAACTTAGTCATCAGGTGGCCCAGAATGACCGCGACCATAATGCGAAAGGGTGTCGTCCTCCTGCTCCTTCTTTGCGCGTGCGTCGTCGCGGCGCCTCCCCCTCCGCCCCCGCGACCGCCGCCGCCAGTCCTCCCGCCAGCCGAAGCGGTGGCTATCGCGACGCAATTTGCCCGGGCTCGTGGACTCGTCATCGACCACACCCGGAGCCTCCACCTCGACCATCTTGCCCGCTGGCACGTGGACATCGGCGGGGCCGGAGGGCGGGACCGGGCGGTCGTGACGGTTGACGGAGTTTCAGGCCGCGTGCTCTTCGCCAAGCTGTGGGGGCCGCAGGGACAGGTCCCTCTGCCGGAGCCGTCCCCCCCGGTTCCCGAATCCCCAGGGATGCCGCCCGCGCCCTCCGCGCCACCGTCACCCCCTCCGAGCATGCCTCCGCCACCCCCGCCCCCTCCGACGACATAGATCGGCCCGCTCTTTCGCCTCGGGCGTGGGGGACGTCCTCCTACCCCTGGGTGACGGAGCCGAGACAGGTAGTGGGCCCGGCGAGTATAGGCGAGTGCGAACCAGGCCGAATGCGGTCCTCCCGCGGTAGTGCGCGGGAGGACCGCAGCGTTCGAGTCACCGCGACACGTATGCATCGTCAAATGCGATGCGAGATGGCTCGAAGTCGGTCCTGCGGGTGAAGGCCAACGCCTCGCGTGCACCGTACTCGCGCTCCATCCCCGAATCCTCCCACTCCACCGAAAGCGGACCTTGGTAGTTCGCTGCATTCAGCTCCCTGATGATGTCTTCGAAGTTGACGTCGCCGTGTCCCAGCGAGCGGAAGTTCCAGCCTCGGCGGTTGTCTCCGAAGGTGAGGTGAGAACCCAGGATTCCCGCGCGCCCGTCCAGCCTGACGGCGCAGTCCTTCATGTGGACGTGGAGGATTCGGTCCGGGAAGTCACGGATGAACAGGTGCGGCGTCATCCCCTGCCATTGCAAGTGACTGGGATCGAAATTGAAGCCCAAGGTGGGACGGTACTTGAACTCCTCGAGCAGACGTCGGGCGGTGTAGAAGTCGAAGGCGATCTCTGCGGGATGGACCTCGAGCGCAAACTTGACGCCGCAACGATCGAACTCGTCCAGGATAGGCGACCAGAGATCGACAACCTGCTTGAACGCGTCGTCGACCATCTTCTCCGTGGTCGGAGGGAAGGAATAGAAGTACTTCCACACGGCCGAGCCAACGAAGCCGGTGACGATCTTGCAGCCCATGTGGGAAGCTGCCTGGGCGATGTACTTCATCTCCTGGATTGCCCAGGCGCGGGTCTTTTCGGCGCTGCCGCGGCACTCAGTGGGGACGAAGGCGTCGAGGCGCGGATCCCAGAGGTCGCTCACGCACTGGCCAGGGAGGTGCGCCCCGAGAGCGAACGCTCGGAGTTGATTCCGGGCCAACACGGCCTTCTTCGCCTCGACGTACTTGGGATCGGAGGCTGCCTTCCTCGCCTCCATGTGGTCGCCCCAGCAGGCGATCTCCGGGCCGTCATAGCCCCAGGAATGCAGCTTTTCGCAGAGGGTGGCGAAAGGCAGATCGGCCCACTGGCCAGTAAAGAGGGTCACAGCGCGTCCCATGAGGCATCTCCTTTTCTAGGTCGGGTTCGTCTTGCTCCATTTCCGAGACGACAGCTACTTCGAGGGTACAGCTTCGTAGAAAGGGGGCCCGGAATGGCCCTGCGGCTACGCCTCGTAAGAAGAAGAGCCAAAACGGCGGGTGAGCGCTCGCCCAGGCGGGTCCAGAGGAGGCCCCCATGTCGTTCAGGCAACTCGGTGCGGTAACCGCCAAGGAGCTCGGTGTTTGAGCGGGTCGCCCGTGTGGGGGTGGGACGCGAAGGAATCTCGACGCGAGCGTTCACCATGCGGCTCATGCATCTGGGCCCAAACGAAGGCGCTGCTTATCTCAACGCAGCCGGGGGCGCTTTGGGGGACGGACGTTCCGCTCCCGTTTCTCGAGCTTCGCGATGAGCGAACGGAAGGCGGTGCGTGCGCCTCGTGCGGCCCGCCCGTTGCTCCAACAGGTAACCCACGATCATCACGACCAGAAGTAACGTCCCGCGGATCACGTTCTGGGTGAAGGGGCTGAAAGCGAGGATGTTGAAGCCACTGCTCAGGAACTGAAGAACGAAGATCCCCATCACGAGGCCTGTCGTCGTCCCGAAGCCTCCGGCCGGATTCACTCCTCCGAGAACCGCGAT
>Ga0335077_10006844_pt1 | contig 14091 bp, 12 predicted proteins | sample Lox_Sample_31_FD_207151 | JGI IMG/M metagenome (GOLD analysis project Ga0335077, IMG submission 207151) | Soil microbial communities from Loxahatchee National Wildlife Refuge, Florida, United States - Lox_Sample_3.1 | ecosystem: Environmental > Terrestrial > Soil > Wetlands | place: USA...
AGAGCTTCGGTCCTCCACCACTCTGACGACTACGCGGTGTCAAAACCATCGCTCCGGAGACGTGTTGCTTGACAACGCCTTCGTTCTTATCGAGGGCCACCCGTCACCGGAGAGTTACGATCTTCCCGCCGGTCAAGAGCTTTCACTTTTTGGTTCAGGTAACATAGGGTTCGTGAAGGGTCGGTTTCAATTTGTCTCGCCAGTGGAGATACCATAGCCTTGGGACGCCAAGTCCAGTTTCACATGCTGCCCGAGGATCGAGACGTCTTCCTGCGCTTCGTCCAGGACAATGATCCCGTCGTCGTGGTCGAAAGAGACGTCCACGACACTGCGGACGTGCGCGCAGTGAAAGATATTGCCACCGACCGTGTCCAGATGCTCTGCCTCTGGAATCGCCGATTCCTTCCTGTCTTGAAACGAAAATGCAGTGAGGAAGCACGCTACTACAAATACCAACTCGATGTGTTTCACTTGCCCCTGTTGGAATTCTCGTCATCTGTCACATCAGAGTGGGAGGGCAGGCCCGCGCTCATTCAGGGCCGGCTGTTCGGCGATTTCGATCCGTATCTCAGCAAGCCACCGGAATTCGAGAAGTGGTATGAGAGATTGGTTCGCTGGATTCGTAAGAATTTCGAGAGGAATCCAGCGAGCTGGGGTGGTTACGTCGGCCCGGCAGCCTATCGATTCCACCATGAGGGCGGATATCTCCTTCCCAATTTCCTGCCTCCGAAAACGGACGTCTGGCTAGCCGAAATCGGCAAACAGCACCCGACGCTAAAACGAACGGGCTAGATGGTCGCGGGTGGCGCACCCCGAACACCGTGGCACGCCCGATTCCGTCCGGGAATGACCGATTCACACCAGAGTTCATTCGAGCCCCGCACGACATTTGTGGGGTGCCGCATCCCTTGGTTTCCCAGAAGGGTGCGTCTTGCCGTTTCCTTCCCGGCGGGCATGCAGTCCGCCTTCGACTGCTGATGCAGAGAAACCCGCGCACCCTTTGCAAAACCGGCAAGGAGTGCGGCACCCGACATGGTCGGTGAACTCAGTAGTGAACTATCGGTGTGGTATTATGCGCCCATCTTGTAACGTCATCGTGATGAATCGTCCGCGACGAAAGGCTGTGCCACCCGCCGAATCATCCGGACGTGCGTAGCGGGCGGCTCAATACCCGAGACACACGACCTCGGTTCCGACGCAGCAGCATAATGGGATACAGATCGAAGGGGATTCTGACCAGCAGCATGACATAGCCGTACATGGCGTAATCACCGACAAGGCAAGCGATTCCGAGAATGGTTGCGAGGAAGAACGTAAGCCAGTGGATCCATTCTCCACCGTTCATCTCTCTCAGCAGTCGCTCACAATCAGTACGGCCAGCGCTCAAATACAGGTTCACATTTATCCAGCCCAACGGCGAATGAAGCAGCGCCCATCGAAATGCTCGGACGCTCCCGCGGTCATAGACCCTACCTTCCTTCTCCCAACGAGCGAAGGCGAACAACTTGGGATTCGCCTTGAAAATGAAGCTGATTGGCAGAGCGACCATGAATGAAATAAGCCATGACATGGCGAGTGCGTAGATAAGCGGGTTGCCGTGAGGTGGGTAAAATCCGCGTCTATTGAATGAAAGTGCACCGACAGTCAAGATCGCCAGGAGCAAAACACTTCGTATTCCACGACGCATTGCGCGAAGCATCTGTTCGTCTTGCGGGTTTCCGCCCATTCGTTCCATTTCATCACTAACAGCCCGTGGCCGACAATAGGATCGACCGGACTTTGTCATCCTGCCGCCGGGCCAGACATTTGATAGAGGAATTAATGCGCTTGTGCTCGCACAGTACGACTGATTAACGCCCCAACCGGTAAAGTGGAGACCGGTACCCAAGTCACCGGTGATCCGAGTAATCAGGAGTTGACACGTTGGAAGTTCCCGCCGTTACCGACCTTCAACTGCGGCTGGGACACCCTGCGATCCTGGTCGTCCCGGAGCTGCATCCGGGACGCAAACTGCGCGCGGTCGGGGAGACACACGTTCGGAGGGCAGCGATCTCTGCCAGAGCGACAGCAGATCCCTTCCCGCAGAGGCATCCGGGACGCAAACTACGCGCATCGTCACACGCCGGGATGTTCGAGCAGGAGGCGGATGCCGCCGTTGACGGTGCGCACGGAGATTGGTCCGCCGCCGCCGTGGCCGAGCTTTCCGCGGTACGTGCGCAGGCCCGGAAGGTCCGTGGTGGACGTGACCGGGAACTCGGAATACAGGTCGCCGTTCATGTTGCGAACCTTGAGATCGGCGCTCGCGTTCGACGGCAGCCCGAGCACCACCGAGCCGTTGACCGTCTCGAGGTTCATCGGCGCGCCGTCGATCAAGTGGCGCAGCTCGAGGCGCAGATTGCCGTTGGTGGTCTTCGCGTTGAACCGGCCGGAGCTTTCGGTGACTTCCACGTTGCCGTTCACCGAGCGCAGTTCCCCGCCGCCATCCACGCCGTGCACGCGCACGCTGCCGTTGACGGTGCCGACGCTGCCGAGCAGCACGCGATTCGGCACGTGGATCACGTACTCGACCGCGACCTCGACGCCCGCTCCTTCCGGATACCGCGTGTGGACGTCCACTTCGCCGGGATGGCTTTCGACTTCGATCTTCACGCGCTCCACGTCGCTCGGATCGTTCTGCGACGTTTTCACCGCGCGGATTTCCACTTCGTCGCGGTCCCATCCCTCCACCTGCACCGACCCGTTTACGTTGTCGAGCAGGAATTGGCCGCCGGCGGGCAGCTTGCAGGTTTCGTGAAACACCTGCTCGGTGTTCGCCAGCGCGGGAAGCGCGAGCGACAGGACGCACGCCAGCAGCACGAGCGGCCTTGTCCCCGGCGTCGAAAGCAGATTGCCTCGAGTGATTTGCACGGTACGCCCCCTTTTGTGCAATTTCCGAGACCGTCGAATACAGTTACGGATGCGAGCCGTCTCCGGTTCCCTGCCGCGAATCTCCGGACGCGCCTTCGAGCACGGTCGATTGCGGCTGAAGCAGCTTCTGGACCTGGTCCATTTGTTGCTGGAGCTTCGACATCTGTTGCTTGTAAATCTGCGACTGCTTGTCCACGTCGCTCAGCACGAACTGGATGTTCCCCGCGATCGTGCGCAGGCGCAGCACTTCTCCGCCTCCATTGAGCGCGCCTTCGGCCCGCACCGTGTGCTCGCCCCGCGGCGAATCGCCGTAGCTCACTTTCAGCGGGAACGCGGGATCGACGATTACGCGATGCTCGTCGCCGCGCTGCACCTGCGCGTCGATCGTGATGGGCAGCTCGCGCGGAAGATGCACGACGATGTCGCCGGAGCTGCACTGGAGCTCGCTCGCGCCAGGCAGCTTCGCCGCAGCGACGAACCATGCGGTGATGCCGCCGTCGCTGGTGGACGCTTTTACTGCGCTGTCGATCTGGGTGAGGTAGATGCTGCCGCCGGACGTTTCGAGGTCGGTGGGGCCGAACATGCGGACCACGCGGATGCCGCCGCCGCCCGTCTTCGCGCGGACCAGGCCCGCGGCCTCGCCGATTTCGATTTCGCCGCCGCCGGTTTCCGCGGCAAGCTCGGCGCCGGAATGCTCGAGCGTGATGTTTCCGCCGCCGGTCTCGAGATGCGCGGTTCCCTGAATCGAGGTCACGCGAATGTGGCCGCCGCCGGTGCGCATCGTGGCGTTGCCTCCGACGGAGCCCACGGTGATGTGGCCGCCGCCGGTGTTGGCGGAGAGTTCGCCGGCGACGCTTCTCGCGACGATGTTGCCGCCGCCGCTATCGAGACGCGCCGGGCCACCGATGTCGCTCGCGGTGATATTGCCGCCGGCCGTCGAGAGCGTCGCGCGGCCGCCGATCGCGCCGGCGTCGATGTTGCCGCCGCCGGTCGAGACGTCGAGGCTCGCGCTCCCGGGAATATTCAGATAGAGCGTCGCCCAGAGCCGGCCGGTGGAGCGGCCGGATGTTTGCGCTTTCAAAACGACTTCATCGGAAGTCGCGCGCGAGGTGACGGTGAAACTTTTCAGGAGCTGCTGAGCGTCTTTTTGCGAGGCGTCGGCTTCAAGATGAACGCGGTAATCGATTTTGCCGGAATTCTGCGTGCGGATGACGACGTTGCCGAGATCGGCCGAGAGGCGAATGCGCTGGCCTTCACGCGCGGGAACCGAGCCGGTCAACTCGGAAGTCAGGCGCGGCCCGGAAGGCGCTCCGCCGACCGGAGAATTTCTGCGGTGCGCGGCAGCCGCCCCGACGAAAAGCGTCGCGATGGCAAGCGGCACAACCAGGAATGCGGCAAAAAATTTCAACGAAGAATGCCGAAAGAGGGGAGCCGAAGAGTTTGCGCGCATCTCTAAAACTTCTCGCGCGGGCCGAGATCGCGAATGGCCGCGGCGCTTTGCAGGCGAATGTAGGTGTTGGGATCTTTCTGCATGCGGTCGTGCAGCACGGAGAACATGCGATCGTCGGAGGCGGCCTGTCCCTTGGCGGCCATGTCGCGCAGCGCGTTGACGGCTTCGATGCGCACGCCGGGATTCTGATCGTCCACCAGCGCGTCGAGCAGAGTCTGGCGAACCATTTCGTGAGCGCCAGCGCCATTCAAAGCTTCGAGAGCCTTCAGCCGAACGGCCGCGTTGCGATCCGTGCGGACCACCTGGCAGAGCACGGAGCGAACATCGGGATCGTTGCTGCGGCCGCGGAGGCACTCGACGGCGTCGAGACGGACATCGGGGCAGGAGCGCTCGCCGCTTTGCAGGACGCCGAGCAGCGCGCCCTTCACGTCGTCGTCGTTCACCGTGCCTTCGACCGTCACCGGACGCTGCGCGCGAAGCTGCAACTGGACGCGAGCGGGGCCTTCATCGCCCGAAGGCAGCATGCTGATGCCGGCCACGTCAGCGCTGTGCAGATCGAGAGACGTGAGAGCAGGAGAGGCAGAGCTGCCGGAATCGACGGCGCCGGAGGGCGCGGCATTCGTCGCGGAACTCGAAGCTCCGGCCGCATCCGCTGCGTCATTCACGGGATGGCGGAGCAGGCGCGGCCCGAAGATGCCGACGCTGAAACCAATCAGCAGAAGAACGGCGGCGCTCCATGCGGGACGCGGCGCGAGCCAGTTCGCAGGGAGCAGCGAGCCGAACGTGCGGCGCAGCCAGCCGCGATCTTCCTCGCGATCGAGCGCATCCTCGAGGCCCGCGCGGCAGGAAGCGAGAAGAGCGGCGTCGGGTTCGTTGCGATGGGAAGCGAGAAGGGCGAGGAGTTCACTATCGTGCTGGAGAATCGCAGAGCACGAAGCGCAATCGGCGAGATGCGCGGCGAGGCGGGACTGGTCGGCCGGATCGAGATCTTCGCCCGCCGCGAGCAGGATGAGCAGCGGCTGCCACTCACCGCAAGGCTGGTTCGTCATGTCGTCGTTCGTCATGTGCCGTTGCATTCTCCGCGCCGGCTATCGAAAGGCGCCCAGAGTCGCGCGCAGTTTTCGCGTGGCCCGGAAAAGCGAATTCTTCGCGGTTTCTTCCGAGGTGCCGAGCATGTCGCCGATGGCGCGCAGGCGCAAGCCCTGGTTGTGCTTCAACTCGAAAACCATCCGCTCGCGCGGCGAAAGGCGTTTCATCGCTTCCTGAATGTGACGGCCGAGCTCTTCGCCGAGCAGGCGCTTTTCCGGATTCGCCGCGGCGCTCGGCTCCGGCTGGCGGTCGAAGAAATCGCGCGTGCCGCCATCGGCTTCTTCGGGAACGGGCGCCTGATCCTCGCGGCGGCTGGTGCGGCGGCGCAGGTGATCGAGCGCCACGTTGGTCACAATCCGATAGAGCCACGTGTAGAAGCTGCACTCGAACCGGAAGCGGTTCAGGTTCTTGTACACGCGGAGGAAACTTTCCTGATAAATGTCGCGGGCGTCGTCGGGGCGATGAACGAGGTTCAGCGCCAGGCGCAGCACTTCGCGGTCGTAGCGGCCAACAAGCTCCTCGAAAGCCAGCCGGTCTCCCGCCTGGGCTTTTCGGACGAGGGCATGCTCCTCCGCAAGCTTCACCGCCGCTGCCTGGCGCGCATCTCCGTCGAGTGCGACGCTCATCCCCATCGTGTGGTCCGCCGAGCGGGATTCCGCTGTGGCCGGCTCGCCTGCTTCCGAGCCGCCGAGCCGATCTGCCCCGGCTTCCAGCCTTTCTCCGGGTTCCGTCTGGATAGACGGCCAAGGGGGCCCTTGGTTAGCACCCGGTGAGGCCATTTTGGCACTATCGGAGGGTTCGGCCAAGGTGGATCGGCTCCTTTGAAATTCGGCGTTTTCGCCCGGCGGAGTCATGTCGAGTCTCCTTGGAGAAAGTCTCGCGCCGACCCTGTGCTTGTACAAAATTTATTACGTGAGCCGCTATCCGATTGTTCCGGCCAAATTGGCGCAGCGGGAATTCATGCAGAGAGGCAGGCGGACGGCGCTAACGCTGCTGCTGGAGGCGCGCGCCGAGACGGATCAGGCCGAAGACCGCGACGCACACCGCGAAATCCACGAAGACGCCCCAGTCGATGGCGAAGCCTTCGTGGCGAAGCGCTTCGGGAAGATGCGGCACGAGCGAGAAATAGTAGATCGCGTTGCCGAGGAGAATGGCGGCCAGGTACTCAAGCCATCGCCGGAGAGTTGCCCCAAGAAATTGCCTCGTTGCCGCCATAAGAGTGGCCCACCCGAAGGAGCCGAGATGGGCCACATCTTAGGACAGGAGCGATGCAGAGTAAACCGCGCGGGCGGAGCGGAGAGCGTCAGGCGCTCGCGGGCGTGATTTCCTTCGACGTGATCTCGTACTTGAAAGCGTCCGGGTCGAGGGGATCGAGCCGGCCGTCGGCCGTTTCCGCCTGCGGATACATGAAGAACCCGAGCTGCTTTCCGCTCGAGCCGGGCAGATCGACATCGTGCGCGAAATTGAAACCCATCCAGTTCATCTCCCAGGACCCGAACAGCCGGGCGCGGGCTCGCTTCACCATGTCGTCATCGAGCGGGCGATTTCCGGGCGGCTCCTCGAGCACGACTTTGCGCACGTCCGCCGGATCGACGGGAACCCATCCGAAATCGTGGAGGTAAACCTCCGCGCGGCAGTGTTGCGCCTTCGTGATTTTCTCCGACGAGGCCCCGAGACTCTTGTAGCCCAATTCCGATTTCGCGACGCGAATGCCGTACACGTCGCGCGCCGGCAGGCCCGCCGCGTGCGCGAGGCCGACGTAGAGAGCGTTGAGATCGGCGCACTTGCCGGTGAGATCCTTGGTCTCCAGCATGAAGCGGATGTCGCCGACGCCGCAGCCGCGCGTCTTCGGATTTCGAGCGGTGTTGTCCACGATCCATTCGTAGATCGCGCGGGCCTTTTCGAGATCGGTGTTCGCGCCCTTTGTGATTTCGTCGGCCGTCTCCTTGACGATGCCGTCGCTCGGCAGGAGCTTGGTGGGCTGAAGAAAATGCTGCAACTCCGCGTGGCTCGCTTTCGGCCCTTTGCCGGGCGCGGAGAGGTCGACCGCGACGTTTTTGGTGGCGACGCGGCTGGTGACCGTGAAGATCGGCGCCGCGCCGGCGGGAAATTCCGCGGAGGCGATTTCGAGCGCGTCGGGCTTGCTATGGACCAACCGGGCGGTGCCGCCCCTGGCTTCGAGAGCGTTGTGCAGCGGCTTCTGGAAAGGAGTTCGAACGGTGAGCGGTGTGGGCACCCAGATGCGTGTGGTTCCGGAGGGTTTCAGGACTTCAACGCGGGTGGTGACTTCGAAGGTGCGCCAGTTGCCGGGTGTGGTGGAGTCGGCGAACAGAGCGTTCGATTTCAGGAACGGAAGACTTACTGAGACGATTCCTGCGGACCGCAGGAAATCACGGCGTTTCATGATGCCTCCTCTTTTTTTCCAATCGGAATCTCCTCGGTGCTTCTCAATCGGGTTTTCGCGGCGCTTTTTCAGAAACGCGCAGATTGTACGCCTGTGGCAGCGTTGAAGCAAACCGCGGCGCCGGGAGGGGTGGGCAAACAAGAAGACTAGGCGCGATTGATCTTATCGATCTCGAAGTACGGTGGATTCGTCGAAGAATCAATCTTAACGATAAACTCCTCGAAAAATCCTCTGCGCCCGAGCAGTCCAGCTACCGAAATTTCCTTGGAGAATCCAGCCATCGTCGTTACCTGATAGCTGCCTACAAGAATCTTGATCTTGTGGAAGTACAGGTCCGCTTTTGCTCCGCCGACGACCCCACCCAAGCCAGCCTTAATGCCTTCTTCCAGCTTTATCCCAAGTGAATGGCAGAAGTCAGCATGAAACATGCAGACATGCGCCCCTGAATCCACCCAACACTCGAAATACTTCGTAGGCGGCGAATGATGATGAACAAGGCGAACGTTTAGCAGCGGCGCCCAATGAAACGTTTCCCTGGGGAACGCCGGATGATGCGAACCAGGCCAGACTTTGCAATTAAACCGCAAGCCTAGAGCACCATGTCATTCCAAGTTGGAGGCACCTTTACAACAACAGGGTCGGTGACGCCTTTTTCCTCGGCCTTCTGAACGACTTCATCGTAGGTGGTTCCATATGCGATGAGCTGTTCCTCGTCCGATGAGAAGGCCGCCCATCCGTTTTGCGGGGCATTCTTGAGGGCTTGTATTCTGGCTTCGGGACTCATGGGGAAGACCTCGACTGTTTCCATCATAGTCTTAGACTCCTCGTAGCCGTAGAGAAACGGAGCGTATATGCAAACAGTAGGCGGGTCAACCGCAAACAACCAACATGGTACAGCGTATTAGTATGGAATGACCTCATTAGATCACGCGGTATCAGTGAAACTCCATGGCTCAGATCGCGCAGGGGGCGAAGTGCGCGATTTCTGTCGCTACATTCTCGCCCACGTCTTTGAGCCTTTCACGGAAAGCGGAATCATGATTCTTGAAAGTCGCCCACGACCGCCGCGAGGGCGGCGCCCGCCGGACGCGATCAACGAACCGTGCTAAAGTGCAGCGCAAGGGGGCGCCTTGCGACGCCATACGCGAATTCCGAGCCATGCATTTCTCGCCGCGCTGCTTTTCGTCGCGACGCCGTTGTGCGCCCGGCAGAGCGAGCAGCAAGTAGCGGCTGCGCTTACACCGCGCGAGGGCGATTACGTGGCGCGCGATTTCCGTTTCAAGTCGGGCGAGACGTTACCGGAGCTGCGGCTGCATTACACGACGCTGGGCACCCCTGCGCGCGACGCAAGCGGGCACACGACGAACGCGGTCCTGATCCTGCACGGCACCGGCGGCAGCGGCCGCGGATTTCTTGCGCCGATTTTTGCGGGCGTGCTTTTCGGGCCGGGGCAGCTTCTCGATGCGAACCGTTATTTCATTATCCTTCCTGACGCGATCGGCCACGGGAAATCGAGCAAACCGAGCGACGGCCTGCATGCGCGCTTCCCACAGTACGACTACGACGACATGGTGGCGGCGCAGCGCCTGCTGGTCGAGAAGGGACTGGGAATCGATCATCTGCGGCTCGTGCTGGGCACTTCAATGGGCTGCATGCACGCGTGGGTCTGGGCGGAAACGTATCCCGATTATATGGACGCGCTGATGCCGCTCGCCTGCCAGGCCGTGCAGGTTGCCGGGCGCAATCGGATCTGGCGGAAAATGACGATCGATGGCATTCGCAACGACCCCGAATGGAAGAACGGGGAGTACGCGGCCCAACCGCAGAGGGCGCTCGAAATCGTCACGGACATGCAGTTGATCGCGAGCAGCGCGCCGCTCCACATGCAGGAAGATTTTCCGACGCGCGACGCCGCGGACAAGCATCTCGAGGACTTCCGGAACCGCTACAAGGGTGAGTTCGATGCGAACAATTATCTCTACGCGATCAGCGCCTCGCGGAACTACGATCCGTCGGCGCAGCTCGAGAAGATTACCGCACACTTGACGTGGGTGAATTCCGGCGACGACTTCATCAATCCGCCGGAGCTGGGTATGGCCGAGCAAGAGATCAAGCGGGTGAAGAACGGCCGCTTCGTCCTGTTGCCGGCGTCGGAGCAGACGTACGGCCACGGTACGCACACCCACGCGGCCGAGTGGCAGCAATATCTCAGGGAATTGCTCGACGCGACGAAACGGTGAGTCCCGGCCAGAGGGCAGGCGCTGTCACTTGGAGATCCGAGATGTGGCTCAAGATTGAGAGCAGGACGGTCGGGATCGCGGCGAGCGCGGCCGGCATTCTCATGTTGGCCGCCGGAATCGTGGCGGCGCAGGAAAAGACGGCCGCCAAGAACGAGGGCGAGGCGCTGTACGGAGAGCGATGCGCTTCGTGCCACGATGCGGGAGTCGCGCGCGCGCCGAGCCGCGCGGCCATGGCGGAGATGCCGCCCGACGGAATCCGGTCGGCGCTAACGACCGGGCGCATGAGCTCGCAAGGCGCGAACCTGACGGCGGCGCAAATCGACGCCGTGAGCCACTTTCTCTCGAATCAAGCTGCGGCGCAGCAGCAGGCTCCGTGGGAACAGTTCGCCTGCCATGCGGCCGGGCGGCCGCTCGTTCCCGTGGCGGGCCAGCCTCAGTGGAACGGCTGGGGCGCGGACGCATCCGAAAGCCGATTCCAGCCCGCGGCGATGGCGCGGCTGCGAGCCGATCAAGTGCCGAAGCTGAAACTGAAGTGGGCGTTCGGATTCGTCGATGCGACGCAGGCGTACGCACAACCGACCGTTATCGGCGGACGCATCTTTGTCGGAAGCGCCGGGCGGCGCGTCTATTCGCTCGACGCGGCGAGCGGATGCACCTACTGGCAGATCGGCACGGAAGCAGCGGTACGCACGGCGATCAGCGTCGGCGCCAATGGAAACGGGTGGGCCGCGTATTTCGGCGATCAGCACGCGAATGCGTATGCGGTGGACGCAGCGACGGGAAAACTTTTGTGGAAGACGCGCATGGACGAGCATCCCGCGGCGCAGATTACGGGTGCGCCGCTGCTCGCAGGCGCGCGGCTCTACGTGACCGTGTCGTCGCTTGAGGAAGTGACGGGAGCCGACGCGAAATACGAATGCTGCAAGTTTCGCGGAAGCGTTTCGGCGCTCGATGCAGCGACGGGGAAGATTCTCTGGAAGAGCTACACGATTCCCGAAGAGCCGAAGCCGACGCGCAAGAACAAAAACGGAGTGCAACTGTGGGGACCATCGGGCGCGGGCATCTGGTCGGCGCCCACCGTGGACCTGAAGAGCCGGCGAATCTACGTGGCCACGGGCGACAGCTACTCCGATCCGCCGGCGGACACCTCCGACGCATTCATGGCGTTCGATCTGGAGACGGGAAAGCTGCTGTGGTCGAACCAGATGTGGAAAGGCGACGCGTACAACGTCGATTGCGACATCGCGGCGGACAAGCAGGCGAACTGCCCGGAGTCGAAGGGGCCCGATTTCGATTTCGGATCGTCTCCGATTCTGGTGAACCTTGCGAACGGGCATCGCGCGCTTGTCGCGGGAGCCAAATCGGCAATCGTCTATGCCGTCGATCCGGATCGCGATGGAGCGCTGCTGTGGCAGAAGCGCATTGGGCGCGGCGGCTCGCTGGGCGGGGTGCAGTGGGGATCGGCGGCCGACGCGAACAATGTGTACGTGGCGCTGTCGGACGTCGTGAGGCGGCCGGCGCCGGAAGGATCGGCTGCCGGCCAGGATTCCGTGTTCGGCGTGAAGTACGAGCTCGATCCGAATATCGGCGGCGGGCTGTTCGCGCTGAAGCTCGACACGGGCAAAATTGCGTGGCACACGCCGCATCCGGGCTGCGACCGGCCGGGCTGTAGTCCGGCACAATCCGCGGCGGTGACGGCGATTCCGGGAGTAATTTTCTCCGGCGGCGTCGATGGGCATCTGCGGGCGTACTCGGCCGCGGACGGCCGGATCATCTGGGACGTGGACACCGTGCGCGAGTACAAGATCGTCAACGGAGTGAAGGCCAAGGGCGGCGCGCTCGACGGGCCCGGCACGGTCGTGGTGGGCGGGATGGTGTACGTCAACTCGGGATATTTCTTCCAGGGGAGCGCTTCCGGCAACGTGCTGCTGGCATTTTCCGTGGACGGCAAGTAGCCTCTTCCTCTTTCCGCGATACGATTGTCCGCATGAGCGTCGCGCTGAATAACCCGGTGAAGTACCTGCGAGGCGTGGGCCCCAACCGCGCCGCGACGCTCGAAGAGCGCGGGATCGCGACCGTGGGCGATCTGCTCGGCTATCTTCCCTTCCGCTACGAGGACCGGATCCGTTTCACTCCCATCGCGAAGATGGTGCCCGGCGAGGTGTACACCGTTCTCGGAGAGGTCGGTGCGGGCGGGGGAAACACTGTGCGATTTCGCGGCGGGCGCGGGCCTGTATTTCACGTCACGGTGCAGGACAAGAGCGGCTCGGTGCACGCGCGATTTTTTCACGGCGCGTATCTGGAGGGCCGGCTAAAAGAGGGGCAGCGGCTGGTGCTGCACGGGAAGGCGGAGGCCGATCCATATCGACCGGCGCGCCTGGAGATGGTGAATCCACAGATCGAGTTGGTGGGCGGCGACCAGGCGCCCGCGGATTCGACCGAGGTGGGACGCATCGTGCCCGTGTACGAGGCGATCGGCGCGATCAGCTCGCGGATGCTGCGGCGGATCATCTACAACGTGCTGCTGAATTTCGACGGCAACGTGGCGGACGCGCTCCCCGACGAAATACGCGAGCGGTACCGCTTTCCGACGCGCCGCGAGGCCCTGCTCTACGCGCATTTTCCGCCGAAGGACGAAAGCCTCGAGCTGCTGAACAGCTTTCGCAGCCCCGCGCAACTGCGGCTGATCTTCGAGGAGTTCTTCTACTACCAGCTCGCGCTGGCGCTGCGCCGGCAGAGGGACCACCGCGAGCGCGGAATCGCCATGCGCGTGCGCGAGGACAAAGTCCGGGCAGCGATCAAGCGGATTCTGCCCTTCAAGCCGACGGCCGCGCAGAAGCGCGTGCTGGGGGAAATCGCGGCGGACCTCGAGCGGGCGTACCCGATGCACCGGCTGCTCGAGGGCGACGTCGGCAGCGGGAAGACGATCGTGGCATTCGAGGCCGCGACGATCGTGATCGAGAACGGCTACCAGGTGGCGCTGATGGCGCCGACGGAAATTTTGGCGGCGCAGCATTTTCTTTCGGCGCGGCGGATTTTCGCGCCCGCAGGGTACGGAGTCGATCTGATCGTGAGCGGCCGGAAGCACGCGGAACGCGAGCGGGCGCTCGCGCGCGTCGAAAGCGGAGAGACGAAGTTCGTGGTGGGCACGCACGCGCTGATCGAGAATCCGGTGCTGTTTCAGAAGCTCGGACTCGTGATCGTGGACGAGCAGCACCGCTTCGGCGTGCTGCAACGCAAGCGGCTGATCGAGAAAGGCGCATCGCCGCACGTGCTGGTGATGACGGCGACGCCCATCCCGCGCACGCTGGCGCTGACGCTTTACGGCGACCTCGACCTTTCCGTGATCGACGAGCTGCCGCCGGGGCGCACGCCGATCGAGACGCGCTGCACGCCGGAGACGCAACTGCCCGGCGTGTGGGCATTCCTGCGCCGCGAAATCGCGAGCGGGAGGCAGGCGTACGTGGTCTATCCGGTGATCGAGGAGTCGAAGCAGGAACTGAAGGCGGCGACGGCGGAGTACGAGCGGCTCGCGAAGAGCGTTTTTCCGAAAATGCGCGTGGGGCTGCTGCACGGGCGCCTGAAAAACGACGAAAAAGACGCGGTGATGGAAAAGTTCCGGCGCGGCGAGATCGATATTCTGGTCGCTACCACGGTGATCGAAGTCGGCGTGGACGTGCCGAACGCGACGGTGATGGTGATCGAGCACGCGGAGCGGTTCGGCCTCGCGCAGCTGCACCAGTTGCGCGGCCGGATCGGGCGCGGCAAGGAAAAATCGCACTGCATTCTGGTGGCGCCGAAGTCGATCAAGGGAGACGCGAAGGACCGCATCGAGACGATGGTCGCCACGACGAACGGGTTCGAAGTGGCCGAGCGCGACCTGAAACAGCGCGGTCCCGGCGAATTTTTCGGGACGCGGCAGCACGGCGACGCGGCGTTTTCGTTCGCGCAGCCGCTGCGCGATCACGAAATTCTCGAGCTTGCGCGGCGCGAGGCGTTCG
>Ga0335077_10006846_pt1 | contig 14090 bp, 10 predicted proteins | sample Lox_Sample_31_FD_207151 | JGI IMG/M metagenome (GOLD analysis project Ga0335077, IMG submission 207151) | Soil microbial communities from Loxahatchee National Wildlife Refuge, Florida, United States - Lox_Sample_3.1 | ecosystem: Environmental > Terrestrial > Soil > Wetlands | place: USA...
GACTGCCCGGCTGCCCACGAAGGAGCGATGCTTACGGGGCCGGATCTCGGCGGGCTGAGAACCCGCGAGAGCGTGCGGTCAGGCAACTGCGGGCCATCCCCCAGCCAGCCGCGCTGACGGTCTTGCGGGCACTGGCCCCGCTCGGCGACGATCCACGCCGCCCGGACGCCAACGTCAAGAAGCTCGCCGGGTATGACGATCGCGCAAGTGCGAATTCATGAGTCTTCCAGGCTCCGGTGATCTCAGGTACACCTCACCCGTCTCGACCGACAGGCCGCGCCGCAGTCGTCGAAGCCATGCGGCTGACGCTGGTGTCCGGTGGCCGGTCACGCAGCTGGCGCTGCCGGCCAGGCGCAGGAGCGGCGCAACCCGGCCGAACGGTTCCACGACGGTCTCCGGTCACATTCAGCGAGAGAGTTTCAGGGACCTCTGCCCCGCTGAGCTGGGACCTTGAGTTCTGTCTACGGGCCTGACCTGCGGTTAGCGTCGGGGGAGGCAGACGGGCCGCCTATGAGGACGGCACGAAGGTGAAGGCGGGGCCGTATTGAGTACCACCAGGCAGACCGCGCACGTCGCGTTGCGGACCGAGAAGCTGGCCAAGCATTACGGCCCAGTTATTGGTCTTGAAGGCCTGAACCTGGAGGTGAACGCGGGTGAGGTTCTTGGCTATCTCGGGCCGAACGGCGCGGGCAAGACCACCACGATCCGGCTGCTGCTCGGGCTGATCAAGCCGACCAGCGGCCGGGCCGAGGTATTCGGCATGGACTTGCAAGACAACAAGGTGGCGGTGCATGCCCGGGTCGCGTACGTGCCGGGCGAAGCGACTCTGTGGCCGTCGCTGACCGGCGCCGAGACGCTGCACCTGCTCGCCAGGATGCACGGCGAGACCGACGTCGCCTACCGTGACCTGCTGGTGAAGCGGTTCGACTTCGACACCTCCCGGAAGGTGCGGACGTACTCGAAGGGCAACCGGCAGAAGATCAACCTGATCGCGGCGCTAGCGAGCCGCGCCGATCTGCTCATCCTCGACGAGCCCACAGCCGGCCTCGACCCGCTGATGGAGCAGGCGTTCCGGGAGAGCGTACTGGAGGCCAAAGAGAATGCGCAGACGGTGTTCTTGTCCTCGCATGTGCTCTCGGAGGCGGAGGCGCTGTGCGACCGGATCGCGATCCTGCGGGCGGGCAGGCTGGTGGAGATCGGCACGCTAGCCCAGATGCGCCACCTGTCGGCGGTGACGGTGGAGGCTTCGTTCGCCAACTCGCCCCCGGCGGCCGTGGACAGGGTCCCCGGGGTGAGCGCGGTGGAGGTCACCGGCCACCACCTGACATGCCAGGTCCGCGGGCCGATCGACGCTCTGCTGTCGGTGCTGGCAGCGGACCACCCCAAGACGCTGCTCAGCCGTGAGCCGTCGCTGGAGGAGCTGTTCTTGTCCATCTATGGCGAGCAGGAGCACGTGAACGATGGAGCCCGGGGTGGCTAGCGCCGTGGCTCCGGCTGGCCCGGCGGCTGGGCAGACCCGCTACCGGCTGCCGCAGCTGACCATCGCCCGGTTCACCGGCCGCCGCGCGGTCAGGTCTGGCGCCCTGTGGGGGCTCGTGTTCGGGCTGTATGTCTACGACAACGCATTCGCCTTCGATTCGATCGCGCCCACCGCCGCCAAGCGGGACCAGCTGCTGGGCACGATGGCCGGCAACGCGGGGCTGAAGGCACTGCTCGGCGACACCCATCAGATCACCACCCGGGGCGGCTTCACCGACTGGCGCGCGATCGGGGTGACGGCTCTGGTCGCATCCATCTGGGGACTGATGGCTGCCACCAAGGCTCTCCGCGGCGAGGAAGCGGCCGGACGGTGGGAGCTGTTCCTCGCCGGGCAGACCACCCCGCGCCGGGCGGCCGCCAACGCACTGGCCGGGCTGGGCGCCGGCGTGCTGGCAATGTATGTGCTAACCGCGCTGCTCACCGCCCTGGTCGGTGGCAGGCCCAATGTCGGGATCAGCGTCGGCCAGAGCCTGCTGTTCGCCGTGGCGGTGGTGGCGGGCGCGGCCATGTTCGCCGCCGTCGGCGCGGTCGCCAGTGAGGTGATGTCCACCCGTGCCCGGGCCGCGGGCCTGTCCGCCGCGGTTTTCGGGGCAGCGTTCATGCTGCGTGCTCTCGGCGACGCCACCTCCAGCGCCCACTGGCTGGTTTACCTGAGCCCGCTGGGCTGGGTGGAGCAATTGCACCCGCTGACCGGCGCGCAGCCGTTCTGGCTGCTCCCGATCGCCGGCCTGATCGTGGTGTGCGCGGTGGCGACGGTGCTTCTGGCCGACCGCGACCTGGGCACCAGCCTGCTGGCCGACAAGGCCAGCGCCAAGCCCCACATGGCCCTGCTGGGCTCGCCGCTTTCGTTCGCGCTGCGCCTGTCCTGGGCCGCCATTGCCGGCTGGCTGACCGCAACGGTGGTGGCCGCCCTGCTCTACGGCTCGCTGGCGAAGTCGACGGGCCAGGATTTCGCCTCCTCCAGCACCCTGCGGAAATTCACCGGCCAGCTGACCCACGTGGCGCACCGGCAACTGGAGCTGGCCGGGACCCGGGTTTTCGCCGGCATCATCTTCCTCATCCTGATGACGCTGATCATGGCGTATGTGGCCAGCGCCATGGGCAGGGTGCGCGAGGACGAGGCCGAGGGGTACGTGGACAACCTCGTCGTCCGGAGCGTTAGCCGTATGCGCTGGCTGTCCGGCCGGGCCGGGCTGATCCTGGCTGTCCTTGTGACCGCCGGCCTCCTCGGCGGGGTGGCCTTCTGGGCCGCCGCGGCCAGCCAGCACGCCGGGCTGAGCTTCCACGAACTGGTGCTGGCAGGCCTGAACAGCGCCGCTCCGGCGGCGCTGCTGCTGGGCATCGGGGTCCTCGCTCTGGGATTTGTGCCGCGGCTGACCTCCATCGTGTGCTGGGGGATCCTCGCCTGGGCCTTCCTGCTCGACATGCTCGGGTCGGCCATCAAGGTCAACCACTGGCTGATGGACACCTCACTGCTCTCCCACCCGGCGCTCGCTCCGGCGGTGAACCCGGACTGGCGGATCGCCGGGACCTACCTGGCGATCGGCTGCGCCGCCGCCCTGCTCGGCGGCTGGCGTTTCACCCAGCGCGACCTCCAAAGTAGCTAACACCGGTCACTGAGCGTGATCCTAATTCGGGTCCGGCGTGCGACCTGCCGAGGTAGGCAGCAACGCCGTGGCCCGCGGGCGACACGCCCTTGGCAGCGGGTCAATCCTTCAAGTGCTCGCTGAAGAAGGCAGCGATTCGGCGTCGTGCGTCCCGGGCGGATGGCTCGTGGTAGCGGGTCCCGGAGATCTTGGCCAGGAAGATCAGCAGCGGCGTCGCGTCCGCCGGATCGGGATCGTTGATGAACCCGTGCCCCGCGCCCGGATACACCTTGACGTCATGGTCCACGCCAAGCGCGGTGAGCGCTTTCTCCAGCCGGGGGGCGGCGCTGCGGCCCATCGGCGAGCGGTCCCTGCCCCCGTAGCTGCCGACCATCGGGCAGGCACCGGCCAAGGCCTGCTCGGCGTCTTTGGGGCAGCCGCCGTAGTTGACGCTGGCGGCCGCGTAGCCGTGGCCGGGAGCCAAGGCCACCGCGTAGGCTCCGCCCATGCAAAACCCGATCACGCCGATCTTGCCGGTGCACTGGCCATGGTGTGACAGCCAGCCCCGTACGCTGTCGATGTCGTCGAATGTGCGTCCTTGGCTGGCCGCGATCTCGCGCATGATGGTCCACAGGCAGCGCAGGCGGCTGCCCCAGTAGTACAGGTCGGGCGCCGCGGTCAGGTATCCCTCGCCCGCCAGCCAGTCTGCCTGGTTCCGCAGGTCCTGGCTCATCCCGCCCCAATCGTGGACGACCACCACGCCGGGCCACGGTCCCGCAGCCGCAGGAACGGCCACATACGCCGGCATCTGCCCGCCCGGGGTACGGATCGTCTCCATGGGCATCGGGCTACCGCTGCGTGTAGCCGGACACGGCCTGATGCCGCCGACCTGGCGGGACGAGGCTGGCCAGCGCCAAGCTGACCTCAGGCTGCGCCTGCCTCCGGCCCTGATCTGGGCGTAGGTAGATCCCGAACCTGATGGTGTGGACCGCGAACAACGTGGCAACGGCCGCGCGCCACACATTGTTCACGGAGTCTGCCCGTGCTGGTGGCGCCTGGCCGGCCCGCCGCACGCTCAGCATCAGGGGCAATCCGGCCAGCACGGCCACCACGCCGAGTGCCAGTTCCAGGCGCAGCAGTGCCGCCGGAACCGGGCGAAGCCTGCCCGGGAGGCCACTGGCCATCATCGAAGCATCGCGGATGGCGAGCCCAGCACAGACCGACTCCGCCATGGCCCCTCCCCGAACGCCCCAGCGGCGGACGGCAAGCTGGGTAAGCGGATATCCACAGGCGCTTAGCCCAAGAACGACAGCTGCGACAGTGCGCCTCATCACATCGGGCCCGCGCCTCGCGGCCGACCGGGCTCATCCCTGCCCCAACGGCAGCGGCCCCTCCGGCGGCACGTCATCACCCCCTCACAGTTCCACTTCGGCACCCCGCAACACAGGGCCCAAGGTCCCATCACTGTCGTTCGCCGCGGTCAGTCACAGCCCGGCCGGGACCGCGAGTCAGACACTCAGCCTGGGATCGGCGCCCGCAGCGGTGACATGGGCGAGCGGTCAGGCGCCGCCTCGGACACAGAGGATCGGGGGGACCATTCTGATCGGGGGGACCATTCGCGGAGGGATGGTGACGTCGGTCCCTGCCCCGGGACCCGGCACCAGGCCTACCGTCGTAGCAGGTTGCGGAGCCGGCGGGGAGGCCACGATGGGAGCTACGGATCGGGCCCGCCGTCCTCCCGCGGGTGGACGCCGGGCTGGCTACGGCGTCGCTATTGCGTTCAGCGCGGCGCTCTTGTTCGTCCTCAATGGCTGGCCCGGATGGCAGGCGATGCCATTCCTCACCAGCACTACAGCCCAGGTGTTGTGGCTGGTCAACCTCTCGCTGGCGGCAGGGATAACAGCCAACCTCGTGTACTTGGCCTATGATCCACCGTGGGTGAAGTCGCTCGGCGACCTGGCAACGACGGGGATCGGGCTGGTCACGGCGATCCGCGTCTGGCAGGTGTTTCCCTTCGCCCTGTCATCCGGCTGGTCAATGGCCGTACGCGTGCTGCTCGTGGTCGCCATCGCAGGCTCGTGCATCGCGCTGGTGGTCCAGATCGTGTCACTTGCACGCTGGCTTACCGGCCACACCCCGCATGGCGGCCATATGCGCACAGGACATTGATATCGCCAACGGGCTGGGTTCTCGCATGACGGCGGCGGCGCGCAGGTTGGCAGTGCAGGTGGCCCCGATGAGCTCGAACGCCGAAGGAGCAACCGTGTCCGACACCAGACCCAACCATGCCGGGGACAGCAGCCAGCGCCAGCCCCAGGACCGCACTGATGCTGCGGGATTGACTCCCCCGGCGGGCACGGCCGCGCCCGGCCGGTGCGCGAGTTCCGCATGACCGGCGCCGACCGGGTCGGCAGCGCGATCTTCAGCATCCTCACCCGGGCCGGTATCGGGCCGGCCCATCTGCTGACCACACGCGGCCGCAAGATCGGCCGGCCACGCACCAACCCAGTGATCCTCGTCCAGCAGGGCGGGCAGCGATGGCTAGTCGCCCCCTACGGCGCCGTCTCGTGGGTACTCAATGCGCGCGCGGCCGGGCGGGTCGCCCTGCGCCGCGGGCGCGACATCCGGGACTACACGATCCGGGAGCTGCCGCCCGCGCAGTCTGGCCCCGTCCTCCAGCGTTACATCCGCATCGCCCCTGCCGCCCGGCCCTACTTCCAGGCGGACAAGGACTCGACGGCGGAAGACTTCATCGCCGAGGCGGACCGCCACCGGTATTCGAGCTCACCCCCATCGGCGAGGACGCCGCCCGATAACCCTGCTTCCAGGCAGGCCGTCCGGACGGGAGCCGAGCCTCGCCCGTTAGTGGTCCTGGGCCTTTCGCCTCTGGTGTCCCGCTTACTCCGGCTAGACCATTAGAGCCGGACAAGGGGCTGGTATGGCTGGGCAGCCAAGGGAAGCGGTCACCGATGGCGCCGCTGGCCGTGCGGCTGTCCCTGGCCATCGGCTGGGCAGGCCCGAGGAGATCGCCCCGGGCGTGTACCTGGTGGAGACGGGCCGGGGGCTGACCGGGACCAACGTGTATCTGGTGCGGTCGGGCCCGGGCTGGGTGCTGATCGATGCCGCTTGGCCAGGTCGCCGACGGCTGATCAGGGCGGCGGCGGAGTCGCTGTTCGGGGCGGCCACCCGTCCCGAAGCGATCTTGCTGACGCACATCCACCCCGACCATGCCGGCTCGGCGCTGGAGCTGGCCCGGCTGTGGGACCTGCCGGTCTATGTGCATCCTCGCGAGCTGGCGCTGGCGTCGGGCCGCTATCTGCCGCAGTACGCCAATCCGCTGGACCGCTGGCTCATCGCCCCGCTGCTGGCGCTCAGGCCGCGGCGGGCGGTGGCGGCGAGTGCGTCGCGGAACAGCCTGGAGGGCACCGCCCGGGCGTTCGACCCGGTGGCTGGCGCGCCCGGCCTGCCGGACTGGCAGGTGGTGCCCACGCCCGGCCACACGCCGGGCCACGTGGCGTTCTTTCGCAGCAAGGACCGGGTGCTGATCACCGGCGACGCGGTCTTGACCGTGAACCTCAACTCAGTGCCCGACCTGCTGACCGGCAAGCACCGGGTCGCCGGGCCGCCGTACATCTCCACCTGGAACTGGCCTGCGGCGAAGGAGTCTGTCGCCGCGCTCGCCAGGCTCAAGCCTGATGTGCTGGCGTGCGGCCATGGCCGGCCCATGACCGGTGCCCGGGCCGCGACGGGCCTGGCGTCGTTCTCCGCCCGCCTCTCTCAGCAGCCGCCCGCGCGCCGCTCCCGCGCGGGCCGGGCAACCACCGCGGGAAGAGCCCGCGAGCCGGGCGGCCGAGCCCGCCGTCCCGCGTGGATCTCCTGGGGGGCCACCGCGGAGGAACAGGCGATGCCGCTGCCGGGAGACGATCTCGTGCCTTCCCCGATCGCCCAAGCCACCCACGCGGTGACGATCAACGCGCCACCGCAGCAGGTGTGGCCCTGGCTTGTGCAGATCGGTCAGGGCCGGGCCGGTTTCTATTCGGATTCGAAGTTCTGGAACCGGTGCGTGGACTGGTATTACCGGCGCTTGTCCCGTCATCAGCCCGGAGAAACACCTGTCGGCTATCACGTCGCCGCCGAGGACCGGATCGTCGCTGCTTGGCAGAACCCGCAGGTGGGGGACATCATCGCCGATGGGCCGCCAGGAACGGCCTACTATGTGGTGCGGCAAGCCGAGCCAGGCGAGTCCCTCGTCCTTTTCACCGACACTCATTTGCGGTACCTGCTGCCCACCCGGCTCCGCGGCAACCCCCGGCTGGGCATATCCGGCGAGCTCAGCGCCGGCTACCTGCTGACCGAACCACAGCCCGGCACCACCCGGCTAATCCGCCGCATGCGGCTCAGATGCGGGCCCTGGCCCTTCCGGGCCTACGCCGCCCTGATCGTCTTGATCTGGGGCGAGGCCATCACCGCCCGGAACCTGCTGCGCGGTGTCAAACGCCGGGCCGAAGCCACCCGCCAGCAGACCTGACCTCGGCGAGCAAAGGGCTGGCCAACGCGTGCGCCAGACGGGCCAGGATGAACCGCGGCCCGGCCACCGATCGGACCGCCCGGTCATCGCTGGCCCCCGAGGAGCAGTTCACCCTTGATGGCTGGCATGTATGTAAGCGGCGACTCGCTCCTCGGACACATCTCACCGGTCGCAATCCGGATCCGGCCAGCGAAACACCCAGCGGCCTGAGCCGATTGGCAGAGTCAACATACCTAGGCCACCGAGGCCAGGCCAGGTTGCCGGCCAGTCGTCTACCTTCATGTCTCACATCCAGCCACCGCAAGCCCGGCATGTTGGGCTCGGAATGACGGTGCTGGCCGATACCGTCGCCCCGTGCGGGAGGTCATGGTTCTTGAGTTCGATCTTGCTAGCCTGCGGCGGGCCACCGGCGGAGGCAGTTACGCCAGGGGGGCCGAGTACGCGCGCCAAGGGGCGGTGTTGCATGCCAGGTGGGATCCGGAAGATAACGCGCTTCGCGGGATGGTGCGTGGCCACCGCACCAGCGTCTACGAGACTGCCGCGTTTTTCTCGCTGGCCGACGGGCTGCCCGCCAAGTTCGAGATGGGCGAGTGCAGTTGCCCGGTCGAGTTCAGCTGCAAGCACGTCGTCGCGCTGGTCCTGTCGGCCCTGGCCCCTGAGCGCTCGGGAACGGCCCGGCCGGAGAGCCCGCAGCCGCATGCCTGGGAGCAGTCGCTGGAGTCGCTGCTGGGCCCAGGCGGATCCGCGCAGCCTGGCACGACGCCGCTGGCGATCGAGCTTGCGCTGGCAGGTGGAGCACGCCAGGCTCGCTGGGGCGGACCGGTGGCGGAGCAGACGCCGCTGCGGCTGATGGCCCGGCCGGTCCGGCAGGGCAAGAACGGCGGCTGGGTCGGCGGCGACCTGAGCTGGGGCAAACTGGACGCCCTGCGCTACTCACGCGATTACAGCGAGCAGCAGGTGCGGCTGCTGCGGGAACTGTACGTGCTATATCAGGCGTGCGGGAGCCGCAGCGGCTACTACGGCTACCACTACGGTGACGACCGGTCGATCGAGCTCTCCTCGGTCGGCTCGCGCCAGCTCTGGCCGCTGCTGGATGAGGCTGAGGCGGCCAGCCTGCGGCTGGTATACCCGGGCAGGCGCGGGGTGCTGGGAACGTATGAGGAGGCCGAGTTCTGCCTGGACGTGACCCGCAGCGAAGCGGGCGGGCTGCGGATGGTCCCAGTGATCCGCACGGGTGATGGGGAACCGTCTGTACCGGTCGCGTTCATCGGGGCCGGGGGGCACGGCGCGGTCTGCATCGACCCCGCCGAGACGGCGGGAGAGCCCGGAAGCTGGCGCTTCCGGCTCGCCAGGCTGGCCAGGCCGGTGCCGCCGCCGCTGCAGCAGATGGCACTGGGAGGCGAGTCGCTCGACGTGCCCGCCGCGGAGGAGCCCAGGTTCCGGGACCGGTATTACCCGCGGCTGCGGCGGGCCGCGGCCGTGATCTCCTCGGACGGGTCATTCACCCCTCCCGTGATCTGCGGGCCGGACCTGGTGCTGCGTGCCCGCTACGGCAGTGATCACGAGCTCGAGGTGAGCTGGGAATGGGCCTACCGGGTCGGGGACTCGCCGCAGCGTGCGCCGCTGGAGGCGGGCGGGCCAGACGACGGGTACCGGGACCTGGCAGCTGAGCGGGCGCTGCTGGCCGGCCTGGAACTGCCGCTGGACCGGTACGGGCTGCTCACGCGGGATGATGGCGCGCTGGTGCCCCCGCTTGCCCCGCACACCCGCCTGACCGGCATCGACACGATGCGGTTCACCACCGAACTGCTGCCGTTGCTGGATGATCAACCGGGGCTGATCGTTGAGATCATCGGTGAGCCTGCGGACTACCGGGAAGCCGGGGATTCGCTGCGGATCACGGTGTCCACCGATGAGGTCACCGGCGACACCGACTGGTTCGACCTCGGCGTAACTATCACCGTAGAAGGGCGCCCGGTCCCGTTTCTCGACGTTTTCCTGGCGCTCAGCCGTGGCGAGCCGCACGTGCTGCTGCCCGATGGGGCCTACTTCGCGCTGGACAAACCCGAGTTGCAGGCTCTTGCCCGGCTGATCGAAGAGGCCCGCACGCTGCAGGATTCTCCAACCGGACCGCTGCGGATCAGCCGGTACCAGGCTGGCTTCTGGGAGGAACTGGCTGGGCTGGGGGTGATCGGGCATCAGGCGGCGACATGGCGGGAGCAGGTTCAGGGCCTGCTGTCGGCCGACGGCACCGGCCAAGCAGAGCCGCCAGCGGGGCTGCGGGCGCGACTGCGGCCCTACCAGCAGGACGGGTTCGGCTGGCTGGCGTTCCTATGGAAGCACCGGCTGGGCGGAATCCTCGCTGACGACATGGGGCTCGGCAAGACGCTCCAATGCCTCGCCCTGATCAGTCACGCCAGGCAACGCGACGCGGCCGCGGGCCCATTCCTGATCGTCGCGCCGACCAGCGTAGTGGCGAACTGGGCCGCCGAGGCTGCGCGGTTCGCTCCCGATCTGAAGGTGGTGCCGGTATCGGGCACCATGACTCGTCTTGGCCAGAATCTCGGCGAACTCGCTGCGGGCGCGGACGCTGTCGTCACGTCCTACACCCTGCTGCGCATCGACTTCGCAGCTTATGCCGAACTGAGCTGGTCCGGGCTCCTGCTTGACGAGGCACAGCAAGCCAAGAACCGCCAGTCGAAGATCTATCAGTGCGCTCGCCGACTCCCGGCCCCGGTGAAGATCGCTATCACGGGCACGCCGATGGAGAACAACTTGATGGAACTGTGGTCGCTGCTGTCCATCACAGCTCCCGGCCTGTTCCCAGGCCCTGACCGGTTCCGCGACTACTACGCCCGGCCGGTCGAACGGCAGGGTGACACCGAGCGGCTGGCCCAGCTTCAGCGGCGGATCAAGCCGCTGGTCCGGCGCCGGACGAAGGAACAGGTAGCCGCCGACCTGCCGGTCAAGCAGGAGCAGGTCCTAGAGGTCGAACTACACCCGCAGCACCGCAAGGTCTATCAGACGCGGCTGCAGCGAGAACGGCAAAAGGTCCTCGGCCTGATCGGCGACATGAACTCCAACCGCTTCACGATCTTCCGCTCGCTCACCCTGCTGCGCCAGCTCAGCCTGCATGCCGGGCTCATCGACCAAGTCCACACCAGCCTGGCGTCGGCCAAGATCGATGCCCTGCTCGAAAAGCTGGACGAGGTGACCGGCAGCGGGCACCGGGCTCTGGTGTTCAGCCAGTTCACCGGGTTCCTCAGCAAGGTCCGCGAGCGGCTGGAGACCGAGGGCATGCCGTATTGCTATCTCGATGGCAGCACCCGTGACCGGGCCGCAGTAATCCAGCGCTTCAAGAACGGCGCTGCACCGGTCTTCTTGATCAGCCTCAAGGCAGGCGGATTCGGGCTGAACCTCACCGAGGCCGACTACTGCTTCCTCCTCGACCCATGGTGGAACCCGGCCACCGAGGCGCAGGCTGTCGATCGTGCCCACCGCATCGGGCAGACCCGGAAAGTCATGGTCTACCGCCTGGTCGCCAAGGACACGATCGAGGAGAAGGTCATGGCGCTGAAGGCCAGGAAAGCCAAGCTGTTCTCGAGTGTCATGGATGATGGCAACGTCTTCGGCACCAGCCTTGGCGCCGACGACATCCGCGCCCTGCTCTCCTGACGGTGCGGCTGCTCTCCCACCGAGATGTGCCCGTACTCCGCAATGCGGCGCGGCGGCGTACCTCGTTGGTCGCGTTCAACCTTGCGCGCTGCCAGGAACTGGACCCAGCCCGCGGCGAGGTAGCCCTGTTAGGTGGCTAGTCGGCGAGCCTCCAAGGACTCCACGGTGTTCCTGGCCGTCAAGGAGGATGGCGAGGGCTGCCAGGTGGGGCAGGACCTGGTCCTCGCGGATGTAGGTGTTTTTGGCCCGGGCAGGGTCAGGGCGGCCGCCTCTCGTCGCGGTAGCTGCCAGTCTTCGCGTTCCTTGTCAGAGTCTGCGATATCACCGCGGTGACACGAGTGCATCGCTCAGTCTTGCATCGCCGGTGGGGCGGCCTGGGCCCGCATCCGCGCGTATGTGGCCGCGATCGCGGCCAGCACAGCCACGAACCCGGTTCCGATCAGCCAGGTCACGGCATTAGACGGGTCAAGCTCACTGCTGGCCCGCACTCCCGCCACCAAGATCAGGGCCAGCATCAGGACAGCGACCTGGAGCAAGATCCGGGCGCTGCTCCACCGACGATCGACTGGGGCGCCCAGCCCTGCGATCCCGAGTGCGAAGATGGCCCCCATCACCTGTGCCGTCAGCGGGGTCAGCATCCAGGGCCAGACCGCGGCGGCCCGGCCGGGGAACAGGAACAAGAACAGCGCGGTCAGTCCCGACAGCCCGCCCAGGATGGCGATGACGCGGCTAACCCGGACCGGGATCAGCAGCTCCGCGCTGGTGCCGGGCACATCGCGGCGGCGGTTGGCCCACCAGACCCCGAAGATCAGGAAAGGCGTGGTGAAGTACAGCCCGGCCCACAGCCAGAAGGCCACATGGGAATGGGTGAACTTATCCCAGTGCAGGATCGTCGCCACCCCCATCAAGGCGGCGAAGGTCCCGACCGGCACGAAGCCGCCCTTGACGGTATGCCACTGCCTGGCCGTTGCCGCCCGGAAAAAGAAATAGGCTCCGCCGAGATAGACCGAGGCCAAGATCATCGGCGTCATCGTCGGCCTGACCGGCCACGCGAACAGCCGCCCGGTGTCATCGGGGAACGGGTACAAGACGGCGAAGGCCACGATCAGGAACGGGATGATCGCCGCCGAAAGCCAGCGGGTAGCCGGCAGAACCCGGTCGTCACGATCTGACCCATGAACGGTCGGCCCAGCCATCCCCACCCCCATCACAGGGACATCATGATATGGCCCTGGAGGTGCTGCGGCTGGGCACTGGCGTGATCCCCGACTTCGGGTTCTGGGCCGCGATGAGCGGCCGGCTGGGCCGCAGACCGCTGGCCATCACCAGCGGACGGCTGACGAGGGCCAAAGCGGGGCCCGGCACCTGAGCCGGTCCCGTGAGCTATGCCGCAATCACGCTCGACCAACCCGCGCCGGCTCATACCCTCAGGCACCGGCTCGTCGGCCAAGCCACTCCCGGATCCGCTACCACCCTGCGACCACCAGCCGCAGCCGGGGCAGGAAGATCCAGGACCCACTTCGCAGAAAATGCCACGAGCCCCTTGAAGCAAAGAGGCATCGATATGCGTGCCTGTCCGCAGTTCAGTATTGACGCCTTCGCCGTACCAAATGGTCATTCTGCGCGTCGCCTGAGGCTGGCATGGGGTAGTAGTCCGGCCGACGGCACGTTCACGACCAACGTTACGGCGACCTTGGAACTGTGCCTGTCTGCGGCTCGGCGTGCCCTGAGCCAGCCCGCGCGACTGCCATGGTTTCCAGCCAGGCATGTACCTGCGGGATGCTGACGGCACCCTCGCCTACCGCGGACGCGCAGCGCTTGACCGATGCCCGGCGCACGTCGCCGGCCGCGAACACCCCGGGCAGGCTGGTCTCCAGCGGGAACGGCGGGCGGTCCAGCGGCCAGGCCGCGTCCTCCCCGCCCACCAGGTCGGGACCGGTGCGGATGAAGCCCCACTGGTCTCGCGCTACGGTGTCGCCGAGCCATTCGGTGTGCGGATGCGAGCCGATGAGGACGAAGAGCGCGTCGGCCGGGACGCTCCGGCGCTGCCCCGTCCCGGCGTCTGTCAGCACCAGAGACTCCAGGCAGTCGGTGCCCGAGCCGTCGGCGATCCGCACGCCGTAGGAGACGTCCACGTTCGGCGCGGCGTCGATCATGCGGATGAGGTAGTCGGACATGCTCTGCGCCAGCGATTCGCCGCGCACCAGGACGATGACCTGGTCGGCCCACTTGGCCAGGTGTATCGCTGCCTGCCCGGCGGAGTTGCCGCCCCCGACGACGAAGACCCGCTTGCCGCGCATGGCGGCTGCCTCGCTGACGGCCGCGCCGTAGAACACGCCGCGGCCCTGCAGCGCCTCCAGGCTGGGGACATCGAGCTGCCGGTAACTGGCGCCGGTCGCGATGACAACGCTGCGCGCGGCGAGCACATTGCCGTCGGAGAGCCCCAGCCGGAAGTTGCCGTTTGCATTGGAGAGGCTGGTGACCTGCCGGATGAAGACGAACGTGGCGCCGAACGACCAGGCCTGTTGGTAGGTCTCGAACGCGAGCCTGGATCCGCTCACGCCCTGGGCGAAGCCCGGGTAGTTGCGGATCAGCGAGCTGGTCCCCGCCTGGCCGCCGATGGCCTCCGCCTCTACCACCGCGGTCCGCAGGCCTTCCGAGGAGGCATAGACCGCCGCGGCCAGGCCCGCCGGTCCCGCGCCGATCACCGCTAGGTCGAAGACGTCGTCGGCGGAGATCGGCGCAGTGAGGCCGAAAGCCTC
>Ga0335077_10006848_pt1 | contig 14089 bp, 13 predicted proteins | sample Lox_Sample_31_FD_207151 | JGI IMG/M metagenome (GOLD analysis project Ga0335077, IMG submission 207151) | Soil microbial communities from Loxahatchee National Wildlife Refuge, Florida, United States - Lox_Sample_3.1 | ecosystem: Environmental > Terrestrial > Soil > Wetlands | place: USA...
CACTCCACCCCGGGATGGACTCGGTCGTCACTCTGCGCGGCGTCACCAAGCGCTACGGGGACTTCGACGCGCTCGACTGCGTCGACCTCGACGTCCCCCGCGGCGAGATCTTCGCGCTCCTGGGTCCGAACGGAGCCGGGAAGACGACTCTCATCAGCATCGTCGCCGGGCTGGTGCGGGCGACCTCCGGCAAAACCCACGTCCTCGGGCGGGACGTGGTGACCGACTACCGGTTCACACGCCAAGCCGTGGGGCTCGTACCCCAGGAGATCAACTTCGACCCCTTCTTCACCGTCGAGGAGACCCTTCGGATCCAGGCCGGCTACTTCGGGGTGCGCCTCTCCGCGGAGCGGCTCGAGGAGATCCTCGAGGCCCTGAACCTCGGGTCGAAGCGCCACGCGAACACCCGGTCGCTCTCCGGGGGGATGAAGCGTCGGCTCCTCATCGGCAAGGCGCTCGTGCACGAGCCCAAGGTGCTCTTCCTCGACGAGCCCACCGCCGGGGTGGACGTGCAGCTCCGTCAGGCGCTCTGGGCCTACGTGCGGACGCTCCGCTCCCGCGGGACGACCATCGTGCTCACCACCCACTATCTCGACGAGGCGGAGGAGCTCGCCGATCGCGTGGCCGTGATTGCCGAGGGGAAGATCCTCCTCGTCGAGGAGAAGCAGCGGCTGCTCGAGCGCTACGCGGGGAAGACCCTCCGGGTGGCCCTGTCCGCTCCGGCGGCGTCCCTGCCCGAGAGCCTCTCTGCGCTCGGGGCGCGGCTCGAGGACGGGGGTTCCTCGCTGGCGGTGGCCGCGCCGCCCGGCGCCTCCTTCGGCCCGGCACTCGCTGCCATCGCCCAGGCTGGCCTCCCGGTCCGGGACGTGGAGACGACCCGCATGCGCCTCGAGGACGTCTTCGTGTCCCTGCTCGCCCGGGACGGGAAGGGGAGGCGGGCGTGATCGGGCTCGGGCCGAGGACCCTCTTCGCGAAGGAGGTGCGGCGGTTCCTGCGGGTTCCGGGCCAGACCGTGCTCTCCCCGCTCGTGACCACGAGCCTCTACTTCCTGGTCTTCGGATGGTCGCTCGGGAGCCGGCTCCGGGAGGTGGAGGGGGTGAGCTACGCGCGTTTCATCGTGCCGGGCCTCGTCATGCTCGGGGTGATCACGAACTCGTTCCTCAACACCTCGTCCTCCATCATGGTGATGAAGCTCCAGGGGACGATGATCGACCTCCTCGTCTCCCCCATCTCCTACGGCGAGATCCTCGGCGCCTTCGTCGGCGCGGCGGCGGTGCGCGGCGCGATGGTGGGAGGGGTGGTCTGGCTCGTGGCCGCTTGCTTCACCGGGTTCGAGGTGGCGCACCCGCTCCACGGCGTGCTCGCGCTCCTCCTCGTGGCTGTCACCTTCGCGAGCCTCGGCTTCGTGACCGGCATCTGGGCCCGGACCTTCGAGCAGGTGAACTTCTTCCCGACCTTCATCATCACCCCGCTCACCTTCCTGGGCGGAGTCTTCTACTCCGCCGGGATGCTGCCCGGACCGCTGCGGGCGCTCACCCTCGCGAACCCCGTCTACTTCATGGTGGACGCCTTGCGCTGGGGGATGCTCGGCCGGTCACAGGCCGGCGCGGTTCCGGGCCTCGCCATCGCCGGGGGGCTCTGTGCCGCCTCTCTCGGTGCCGCCTACGCGATCCTCCGGAGCGGTTGGCGGCTGCGGGGCTAGTCCAGAGGGACGTCACATGGGGATGGACTTTCGTCCCTAGTGGGTTATCCTACCGGCCGCCTTTCCAGCTAGAACAATTTCCGGAGGAAGATCAAATGCGTTTCACCCTCGTCGTTTCGCTCGCGCTGGCCCTCACGGCCTGCAAGAAGTCGGAGTCGCCGGTGATGGCGGCCCAGGCCCCGACGGGCGCGCCTGGCGCCAGGAGCCCGGTGACCGGCAAGGTGCTCGAGAGGATCGACGCGGCGCCCTACAGCTACCTCAAGCTCGCGACAGCCTCGGGGGAGACCTGGGCCGCCGTGCCGCAGACCACGGTCGAGAACGGCACCGAGGTGACGCTCCAGAACCCGATGCCCATGGACGGGTTCGAGAGCAAGACCCTGAACCGCAAGTTCGACAAGATCCTCTTCGCCACCTTGGCGGGCGCGGGCCCGATGGCAGCCCCGGGCGCGCCGGCTGGGATGCCGCCGGCGGGGATGCCGCCAGCTGGGATGCCACCTGCCGCCGCCGTCCCGGCGGGGATGCCGCCCGGCGGCATGCCTCCGGGAATGGCCGCGCAGCACGCCGCCGCCGCTGCCGGACCGACGGACGTCGGGGAGATCAAGGTCGCGAAGGCGACCGGGGCGAACGCGAAGACGGTCTCCGAGATCTACGGCCAGAAGGCCCAGCTCAAGGAGAAGGTGGTCGCGGTCCGCGGCAAGGTCGTGAAGTACAACTCCGGGATCATGGGCAAGAACTGGCTCCACCTACGCGACGGCTCGGGCGCGCAGGCGAAGGGGGACAACGACATCACCGTGACCACCGGAGACGCGGCGGCCGTGGGTGACGTGGTGCTCGTCACCGGCAAGGTGCGGCTCGACAAGGATTTCGGCGCCGGCTACGCCTACCCGGTCATCATCGAGGAGGCGAGCGTCGCGAAGAAGTAGCCCGCAGCGACCGCCGCCGGCTTTCCGCGAGCCCGCTTCCCGTTGGGGGGCGGGCTCGCTCCTTCTCGGACGTACCGCCACCTGCCCCTCTGCTACCTTGTCGACCGTGGCACTCCCCGCGACGCTCTACGACTTCCAGATCGAACTCTCCCACGTCGACGCCGGGATCTCGGAGCGCGTGGCGCTCCGGCTCGCGCGGCACCCGTCGGAGTCCCTCGAGCGCTTGTGGCTCCGCGTCCTCGCCCAGTGCTGGCGCTTCCGGGAGGGAATCGAGCAGGGGCCCGGGATCTGCGAGCCGACCCTTCCGGACGTCATGGCCCGCGACGCCACCGGAGCCGTCACTCTCTGGGTGCGAGTGGGGAGGCCCGATCCCGCGAAGCTGCGGCAGGAGGCCGACCGAAACCCGGGCGCGGAGGTGGCCGTGCTCTTCGACTCCCCGCGGCGCATGGAGGCCTTCGCGGCCGAGGCCGCAGAGGCAAAGCTCGGAAGGCTCGCGCGCGCCGCGCTCGCGGCCGTGGAACCCGCCTTCCTAACCGCTCTCGCCTCGAGGGAGGAGCGCCGCGTGCGGATCTCCCTCACCATCGTCGGAGACCACCTTTACGTGGACCGCGCCGGAGAGGTGCTCGACAGCCCGCTCCACCAAATCTCGCTTGGCTAGGAATTCCCAGGGGTTTCCCTGGATTCGCTTGCGCAGGGCGCCGAAGCTCGCTATTAGGACTGCTACGGTCCAGATAGTCTCCGGCCGGGATTTCGGAAGGGGGAGTAGCCCCCTCCGGGGCGATAAACATGATCCGGATGACGAAGCTCGCCGACTACGGAATCGTGCTTCTCACCCACATGGCCATGGGGAGCGACGGCTCCCTCCACACCGCCCAGGACCTGTCCGAGCGCTCCCGGGTACCCCTGCCCACGGCGAGCAAGCTCCTCAAGTCCCTCGCCCACGCCGGGCTCGTGGTCTCGCACCGCGGCCGGAACGGCGGCTACGGGCTCGCCCGGGGGGCGGACCGCATCTCCATCGCCGAGATCATCTCGGCCATCGAGGGCCCCATCGGCATCACCGAGTGCGGGACCGGGGTCGACGGCAACTGCGACCTCGAGGATATCTGCGCCGCGCGCGAGCGGTGGGTTCCCATCAGCCGCGCCATCGAGCGGGCCCTCCAGGACGTCACGCTCTCTGCGATGCGCCCGCAGCCCGAGGCACTCGTGCGCCTCTCCCTCCCCACCCGAGTGACGCCATGACGGACGCGCTCCGCGACCTCACCGAGCAGAAGTACAAGTACGGCTTCGTCACCGACATCGACGAGGACCGGATTCCGAAGGGGCTCACCGAGGACGTGGTCCGGCTCATCTCTCGGAAGAAGAGCGAGCCCCAGTTCCTGCTCGACTTCCGGCTGAAGGCCTTCCGCCACTGGCTCACCATGGAGGAGCCGGGCTGGGCCCACATCCAGCATCCGCCCATCGACTACCAGGACATCGTCTACTACTCGGCGCCGAAGCCGAAGAAGAAGCTCGCCTCCATGGACGAGGTGGACCCGGAGCTCCGGGACGCCTTCAAGAAGCTGGGCATTCCGCTCGAGGAGCAGGCCCGGCTCGCCAACGTCGCCGTGGACGCGGTGTTCGACTCCGTGTCGGTCGCCACCACCTTCAAGAAGAAGCTCGCCGACCTGGGCGTCATCTTCTGCTCCTTCTCCGAGGCCGTGAAGGAGCACCCGGAGATCGTGGAGCGGTACCTCGGCTCGGTGGTGCCCTACAGCGACAACTATTTCGCCACCCTCAACTCAGCGGTCTTCTCCGACGGCTCGTTCGCCTACGTCCCGAAGGGCGTCCGCTGCCCCATGGAGCTCTCCACCTACTTCCGCATCAACGCCGCGGACACCGGGCAGTTCGAGCGGACCCTCCTCGTCGCCGACGAGGGGGCCTACGTCTCCTACCTGGAGGGCTGCACCGCGCCGGTGCGGGACAAGAACCAGCTCCACGCCGCCGTGGTGGAACTCGTGGCCCTGGACAGGGCGGAGATCAAGTACTCCACCGTCCAGAACTGGTACCCGGGCGACGCCGAGGGGCGGGGCGGCATCTACAACTTCGTCACCAAGCGCGGCAAGGCGATGCGCCGCTCCAAGATCTCCTGGACCCAGGTGGAGACAGGCTCGGCCATCACCTGGAAGTACCCGAGCTGCATCCTGCAGGGCGACGAGTCGGTGGGGGAGTTCTACTCGGTGGCGCTCACCAACCACCGCCAGCAGGCGGACACCGGCACCAAGATGATCCACATCGGGAAGAACACCCGCTCCACCATCATCTCCAAGGGGATCTCCGCCGGGCGCGGCCAGAACACCTATCGAGGGCTGGTGAAGATTCAGAAGGGCGCCGAGAACGCCCGCAACTACTCCCAGTGTGACTCGCTCCTCATCGGGGAGCGCTGCGGCGCCCACACCTTCCCGTACATCGAGGTGAAGAACCCGTCGGCCCGGGTGGAGCACGAGGCCACCACTTCGAAGATCAGCGAGGACCAGCTCTTCTACTGCCGCCAGCGCGGCATCAAGGAGGAGGATGCGGTCTCCATGATCGTGAACGGGTTCGCGCGGCAGGTGCTGAAGGAACTGCCCATGGAATTCGCCGTGGAGGCGCAGAAGCTGCTCGGCATGAGCCTGGAGGGGAGCGTCGGATGAGTCCGAAGGAGCAGGAGAACCAGCCGATCCTGGCGGTGGAGGGGCTGCGGGCCCGCATCGGGGACCGGGAGATCCTGACGGGTCTGAGCCTCACCGTGAACGCCGGCCAGGTTCACGCCATCATGGGCCCGAACGGATCCGGGAAGAGCACGCTCGCCGGAGTGCTCGCCGGCCGGGAGACCGCCGAGGTGACGGGGGGCACGGCCCGCCTGGACGGGCGCGACCTCCTCGCGATGTCGCCGGAGGACCGCGCCATCGCCGGTCTCTTCCTCGGATTCCAGTACCCGGTGGAGATCCCCGGCGTCGGGAACCTCTACTTCCTGCGCACCGCGCTCAACGCCCAGCGCAAGTCGCGCGGCGAGGAGGAGATCGACGCCGTCGACTTCCTCGAGTTCGCGAAGGAGAAGATGAAGTCGGTCGAGATGGACCCGGCCTTCATGTCCCGCGGGCTCAACGAGGGGTTCTCCGGCGGGGAGAAGAAGCGCAACGAGGTCCTGCAGATGGCGGTGCTCGAGCCGCGGCTTGCCATCCTGGACGAGATCGACAGCGGCCTCGACATCGACGCCCTGCGGGTGGTGGCCCGCGGCGTCGAGGCGCTCCGCAGCCCCGTGCGGTCCACCGTCCTCGTCACCCACTACCAGCGACTGCTGGAGTACGTGGTCCCGGACGTGGTCCACGTGATGGCCGCCGGCCGCATCGTCCTCTCCGGCGGGCGCGAGCTCGCGCTCGAGCTCGAGAAGAAGGGCTACGCCTGGATCGACGAGGAGGCGAGGCGCGGGGCCTTCGCCGAGCCCGTGCAGGTGTCGCCGTGAGCTCGTTCGAGGAGAGCCTGCTCGAGGACCCCCGGCCGCCGGCCGGGCTCCCGGCCTTCGCGGCGGAGATCCGCCGCAAGGGGCGGGAGGTGTTCACGAACCTGGGGCTTCCCACCACCCGGCTCGAGGAGTGGCGCTTCACCCCGCTCGCCGGCGTCGCCGGAGTGCGCTTTCAGGCCGGAGACCCGGGCGCGCCGTTCGGCGCGCCCGAGCTCGAGCGGCTCGCCGGGCCCCGGGTCGGGCCGAGGCTCGTCTTCGTGAACGGGAGGCTCCGGGCGGACCTGTCGGACGCAGCCGGGCTCCCGGCCGGGGCCTTTGCCGGGAGCCTCGCCCGGGCGCTCGAGGAGCGGCCGGCGCTCCTCGAGCCCCACCTCGGGCGGCTCGCCTCGGGCTCCGGGGGGGCGATCCCGGCTCTCAACGCGGCGCTCCTCGCGGACGGGGCCTTCGTCCACCTGCCGGACGGGGCGAAGGCCGCGGAGCCCCTGGAGCTCGTCTTCGCCACCGTCTCCGGGCCCGCCGCCATCTCGAGCCCGTCCCGGGTGCTCCTCGTCGCCCGGCCCCAAAGCGAGGCCACGGTGGTGGAGAAGCACGTGGCCCTCGGCTCCTCTCCCGTCCTCTCGAACGCGGTCACCGAGGTGGCGCTCGGGGCCGGGGCCGGGCTCGACCACTACCAGGTGCAGGACCAGCCGCCGAGCGCCTACCACTTCGCCGCCGTCTTCGCGGAGGTGGAGCGGGACGCGCGCTTCCACACTCACTCGACGGCTCTCGGGGCGGCGCTCTCCCGGAGCGATGTGCGGGTGAGGCTGTGCGGGGAAGGGGCGGAAGCGAAGCTCGTCGGCCTCTACATGGCGGACGGGAAGAGGCTCGTCGACAACCACTCCGTGGTGGATCACGCGAAGCCCCGCGGCACGAGCCGCGAGGTCTTCAAGGGCGTCCTCGACGGGGAGTCGCGAGCGGTCTTCGGGGGCCGGGTCCGCGTCCTCGAAGGGGCGATGAAGACCGACGCCTACCAGATGAACTCGAACCTCCTCTTGTCCCGGGAGGCGACCATCGACACCATGCCTCAGCTCGAGATCTACGCGGACGACGTGAAGTGCGGCCACGGGGGGACGGTGGGACAGCTCGATGCGGACGCGCTCTTCTACCTGCGCTCCCGGGGGCTTCCGCTCGAGCGCGCGAAGAGCCTCCTCATCTACGCCTTCGCCCGGGAGATGGTGGACCTCGTCCGCCCCGCCGCGCTGCGCGACCAGATCGGCCGGCTCGTGGCGGCGCGCCTCCCGGACGGGGCCCGCGTGCTGGAGGCCGCATGAGCGAGAGCACCGTGAAGGCCAGGCCGGCTACGGAGAGCCCCACGCCCTTCGACGTGGAGCAGGTGCGGCGCGAGTTCCCGATCCTGACCCAGAAGGTCCACGGCAAGCCCCTCGTCTACCTGGACAGCGGGGCCACCTCCCAGAAACCGCAGCGGGTCATCGACGCGGTGTCCCGCTTCTACTCGCACGAAAACGCCAACGTGCACCGGGGAGTCTACGCGCTCGCGGAGCGGGCCACCGCCGAGTACGAGCGCGCCCGCGCCCGGGTGGCGCGCTTCCTCGGCGCCGCGGACCCCTCCGAGATCGTGTTCGTGCGCGGAGCGACCGAGGCCTTGAACCTCGTCGCCCAGACGCACGGGCGGAAGTACGTCGGGGTCGGGGACGAGATCCTCGTCACCGCCATGGAGCACCACTCGAACATCGTCCCCTGGCAGATGCTGGCGCAGGAGAAGGGGGCGAGGCTCGTGGTGGCGCCGGTCGACGACACCGGCGTCCTGTCGCTCGAGGAGCTCGAGCGGCGCATCGGCCCCCGCACCCGCATCGTGGCGGTCACCCATGTCTCGAACGCGCTCGGGACCGTGAACCCGGTCCGCCGCGTCGTGGAGATGGCCCACGCGCGGGGCGCGGCGGTGGTGGTGGACGGCGCCCAGGCGGTCCCACACCTTCCGGTGAACGTCTCCGCGCTGGGCTGCGACTTCTACGTCTTCAGCGGCCACAAGGTCTTCGGCCCCACCGGCATTGGGGCCCTGTACGGGAAGGCCGCCCGCCTGGACGCCATGCCCCCCTGGCAGGGCGGCGGGGACATGATCCTGTCGGTGACCTTCGAGCGCACCCTCTACAACCGGGTCCCCTACAAGTTCGAGGCCGGTACTCCCCACGCCGCCGGCGCGGTCGGCCTCGGGGTCGCCCTGGAGTGGTTCGCCGGGCTCGACCCGGCGGGCCTGCACGCCCACGAGCAAGACCTCCTCACCTACGGCACCGAGCGGCTCTCCTCGGTCCCGGGGCTTCGGCTCATCGGCACCGCGGCCGACAAGGCCCCGGTCTTCTCCTTCGTTCTCGACGGGGTGCACCCGCACGACGTGGGGACGATCCTGGACCGCGAGGGGGTGGCCATCCGAGCCGGGCACCACTGCGCGCAGCCACTCATGCAAAGGTTCGGGGTCCCGGCCACGGTGCGGGCCTCGCTCGCCCTCTACAACACCCGCCAGGAGATCGACGCCCTGGTGACGGCCCTGGCGCGGGTGCGGGAGATGTTTCGATGAGCGACCTCGAGGATCTCTACCAGGAAGTGATCCTGGACCACGGTCGCAACCCGAGGAACTTCCGCATCATCGACGGGGCCAGCGCCGACGCCGAGGGCCTGAATCCGCTCTGCGGCGACCACTACCACGTCTACCTGAAGCTCGAAGGCGACCGCATCGCCGACCTCTCCTTCCAGGGCGCAGGCTGCGCCATCTCCAAGGCCTCGGCCTCGCTCATGACCTCGGCGCTCCGCGGGAAGACGATCGCGGAGGCGGAGGATCTCTTCCAGCGCTTCCACAAGATGGTGGTGGACGGGGACCGCAGCCAGGCCGAGAACCTGGGGAAGCTCGCCGTGCTGAAGGGCGTCTGCGACTTTCCCACGAGGGTGAAGTGCGCGAGCCTCGTTTGGCACACCCTCCACTCCGCCCTCCAGGGGGAGCACAAGGCGGTGACGACGGAGTAGGCATGGAGCGCCGCGAACCCATCGCGCTGAAGCGGCCCGTGGCGGTGACCCTCGTTCCCTCCGGGGACAAGGAGATCCTCCCCCAGGGCGCCTGGGTCGTCCCCCAGCAGGCACTCGGCGGCCACTTCACCGTCATGACGGACCGCGGGGGGCTCGCCCGCATCGCCGACGTCGACGCCGACGCGCTCGGCGAGGCTTTCGCCGAGCAGGCCCGCAAGACGGCGGAGACGGAGAAGGCGAAGGCCGAGGCCGCCGAAGGCCGCCCCTTCGACGAGCAGCAGATCTGGGACGCGCTCAAGAAGGTCTTCGACCCGGAGATCCCGGCGAGCATCGTCGACCTCGGGCTCGTCTACGAGTGCCATGCCGACGCGCTCGAGGGCGGCGGAAACAAGGTGACGATCCGCATGACCCTCACCGCCCCCGGCTGCGGGGTGGCCCCCCTCATCCTGGACGACGTCCGCGAGCGGGTGGCGAAGGTCCCCGGGGTATCGGACGTGGACGTGGAGCTCGTGTTCGACCCTCCCTGGACTCCGGCGAGGATGAGCGACGCGGCTAAGCTCCAGCTCGGGATGTGGTGACGTCGCAGGTCGCCGCGCGGCGACCCCGGCGGCCACGCCCGGCGCGCCGGAGGCCTCCACCCCCTCGCGAGGATCCCTGGGCCGGGTGCGTTCCTTGACCGGGGCGCGAAAGCCGTGATATCCGTTCATCCGGATATGAGGATTGAAGGGGCCAAGGCCCGCCCGGACTCGCTCCTGGGCTGGATGGAGGGGCTCTCGGACCCGACGCGGCTCCGGCTCCTCCACCTCCTCGAGAAGACCGAGCTCGGGGTCGCCGAGCTCTGCGAGATCCTGCAGCTCCCCCAGTCCACCGTGAGCCGGCACCTGAAGCTCCTCTCCGACCAGGGGTGGACCGCGGCCGAGCGCCAGGGGCCGAACCGCCGCTACCGCATGGCGGAGGAGGTCGAGGCGGGGGCGCGCCGCCTGTGGCGGCTCGCCCGGGAGGAGAGCGGGGCCTGGGCGACGCTGGAGCACGACCGGCTGCGGCTCGAGCGGCGCCTGCGCGAGCGCCAGTCGTCCGCCGAGCGGTTCTTCGCCGGGGCGGCGGCCGACTGGGACCGGCTGCGCGCCGAGTGGTACGGAGCCCGGTTCGGGCAGGCCGCGCTCCTCGCCCTCTCCGACCCGGCCTGGACCGTCGCGGACCTGGGATGCGGGACGGGGACCCTCGCCGCCGCCGTCGCCCCGTTCGTGCTGCGGGTCGTGGGGGTGGACCAGTCCGAGGAGATGCTGCGGGCGGCCCGGGCTCGCACCTCCGCCGCCGGGAACGTCGAGCTCCGGCGCGGGGCGCTCGAGGCCCTCCCCATCGAGCAGGCGAGCTGCGACGCCGCGCTCCTCGTCCTCGCGCTCGGGTGGGTGGACGACCCGGCCCGGGTCCTCGCCGAGGCGGCCCGCATCGTCCGCCCCGGCGGCCGGCTCGCGCTCGTCGACGCGGTGCTCCACGCCGACGACGCCTTCCAGCGCCGCGCCGGACAGGTGTGGCCCGGCTTCGAGACCTCCCGCGTGGAGTCGATGCTCGGCGCCGCCGGATGGGCGGACGCTCGCTGCTGCCCCCTGCCGCCCGAGCCCGGTGCCCGCGGGCCGGCGCTGCTCCTCGCGCGCGCCCGGCGCCCCGCGGAACGTTAAGAGAGACCCCCCGTACCGAAGAGAGGAAGAACGACCATGGCCCTCCGCATCGCTAGCGCCCGCAAGTCTCGCCCCGCCGCCCCGTTCGAGTTCCAGGTGAAGGACCTCGGCCTCGCAGAGTGGGGGCGCAAGGAAATCGAGCTCGCCGAGAAGGAGATGCCCGGCCTTATGGCGGTCCGCCGCGAGTACGCGGGGAAGAAGCCGCTCAAGGGGCAACGGATCACCGGCTCCCTCCACATGACTATCCAGACGGCGGTACTCATCGAGACCCTGCGGGATCTCGGCGCCGAGGTGCGCTGGGCCTCCTGCAACATCTTCTCGACCCAGGACCACGCCGCCGCGGCCGTGGTGGTGGGCCCGAGCGGAAGCCCGGAGGCCCCCCGCGGCGTGCCGGTGTTTGCCTGGAAGGGGGAGACCCTCGAGGAGTACTGGGACTGCACCGATCGGGCTCTCGACTTCGGAGGCCGGAAGGGTCCGACCCAGGTAGTCGACGACGGCGGGGACGCGACGCTCCTCATCCACAAGGGAGTCGAGTACGAGAAGGCCGGGAAGGTGCCGTCCCCCTCGACCGCCGACTCGGAGGAGTTCGCGGTCGTGCTCGCGCTCCTCGCCCGCGAGGCCGAGAAGGACCCAGGCCGCTTCACCCGGTTGGCGAAGGCGATGCGAGGGGTCACCGAGGAGACCACCACCGGGGTTCACCGGCTCTACGAGATGCAGAAGAGGGGGGAGCTCCTCTTTCCCGCCATCAACGTGAACGACAGCGTCACCAAGTCCAAGTTCGACAACCTCTACGGCTGCCGCCACTCCCTCGTGGACGGCCTGAACCGCGCCGCCGACGTCATGCTGGCCGGGAAGCTCTGCGTGGTCTGCGGCTACGGGGACGTGGGCAAGGGGTGCGCCCAGGCGCTCCGGGGCCAGGGGGCGCGGGTGGTGGTCACCGAGGTGGACCCCATCTGCGCGCTCCAGGCTGCCATGGAGGGCTACCAGGTCCTGCGCGTGGAGGACGTGCTGGCGAAAGCCGACGTCTTCGTCACCGCCACCGGGAACGTGGACGTCATCCACGTCGAGCACATGCGGAAGATGAAGGACGGCGCCATCGTCGGAAACATCGGACACTTCGACAACGAGATCGACATGGCCGGCCTGAAGAAGGTTCCGGGGGTGAAGCGCACGAACATCAAGCCCCAGTTCGACAAGTGGACCTTCCCGGACGGCCACTCCGTCCTCGTGCTCGCCGAGGGGCGGCTCCTCAACCTGGGGTGCGCCACTGGCCACCCGAGCTTCGTCATGTCGAACAGCTTCACGAACCAGACCCTCGCCCAGATCGAGCTCGCGCAGCGCGCCGACGAGTACGAGAAGAAGGTCTACGTGCTCCCGAAGCACCTCGACGAGAAGGTGGCCCGCCTCCACCTCGGGCAGATCGGGGCGAAGCTCACGAAGCTCAGCGCCGCGCAGGCGAAGTACATCGGTGTCTCGCCCCGAGGGCCCTACAAGGCCGAGCAGTACCGGTACTAGGAACTAGGGGCGGCCGGGCCGCCCTCGCCCGGCTCGCGCCCTACGCCGCCTTCCGCTCCCGCTCCGGCAGGACGGGGATGCGGAGGCGCTCCCGTCCGCGCATCACCTCGACCTCCACTTCTGGCTCCGAGGCGAGCACCAGCACTCGCTGGAGGTCGTCGAGGGTGTCCACCTGCGTGCCGTTCACGCGCAGGACGAGGTCCCCGGTCTTGAGCTTGGCGCGATCCGCGGCCCTTCCGCCCTCCAGGTCGAGGACGCGGACGCCACGGAGCTGGCCGGCCTCGGCAGCGAGGCCAGGCTCGAGCTCCTCCCCTCGCACTGCGAGCCCGAGGTAGGGCCTCCTCACCTCGCCCTCCCGGAGGAGGACGGACGCAACCCAGCTCGCGGTGTGCGAGGGCACCGCGAACCCGAGTCCGCTCGCGTGCGGGATCATGGCGGTGGTGATGCCGGCGACCTCGCCGGAGGCGTCGAGGAGCGGCCCGCCGGAGTTCCCGGGGTTCACGGCGGCGTCCGTCTGCACCAGGCCGTCCAGGATCGTCCGCCCCGGGCCCGGCAGGCTGCGGTAGAGGGCGCTCACCACCCCCACCGAGACGGAGCGCTCGAAGCCGAGCGGATTCCCGATGACGACGACGAGCTCTCCCACCTTGAGGCGCTCCCGCTCCCGCAAGGGGAGGGCCTGGAGGCCGGGGGCGTCGGTCCGGAGCACCGCGAGGTCGGTCCGCTCGTCCCGCCCCACGAGGTCGGCCCTCACCCCCGCGCCGCCGGGGAGCCGCACCCGGAAGGGCCCGATTCCTCCCGCCACGTGCGCGTTCGTGAGGACGTAGCCGTCCGAGGCGAGCACCACACCGGAGCCCTGGCCCCGCCGGTTCTCGATGCCCACCACTCCCGGGGCGGCGCGCGCCACGAGCGACGAGAGCTCGTCGGAGAGCTCGCGGAGGAGCGTCACCGCGGGCCTCCCCGGGCGCCGACCTCGATCTCGAGCTTCCTCACCTCGCCGCCGCGGACGACGGCGAGAGGGAAGGAGCGGCCAATGCGGTCCTCGTCGAGGAGCGGCAGGAGGTCCCCGACCGAGGAGAGCCGCTCCCCGTCGAGGGAAAGGAGAGCGTCCCCGAGCAAGAGGCCCGCCCGCTCCGCCGGGCTCCTCGGCTCGACCGCCGAGACGAGGAGCGCCCCCGCCTGCCCGGCCGCCCGCTCGAGCGTCCCACCGAGCCGCACCGGGAGGGTGGAGACGCCGAGGAACCCCCGGCGGACCCGCCCTTGGCCGAGGAGCTGGGCCACGACGCGCTCGAGCGTAAGGTGCGGCACCACGAGCGGCAGGCCGCGGGCGAGCCCGGCGCAGAGCATTCCCGCCACCCGGCCGCGAAGGTCGACGGCCAGCCCGCCGGAGAGGCCGGGGTGGAGGGGCAGCTCCGCCTCCAGGTAGCGGTCGAGCTTGCCGCCGCTCGGGGCGCGCCAGGAGTCGGAGACCCGGGACAGGCATCCCAGCGAGGCGCGCGGGGCCCGGCCCGGGCGCGTCACGCCGAGGAGGAGCTGGCCGGCTCGCAAGACCGCCGCATCCGCCCACTCGAGCGCCGGCGACTCTCCGGTGTCGACGCGCAAGGCGGCGAGGTCGGTCGCCGGGTCGCGGCCGGCGACGACCGCCCGGGCAGCCTTCCCGTCCGGGAGGCCGACCGAGATCTCGTCGCGCTCCAAGTTGTGGTCGGCGGTGACCACGACGCCGTTCGACCAGATGAAACCGCTCGCCGGCGCGCGCCGGCCGTCCACGCGCACCACC
>Ga0335077_10006849_pt1 | contig 14089 bp, 14 predicted proteins | sample Lox_Sample_31_FD_207151 | JGI IMG/M metagenome (GOLD analysis project Ga0335077, IMG submission 207151) | Soil microbial communities from Loxahatchee National Wildlife Refuge, Florida, United States - Lox_Sample_3.1 | ecosystem: Environmental > Terrestrial > Soil > Wetlands | place: USA...
CGGCGTGAACGTGGTTGTAGGCTTGCCCGCCAGCAGCAAGAGCGTGGCCAAGGCAACCGCCGCGGGATTGACCGTGATGAGTGTCGCCGACGCCGTGAAGGCCGGCGACGTCTTGATGATCCTGGTTCCGGATCATGTGCAAGGCGATCTGTACCAGGCGGAAATCGCGCCGCATTTGAACAGCAGCAAGACGCTGATGTTCGCGCACGGCTTTGCGATTCATTTCGGGCAGATCAAGCCGCCCGCCGATGTGGACGTTTCGATGATTGCGCCCAAAGCGCCTGGCCATCGGGTTCGCGAATTGTTCACCGAAGGTGTCGGCGTGCCGGCTCTGGTGGCCATCCATCAGAATCCTTCGGGTAAAGCCCTCGAAACAGCGCTGGCTTACGCTCTGGGGCTGGCTTGTCTCAAAGCCGGAGTGATCGAAACAACGTTCAAGGAAGAGACGGAGAGCGATCTTTTTGGCGAACAGTCGGTGCTGTGCGGTGGCGTGAGCGAGCTGATCCGCTCAGGTTTCGAAACACTCGTGGAGGCCGGTTATGCGCCCGAAATCGCTTATTTCGAGTGCCTGCACGAACTGAAGCTGATCGTGGATTTGATCTACGAGGGCGGCCTTAGCTACATGCGTTATTCCATCTCCGACACCGCTGAGTACGGCGATTATTCGCGCGGCCCGCGCATCGTCAACGCGCAAACACGGGCGGAGATGAAGAAGATTCTGTCCGAAATCCAGTCCGGCCAGTTTGCTCGCGAATGGATCGAAGAGAACAAGACCGGTCGGAAGAAGTTTCTGGCCATGCGCGAGGCCGCGAAGGATCAGCCCATCGAACGCGTGGGCCGCGAGCTTCGCGAGATGATGACGTTCTTGAAGAAGCGGAAGGAGGCTGGTGTACCGCAGGAACAAGGCGCGGCGGCGGTAACCAAGTAGTTGTTATGCGGATCCAAACGTTCGATACCACGCTCCGGGACGGCACGCAAGGCGAAGCTGTTTCCTTTTCGGTGGATGACAAGCTGATCATCGCGCAAAAGCTCGACGAGCTGGGTATCGACTACATCGAGGGCGGATGGCCTAACTCCAATCCCAAGGATAAGGAGTTTTTTAAACGCGCCACGGAACTGAAGCTGAAGCACGCTCGGTTAACGGCTTTCGGGTCCACCCGATTCGCCAAGAACAAGGTTGATCAAGACCCTAATGTTCGCGCGCTCCTCGATGCGCAGACTCCCGCCATTTCAATTTTCGGGAAGAGTTGGGACTTGCATGTTCAACGCGCCCTCGGTATCGACGAAGGACAGAACCTTGAGTTGATCTCGGAAACCGTCAAGTTCCTGAAAGACCACGGCCGGGAAGTTGTATATGACGCCGAGCATTTCTTTGACGGCTACAACGCCAATCCGGAATTCGCCCTGCGCACGCTTGAAGCGGCGAAAAAAGCCGGCGCCGACGTTCTCTGTTTGTGCGACACCAACGGCGGCAATCTCACTCACCGCATCGAGGAGATCGTGTCGGAGGTCCGCAAGCGCTTCGATGGCGTGCTCGGAATCCACACGCATAACGATTCCGATGTAGCGGTAGCCAACGCGATCGCCGCGGTCGAAGCCGGCTGCACGCACGTACAAGGCTGCATGAATGGCTATGGCGAACGGTGCGGCAACGCCAATCTGGTTTCCATCATCGCGAACCTGGAACTCAAGCTCGGACACACGACCATCGGGCATGAGAACATGCAAAACCTCACCTCCACGGCCCGCTATATCGCCGAGCTCGCCAATCTGCCCATGCGCAATGACCAGCCCTACGTAGGCCACAGCGCTTTCGCGCACAAAGGCGGCGTGCACGTCAGCGCCGTGTTGAAGGACTCCGCTACTTACGAACACGTGAAGCCCGAGGAAGTCGGCAACCGGCAGCGCGTTTTATTGAGCGATCTCTCGGGCCGCGGCAACGTGCTCTATAAACTAAAACAGCACGGTCTGGCCGAACGCCTGGATGCCGAGGCCCGCCGGCAATTGCTCGAGCGCATCAAGCACCTGGAACATCAGGGCTATGAACTGGAAGCTGCCGAAGGGACCTTCGAATTACTGGTCCGCGAGGCGCTTCATCCCGGCTGGAATCTTTTTGAAGTGGTGAACTACGACGTCACTACAAGGCTGCATGGCGGAACCACGGCCACGGTTACCTTAAAGATTCAAGACAGCGTGCATACCGCATCGGCGACTGGCCATGGGCCCATGAACGCTCTCGATCTGTCCTTCCGCCAGTGCCTTTCTTCGGTTTATCCAAACATCCAGGGCGTCCGTCTGACCGACTATAAAGTTCGCGTCCTCGATTCCAAGAAAGGGACGGCAGCCAAGGTTCGCGTCCTGGTGGAATGGTCCGATCACCGGCGCAGTTGGGCCACCGTCGGCGTTTCCGACAACGTGATCGAGGCCAGCTGGCGCGCGCTGGTGGATGCCGTGCGCCTGGAGTTGATGCGCCTCACCGAGCAGGACGAAAGCATCGACAAAGTGGTGGAAGATTACTGCTGGGGCGTGTAGCCCCAGGCATTAAAATCGGTTTATGGCGACGACCACGTTCCTGACCTCCGAGCAGTTCTTGGCGATGCCCGATGAGTTCGATCAGAACGGCAACCGAATTCGGCAGGAACTCATCCGAGGTGAAGTACTTATCGTGCCGCCGCCATGGCAATTGCACGCCCGAATCAGCATCAATGTCATCCGTGTGCTGATTGGGTACACTGCCGCCAATCCCCAGCTCGGGCTCCAGGTCTTTGCCGAAGCACCCTTCGTGACCACATGCCGGGACACTCTCGTTCCCGACGCCAGTGTCGTTGCGAAGAGCCGCCCGGATCCGGAGCATGAAAAATACGTGCAGGGCGGTCCAGAGCTCGCCGTTGAAGTAGTAGTCTCATCGTCTGAAACCGCCAAGAATCTGAAAGCCAAAGTTGACGCATATCTCCAGGGTGGCTCCCGATCCGTTTGGGTATTTTATCCCGATGCGAGATCAGTGGTCGTTTACTCCGCCAACTCCACGCTCGAATTTAAAGGCGATCAGAATATCGAAGACACGCTGCTGCCTGGCTTCTCCGCCCCGGTGGCATCCTTCTTCGACCTGACTTAGACTCGCCGATCGTGCGCTATTTCCTCTCCAAAGCCCAGCCGCCCTTCTCCCGCGTGCTGCTAATCGAAAGCGGAAGCCGCCAGCTTTATGAAAACTTGCTCGGCAATCTCTACGATTTTTACCCGGAAATGAAGGCCGACCTGGTCACCTGCTACGCCGGAGCGCCGGACAATTTCCGCGCGGACCGCGGCTCGGTGTATCGCGTCACCGACTACCCCGATGCGCAATCGCGCAAGCGCTTTTATCAAGAGCTGGCCCGCAACCAGTACACGGTCGCCGGCATCATCTGCTCCGCCGAACCGATCATGACGAAGTGGAAATGGATGCTTGCCGCCCGCCTGCCCGTCAAGGTGTTCGTGCTGAATGAAAACGGCGATTACTTTTGGCTGGATCGCGGGCACCTGGCAACGGTACGTCATTTCGTCCTGTTTCGCGCCGGGCTGACTGGCGCCGGCGCGATCCGGACGCTGGCACGTCTGGCGCTGTTCCCGTTCACATTGCTATACCTGATCTTGTACGCAGCTACTGTTCATCTCCGGAGGAAACTGAGAACGATATGAAAGCGGTCTTTGTCGAGCAGTTCGGCGGTATCGAGAATTTGAAGAAGGGCGACATCCCCAAGCCGTCGCCCGGCCCGGGCCAGGCCCTGGTGAAGATTGCCGCATCCGGCGTCAATTACATCGACATTTATTTTCGTATGGGACTCTATCCCGTGCCTCTGCCGGCGGTGCTCGGCAGCGAGGGAGCCGGAACCGTGGAAGCGTTGGGACCAGACGTGGCGGGAGTCTCCGTCGGCGATCGTGTCGCCTATGCAATGCCCCGCGGCTCGCATGCCGAGTATGCAGCCGTGCCCGCATGGCAGTTGGTGAAAATCCCGCCGGCTCTCGACTTTCAAACCGCCGCAGCCGCCATGCTCCAGGGCATGACTGCGCATTATCTGACCCATTCCACTTACCCGCTGAAATCCGGCGATTCCTGCCTGATCCATGCCGCTGCGGGCGGTACCGGTCTGCTGTTAGTGCAGATGGCCAAGATGCGCGGCGCTCGCGTGGTCGCCACCGTCGGCAATGATGAGAAGGCCAACCTCGCGCGCGATGCCGGCGCCGACGATGTGGTTATTTATTCCAAAGAGGACTTCGTAGCGAAAGCGAAAGGCATGAACGTGGTCTACGATTCCGTCGGCAAGGCGACCTTCATGCAGAGCCTCGACTGCCTGCGCCCGCGCGGCATGATGGTCTCCTTCGGAAACGCGAGTGGCCCGGTGGCCGACTTTTCTCCGCTTATCCTCAGCCAGAAAGGATCGCTGTTTTTGACGCGGCCGTCGCTGGGAAATTATTCCTCGACTCCCGAGGAGTTGGCTTGGCGCGCCGGAGACGTTCTGAATTGGATCACCCAGGGCAAGCTGAAGCTACGCATCCATAAAGTCTATCCGCTCGCTGATGCCGCACAAGCGCAGCGCGATTTGGAAGGCCGCCAAACCACCGGGAAGCTGCTCCTTGTCCCCTGAGCGCTCCTCCATTCCGTTCGGCGAGTTCAAGATCGATGCGCTTCTCGTGTCGGCGCTCCCGAACATTCGCTACCTGAGCGGCTTCACAGGCGATCACGCGCTGCTCCTGGTCTCGCCGGAGTCGCTCACGCTGTTCACTGACCCGCGCTTTACCATTCAGGCTTCCGAAGAATGCACGTGCGCGGTGAAAACAGTCACCAAAGGCCCGCTGGATACGGCTGCGGTGGCGCAGATCGGCCGGAATCGATGGAAGCGAATCGGATTTGAAGCTTCCCGGATGACCTACGATGTGTATCTGCGCATCAAGACGTCGCTGCCTCTCGGCGCAACTTTGAAGCCCGTAGGGTCAGTCATCGAAAAGCTGCGGATGATTAAATCGCCGGAAGAAGTGGCGCGCATCCGGAAGAGCGTGTTGACAAATTCCCGGGCTTTTGCGAAGGCGATACCGTCGATGCGCACCGGCATCTCTGAATCCGCCATTGCCGCCGAAGTCGAATATCAAATGCGGCGGTTCGGCGCCGAAAAATCCGCTTTCGACACGATCGTGGCGTTCGGCGCGCGCTCGGCTCTGCCTCATGCGCGGCCAACTTCAGGCCGGCTCGGCAACGATGAACTAGTATTGATTGATATGGGCTCGTGCCAGGACGGTTACATGAGCGACATGACGCGCGTGCTCTTCCATGGCCGGCCCAGCCCGCGTGTGCGGACGATGTACAACGCAGTCGCCAAGGCCCAGCTCGCCGCGCTGGATGCCGTTCGTGCCGGCGTAACCGCTGGGCACGTGGACCGTCAGGCCCGGAAGATCCTCGAGGCGGAGGGTCTGGGCAAAGAGTTCGTGCACTCCACCGGTCATGGCCTCGGCCTGGAGATTCACGAACCCCCGCGGCTCGGCAAGCGCGACAAGACGAGACTGGAAGCCGGAATGGTGATTACAATTGAACCTGGCGCCTACATACGGGGCTTCGGTGGCATCCGCATCGAAGATACTGTTTTAGTGACCAAGACCGGTTGCGAAATCCTGACACCCACCTCCAAGGAGTTAATGCTTCTCTAGATGTCGAATGACGAGATCCGCGAGCTCATCCAGCTCGTCGTGGAAAGCGGCATCGCCGAACTGGAAGTGCAACGAGGCGAGGACCGCGTGCGAATCCGGCGCACTGTAGAATCCCCTCCGGCTGTCATTACCACAGCCGCAGCTCCGCCGGAAACGGTCATACAAGCGCCGCCGGTAGCCGGTTCATTGGCGGACGCCTCCGCGTCAGCGCCGGGCGGAGAAATGATCGTGAAGTCTCCCATCGTGGGGACTTACTACGAGGCGCCTAAGCCGGGCGATCCTCCTTTCGTCAAAGTGGGCGATGTGGTCGAACCCGGCCAAGTGCTCTGCATCATCGAATCCATGAAGTTGATGAACGAAATCGAGTCCGAGGTCGCCGGCACGGTCGTTGCGAAGCTCATGGAGAACGGCCGGCCAGTCGAGTACGGAGAGGCTCTGTTCGCCATCCGCCCGCGCTGATATGTTCGAGAAAATCTTGATCGCCAATCGCGGCGAGATCGCCGTTCGCGTCATCTGTGCCTGCAAGGATCTGGGAATCCGGACCGTAGCCGTCTATTCCGAGGCCGATCGCCACAGCCTGCATGTGCGCTTCGCCGACGAAGCGATTTGCATCGGCCCTGCTAAGAGCGCGCGCAGCTACCTCGACATTCCCTCAGTGATCAGCGCCGCCGAAATCACCAACGTGGATGCCATCCATCCCGGCTACGGTTTCCTGAGTGAGAATCCCGATTTCCCGGAAGTGTGCCAGACCTCGGGCATCAAGTTCATCGGCCCGAACCCGTCCGTCACACGGGTCATGGGTCTGAAGCAGCAGGCCCGCAGCGAGATGGCGAAGTACGGTGTTCCCATACTTCCCGGATCGGACGGAATTCTGAAAACGTCCGAAGAAGCATTAGAGACCGCCGAGCGAATTGGTTATCCCGTGATGCTCAAAGCCTCTGCGGGCGGCGGAGGGCGCGGAATGCGGATGGTCCGGGAAGCGTCCGATTTAGTTCCTCTGCTCGTCCAGGCGCAGCAAGAGGCCGGCGCTGCGTTCGGTTCCGAAGATGTGTATATGGAGAAGCTCATCGAAGCGCCGCGGCACATCGAGTTTCAGGTTCTCGCCGATGAACATGACAACGTGGAGATTCTCGGCGAACGCGACTGCTCCATCCAGCGCCGTCATCAAAAACTGCTCGAAGAAGCGCCATCGCCCGCGGTAAGCCCGAAACTTCGTGAGACGATGATTGGGCGTCTGCGGGAGGCGATGCGCCAGATCGGTTACACGAACGCCGGAACCATCGAATTCCTCATGGATGAGTCGGGCAAACTTTATTTCATCGAAGTGAATGCGCGGATTCAGGTGGAGCATCCGGTCACCGAAGCGATTACGGGCACCGATCTGGTGAAGAGCCAAATTCTAATTGCCGCGGGCTATCGCTTGCCGGAGATCATCCGGCAGCCGGTGACGTTCCAGGGTCACGCGATCGAGTGCCGCATCAATGCCGAGAACCCCGAAACCTTCACTCCGTCGCCGGGGCGAATCACGGGCTGGAACTTGCCCGGCGGGATCGGAATTCGCGTGGATACGGCAGCCTACACGGACTACGTCATTCCGCCGTATTACGACTCATTGGTCGCAAAGCTCATCGCCCACGGACGCGACCGCGAAGAGGCGATTGCCCGCTTGCGGAGAGCGCTCGACATGTTCGTGGTGGAAGGCATCTACACCACCATTCCGCTGCACCAGAAGATTCTGAGGGATCCCGAGTTTGCCGCGGGAAAAGTGGACACGACGTATCTGCAGCGCCGGACGCGTTAGCGCGAACTTCAGATTACATCTTGTACCGGCCGAGGTCTTCGTCGTTCAGACTCTCCAGCCAGCGCCGCAACTCTTCATTGTTGATCTTGTCCGCCGCGCTATTGGAGATTTTGGAACTCTTCAACACCGAATCGTCGACAAAGATCGGGCAATCTAGGCGCAGCGCCAACGCGAGGGCGTCGCTGGGACGCGAATCCACGCTGATTAATTCGCCTTCCTTGTCCAGCCAGATCACGGCGTAAAACGTGTCGTCCTTCAGTTCGCTGACAACCACCTTGCGAATACCGGTTCCGAGGCCGAGCAGAAGCGTCTTGATGAGGTCGTGCGTCATGGGCCGCGGCGTCGAAACTTTCTCGATCTCGAGGGCGATGGCGTTCGCCTCATAGATCCCCACCCAGATTGGCAAGATGGTGTTGCCATTGATATCCCGAAGCACCACAATCGGCATATTGGTAACTGGATCCATCATCAATCCGCGGATTTTCATTTCGACTTCCATACGGTCCCCCTTGTCATTCGGTCAATTCACCGCTTCTCCGGCCAATGAGTTCGGCCCCGCCCGAGTTACGCGAACGTTGCAGTAACTGCCGACTAAACTTGCGCCGCCATCGTTCGGCCCCGCAAGCTCCGGGTGAATAAAATTGAGCGTGCGATTGCCGATTGTCCTTCCGATCCACTGTCCCGTGGCCTGATTATAGCCTTCCACGAAGGCCTCCTCGATTGTGCCCACCAGTTGCGAGTTCAGGCGTATCTGGATCGCTCGCTGACGTTCCTGCAGGATGCTCAGCCGGCGGCCTTTCTCTTCCTCCGGGATCTGGTCGTCGAGGGTAAGCGCCGGTGTGTTCGGCCGGCGCGAATACTTGAAGCTGAACAACGAATCATATTCCACTTCATCGAGCAGCGAGAGCGTCTCGTTAAAATCGTTTTCCGTCTCGCCCGGAAAGCCCACGATGATGTCAGTGGTGATCGAGATGTCACGGCGCGCCTTCTTCATCCATTCGATGCGGCGCATATAATCGTCGCGCGTGTAGAGACGCTGCATGCGACCAAGCACGGCGGTTGAACCCGATTGCACAGGAAGGTGGACGTGATTGCAAAGCACGGGGTTCGCGTCGATCGCGTCCACGATGTCCTTGACGAAGTCTCGAGGATGCGACGTCGTGAAGCGCACGCGCCTGATTCCATCCACTTCCCCGACTGCGCGCAACAGCCGCGCGAAATCCCAGCCCATCGGCGAGGGATCGCGGTAGCTGTTCACGTTCTGCCCGAGAAGCTGAATTTCCGTGTAGCCGATCGCCGCGAGCTCGCGCGCTTCTTTCAGTACGCTCGCGCTGGTACGGCTGCGCTCCGGCCCGCGCGTGAACGGGACCACGCAATAAGCACAGGACTTGTCGCAGCCTTCAATGATCGTGATGTACGCCCGGTGCGGATTGTCGCGCCGCGTGAACGGCGTATCGAAAGCCTCTTCCGTATCCAGGCTCAGCCCGGTGACGCGCCGGTTTCCGGCTTCGAGCTGCACCAGCATCTCGGGGAGCTTGGAATAGCTGGCCGATCCCGACACCAGGCTCACGTGCGGAGCACGCTCGAAAATGCGCTCGCCTTCCTGCTGCGCGACGCACCCCAGCACTCCGAACACCTTGCCCTTCCCTTGTTCCTTTTTGAACTGCTGCAGGCGGTGAAACACTTTCTGCTCGGCCTTGTCGCGAATGCTGCAAGTGTTATACAGGATCAGGTCGGCCTCTTCCGGGGTTCCCACCTGCTGATAGCCTTCCGAAACCATCATGCCGATCACCTTCTCGGAATCGTGCATGTTCATCTGGCACCCGAAGGTCTCGATGTAAAAGGTCTTCATGGAAGCGGCTTCGCTTCTATTGTAACGAGGTTGCAACGCACCAGTTGGCGCGCCGAAAGACACTGAGGGATACGCGTTTCAGCTAAGCGTTTCAGCTAAGCGCTAAAGCCGTATGCGCACCGGCTGCGACATCGTGTACACTGGATGTTTTGGGGGTGTGTCTTCAGCAGTAGCCGGCTAATCACAGCTCGCTCACTTGACTTCGCGCCTGCCTTCGTCCGAAAACTCTGCACTGGCCTGTTTTCCCTGATCTTCCCCGATGAGTGCCGATTGTGTACTCAGCCGCTTCGGGAAATCTCTCGCGTGCCGGTTTGCCCGGAGTGCCTCGCTAAGCCGGCTGCTCTTTCCGCCGAGTACTTCTGCGTTCAATGCCGGGCACCCTTCCTAACACGCTTCCCGCTCGATGAGCAGGGGCGTTGTGCGCTGTGCCGGCGCGGCGTCCGTGGCTTCGATGCAGCTTACTCATTCGGATTCTATGAAGACGCTCTGCGGGAATTGATCCACTTATTCAAGTATGGGCGGGTCCAGACTTTAGCCTCGCCGCTGGGGCGTCTGCTGGCGCAGGCGCTTCCGTTGGATCAGAGCTTCGATGTGATCGTGCCGATGCCGTTGCATTGGCGTAAACGCTGGCAGCGCGGGTTCAATCAATCGGAACTGCTCGCTCGCGAGATTGGCCGCCGCACACATCTGCCAGTAAGGATGGCGTTGCGCCGCGTGCATTACACGCAAGCACAGGCTGGTTTAACCAATGCCAAGCGCCGCGAAAATGTATCCGGCGCCTTCCGCGCTAGGAAGTCGTCTCTGGGCGGTCAGCGGATTCTCTTAATCGATGACGTGATGACCACCGGCGCGACCGCCGCATCGAGCGCGCGCGCACTGAAGCGGGCAGGCGCCAAGCACGTGACCCTGCTCACGCTGGCGCGCGCCGACCGCCGCCTAGGATTTGATTTGCCGATTCGTGATTTGAATTTCTCCCGGAGTACAGATGATGCCCAGCCTCGATCGATTGCATAAACCGGTCCTGGTTCTAAACGCCAGCTACGAACCCATCAACATTTGCGCCGCGCGGCGAGCCTTGGTGTTGGTGCTGAAGGGCGTTGCGTCCGCCGAAGAGGAGTCGCAGTCCCATATCCACTCCACGCGGCACAGCATGCGCGTGCCGTCGGTAATTCGTCTGCTCGAATATCGCCGCATCCCGCATCAGACGCGCGCGCTCTCGCGCAAGAACATCCTGATGCGCGACCGCTACACCTGCCAATATTGCCACCGCACGATGGCGTCCGGCGAGTTGACACTGGACCACGTGGTTCCGCGTTCGCGCGCCGGCGAAACCACCTGGGAAAATCTGGTGGCCTGCTGTCATCCCTGCAATAACCGCAAAGGAAACCGCACGCCGGATGAAGCGGGGATGAAGCTAGCCCGGGCGCCGCGGCCGTTCAGCTTGCACACCAGCCGGCATTTGATGCGGCTGCTGGCAAAAAGCGACGATCAGTGGCGCAAGTATCTGTTCTATTAAGCCTGGGTGATTCGCTAAAGCACAGTGAGAGCGTCTACTGCGCCGGGGGCGGCGCCGCTTGCTTGGGCGGTTCCTTGGGCTTTTCCTTGCCGACCGCCTTTACGGGGCTGATGATTACGTGCGCGTTCCGCCCTTCCAGCCGGGGCTGCCCTTCCACCTGCCCGTGAGTCGCAAGATCCTCGGCGAAGCGCAACAGCAACTTCTTGCCAAGATCCACATGCGCAATCTCGCGTCCCCGGAACTGCACCACCGCCTTCACGCGGTTACCCTCTTTTAGAAAACGGATCGCGTGGTTCTTCTTGAACTCGTAATCGTGGTCGTCGGTGTTGGGCCGGAACTTCAGCTCCTTCACCTGGATCACGTGCTGCTTCTTCTTGGCCTCGTGCTGTTTCTTCTTGTTCTCGTATTGCCACTGGCCGTAGTCCATGGCCTTGGCAACCGGCGGCTCGGCGGTCGGCGCAATCAAGATGAGGTCCAGGCCCATGTCCTGCGCCTTGCGTACCGCTGCCATCGTAGGCATGACTTCCACGCTTCCATCTGGAAACACCGCGCGAACTTCACGAACGCGAATCGCTTCGTTTACGTTTTCCCGGATCTTGGGGCGGCGGGGAGGATAGTTTCGCGGAGGGATCATCGAGGAGCGGGCGGAGCAGGATTAATGCGTGTCATGCGGCGAGACTCCACGTATAATCCCATACCTACGATCGTATCAGAATTGGCGGATGCCGGTAAACCAGAAAAAACACGCTCTAACGAAGATCGATCGTCCCGGCTCCGGTGATTCGAAGCGAATCGCGCTCCTGCACGAAAACCACGGCGCGCAGATTCTCGCGCCGCCACTCCCGCGGAACCCGTAACGTGGAAACGATCTGCCCTACGCTGGCTCCACCCGGGTCGATTCTCCCGATCACGCCGAAACTCCGGACGACGGGGGCGTGCCTCAATAGCCGGCCGGCGTTCTCACCGCGCGATACATTCGAGATCAACTCGTTTTCGGTGACCGCCAGGTATACATTCGCGTCGCGCGCCTTGGCCGTCTTCGGGTTGGTAACGCGAACCGATAAATCCAGCAGTTCTGGATTGCGAACGTTATTCTCCGCCTTCAGATCGAGAAGCGTGCTCTGGGTTTGCACCGCTGTCCCGATTTCCTGATAGGCGCGGTTCATATCGTCACCGATGAAGGCGGCCACGCCGTTCACGATCATTTGGGGCGTATAAACGCTGTCGACGCGGAACAGGAGAGCGTAGTCATTTTGCCTGGCACGGTATTGCGGGGAAGAAAACGGGTCTACCCAGCCCAACTGGTTCCAATAATCCACGTGTTCTTCGAGCGCAATGATTCGCGCGCCAGGAACGGGCTGCGTGCGATCGAGCCGCGCCAGCAGGCTGTCGGCGGGTGGGCAGCTCGAACAGCCTTCGCTGGTGAATAGTTCCACGATCACCGGCACACGCCGGTCGTCCGCCCGAACCAGGGTAACGCATAGCGTCGTGCCCGCGAACAGGAAAGCAATTTTCCTAAACTGCGTCATGGCCGTGACTCCTTGTCGCGATGGAACCCTCGCCCTTCGACACGCCACCGTTGCGCGAAAATCCGACGTACTGCACTTCCTCCTCGAGCGTGAGGCCGAACCGTTCCCGCACTCGTGTTTTCAGCTCTTCGATGATCTGGCATAATTGGCCTGCGGTGCCTTTTCCAGCATTGTAGATCAGATTGGCGTGGTAGTCCGCTACGCGAATACCTCCGTTCTCCAGCCCTTTCGCACCTACCTGCTCGAGAAAATAGGCCGAAGCAACCTTGCCTTCCCGAATCACTCGCTCGGGAACCTGCCGCCGGACCGATTCGGGGAGTTCAGCGAAAATCAGGTTCTTGAAGATGCTGCCGGCGCATTTCATATCCGCGGGGTACTTTTCCAACCGAATCCTGAAAATGTCATCGGCGGTCTTGCGCAGCTCTTCAGCCGGCGCGGCATCCAGGGAAAGATTGACGCCGAGAATAATCCAGTCTTTGTGCCGCTTGAAAACGCTTTCGCGATAGCGAAACTCGCACGCCTCGTTCGCGAAAGCACGCACGCTGTGGCCGTCCAGGAAGCGAACCTCCCGAATCCGCTCGTTGATGGAGTGCCCGTAAGCACCGGCGTTCCCATAGACCGCGGCTCCAACCGAACCCGGAATCCCGGTCATGGTTTCCAAACCTCGCAGCCCGCGCGCAATACAGGCATCCACCAGATTCTGTAGTTCGGCTCCAGCCGCGGCCCGCACAAGATGCCCTTCGAAGTCGATCTCGGCCGTGGTGAGTCGCAACACAATGCCTGCGAACCCGGAATCGGAAACGATCAGATTCGTGCCATCCCCAATCACCGTACAGAGGGCGCCGCTGCTGCGCACTATGGCGAAGGCTTGCGCGAAGCTGGACTCGGTAGCCGCTTCCAGATAGACGTCGGCCGGCCCACCGATCCCAAAGCGCGTATGCCGGCTGAGCAGGGTACCCTCAGAGACCGTTACATTGGGAACATTGGCTAGCCGCTGTATCGTTTCTTGCGGAACAGGCATCTGGTCAAATTATAAAGGAGTCTTTTTTGCCGACTAACACTTTTGCTGGATTTCCTGAGGAAATGGTTCAGTTTTTTCGCGGGCTCAAGCGTAACAACCGGCGCGAGTGGTTCCAACCCCGGAAACATCTCTTCGAACAGCACGTCAAGACACCCATGCTCGAGCTCGTGGCGACGCTCAACGCACAATTGGCTCGGTTCGCACCCAACTACGTCACCGATCCCACAAAGGCGATCTTTCGTATCTACCGCGACACACGCTTCAGCGCCGACAAGACGCCATACAAGACGCACGTAGCAGCCTCGTTCCGGCGCCGAGGCCCGAAAGACGTCCAGACCGCCGGATTCTACTTCAGCGTCTCCGCCACCGAGATAGAGGTAGCCGGCGGCCTCTATCATCCGCCGCCCGAAACGCTGCTGCTGGTGCGCACGCATATCTCCGAGACCCATCCCGAGCTGCGCAAAATTGTGGAAAGCCGAAAAGCTCAGCGGCTAGTTGGTGAACTTCAGGGTAGCGAGCTGACCCGCGCTCCCAAAGGCTTTGACCCGAAGCATCCCGCCGCCGGCTTGATCAGGAAGAAGGATTGGATTCTAGACACGATGCTCGATCCAGACTTGGCAACCACTCCGAAGCTCTTCCGCGAAATTGCGGATCGTTTCCGCGTGATGGCGCCATTTATCGAATACCTGAACCG
>Ga0335077_10006851_pt1 | contig 14087 bp, 11 predicted proteins | sample Lox_Sample_31_FD_207151 | JGI IMG/M metagenome (GOLD analysis project Ga0335077, IMG submission 207151) | Soil microbial communities from Loxahatchee National Wildlife Refuge, Florida, United States - Lox_Sample_3.1 | ecosystem: Environmental > Terrestrial > Soil > Wetlands | place: USA...
AGACAAATGAGCTTTCAAGGTTGTCGGCGCCCTGCGGGTCCCGATCGGCAACCAGGGAACCAGCGACCAAGGTTCCAACACGCGCGAAACGTGGTCCGACATCACGGCCGTGGCTCGCAGAGACTGGATTCACTGGATTACCTCTGCCAAACAGTCAGCGACACGCGCACGCCGGATCCGCAGCGCCTACAGCATGCTGGCGGCCGGCAAAGGACGCGTGTGCTGCTTTGATCGGTCGGGCTTCTTCAGCAAAAGCCTCAGTGCCGCGCCAGCGGTTCATAGGCAGTGATAAGGGCGCACTGCCACGGCAGCCAGGGCAGACGAGGGCGTTGCTGGCAGGTGCAAGCTGCTCTGTCCTTTCGGACACATAGGTAACACAGTATTCCGGAGACATGGGTGACACTTTTCGGTATTTGCGGGGGGTACGCAGATGCCGTGGCGGGAGTGTCGCACGATGGACGAGCGTCTGCGGTTTGTGGCCCGTCTGCTGGACGGGGAGAAGATGGCCAGGCTGTGCCGGGAGTTCGAGATCTCCCGCAAGACCGGTTACAAGATCTTCAGTCGGTACAAGGACTGCGGGGTGGAGGGGCTGACGGACCGCTCCAGGCGACCGTACCGCCATGCCCGGCAGCTGCCCTTCCAGATCGAGAAGGCGATCCTGCAGCTCAAGCAGGAGCATCCGAGCTGGGGTGCGCCGAAGATACGGGAACGCCTGCGCCGCAAGCACAACGAGATCCAGTGTCCTGCGATCAGCACCGTGCATGCGATCCTGGACCGGCACGGCCTGGTGAAGCGCCGACGCCGCAGGGTCTATAAGGCCGAGGGAACCGGGCTGTCCAAGCCTTCCTCGCCGAACGATCTTTGGTGCGCGGACTACAAGGGCGAGTTCATGCTGGCGGACCGTCGCTACTGCTACCCATTGACCATCACTGACTTTGCCAGCCGCTACCTGATCAGCTGTGAGGCTCTGGAGAACACCCGCACCCTGTACGCCTTTAGCGTATTTGAGCGGGCTTTCAAGGATTTCGGCTTACCCAGGGCAATTCGCACCGATAACGGCGCACCCTTTGCCAGCGCCAACTCGCTGTTCGGTCTGACGCGTCTGTCAGTATGGTGGCTGCGGCTGGGAATCGACATCGAGCGCATCAAGCCTGGACATCCTCAGCAGAACGGCCGCCATGAGCGCATGCACCTGACGCTCAAGAAGGAAGCCACGAAGCCTGCGGCCAGGAACTTCCTGCAGCAGCAGGGCCGCTTCGATCAGTTCATCCGCGTCTTCAACGAAGAGCGTCCGCATCAGGGACTCAACATGCGACTGCCGGCCGAGCTCTACGCGCGTTCGCCCAGGCTTTACAGCGGCTTACCCGAGCTGGACTATCCCTTCCACGATCGCACGATCACCGTCACTCGCTGTGGCAGGATCTGCATGGGACCGCTGAAGATCAACCTCAGCCAGGCCTTCGCCGGTCAGAAAATCGGGGTCAAGCAGGTCGAGGAAAAGATCTGGCTGGTCAGCTTTATGCGCTATGACTTAGGCTTCTTCGACCACGAGACATGTCGCATCGAGAGCGCGGAGAACCCGTTCGCTGCGAAACTGTTACCCATGTCTCCGGTATAAAACGTCACCCATCTCACCGGAATAGACCCTCCATTGATGGCGCCCCCGGCCGGAGTTGAACCGACGACCTACCGCTTAGGAGGCGGTCGCTCTATCCACTGAGCTACGGGGGCACCAGCGCAGCAGTCTAGTTGCCCGCTGACTGTGCTACCAGAGTGGGGCGCCTTCAGGGGTCTCCAACCAACGCAGGAACTCCTCTCGCTGAGACTTCATCAGGCCCCTCAAATCGCGCGCGTGTCCGCGCCTCCGCCGTGCCAGAGGGTGGCTTCCTCGGAGCGGGCACGGCCGTCGTGCAGGAATCTGGGCTGCTGCTCTGTGATGGCCCGCCCCTACAGAGTTGCCGTACGCCATTTGCTCAGTGCGGCTCGTCCCGCGGCATGCCGATCCGCCAAGTCCGTACCGAGATCGTGCTGCTGTCGATCAGTGAATGGCCGAAATGCGAACTGTTTGGTGATCACTAAAGACCGGCAGATAAACCGGAATGCCGTCCTGATCGAGCGGCACCCGCCAGCGATCAAAACCACGCAACCAGACATTGGTCTCGTTGCGCGCCCCCACGAGCTTCGCACTGGTTCCCGAGGCGACGAGGATGGCCTGATCGAGCGTGTCGCGATTCAGAAGCCGCATCTGCTCGGGCAAAGCCGGAGACGCCGAGCGCGACTGTCCCGAGGAATCCCAACAAGCACAGACTAGAGGTGTCTTTCGTTATATTCATTTGTATATATCGAGTCCCGCACAGTTTCCACCGGAGCCACTAGGTCAAAATCGCCGCTAGTTTGGATTTCAGATGCCCCGGGGTTGGCGCAACACCGACAACCTGCCGCGCTCTAGCGGAAGCTGTAGCTAGAGTTTGCCCCGATCGCCACCGATTTATAAAGAGTGACCGCCTAGCCTGGTTACCTGCCGTTTGCGCTCCACCCCAGGGGGCTCCAAGCCCAGGCTTGACAGTATCCGAGCCGATTGTGGGCCTGGTGGCCGGGGTCTCAATTGGGCGTAGCATGGCCTGAAGTAATGCGGGTCGTATGCGCCATCGGCCACTTCGCAGGAGGCCTCATGACCACGTCCATCAGTCTCGGGCACACACCACCTCTTCATGTCGACATCCGGCACGTGCCGGTTACCCGGCCGCTGCAGTGGCTGCGATTGGGATGGGGGGACCTGCGTGCCATCGGGTGGCCGGGCATCGCGCACGGCGCACTTATCTCGATCCTCGGCGCGGTGTTACTGATGCTCGGCAGCACACATCTCTACTTCACTGCCGCGGCGGTTACCGGCTATCTGCTCGTCGGACCGGTGATGACCACCGGACTGTGTGAACTGGCGCGCCGCCACGGTGCACGCGAGAGCCTGGGCTTTGACGAGTCGCTCCAACCGCTACAGCGCAATTCCGAAGGGCTTACCCATTTCGGCGCAGTGCTGGCTTTGCTCGCACTGCTTTGGTTCTCGCTGTCCGCGGTGCTGTTGCAATCGGTATTCAACACCACCACCCCTACCCTCTCAGTGATTCTCTGGGGCGGCGGGGCGGGCTCATTCAGCGCACGCCAGCTGCTTGGCTACGTGGCCTGTGGTGCGGTGCTTGCCGGCGTGGTGTTTGCCGTGTCGGTCGTGGCGGTGCCACTCTTGATCGATCGGCACGTCCGTGCGTCCGAGGCCATCCGGAGCAGCATTCGTGCCACGTTCATCAATTTACCGGCGATGCTCTTTTGGGCCGCCTTGATCGTGCTGCTCACGGCGCTGGGCTTTGCGACATTGTTGCTCGGCATGGTGATCGTGGCACCGCTTCTCGGCTATGCGACCTGGCATGCCTACCGCGACCTGGTGGCGTAAGCGGCTGAGGCTCCGATACCCGCCCGGCAGAAGCTGCGACGGTAACCGTACCGCCGTGCTCTGCGCGCTCAATCGCGGCGGCGCGAAACGACGAATGCCTCGTCGTTGAACCACAAACCACCGTGGCTCTGCAGCACCTTCTGGGTGGCCTCCAGGTAGCGCCCCGTCGCCACCACCGCGTCGAGCCGCTCGTCCTCGATCTGGTTGACGTAGATGGCGGCGTTCCAGGCGGCAAAGAGCGTCGAGGTGCCAATGCGGTCACCGATCTCGGAGGGCAGCGTGTGCATCTCGTAGCGGAACACAGCGCGCTCATCCGGCGATGCCGCGAGATTGAAGTCACGCGCGTCGCGCCCGAGCTCACGACGCAGCGCCCCGAGCAGCTCATGTCGGTCCACCTGGAACGCCCGTTCACCCGGCCAGAGCTGCTGGATGATCTCCTCGCCTGGGTCGCGGCCCCAGGACTGTACTGCGAGTAGCCGTCCGCCCGGTGCAAGGCTCCGTGACAATGGCGCCAGCACCTTCTGCACCTTGAAGTCCGCGCCCATGCGCGCACGCCAGGGCTGCGAGGCAAGCACCAGGTCGTAGTGCTCGAAGATGCGCCCGGGCTTGGGCGTTACGGCATCGAGCAGGAACTTGTGGTCCTCGCGGTAGATCACCAGCACCGACGGCCGCACGATGAGCGGGTTGCCGCTAAGCGGGCTGGGCCGCGTCTGCCAGCCCTCGGCGAGGCGCTCCGCCAGGTCATCGATCTGCTCGGCATACTCGTGCGCCGTGCTGCCCGAGAGGCGCACCTCCTGCCAGTTGAGCGCTGCGGCCTGGTGAGCATCGCGCGGCATCAGGCGCGGCGCCTCGGCGTAATTGAGATTGGTGACCACGAACACCGTCGCCGGGTGCTCGAACAGCCGGTCGGGCAGCTTCTCCAGGCCGAGCCGCACGTCCTCGAGGCTGATCTCCTTGGCCACGACCAGCAGCGGCACGGTGGGGAACTGGCGGTGCGTGCTGCGCATGACGCGCGTGATTACGGTGCCATCGCCCATGCCGGCATCGAACAGGCGTACCGCTGGGGGGGTCGGGCGCAGCAGCGCCACTTCGTGCGCGGCACGTCGCGCGATGGCTGACTTCTCGTTGCAGGTTGTCACGAAAGCCAGATACTTCTGGCGGTTGTCGTAGAAGCGAAAGGGCCGCGCCTCGCGCACCGCCGCGGTGGGGGATGCCTCGGGGCGCACCGAGGACGTCACGACCTACCGCTTGGCGCCAGCAACCCGGCGCTCAGGCCCACAGCCGCGCCGAGGCTAGCCGGGCTCCCTCGACCAGCGAGCGCAACTTGAGGTAGGCGATCTCCGGCTCCACCGGCCCGAAGCCGGCGAACGTGCCGAAGCCGCAGTCTGTGCCGGCCATGACCCGCTCGCGCCCCACGATGCGGGCGAAGCGCTCGAGGCGCTCGGCCACCAGTTCTGGATGCTCAACGTAGTTGGTGGTCGTGGCGAGGACGCCCGGGATGAGGACCTTGTCCTCCGGGATCGCCGCCTCGCGGAACACGATCCACTCGTGCGCATGGCGCGGGTTGGCGGCCTCGAACAGCAGGCCCTGCGGCTTCGCCTTCAGGACGATGGGCAGCAGGCGCTGCAGCGGGATGTCATGGTGATGGGGCCCCTCATAATTGCCCCAGCACACGTGCATGCGCACCTGTGCGGCGGGAATGTTGCGCAGCGCGTGGTTGAGCACTTCGATGTGGCGCGCCGCAAGCTGTTCGAATTCATCCAGTGAGCGGTCGCGGTACATGGTGTGCCGGCCCATGGCCAGGTCCGGCGCATCGATCTGCAGAATGATCCCGGCGGCGGCGATCGCCTCGTACTCGGTCTGCAGTGCCGCGGCCAGTGCCTCGAGATACTCGTCCTGGCTGCGGTAGTAGTCATTGGGCTGAAACAGCGCGATCACGCCTGGCGAGGCGGCGTTCATGAAACCCCTGACGCCCTGTGAAGCCGCAAGCGCCGCGTTCAGGTTGCTAACGTCCGCCGCCAGCGGCGCCCGGTCCTTGACCGTGATCGGCCCGACGCAGCGGGGGCGGCGATACTTGGCGGTCGAGCCGCGCTCGGCCAGCTTGCGCAGCAGGTTCGGGAACTCGACCAGGTCCTGGCCGGGTTCACGCGGGGTGTCGCCCGCGAAGCCCTCGAAGCGGTCCGCGACGTAGGTCGCGTAGCTGATCTTACTGGTCTCGCCGTCGCTGACGATGTCGAGGCCGAGTTCCGCCTGGCGGTGCACGACGTCACGCACCGCCTGCGTCAGAGTCGCGGCATCGCGCGCGCGGTCTCGGGGCTCGCCCGTCTCGCGCCCGAACAAGACATCGGTGACCGCCTGGCTGCGCGGCAGGCTACCGACGTGGGTGGTCAGGATCCGCTCGGAGCTGCCGTGCATGACTACCCGTGACCGCGCCTAGCGGTACGTGTTGTTGGAGTGGTGGTCGCCGGCGAGCCAGCGCTTCAGTTCCGAGTGTGCATCCGCGCGCCGGGTACGCCCGATCTTCTCCACGTCCGGGTGGTCGAGCGTGAATTCCAGGATCAGTCCGTTCGGATCGTTGACGTAGACCGAGCGGCAGTAGCCATGCTCAAGCACGAAGGTATCCGGCGGCTTGATTCCCGCCCTCGCGATACGCTCTTCGAGGGCCTGCTGGGTCTTCTCATCGACGGCGAGCGCGATGTGGTGAAAGGGCGTCGCCGGCATCTTCGGACCGAACTCCTGCTGGTCCGCGGGGTCGGCGAATTGAAAGAACGCCAGCGCCCCGCCATCACCGATGCCGTAGAAGGTATGCACGTAGGTACGCACCTTGCCAAAGAGCTCATCGGACTCGCACCAGGTCGCCATGAGCGGAAAACCGAGCACGTCCTCGTAGAACTGCCGCGTTTTTTCCTGGTCGCGCGTCACGTAGGCGGTGTGATGCAGGCGCTTGGGAAGCGTGACGGTCTCAGCCATGATGCGGTCTCCTTACTCAGAACTTGATGCTGAAATCCAGGCCGTAGGTGCGCGGCTGGGCCCTCCACAGGAAGCCGCCTGGGGAGAACTCGGCGTTGTAACGCTTGTCGGTCAGGTTCTTCGACCAGGCGGTCAGCGACCACCGCCCGCCATCCAGGCCGGCCCGCGCATCCAGCAGATCCACCGGGTCACGTGAGGTCAGATTATACGGGTCCCACCAGGTGCGCCCGAGCCTCTGGTAATCCAGGCGCAGCACGGCTTTGAGCTGGGCCGCCAGCGGCGCGTGCACCTGTACGCCCGCGTTGATCGTGTCCTGCGTCAGCAGTGGCGGTTTGTTGCCCACCACCGACGGGTCCTCCATGGCCGTGATCTTGCCGTCGGTGTAACCGTAGCTTGCGTACAGGTCGAGCCAGCTGGTCGCGACCGCGGTGACCTCGAGCTCACCGCCCTTGTAGCGGGCGTCGAGATTGCCGAGGTTCTGCGTCGAGGTCGTGGCATCGAAGTAGAAGAAGTAGCCGTTGTGCGAGGTGGTGTCGAACAGCGCGGCGTTCACGGCCAGGCGTCGATCAAGGAACACGCTCTTGGCGCCGACCTCCCAGGTGTCGGCAATCTCGGCCTGGAAGATGTCGTGCACGCCGGCCTGGCCGGCCGCTGCGGCCACCGCGCCGACGCCCGTCTGGTTGAAGCCCCCGCTGCGGAACCCGCGGCTCCAGCCGCCATAGAGGGTGATGTTGTCGGCGGGCTTGTAGCGCAGTGTGAATTTCGGCTGCACCGCATCGAAGGTTTCCTTGCGCACTTCGCCGGTAAATGCCGTGCCGAGGGTGGCCGCCGGCAGGAACTGCGTAGGCGTGTCGGTGGTGTTCTTGCGCTGGTCCTCGTCGTAGCGCAGCGCCACATCCAGCTGGAACTGCTTCGAGAAGTCATAGGTCGCATCGGCAAACACGGCCCAGGCGTTGTTGTTCTGTGAGTCGGCCAGGAAGGTGGCGTTGGTGTTGGTCGCGTACGGGTTCGTCGGGTCCACGATCGGGTCGTGGTAGACCCTCGGTACGCCCTGCCCACGGTCGAAGAGGTTGTCGGTGGAGATGAACCGGTCCGTATGGATGTAGTAGGCACCCGCGATCCAGGCGAAGCCACCCATCTTGTTGGAGGTGAAGCGCAGCTCCTCGCTGTAGGTCTTCACGTCGATGAACTGGCTCTGGCTCAGGTCGAACGGTCCGCCCTGCGCCGGCGTCGGGCCCGGGGGCGGCACGAAGCACAGCGGGCAGTTGTAGGCGATGGAGGTGGTGATGGGCCGGAAATCGTAGGCATCGCCGGTATCGATCTCCTTGGTGTGGTCGTAGTCCGTGATCGAGGTGAACGTCCCCACGTCGGTCGTATAGTCGAGCTTGAGCGCGATATCCAAGACATCGCGCGTGTCGGTGCCCAGATTGTTGGTCTGGATCGGGCTGGTGACATCGTTCGCGTTCGGCGGCGTCGTGAAGCTGCTGAACGGGTTCGCCTCATCGGAACGCGGGATGATGTAGTAGAACGCCGTCGTGTCCACGTGATCACCGAAGAAGCGCAGATCCGCGGTCCACTGATCGGAGGGCTTCCACAGCAAGCGCAGCCGTCCGGAGTAGTCCTTGTAGGGGTCGGCCTTGTGGTTCAGATAGGAGTTCTCCAGATAGCCGTCGGTGTTGTAGTAGTTGACCGAGGCCCGGTACTTGAGGGTCCCGGCCGAATCGATCGGGCCGCCGAGGGCCAGCTGCGCGCGCTCCGACACCCCGTTGCCGACCCCGACCTTCGCTGCGCCTTCGAACTGCTCGGACGGCTCCGCGGTGCGGATGATGATCGCGCCGCCGATCGAGTTACGGCCGTATAAGGCTCCCTGCGGACCCTTCAGCACTTCGATCGAGCGGATGTCGTTCAACTCCTGGTTGAACTCGTAGGGATTGGGCTCGAGCACGCCATCGACCAGCACGCCCACCGAGGGCTCGCTGTTGCGCGCCTGGGAGATACCGCGGACCGTGATGAACGCGTTACCGACGTTCTGCACCTCCACCAGCGTCATGTTGGGGACGAAGGCGATGAAGTCGCGGGGTGCCTCGATGCCCGCCGCCTCGATCATCTGCTGGGTGAACGCATTCACGGTCACCGGGGCATCCAGCAGCGCCTCTTCGCGCTTACGGGCCGTGACCACGACCTCCTCCAGAGTGCCCTCGGCGATCTGCGGCTGGGATGCGGCCTGTGCCTGTGCCCAGGAGGGTGCGGCCAGACTGAGGACGCCGAGCGCGGCGCTCAGCCCAAGGACCAATCGGCGCAACGCAGTGAACATGTGAGACCCCCTCCCTCTGCTGATTTCAGGAATTCGTATTCGCCGCCGCGCTCTCAAGCTCCCGGCGCACCATGCCGGCGCCGGCGACCATGGACTTGAGCTTGCCGAAGGCCACTTCGCGCGGCAGATACTTCATGCCGCAGTCCGGTGCCACCACCAGGTTCGCTGCCGGCACGTAGGGCAACGCGCGGCGGATGCGGCTTGCCACCAGCTCGGGCGACTCGACCGTGTGATTGGACAGGTCGATGACGCCGAGGATGATGTTCTTGTCCGGCAGCCCCTTGAGCACCGCGCAGTCGAGGCTCGACTGTGCGGTCTCGATGGAGACCTGTGCACAGCGGCAGCCGGCGAGCTCGGGTAGGAATGAATAGCCGGACGGGCGCACGTGGATAATCGCGGCGTAGCCGAAGCAGATGTGCACCGCCGTGGTCCCCTCGACGCCGGCGAGTGCCTCATTCAGCGCCCGCAGCCCGTAGGCGCGCGCTTCCTCCGGTCGCGCCTGCATGTAGGGCTCATCGATCTGCACGACGTCGGCACCGGCTGAGAACAGGTCGCGGATCTCCGCATTGACCGCCACCGCGTAGTCCATCGCGGCGGCCTCGCGGCTGCCCCCATAGAAATCAATCTGCGCCTGCTGCGCCATGGTGAAAGGGCCCGGCACGGTGACCTTGACGTTGCGGCGCGTGTGGCGGCGCAGGAACTGCAGGTCGCGCACGCCGACCGCGTGACGGCGTTTGATCGGACCCACGACGCGCGGCACCGGATTGGGGTGCCCGCTGCGATCAAGCGCGCTGCCCGGGTTGTCCAGGTCGATCCCCTCGAGCGCGTTGGCGAACAGGTTGGAGTAGCTCTCGCGCCGGATCTCCCCGTCAGTGATGATGTCGAGCCCGGCCTCCTCCTGGGCCGCGATCGCGAGCAGGGTGGCATCATCCTGAGCCTCCGCGAGGAAAGCCTCGGGGATGCGCCACAGCTCGCGTGCCCGCACGCGCGGCGGGAAGCGGCCCGCAAGCTTCGCGCGGTCGATGAGCCACTCGGGCTGCGGATAGCTTCCCACCAGTGCCGTGGGCAGCAGCATCATCGTGCCTCCGCTCGTGCCGCGGCCGCGCCGGGCCAGCGCTCGCCGCGCGCCAGGGCACCGCGGATCGCGGCGCCATGCTCATCCAGGAGTGGCGCAGCGCTCACGTTCTGCGCACGTATACCGTCAAACTGTACGGCGGGACGCACCGCCCGCTCGGCTGCGTGAGCGCCGGTGACCGGCACCACCAGCCCGAGGTGCTCGACCTGCGGGTCGTGCACGACGTCATCGATCCGGTTCACGGGTGCGTGCGGCACGTCCTTTTCCTGCAGACGGTGGGTCCAGTACGCGAGCGGCTGCCGCTGGAAGCGCGCATCCAGCTCCTGCCCGAGTGCCTCGTACTCAGCGATGCGGCGCTCGCGCGTACTGAAGCGCTGATCCGCGGCCAGCTCCGGCGCCTCGAGCGCGCTCACCAGCGCCTGCCAGAATTTCTCCAGCGAGGACAGGTGGATGGCGATGAGGCGCGCGTCCTTGGTGCGCAGGATGTAGGCCTGCGCCAGACGGGGTCGGTCGGCGGAGGTTGGGGTCTGTTTCAAAGCAAAGTAGGCCGCGAACGGCTCGACGGCGAAGTGTGCCATCGCCTCCAGCATCGAGACCTCGACGTGGCTGCCGCGCTCGCTGCGCCCGCGCTGCACCAGCGCAGCAAGAATCCCCTGCGCGGCGTACAGGCCCGTGATCGCATCGGCAAGCGCGGGGCCGAGGAACTGCGGGCGGCGGTAGTCGACCACCACGCTGAGGAAGCCGCTGAGCGCCTGCGCCACTGAGTCGTAACTCGGACGCTCGGTGTACGGGCCACTCGAGCCGAAGCCGCTGATCGAGCAGTACACCAGGCGCGGATTGAGTGCCTGCAGCTGCGTCGGCCCGGCGCCGAGTCGTTCGGCCGTGCCCGGGCGGAAGTTCTGGATATACACGTCCGCCTCGCGCACCAGATCGGCAAACAGCACGCGCTCGGAGGCCTGCTTCATGTCGAGCACCAGGCTGCGCTTGTTGCGGTTGTAAGCCTGGAAGTGCGGTGAGTACTGGCCGCCCTGGTAGGCGCGGTACGGATCTCCCTCGGGGCTCTCGATCTTGATGACGTCCGCACCGAGGTCGGCCAGCATCATTCCGCAGCAGGGCCCGGTAATAAACGTGCCCTGCTCGATCACCCGCACGCCTTGCAGTGCGCTCTTCACCGCACGAGCTCTGAGCCGTCCTCGCCGGGCGTGAATCCCGCCGGCGCCGCCCCGTCGTAGCTGATGGCGCGTGCCGCCGCGTGCGAGAGCACGAAGCCAATCCCGCGCTGCTGCTCCTCGAGCAGGTGCGCAATCAGCGAGGCCGTGCGCGCCAGCAGCGGCACCCCCTTAAGTGCCGCGAGCGGATAGCCGGCATCCAGCAGCACCGCCGGAATCGCCCCGGAGACATTCAGAGCCAGCGGCCGCTTGAGTACCTCAGGCACCGCCGTCTCCACAGTGCGCGCGATGGCCACGTGACGACCTGCGACGCCGGCCTCGGCCGCAACCTCCAGCAGACGGGCGGCGCGCGGATCTACTGAGTTGTGCAGTGGATGGCCGAAGCCGGGGATGGCGCGCTTCTGCGCCCGCAGTTCGCGCAGCACCTCGACACACGCGCGTTTGAGATCGGATTGCGCGGTGCGCTGCCCGATCTCGTCGAACAGTCGCCCGGCGGCCTCCGCGGCGCCGAGAATCACCGAGCCGCAGCCGAGGAGCCCGGCCGCCACAGCCCCCTGCATCGACTCGGGAGCGGCGGCGAGCGTCATGCGGGCCGCCTGCACGCTCGGCACCAGCCCATGCTCGGAGATCGCGACCAGCGTAGCGTTCAGCACGCGCTTCTGCGGCGCCGTGGGCAGCGCGCCGGTGAGCAGCAGCCAGAAGTGCTCGGTGAAGTCGACGTGGCCGATGAGTTCCTGCGCCAGATCGCGGCCGCGCACCACGATCGTCGCCGCGTTCGCGGCCGAGATGGCGGAGCTCTTCTGGTCCTGGCGGCCGATTCTCAAGGCGCTTCCCCCGGCTATTCGATATACGAAAATACGGTCGATATGCGAAATGATACTGGACCCGACTGATGCAGAGCGTCAAGCACGCCGGGACGTGGCTTCCGCGCTTTCGGATATCGAAATAGACTCTGCCCGCAGTGGCACGCCGCAAGACATCAGCGCCGCGCCGCGAGGTCATGGGCGGACTCGCCAAGGGCCTCGCCGTCATCCGCGCCTTCACCCGCGAGCACGCGGCCCTCAGCCTGAGCGACGTGGCGCGCAGCGCCCACATCCCGGCCGCCACCGCACGGCGCTGCCTGCTCACGCTCGAGGAACTCGGCTATGTCACGCGCAGCGGGCGCGAGTTCCTGCTGCGTCCCAAGGTGCTGGAGCTGGGCGCGGCCTATCTCGAGTCGATGAACATCGAGCAGATCACCAAGAATCACCTCGAGGAGCTGGCACGCCACACCGCCGACTCGGCCGCCCTGTGCGTCCTGGATGGCTTCGAGATCGTCTACGTGGCCCGCACTTCGGTACGTACGCTGCTGCGCCTGGAGGCGCACGTCGGCAGCCGCTTTCCGGCGCACGCCACCTCCACGGGGCGCGTGCTGCTGGCGGGCCTGAGCGGCGAACGCCTGGAGTACTACCTGCAGCATGCCACCCTCGAGGCGCTCACCGAGCGCACGGTCACCGACCGCGGGCAGCTGCGCGCGCTGATCGAGGAATGCCGCCGCGCCGGCTACTCCGTGGTCGAGGATGAGCTGGCCTACGGGGTGATCGCCGCCGCCGTCCCGGTCTTCGATCACCGCGGCCGCGTGGTGGCGGCCCTCAATTCCTCGAGCCATTCCCGCCGCACCACCAAGAGCAAGCTGCTGCGTACCCGTCTCACTATGCTGCAGCAGGTGAGCCGGCAGATCTCAGCTGACCTGGCCACCGTTCCCTGGCTATCGCTCAGCACCCAGACCTGAGCGTTGCGTGACGCTTGACGCGCGTCGAACGGCGGCCTTAGCCTGAAAACGAAAACCATTTCGCATAGCGAATTTTCCATGAGCGCCCCGCATCCCGAGGCCACGCACGTCCCCGCACAGGCAGCGCCCGACCGGTACCTCGATGTGCCCGGTGCGCGCCTGCGTTATCGCGACGAAGGCGCGGGCGCGGCGCTGCTGCTGGTGCACGGCTGGACGCTCGATTTGCAGATGTGGGAGCCGCAGGTCACGGCACTGCGCCAGGGGTTGCGGCTGGTGCGCCTGGACCGGCGCGGGCACGGCGGCTCGGACGGGGTCGCTGACGTGCGGCATGATGCCGCGGATCTGGCGGCGCTCGCCCGACATCTCGTGCTCGCGCCGCTGGCGATCCTCGGCATGTCCCAGGGCGCCCGCGCCGCGGCGCAATTTGCGCTGCGTTCACCGCAGGTGCGTGCGCTGATCCTCGATGGCGCGCCGGACCTGACGCTGGCGCAGACCCCCGAGGACGTGCCCATCGAGCACTTCCGGGAACTGGCGCGCCGCGGTGAGCTGGCGACGCTGCGCAGAGAATGGGCGGCGCATCCGCTGATGCAGCTGCGCACGCGCGAGCCCTGGGCCCACGAGCTGCTGGCGGCGACGATCGCGCGCTACCGCGGCGCCGATCTGCTGGCCACAGCCGCTGCGACTGAAGTGCAGGACACACCCCTCGAGCTCAGCGCACTGCGCCAGCCGACACTTATCCTATGTGGCGCGCAGGACGTGCCGGCCCGGGTGCAGGCCGCGCGGCGCCTGGCGCAGTTGCTGCCGGCGGCTGAACTGGCCCTCGTCGAGGGCGCCGGTCACTTGCCCAACCTCGACAATCCACGTCGTTACAATGAGTTGTGCCGCAGTTTTCTCCTGCGGCACCGATGCTGAGGGAGACCCTGCGCATGGCTAACATTCTCGTTGTCTACTACAGCAGTTACGGTCACATCGAGACCATGGCGTACGCCCAGGCCGAGGGCGCGGCACGCGTGCCGGGCGTGCGGGTGGTCGTGAAGCGTGTGGCTGAGCTGGTGCCACCGGATCTGTGTCGCAGCTCCGGCTTCAAGCTGGATCAGAAGGCTCCGGTGGCCACCCCCGATGAGTTGGAACGCTACGACGGGGTGATCTTTGGCACCCCGACGCGCTTCGGCAACATGGCCGCGCAGATGCGCAACTTTCTCGACCAGACCGGCGAACAGTGGGGTCGCGGCGCGCTGGTAGGCAAGATCGGCAGCTGCTTCTGCAGCACGGCGAGCCAGCACGGCGGCCAGGAGACCACCCTGACCTCCTTCCACAGCACGCTGCTGCATCACGGAATGGTC
>Ga0335077_10006852_pt1 | contig 14086 bp, 11 predicted proteins | sample Lox_Sample_31_FD_207151 | JGI IMG/M metagenome (GOLD analysis project Ga0335077, IMG submission 207151) | Soil microbial communities from Loxahatchee National Wildlife Refuge, Florida, United States - Lox_Sample_3.1 | ecosystem: Environmental > Terrestrial > Soil > Wetlands | place: USA...
GGGCCAGCTTCTCGACGCGACCAAGTACTTCATCATCCTCACCGACGATATCGGCCACGGCCGCTCCAGCAAGCCGTCAGACGGCCTGCACACGAAGTTTCCGCACTACACCTATACCGACATGGTCCACGGCGAGTATCGCGTGGTGACCGAGGGGCTGGGGGTGAACCACCTGCGGCTGGTCATGGGCACCTCGATGGGCGCCATGCACACGTGGCTGTGGGGCGAGATGTATCCCGACTTCATGGACGCGCTGATGCCGCTGGCCTCGGCGCCGGTCGAGATCGGCGGGCGCAATCGCATGCTGCGCAAGATGATCATCGACTCGATCCAGCACGACCCCAACTGGAACAACGGCGAATACAAGGGACCGATCAACAACATGGTGGCCGCGCAATTTGCGCTGTTCATCATGACCTCCAGCCCGTTGCAGCTTCTCAAGCAGGCGCCCACGCGCGAGCAGGCCGACGCGGCGTTCGAGCGCCGCTTCTACGGCGAACAGGCGCGGCCCACGGACCCCAACGACATGCTGTACTACTTCGATTCCTCGCGCGACTACAACCCGCAGCCCGATCTGGAGAAGATCAAAGCGCCGCTGTACGCGATCAATTCCGCCGACGACCAGGTGAATCCGCCCGAGCTGGGCATCCTGGAGCGGGAGATCAAACGGGTGAAGCGGGGCCGCTACATCCTGATCCCGACCAGCGACGAGACGCGCGGGCACGGCACGCATTCGCTGCCGGCCATCTGGGGGAAGTATCTGGCGGAGCTGCTCGAGGAATCGGCGAAGTAGCGCGGCCCACAATCACCGCAATCTTTATCGGGTATGGTACAATCCGGCGTAGAGAGTGATGGAAACCCGCGCCCGCAGCATCGCCAAGGCCGTCAGCTATCGTATTCTGGGGTCGGCAGTTACGGGCCTGATCATGTTCGTGCTGACGGGCAAGCCGTTGCTTTCGTTGATGGGCAGCGCGATGGACATGGTGCTGAAGATCGGGGCGTATTTCGTCCACGAGCGCATCTGGAACCACATCAGTTTCGGACGCGGTCCGGAGAAGGCGCCCGAATACGAGATCTGACGCAGCGCTACGTTATACTCGTAATTTCCCGTGTTCCATTCCATTGAAAAGCAAGTGGCGGGCGCGTTCCGCGCCCATATTCTGATCCGCTATGGGATCGAGCTGGCGGTGAACGTCGAGCAGCCGCGGCAGAGCGAATTCGGCGAAATTGCGGTGCCGGCGGCGTTCCAGTTGGCCAAGCAACTGAGGCAGGCGCCGAAGAAGATCGCCGCGGAGCTGATCGAAGAAATCGGGCCGATCCCGGGGGTGAAGTCGATGGAGGTGGCCGGCAACGGCTACATCAACATCCGGCTCGACCGCGGCGGGTACGGCGCGGCGCTGCTCGCGGGAGCGGCGGAGGCGGCGGAGGGCGCGGGCGAGAAAATCATCGTCGAGCACACCAATATCAACCCGAACAAGGCGGCGCACATCGGGCACCTGCGCAACGCGGTTCTCGGCGACACGTTCGTGCGTATGCTGCGCGCCAGCGGGTACCGCGTCGAGGTGCAGAATTACATCGACAATACGGGCGTGCAGGTGGCCGACGTGGTGGTGGGCTTCTATCACCTGGAAGACAAGACCGCGGGCGACGTGAAGGCGCTGCTGGCCGATCCGAACGTCCGGTTCGACTACTACTGCTGGGACCTCTACGCGCGCATCTCCGCATATTACAAGGACCATCCCGAGTCGCTGGAGTGGCGCACCCGGATGCTGCACGCCATCGAAGGCGGCGTGGGCGAAGAAGCCGACCTGGCGCACACGGTGGCCGACGCGATCGTGAAGGCGCACCTGGCGACGATGCTGCGGCTGGGCATCGAATACGACGTGCTGCCGCGCGAAAGCGAGATTCTGCACCTGCATTTCTGGGCGGCGGCGTTCGAACTGCTCAAGGAGCGCAAGGCGATCTATTTCGAGAAGGAAGGCAAGCTGGCGGGATGCTGGGTGATGCCCGGGCTTTCGGAAGAGGGCAAGGTGATTGTCCGCTCCGACGGAACGGTAGTCTATACGGGGAAGGACATCGCGTACCAGCTCTGGAAATTCGGCCTGCTGGGACGCGATTTCTACTACCGGCCCTGGATGACCTACGCGGACGGGCGCGTGCTGTGGGTGACGACGGACGAAGCGGCGGAGTCGGGGCAGCAGTTCGGGCACGGGGTGAAGGTCTACAACGTGATCGACACCCGGCAATCGTATTTGCAGGACGTGGTGGTTGCGGGGCTGCGCGCGCTCGGCTACGAGAAGCAAGCCGATCAGTCCGTGCACTTCAATTACGAGATGGTGGCTCTGTCGCCGCGATGCTGCGCGGACCTCGGCATAGCGCTGAGCGAAGAGGACAGCAGGAAGACGTACGTGGAGGTCTCCGGGCGAAAAGGGCTCGGGGTCAAGGCCGACGATCTGATCGACACGCTGATCCGGAAAGCGCTGGAGGAGGTGGCTTCCCGGAACACAGAACGGCCGGAGACGGAGAATCGTGCCGTGGCCACGCAGATCGCGGTGGCGGCGCTGCGCTATTTTATGCTGAAGTTCACGCGCAACACGGTGATCGCCTTCGACCTGCAGGAGGCGCTGAGCTTTGTCGGCGAGACAGGACCCTATCTGCAATACACGGCCGTGAGGGCCGGACGGGTGCTGCGCAAGCTGGAAGAGCGCGGCGAGCAGGTCCCCGATTTTGCCTGCGAGCTGACGCCCGAAGCCATGGCGCGGCAACTCGAATTCGAGGATTTCTGGCAGGTGCTGCTGGCGGCGTCAAAGGCCGATTCGGCGGTGGCCAGCGCGCTCGCGGCGGGCGAGCCCGCTCATGTCGCGCGGTACGCCTTTCAACTGGCGCAGGCCTTCAGCAACTTCTACGAGAAGTACCCGATCATTCACGAGGAGAACCGGGAGAAGAAGGTTTTCCTGCTGTGGATGACGGATTTTTTCGTGCGTCAACTGGAGCGGACGGCGGGTGTGCTGGGGATTCCGGTGCCGGAGTATATGTAGGCGTGAGGTACTGGACGATCACGCTGATTCTGCGGTTGGAAGCGGCGTTGGGATCTTCCGGATGGCGCAATTGGCGCTCGGCGTATCCACGCACCTGGGCGACCTGTTCCGGCCGCAGTCCGTGCTCTTCCATGAGGCGGCGGGCGGCGTTGGCGCGATCCGTAGAGAGTTCCCAGTTCGAGTAAGACTTCGACGCGGCGAAGGGCTTGGCGTCGGTATGGCCTTCAATGAGCAGATTGTTGGGGAGTTTGCCCATTTCCTCCGCAAGCCGTGAAAGTAGACCTGCGCCGGCTTCGGTGGGCAGGGGCCGGCCCGACTCGAAGAACATGCCAGCCTCCGTCTCCAGCAGTTCGATTCGCAGCCCGTCGGCGGTAATCGTGATTTCCACGTGGTCCTTGAGGTTGCGGAAGTTCGGCACGGTGGTCAGGGCCTGCTGGATCTTGTCGCGAAGCTTGTCCATGTCGTCCCTGGGAACTTCGATGGCGTGCCCAGCCCCGGCGGCGGCAGTGCCGGTCATTTTGCCGGGGCCGGTCGGATTGTTGAAGAAGGCGCTGATCTGTTCGCGGACCTCTTTATCCGCGCTCATCAGCCAGAGCACGATGAACAGGGCCATCATCGCGGTGACGAAGTCGGCGTAAGCGACTTTCCAGGCACCCCCGTGATGGCCCGCGTGTCCGGCCTTCTTGCGCTTGACGATAATGATCGGACGGGGCGGGGGGGGCGGCGGCGGTGCTACTTCCGGTTCGGGGCTCATGATCAGGCTGCCTTGGACGCGGCGCTACCGCCGCCGCGGCAGACGCCTTCCATTTCCTGGAAGGTGGGGCGGACACCGTTGGGAATGGACCGCCTGGCCAGTTCGACAGCCAATATCGGACTCATCTCCTTGATGAACCCCCAGGATGCCATTCGCAGCATGGCCATGTAGTGACCCTCGGCTTCGGTGTTTTTATTCATGGCCGAAGAGAGGGGGCCGAAAATGCCATAGCAGAGCAGGATTCCGAGAAACGTCCCGACCAAAGCCGCGGCGACCTTCTCGCCGATCTGTTCCTTTGGTCCGCCCAGCGCTCCCATGGTGAGCACCACTCCCAGAACGGCGGCCACGATCCCCAGGCCCGGGAGCGAGTCGGCCATGGTCGTGAGCGCGGCGATCGGTTCGTGACTCTCCTTGTGGTGCGTTTCGAGATCGAGCTCCATCATGGTGTCGATATCGCCCGGGTCGGTACCGCCGGCGACCGCCATGCGCAGCGTGTCGCAGAGGAAGTGCAGAGCGTGGTGATCCCTGGTGAACTTAGGGTATTTGGTGAAGACCTGGCCTTTGCCGGGATTGTCGACCTCCTCTTCCAGCTTTGCGGTACCTGCCTTGCGCGAAAGGCTGAAGAGTTCGTACAGCATCTTGAGGCTTTCCAGGTAATAGGCTTTGGTAAAGCGGTTCCCGCTGATCACCCCGGCCAGCCCTTTACCGATTTGGATGAGTGTCGGCACAGGGTTGGCAACCACAACCGTTCCAACCGCTGCTCCGAAAATGATGACGAGTTCGGCCGGCTGGACCAGGACTGCGAACTTTCCGTGTTCCATGAAATAGCCGCCGGCAATAGCCCCGAGGACAATAATGATTCCGAGTATTGAGATCATCGTGCGCCATTGAACACATGTCACATATCGGTGGGGAGCCGACGGTTCTTTAGGATGGCGGGGCCCGCGGCGGCGGCGAAAAAAAATGGTGCGGGAACTAGTCACCATTCTAGAATGTGCTTATGCAAATCCGGGTGTTGGGCATTGTCCTCGCCGGCGGTAAGGGCACGCGGCTTTCTCCGCTCACCAAGGAACGGGCCAAGCCGGCCGTCCCGTTCGGGGGGAAGTACCGAATCATCGACTTCGTTCTCAGTAACTTTATTAATTCGGAAATTTATTCGATTTATGTCCTGACACAGTTTCGCAGCCAGTCGCTGTTGCAGCACCTTGCCGAAGGATGGCAGTTCGGCAGCCTGTTGCATCGTCAGTTCGTGATCCCGGTGCCGGCGCAGATGCGCAATGAAGAGGAGGCGTGGTACCAGGGCACGGCGGACGCTATTTTCCAGAACATCAACCTGGTGGAGCAGGCGCATCCGGATGTGGTGGCGATCTTCGGCGGCGACCATATTTATCGGATGAACATCTCCAGCATGATCGAGTACCACCTGGCCAAGAAAGCCGAGGTCACGGTGGCAGCGATCCCGGTGGACAAGCGCCACGCCGCCGAGTTCGGTGTCATCGAAGCCGGCGAGGACGGGCACATCATCGCATTTCACGAAAAGAATCCCAACGCGCCGACTATGCCCTTCGACCCGGAGCAGGTCTACGCCTCGATGGGGAATTACGTCTTCTCCACGAAAACACTGATCGACCTGTTGCACGAGGACGCGCAAAGGCCGGAGAGCCACCACGATTTCGGCAAGGACATCCTGCCGAAGCTGGCCAGCAATGCCGCGATCTACGCGTACGACTTTCAGACTAACCGGATCCCGGGCGAGCGCGCGGATGCCAAACCTTACTGGCGCGATGTGGGAACCATCGAAGCCTATTACGAAGCCAATATGGACCTGCGGTCAGTAAGCCCGGCGCTCAACCTCTACAACCGTCAATGGCCGCTGCGCAGCACCAGCTACTCGGATCCGCCGGCGAAGTTCACGTTCGACGACGCCAACCGGCGCGGCCAGGCCATCGATTCCATCCTTTCCGGCGGCTGCATCCTCTCCGGCGGGATCGTGCGCAATTCGGTGCTGGGCCGCGGGGTCCGGGTGCACACGGCGGCGCTGGTGGAAGACAGCGTGATCATGGACAACTGCGATATCGGCCGCCGCGCCAAAGTGCGGCGCGCGATTCTGGACAAGAACGTTCACGTACCCGAAGACGCGTACATCGGCTACGATCCGGAAGCCGACAGGGCCCGGGGACATCACGTGACCGAGACCGGGATCGTGGTAGTCGAAGGCCAGCGGAGCACCGTGGAGATCACCGGGATTGTGGTGTAACGGAATCGACGGCGAGCGCTACCAGCACCACCACCACGCAGCCGATGACGTTGTACCAGAGCCAGGATATGTCGGTGAAATAGGCAGTCGCCAGAATCGCGGCCTCGCCGGCGAGCATACCCAGGAAAACCGCGGTTCCGCCCAACCTGCGGAAGAGAAAGGCGACAACGAAGCAGCCTAAGAGCGAACCGTAGAACAGCGAACCGACTTTGTTTACGGCGACGATCAGCGACCCCAGCCGGCCCGCGAATCCCGCAAAAGCCACGGCGTAGGCGCCCCAGAAGAGCGTCGCCCAGCGCGAGGCCCACAGGTAATGGTGATCACCCGCGTCGCGGCGGACGTAACGCTGGTAGAGATCCACTACACTCACGGTGGCCAGGGAGTTGATCTCGCCGGAGCTGGCGGACATGGTGGCGGCGAAGATGACTGCGATCACCAGCCCGACGATGCCGGTGGGAAGATATCGGGTCACGAACGACAGGAAGATGTAGTTGGTGTCGTTGAAGCCCTTTTCGCCGCCGCTGGTCTCGACGAGCCTCGCGGCCTGCTCCCGCGCGGTATCGAGCTCGCCTTGCGCGGCGCGGTACTCGGCGGTTTGGCGGCTCTCCGCCGCGGCGTCGTTTCCGCGGTGCGCCTCCACCAGGCCAAGCGCGGCCTGTTTGCGGTGCTCATATGCCTGGGTGTAGAGGCGCTCGATCGGCCGATAATCGTCGAGTCCCCCGATCCTGCGCAGCTCGCGCTGCTGAAACAGGAGCGGCGGCGGCACGAAGAGGTAGAACACGAAAACCATGGCGCCGATGAAGAGGATGAAGAACTGCATGGGAATCTTCGCCACGGCGTTGAACAGCAAGCTGAGCCGGCTCTGCGCAATCGACTTTCCGGTCAGGTAGCGCTGCACCTGCGATTGATCGCAACCGAAATAAGACAGGAACAGAAAGGTGCCGCCGATCAGCCCGCTCCAGATATTGAACCGGTCGTTCCAATCGAACCGGGTGGTAACGGCGTTGAGGCGCCCTGCCGCACCGGCCAGATAGACCGCATCGGAAAAAGAGATCGAGGGCGGCAGCAGAACGATGACGGTGACAAGCGCGAGCAGCAATCCCAGAAAGATCACGCCCATCTGCTGGACATCGCTCCAGGTCACCGCCTTGATCCCGCCGACCATGGTGTAGGTCACGACGGTCGCTCCCATGAGGATGGTGGTGGCGCGCTCGGGCCAGCCGAGGATCACGCTCAAGACCAGCGCCGGCGCGTAGATGGTGAGCCCGGCGGAGAGCCCGCGCTGCATAAGAAAGATGACGCTCGCCAGCGCGCGCGTTTTGCCGTCGAAGCGTTCTTCGAGGTACTCGTAGGCGGTATAGACGCGCGCGTGATGAAACACGGGAACGACGGTGGAGCAGATGACCACCATGGCGAGCGGCAGTCCGAAGTAGAACTGCACGAACCGCATGCCGTCGATGTAGGACTGGCCGGTAGTGGAGATGAAGGTGATCGCGCTTGCCTGGGTGGCCATGATGGAAAGTGCCATGGCATACCAGGGCATGCTCTTTCCGGCGAGCAGGTAGCGCTCGACGGTATTGCTGCCGCGGGCGCGGTAGAGGCCGTAGGCGATGATGGAGACCAGCGACGCGAAGAGGACGACCCAGTCGAGGGGCCTCATCGATAGGCTCGCGTGAACAGGTAGAAGATCGCGACGATGACTGCGAGGTAGCACACAACCGCGATGTACACCCGTTTCCAAGTGCGCAGAAACGGAGGCGGCTCATCGGGAACGTCGCGGCTGAGGAGCATGTTGGGAGTGTATCACGGGGAGGGGAGATGCCTTTTCGAGGCCGGTTTGCAGCCTTTTCGCAGACAAATGATTTCAGCCTCCGAATGTCGGCATGCAGGGTATAGTAGCAACGAAAGACCTATTCCTCATGACGCGCAAGGCCTTGAAGTACCTTGCCGGATCGGTTCTGCTTCTGGCCGGTACCGCGCTTGCAGCCCCCCAAAGAAGCGAGACTCCCGGAGTTCTTGACGGCATTCCGGTCAGTGCCTCTCCACCGGATCTTCCGTCGCCCGGAGAAACAGTTGTCGTAAGAGCCTGGCGCAACCCGCTCCGGTCCCTGCCGCAAGGGAGGGCGGAAAGCGACATCGTCCGCCAGGTGTCCGAATACCTCGAGACGAATCCACCGGCCATGGCGACAGCCTCGACGCCGCCATTGCGCCTGGACTACGTGCAGGTGGTCCGAGGTGTCGAAGGCGTCGCCGACACCGCTTATGTTCGCTTCGTCCAGACCTATAAGAGTCTCGACGTGATGGGGAGCCAGGTGGTGGTGACACTGCGTCTGGAAGCGTCGCGGAACGTGGTCGAAACCGTCGAGACGCTTCTGTTTCCCGGCGCGCGGCCGTCAGCCGGCGCGGGGACGATGGACGGGCTGCGTGCCGCGGAACGTGTCCGCTCCCATCTCGGGCCGGGCGTTCCGGACTCCACGCTCCAACCATTGGGAGAGCGCATCCGGTGGCTACGCGGCCGATGGCGAACGGTACAGGAGTTCGACGTCCGCGGCTCGGGTGTCTCGGTTGCCGTCGACGAGCTGACAGGGCAGACCGACGCATGGAGCCTTCGCCAGGAGGTTACATACAGCGGCAAGGTATCCGGCCAGGTGGTGTTGTTCAATCCGCAAGCCACGCTTCCGAGCACGGTCCCGTTGGAGAACGTCTATGTGAGCGACGGCGTGTCGGCCGGAGTCTACACCGATGCATCGGGCGCCTTCCAACTGACGACGTCTTCGACCGCCAGTCTGCCGGTATCGCTTTCCGGAAAGTGGGGCACGGTCATCGACCAGAACCTGAAACCGCTGGTGCTGACGATCACGGCGGGAATGCCCAGTCCGATCGTTCTACTTTTCAACCCGACGGGAACCCCGGACACCAATACCGCTCAAACCAACGCCTACTACCATGAAGACTTGATTCACAACTGGATCATATCCAGGAACATTCACCCAAGCGGAATCGACGTCCCCCTGCCGATCAATGTCAATTGGGCCGCCAACTGCAATTCCTACTTCGACGGTTACAGCATCAACTTTGTTCAGGCGGGCAACGGGTGCATCAACACCGCGTACGATACGCTGATCTACCACGAGTACGGCCACTTCATCGACAGCACCATAGGCGGTATCACCGACCAGGCTCTCAGCGAAGGCTGGGGCGATATCATGGCCACCTGGGCGACCAACCAATCGCTCTTCGGCGAAGGTTTTTACGCCGGCCGCCCCGACAGTTATGTTCGCAATGCATCCAACACGTATCAATACAGCAGCAATGACGAAGTGCACATACAGGGCCAGGCGTGGGCAGGATTCGCGTGGGACTTGCGGCAAAGCCTGATCGGCTCGCTCGGGCAGGATGCGGGGGCCGCGCTGGCCGAAAACCTGGTTCTGCCGGTGTTCTACAACAACTCGCCGGATATTCCATCGGCGGTTCGGGCGGTGGCTGTGCGCGATGGCCTCGCCGGCCAGACCGGCGGCCCGCATTTTCCGGAGATTCTGGCGGCGGCCTCAAACCACGGGCTCGGCTACATTCTCGATATCGTTCCGCCAACGGTCACCATCACGTTCCCCTCGGACGGGGCGGCGAATCTCTCAGGGACTGTCACCATGACCGGAACGGCGAGCGACAACGTGGGCGTTACCAACGTTGTGATCGAAGCGGACGGGCTGCAGCTCGGCACTGCGTCCGGCACGACAGCCTGGAGCTATCCGCTCGACACGACGATCCTGCCCCCGGGCGCGCACACCCTGACCGCCCTCGCCTTCGATGCGCAAGGCAACCAGGGAACCTTCTCGATCCGGGTGACGATCGCTCCCTCCGGCCGTACTGCGCTGGTCACATCGGTCTCGGTTTCGGGCGCAAGCCTCAACAACAACACCTTACCCGACTGGGTGGGAATGGTGATTCGGGTAGGTGCGGCGCCGATCACGGTGACATCCCTGGGCCGATTTTATGTGGCTGGAAACAGCGGGACCCATATCTTGAAAATCGCGGATGGCGTGACCGGCAGCGACATCCCCAACGCCTCGGTGAGCGTCAGCATGGCGGCTCCGGCGTTTTCGCAATTTGTTTATGCCGACCTGCCGTCGCCGGTGACCCTAAGTCCGGGCGGCGTCTACTACGTGGTCACGAAGGAAACTTCCGGCGGCGATTTTCTTTACGATGGGACGGTAAAGGTACAGACGACAGGCGCGGCGGCCGTCCTGGGACCGGTGAGTTACCGGCGCAACTGGTCTGCCGGCGCAGCACCCAACCAAACCTACGGCCCTGTGGACTTGAAGTATCTGAGCACCACCGCGCTTTCCGCGCCGGTGATCACCAGCGCCTCCACAGCGGCGGCAGTAGTTGGGGCCAGTTTCACCTACGCCATCACGGCGACGAACAGCCCGGCCAGTTATAGTGCCGACGGTCTCCCCGCGGGACTGACGATTAATGGAGCCAATGGGATCATCTCGGGTATTCCGCTGTCGCCGGGGACGTTTTCGGTTACTTTGAGCGCCACGAACTCCGCCGGCACCGGGACCGCACCGCTGACGCTGACCGTCGCCGCCTCGACTCCTTCGAGCCAAACCAGTTTCGTGACATCGTTCAGACTCTCGAGCCCAAGCGTCAGCAATACGTTGCCAGGCTGGGTGGGAATGGCCATTCAGGTGGGCGCGGCTCCGGTCACCGTCACCTCGCTGGGACGTATCTACGTTTCCGGCAACACGGAGATGCACGCGATGAAGCTGGTGGACGCGGCTAGCGGCAGCGACGTCCCCGCCGCGTCCGTACTCGTTCAGATGAGTCCTCCGGTGAATTCGCAGTTCGTGTATGCCGACCTGCCTTCGCCGGTCAGTCTTGCGGCGGGGCACGTTTACTACGTGGTGACACAGGAATCGGGCGGCGGGGATTTCCTATATGCCTCGACCGCGGCGCTCGAAACAACCGGTGCGGCGACAGTTCTGGGAGCGGTCAGTTACCGCCGCGGCTGGACCTTTGCGGCGGACCCGAATCAATCCTACGGACCGGTGGACTTCAAGTACCAAACCGGCGCCTCAGGTAACTCCAGCCAGTAGGAAGATATCGGATCAGGCGTTCAACTCGCCGGTCATCACCGTGACCGCCTGTCCGCCGAGCTTGACGCGATCGCCCGCCATGCGCACCTTGACTGTGCCTCCGCGGGCCGACGCCTGATAGGCGAGAAATTCGAGTTTGCCCAAAACGCCGGCCCAGTAGGGGCCGAGGGCGGTGTGAGCGGAGCCGGTGACGGGATCCTCGTCGATGCCGGAGCCGGGCGCGAAAAATCGCGAGACAAAATCGAACTCGGGGCTGGATGAGCGCGCGGTCACGATGACGCCACGCACCGGAAGCTTCCGCAGGAGCGAATGGTCGGGCGAGAGAGCGCGCAGGTCCGATTCGCTCACGATTTCCACCAGGTAATCGAACACGTTCTTGCCGACGAAATTGGCGTGGGCGACGCCGAGGGCCGGCAACAGCTCGGGCGGGGGCTTGGCTGCGGCCGCAACTTTGGCCGGGAAGTCGAGTTCGATCCAGTCGCCCTGGCGGTCTGCGGTGAGCAGCCCGCTACGCGTGTGGAACCGTGCCTGCCGGGCGGTGGGAAGATGGCCGTCTTCCCAGAGGACGTGCGCGCCGGCCACCGTGGCGTGGCCACACAGGGCGACTTCTACGGCGGGTGTGAACCAGCGCAGGTTGTAGCCACCGTTTTGGGGGACCAGGAATGCGGTTTCGGAGAGGTTCATTTCGCGTGCGACATCGCGCATCCACTGGTCAGGCGGCGCGTTGGGAAGCACACAGACCGCGGCGGGATTTCCCGCAAACGGGCGGTTGGTGAAAGCATCTACCTGGACGATCCGGATGCCCATGATCTTTACAGGTTAGCGCAGGCCGAAACCAAACCGGGGTAAACGGAGTCCAATGATCAAATGCGGATTCTCTGCCTTTCCGTCGCGGTGCTGCTGGTTTTGTGGGGAGTGAGCTTGATGCATTCGCCCGGCGGGCAAGGCTGGGTACACCCGGTTGCCGGCGGCAGCGGCCCGGCCCGTATTTTGCGATTTTATGCCAGCACTGGAGCGGTGGCTCCGGGGCAGCAGGTTCGGCTTTGCTATGCGGTGGAGAACGCCCGAAGTGTGCGGATCTCCCCCATGTTCCGGGCGCAGTATCCGGCGAGCAATTACTGCCTTGCGGTGACGCCCGAACATACCACGCACTTCACGCTGATGGCGGAGGGCTACGACGGATCTGTGGCGGCCAGAAGTTTCACGCTGCCGGTGCAGACGGTGCCAGTTCTGGCGCCGGCGCACATTCTGTCGGTGGCGGGGATGTGAGGAGCTTTCAGCTATCAGCTATCAGCTTTCAGCTTTCAGCTTTCAGCTTTCAGCCATCGGCTACCCGGACTTGTAGAAGCCGCGGATTCGGCTTGCAACCTCGTCTACGGCCGATTCCGAAATACCGGGCCACAACGGCAGGGACAGGATTTCGCGGCAGGCGCGTTCGGCGGCGGGGAGGCTCCCTTTCGGCTGGCGGCTGTCGCGGAATGCCGGCTGCAGGTGCAGCGGAACCGGATAATGGACGCCGGTCAGGATGCCGCGATCGGCAAGGAAACGGCGCAGGCGGTCGCGGCGGCGCGCGCGGATCACATAAAGGTGACACACCGACCCGGCACGGTGCACGACCGGGCGCACCGGGCCACAGCCCGCCAGGGCGTCATCGTAGAGCTGCGCAAGCCGGATCCGCTCCGCATTCCAGTCCGCAAGCTTGGGAAGGAACGCACGCAGATAGCAGGCCTGGATCTCATCCAGACGCGAATTGACGGCGCGCTCCCGCGCGATCTGATCGTTGTGGCGGCGGCCCCCGTCGCGCAGGCTGCGCAGCCTGGCCGCGATAGGCGCGGAATCCGTGGTGACGGCGCCGCCATCGCCCAGGCAGGGCAGGTTCTTGGTGGGGTAGAAGCTGTACGCGGTTACGCGGCCGGCAACCGGCGCGCCGTGCGCCTGGCAGGCGTCTTCCACCAGCGGCAGGCCCAGGCGAAGCAGTGCCGCCACCGTGCAGGGCTGGCCGTATAGATGCACCGGGACGATGGCACGCGTCCGCCGGGTGATGGGCAGATCCGGGGCGAGCAGGAGATGTTCCTCGTCCACATCCGCGAAGCGGGGCCGGCATCCGGCGGCCAGGACCGCCTGGGCGGTGAAGGGCGAGGTCAATGCGGGTACGATCACCTCCGCTCCGCTCTCTCCGAGGCCGATGGCGCGCAGAGCGAGCTCGATCGCGGCGGTGCCACTGCCCACGGCGACCGCATATTTTGTGTCGAATGCGACGGCCAGCTCGGCCTCGAATGCCGCCACCTGCTCGCCCAGAATGAAATGCATCCGGTCGAACAGACGCGCGAGGTTGGCGCGCCAGGCGGGCTCAGTGGCGTCCAGTACCGGCCGCAGATCGACCATCGGAATCATCGCAGAACCACCACGCGTACCCATAGCCGAACGAGTTCCAGCAAGGTCTTCAATAAAGACCTGATTCGGAAGAACTGCGAACGCCCGTGCAAACGCGGATGGTGATGCACGCCGACCTCAGCCACGCCGCACCCGGTCAGTTCCAGCTTACGAACCAGTTCGACGCAGATGGTTCCGCTGGTCGAGGTCAGGTGGATGCGGTCCAACAGGTCGCGGCGGATCAGGCGGTAATCGCAATCGATGTCGCGAATGCGGATTCGGAAGAGCAGGCGCGCGCAAAAATTGTAGGTGCTGCCGAGCCAGATGCGGTGCGCCGGATCGTGCCGCTCCAGCTTGTACCCGTTCACCAGGCCCGTCTCCGGGCGCACCAGCTCCAGCAGGCGAAGCAGTTCTCCGGGATCATATTGGCCGTCGCCGTCGGTATAGAAGACCCAATCCTTGATTGCGGCCCCGAAGCCGCTGCGCAGTGCGCCGCCGTAGCCGCGGTTCTGCTCATGGGTCACCACCCGCATGCACGGCGCATGTTGGCGGCGTAGCTGTTCGA
>Ga0335077_10006853_pt1 | contig 14086 bp, 12 predicted proteins | sample Lox_Sample_31_FD_207151 | JGI IMG/M metagenome (GOLD analysis project Ga0335077, IMG submission 207151) | Soil microbial communities from Loxahatchee National Wildlife Refuge, Florida, United States - Lox_Sample_3.1 | ecosystem: Environmental > Terrestrial > Soil > Wetlands | place: USA...
CTCTCCTGCGAGCGCATGATGATCACCCGCGGCGACAAGGGCTGCCTGTGTTACAGCCGGCAGGAAGGCTTCGTCGAGGTTCCGGCGTTCACCGGCCGCGTGGTGGACCGGGTGGGCGCGGGCGACGCGGTGCTGGCCGTGACGGCGCTCTGCGCGGCCCGGCAGGCCCCGATGGAGATCACCGGGTTCATCGGCAGTTGCGTGGGCGCCATGGCGGTGGCGGTGGTGGGCAACCGCGATTCCGTGGAAGGCGTGCCTTTGCAGCGATACATCGAGTGTATTTTGAAGTGAGCGATCCAGCGTGTCCTCTCTCGCCATCTGCGGAATCGATTTCGACAATACGATTGTCAGCTACGACGAGCTGCTCACCGCGGTGGCGCGCGAGCGGGGGCTGATCGACAACGGTTTCGTAGAGACGAAGCGCAGCATCCGCGACCGGATCCGGCAGCTGCCGGGCGGCGAGATCGAATGGCAGAAGTGCCAGGCGGTTCTCTACGGGCCGCGAATCGGCGAGGCGAGGCTTGTCGATGGGGTGGCGCCGTTCCTGCGCCTCTGCCGGGAGCGGGGCATGGCGGTGCACATCGTCAGCCACAAGACGGAGTTCTCGCGGTACGACGCGACGGGCACCAACCTGCGCACGGCAGCCATGAACTGGATGGTGGCCCGCGGCTTCTTCGATGGCGACGGCCTGGGGCTTTCTCCCGAGAGCGTCCACTTCTCGGCAACACGCGCGGGAAAGATCGAGTGTATCCGGTCCCTGGCTTGCACGCATTTCATCGACGACCTGGAGGAGACGTTTCTCGAACCGGACTTTCCGGCCACCACCGCCCGCATCCTGTTCGAACCCGGGAGGCAGACGCCCGCGCCGGGTGGAGTAGCATTAATGAGAACGTGGCAGGAGATTCGTGAACACTTCTTTAGCGCCAACTGACGAGCGGGCCGCAAGCCTGGCACGGGTTGCGGAGAGACTGCTCGGCGCCACCGAAGCCACGCTCGAAAGCATCGATGGGGGACGCAACAGCCGGGTGTACCGGCTGGTCACGCCTCGCGGCGCCTTCGCGTTGAAGACTTACTTCCGGCATGCGTCGGATTCGCGGGCGCGAATGGACACCGAATTCGGGGCGCTGCGCTTTCTGTGGGATCAAGGGGAACGCTGCGTGCCCCGGCCCATCGCCGCCGCGGCGGATGACGATTGCGCCATCTACGAATGGATCGACGGCGACAAGATCGCCGAACCCGCCGAAGCTCACATCGGCGCCGCCACCGCTTTCCTGTCGCGCCTGCATGGCCTCAAGAACCGTCCGGGGGCGGAGGGTCTCCGGCCCGCGTCCGAGGCGTGTTTTTCGGCGAGCGCTCTCGAGGAGTGCCTGCGCGGGCGCCTCGAACCCCTGATGGCGCGCACCGATCACGCGGAGCTGGCAGCCTTTCTCCGCGGTCAACTGATCCCGGCGCTCGATTCCGCGTGCGCCCGCAGCCGCTCACTCCTGGGCGGCGCCTTCGTGCGCGAACTGGCGCACGAGCACCGCACGCTAAGCCCGTCGGATTTCGGCTTTCACAACGCCCTGCGGCGCCCTGACGGGGCTCTGGTGTTTTTGGATCTGGAGTACTTCGGCTGGGACGACCCGGTCAAGACGATCTGCGATTTTCTCCTGCATCCCGGCATGAGGGTACCCGCGGCGCTCAAGCGGTCGTTCTCCAGCTCCATGCTGGGCGAGTTTCCCGAGGCAGCCGGCCGGATGGAGGCGCTGTTTCCGCTGTTCGCGCTCAAATGGTGCCTCATCCTGCTGAATGAATTTCTCCCTTCGCACGTTCTGCGCCGCAAATTCGCGGGCATGAGCGAGCGCGACCGGGAGAGCCGTGAAACCGAACAGCTCGCAAAGGCCCGAGCGATGCTCCGCGCGGCCGCAGAAACTTCTCCCTATGGCGACTAAGACCGCACCCATCAACACGACCCCCATCGACGAGCGCTCGCGCAAGCTGCGGGAGACGATCGTCAAAGCCATCAAGGCGGGCAACCGCGGGCACGTCGGGTCCTCATTCTCGCTGGTCGAGATTTTCCGCGTGCTGTACGACGACGTGCTGCACTACGATCCGAAGAACCCGCGGTGGCCTGGCCGCGACCGATGCATCCTCAGCAAAGGGCACGGATGCCTGGCGCTCTACGCCGTCCTCGCCGACAAGGGCTTCTTCCCCGAAAGCGAGCTATGGAGGTTCTGCAAGCCGGACGGCATCCTGGGCGGCCATCCCGAGTACGGGAAGGTGCCGGGCGTGGAAGCCTCTACCGGGAGCCTCGGCCACGGGCTTTCCATCGGCGTGGGCATGGCGGTCAACGCGCGCTTCGAAAAATCGCCGCACCGGGTATTCGTGGTGATCAGCGACGGAGAATCCAACGAGGGATCGGTGTGGGAGGCCGCGCTGTGCGCCGCCAAGCACCGGCTGAGCAACCTGGTGGTGCTGCTCGATTACAACAAGCAGCAATCCTACGGCACGACTTACGAAGTGCTCGATCTCGACCCCCTGGCCGAGAAGTGGCGCGCGTTCGGATTCGCCGCCGAGGAGGTGGACGGGCACAGCGTAGGCGAACTGCGGGCGGCGCTGGCGCGCACCCCTTTCCAGCCGGACCGGCCGAGCATCGTCATCTGCCACACCATCAAGGGCAAAGGCATCAGCTTCGTGGAGAACAACCTGAACTGGCACCACAAAACCAAAATCTCCGACGAGGAAATGCACGCCCTGATGAGCGCCCTCGGAGGCAACCATGCGTAAGACCTGCCTGGATTGCGTCTACGAGATCGCCAAGACGGACCCGCGCGTGTTCTTCATCGGCAGCGATCTCGGCATCGGCACGCTGAAGCAGTTCAAGGCCGAGATGCCGGACCGCTACTTCATGGAGGGCGTAAGCGAGGCCAACCTGATCGGCATGTCGGCGGGCCTGGCGCTGGAAGGTAAGATCGTCTACGCCAATACCATCGCCACGTTCATCACGCGGCGCTGCTTCGAGCAGGTCTGCCTGGATCTCTGCCTGCACAATGTAAACGTGCGGCTCATCGGCAACGGCGGCGGAATGGTGTACGCGCCGCTCGGCCCCACGCACCTTGCCACGGAAGATATCGCCATCCTGCGGTCGCTGCCGCGCATGACCATTCTTGCCCCGGCGGACGCGACGGAGATGCGCCGCATGATGCCGCTCACCGTGGATCATCCCGGCCCGATCTACATCCGGCTCGCCAAGGGCGGCGATCCGATTGTGACCCGCGACGAGCCGTTCGCCATCGGCAAGATCTTCCCCATGCGCGAGGGGCGGGACGCCGTCATCGTCACTACCGGGGTCATGCTGCAGCGCGCGCTGATGGCAGCGGACACGCTGCATGCGAAGGGCATCGAAGCCGCGATCCTGCACTGCCCAACGGTCAAGCCGCTGGATGAAGGCGTGATCCGCGACTATGCCGGGCAGGCGCCGGTGATCGTCACCGTGGAAGAGCACACGACCGTCGGAGGGCTGGGCAGCGCGGTCGCGGAGATCCTCGCCGAAGCGTGCTGGGACAAGCCGAGGCGCTTCCGCCGCATCGGCATCCCCGACGTGTTTCCCGACCAATACGGCTCGCAGGATAGCCTGCTGGCGCGCTACGACATCACCGCCGAGAAGATTTGCGCTACCGTGGAGACTTTGCAGGCCACGCTCTGATACCAATTCCTCCAGGAGAATTGATGGGACGTTTAATGAACATTGTGACGCCGCTTCACAAACGCGCCAAGCGGGAGTATCTCCCGCGCATGGTGGACGAGAAGGTCCACTGCATGCTGAAAGCGAAAGAATACGAATACGATTACTGGGACGGCGATCGCCGCTACGGCTACGGCGGCTATAAATACGACGGCCGCTGGAAGCCCGTCGCGCAGACGTTCATCGACACTTACGGACTGACGAATAACTCCAAAATCCTCGACGTTGGCTGCGGCAAGGCTCACCTGCTGCACGAGATCGCGCAGCTTCTGCCCGGCGCGGAGGTTCACGGCTTCGACATCTCGCGCCACGGAATTGCCGACGCACCCGAAGCCATCCGCCCGCATCTTTTCCGCTACCGCGCGCAGGACGCGTTCCCGTTCGGGGACAAGTATTTCGACCTCGTGCTCTCGCTCGGCTGCCTGCACAACCTGCGGCTGTTCGAGCTCAAGACCTCGCTCGCGGAAATCGAGCGCACGGGCAAGCAGGGCTACGTGATGCTGGAGAGCTATCGCAACGAGCTCGAGCAGTTCAACCTGCAATGCTGGGCGCTGACCTGCGAATCGTTCTTCGATACCGCGGAGTGGATCTGGCTCTACCGCCATTTCGGCTACACCGGCGATTACGAATTCATCTACTTCGAGTGATCCCCATGAAGATGAAAGCCGCCATCCTCGAAAAGCTGCGTTCCCCGCTCGTCCTCGACGAGATCGATATTCCCGCGCTGGAATGCGGGCAGGTGCTGGCACAGATTCAACAGACCGGCATCTGCGGCGCCCAGCTCGGCGAAATCGACGGCAAGAAGGGCGAGGACAAATTCCTTCCGCACCTACTGGGCCACGAAGGCGGCGGAGTGGTGCTGGAGACCGGACCGGGCGTCAGCCACGTCCGCAAGGGCGACCACGTCGTGCTGCACTGGCGCAAGGGCGCCGGCATTCACGCCCGGCCCGCCAAATATTCCTGGAACGGCCGCACCGTCAACTCGGGTTGGGTGACCACGTTCAACGAGTGCGCCATCGTCTCCGAGAACCGGCTGACGCCGATTCCCAAGGACATTCCCTTCGACGTCGCGGCCCTCATGGGATGCGCCGTGACTACCGCACTGGGACTGATCAACAACCTCGCCCAGCTCAAGATCGGCCAGTCGATTGCGATCTTCGGGTGCGGCGGCGTCGGGCTCAACGTGGTGCAGGGCGCCGCCATGGTTTCGGCCGACCCGATTATCGCCATTGACATCTACGACGACAAACTGGCACTTGCCGCCGAATTCGGGGCCACGCACCTCATCAACTCAGGCAAGACCGACGTGCGGGAGGAAGTCCGCAAGATCGCGGGAAGCGCGGGGGTGGACGTGTTCGTCGAGAATACGGGCCTGGTGCGCCTGATCGAGACTGCCTATCAGCTCACCGCCAACGCCGGCAAAACGATCCTGGTAGGAGTCCCCAAGCACGACGAGGACATCACGATTCACTCCTTGCCGCTGCATTTCGGCAAGGTCCTCACGGGATGCGAAGGGGGCTCGACCGACCCGACGAACGACATCCCGCGCTACCTGCGGCTCTACCAGCGTGGCAAGCTCCAACTCGACCGCCTCATCACGCACCGCATGCCGTTTGCCGAGATCAATACCGCGCTTGATAAGGTGCGCGCTGGGGAAGTCGGCCGCTGTGTGTTGTCGATGACGTAGGCGGGCAGCGAGAGGTTCGGCTCGATGCCGCGGCCGCCGAGATGCGCGGCTAGAGCTTCGCCGGAGCCGTCACCTCATACAACGATTCCTCGTTGGACTGGGAGATCAGGGTCAACTTCCAGCCGCCTTGCAGCAAGACATCGTACAGGCACTGATAGCCGCCATGGGCATGGAAAAGGAATTGCGGATTCCGGCGCGAGTACGATTCCCACGACTCCACATGCACGCGGAAAGGGACGTATTTCGAGAAGTACGCGATGAGCTGGTCGGAGAAGTCCTGGTTCCGGTACCGGCGCCGGAAAGCCCGGTCCAACTCGACGTAGGTCAAGCGCCCGGCCGCGGACTCGGGCACGTAGAAATCCGACTCGACGAAGAGCACCGGGTCGCTCATGAGGACCGGCCGCCCGTCGGCCAGCGCTTTGAGCAGAATCGGCGTACGCTCCTCGAATTGGGCGCGCGGATCGTCGATTCCGCTCGCCGCCTCGCGGCCCCGGGCCGTCACGAGCCAGGCCATCAATACCGTCAGCATCACCCAGCCTGCCCGCCGGCTGCCGCCTGAGACGCGGAAGAGGAGGAGCGCCAGCAAACCGGCCGCGCCGATTACGCTGATCAGTCCATAGCGTGGAAAAAACATCATGGTGGTCGAGAAGATCATGACGGAGATGAGAATGGCGGGCGAGATTGCAAAGCCGAGCAGCGCGGCGGATTCATGCCAGGAAAACACGGGCTTGGCCTCGCTCTCGTTTCGGGCGCCGCGGCTGGCGCGGAGAAGCAGGTACGCCGCTGCGCCGGCGCCCAGCAGCGGCGTAATGGCGGTACGAAAAGCGGCGTCATAGAAGCTCGGGAGGGTCGAGTAGGTGGGCTGGAGCTGGTGCATGTCTATGCCATGCATCGGCGCCAGGATCATCGGATACAGCAGCATGAGCGGAGTTCCAGCGGCAAAAGCGATCCAGACCGGGAGGTCGATCCGGCGCATTTCCAGGCTGCGGACCGCTTCCGCGAGACCGAACGGGATCGCCAGCAAAACAGTGAACGGATGGCATGCGAGGGCGACCGCCATGGATATCGCGATCGCTGCCAGCGAGGTCCGGCGCATGCGGCCATCCGCCACGTTCTGCCACGCTACCAAAGCCACGCCGGTGCAACCCAAGACAATGCCGTATGCGCGGGCCTCGAAGGCGAAAGCCCAGGCAAATGTGAGCATGGGGAAGATCATTCCGATCAGCGCGTACGGGAGGGGGAGGCGGCGCCTGAGGAACACATAGAGCGAGAGCATCAGGATCCAGAATCCGCACAGGGCCGGCAGCCTGGTCGAGAGATGTCCCGTTCCGAACAGCGCGTGCGACAGGCGCACGCAGAGGTGCGACAGCAGGACGTTGATATCGACGCCTCCGGTGTTGGCGGCCCACATCGCCGCGACAGTCGGCATGCGCGCGATGTGCCACGTCGCCAGCTCGTCGTACCAGAAGGGCTGATACGCCGCCCGAGCACCAGCACAAATCCAGTAAAAGAGGGAAATTCCCAGGATCCACCAGAACGCCGGCGGGGGTCTGCGGAGCGACATTTCCCCAGTCTAACCGAGGGAGGAGATAGCTCACTCTAGCAAACAGTACCCTTATGCACGACAATCCCGCACCCTGTGGGCGATAATTGAGGATTGATCCGAGGCTGTTGCCCGATGCAACCAGAGCTTGAGAAAGACAGCAGTCCCGAGCCTCGCACGCGCGAGCCGCAGTACCAGCGGACGGTCGAGATCGCCCGGTCGAAGGGGTTGACCACGCTCGGCCTCATGACTAACCAGGTCTGGCAGGACGATCCGCGCCACCTGGTGTTCACGCTGGCCCGGTACAAGTTTGTCTCCAAGATGCTGTCCGGGCGGAAGCACGTGCTCGAGATCGGGTGCGCCGATGCTTTTGGGACGCGCCTGGTCCAGCAGGAGGTAGAGCACGTCACGGCCACGGACTTCGACCAGACCTTCGTGGACGACGTCCTCCGCCGGATGGATCCGGAGTGGCGGTTCGAAGTCCGCCAGCACGATCTGATGGCAGGCCCGTTCCCGGGTGTGTTCGATGCCGCCTACGCAATGGACGTGATCGAGCATATCCCAGCGGCGCAGGAAGATATTTTCATCGGTAACATCGTTCGCTCACTCACACCCGACGGCATTCTGATTCTCGGCTCTCCTTCGCTGGAGTCGCAGGTCTACGCGTCGCCCCCGAGTAAGGTAGGTCACGTCAACTGTAAGTCGGGCAAGGCTCTGAAGGCGATGATGGAGAGATTCTTCCATAACGTCTTCCTCTTCTCTATGAACGACGAGGTCGTACACACCGGCTTCGGCGCCATGGCTCATTACCTGATCGCGATCGGCTCCATGCGAAGGGAGCCGTTCGCGGCGGCGCCGTCCATTCTGTCGCACGGAGCGGGCGCGGATCAGAGCCCGCTGGACATTACCATCGTGGTTCCCTGTCTCAACGAGCAGCATCACATCGGGCCTACACTCGACACCGTCGTTGCGGCGATGCTGGAACTGCCATACAGCTACGAGGTGCTGGTAATCGACGACGGCTCGACCGACGATACTGCCAAGGTAGTGGAGACCTATATGGCGGCCCACCAGGGGCTTCCGATCCGTCTGATCCGGCACCCGGTGAATCTCGGCTTGACTCGCTCCTATGTGGACGGCGCATTTCTGGGACGCGGCACTTACTACCGCCTCGTATGCGGAGACAACGTCGAACCCAAAGAGACGCTGGTGGCGTCTTTCAGCCAACTGGGCAAGGCGGACATAGTTATTCCATATCGCGAGGCGCTGCCGGGGAAGTCCGCGTTCCGCCAGTGGCTTTCGAATTTCTACACCGTGCTGGTGAACTTTCTCAGCGGATATAAGATTCGTTACTACAACGGCCTGGCGACTCATTTGCGGTACAACGTAATGCGGTGGGGACCTTATTCGTTCGGCTTCGGTTTTCAGGCGGAGTTGATCACGCGGCTGTTGGACGAAGGCGCCAGTTACGTCGAGATCAAGGTCGAGGGTACGCATACCGAAAAATCGGGAAAGAACTCCGCGCTAAACCTGAAGAACTTCCTTTCCGTGGGGCATACGCTCTCCGAGGTCCTGATCCGCCGCGTGCGGAAGCGGGCATTGCACAAGTAAGTGGTATGAAGAGCCGGCTCGCTCAAGTTCTCGAGAAACTGCCGTGGCGTTCACTCGCCCGCTGGTGGATCGTAGGCGTGGCATTTCTCGCGGTTGGAACGGTTTTTCTGTACGTCGCGAAGGACGTGCTTCACATGCCGGTGATCCTGGCGACGCCGGTTTCGGCGGAGGTCACCCTCCTGGTGCGATTCCTCATCAACGACTCTTGGGTCTTCGGTCATCAGCGTCCGACATGGAAGCGTCTCTGGCAGTTTCACGTGGCCAGCGCCGGCGGCTTCGCCATCTGGATGGTAGTTACCAACGGCCTGTACCAACTGGGGGTGCATTACCTGATCGCGTCGGTGATCGGGAGTGCCTGTTCGATGTTCTTCAGCATCGCGACGAATTTTCTTTGGATCTGGCGCCACCGGGCGGCGGGCGCGGCGGCCTGCGGCGTCGATTAGCGCGAATCCGGGCGGCGGCTCTCCGACGGCTCGTAAGGTTCCAGCGATAACGGGCGAACATCGGCATCGTAGATCCACGCCTTTCGGTTGGGATAATAGCCGATCAATTCGCGGTCCTGATCCGGGCCCATGTAGCGTGCCCAGACGATCGGGGACGCATCAATATCCGCGCGGTTGTACACCCGGTCCATCATTACGATCTCGTGATCGGGCGCATAGCGAACGAAGACGAGGTGAGGTCCGGTTGCGGAGGAGAGGGCCCGATCTACGTCCGAGCGTGCCGGGATATCCTCCCAGTCGTGATAGCGGTCGGGCTGGAATGCGGCGGCGAACATGACGGCGACGGCCAAGAGGACGAGAGCCGGCCCGAAACGGCCGCCGGCCAGCTTCAGACGCCGGATGCTGTACAACGCCGGAATCAAGAGCACGAAGATACCCGGAGCGAAGTAATGCGGCGCGACGGAAACCTGGAGCAGGAGGATGACGCAGAGCACGGCCGCGATTGCGGCAGCCATCCACACTTTCCGGCTGCGGGCGACGAGAAGTCCGGAGAGGATAGCGAGGGCGGAGAGCGGCGAAAGGAAAAACCGGGCTCCCCTGACAAACTCAGGAATCACGTGCAGCGGATTTCGTCGAGCCCTGGCCCACTGGTCGTGGGTCCACACAGTCCAGATTTTGCGAATCACGTCGTGGCGGTAGACCGGCGGCGGCCAATCGGGCAGGAGCCAGAACTGTGGATTGGCTCCATACATCTTGTGATTCACCGCGTATGGCGCGACTAACGGACTGCCGGTTGTCCGGTAGTTGTAGTATCCCATCCAGCAGAAGACGAGGCCGCAAATCGCGGCGAAAGGGACCAGCACTTCGGCTCGGAGCAATTGACGCAGGCCGGACCGCGATCGCCGCATCAGCCAGAGCATCAGGAAAGCCGAGGCAGCGGATACCGCAAGGCCCTCGAAGGGGCGGCTGTTGGCCAATACCATCAGACCCAGGGAACCGAGCGCGGCGGCGCGCCAGCCGGCTCCGCGCCCCAACCGAATGGCCGCGCCGATAACGAGGCACCCGCCCATTGCGGGGACGGCTCCTCCGCAGTACGAGTCCATCCAATAGCGAAAGAGTCCGACCTCGGCGATGCCGAGCAGGGTGCCAAGAAGGGCGTAGACCGGCGGCATCCAGCCCTGAAGCATCCAGCACAACGCGGCGCACATGAGACCGAAGCTCATCCACGCGCCGTACCAGGGGTGGCCGAGAAACTTCTGCCCGAACGCGAGAACCAGGGGCTGCGCGGGCGGGAACTTGGTCACATAGGTGGGCAGCCAGTTGACATGGAAGGTTTCGAAGTGGATCCACATCGGGTGTGGCGGATTGGCGAGCCGGCCGGAGGCAAGAGTGTCGGCGCCAAGGAGGTAGCTATACTCGTCATCCCACACAGGCTGGGGGATGGGCGCACGCGGCAAGCCGATCAGGCGAATCGTCATGGGGAGGCCGGCGAGCAGGAAGCAGGCGAGGATCCTTCTCCGCGACAGCCGCTCCAAACAGGTGAATGTACGGGCTCCCCACTCACAGACGAAAGACTGAAGATATCCGATCACGGTTCTGGTTCACCGCCGGCGGCAACGCGAAAAACTCAATTGTTGCAGAATCCGAACCAATCCTTCAAGATCGGAGTACCCGCCGGCCTTATCGGACCGTGGGTTTAAAGCGGGCGGAGCTATCCGCCGATGCCCACAACCGCGCAGCCGCTGCCGCCCATTCCGACGAGGATCGTCGTACTCGTGGTCCCGTCGCTGATGGTGAGCGATCCCGTGCCGGCGCCCGTGGTGATGGTCAGGGTGGCGGATGTGGCCGACAGGACGGACTGAGCGATCTTCGTTACACCGCTCACACCCGAGATGCTGAACGTGGTGCCGCCCGTCCAGGCTGTGCTTGTTCCAGTGAGCGTCAACACGACGTTTCCGGAACTGATGGCTGGAACGGCCTGGGGAGATGCCGATATGGCAGTCATCGCCGCTACCGCGGATTCGGAGCCCACAGTATAAAAGCTGGCGGGCGAAGATTGATTGTTGTATTCCGTGGCGATCCAGCCGGGCTGTTCCGCCGTGCCGACCAGGACATGCAATTCGTCGGTCAGGCCGTTATAGCCTGCTCCCAGCAGCGCCGAACCCGAACTCAAGGAGATGGAAGATCCGATACTCCCCCGATACGTGAGGGTTTGCTGCGCTCCATTGACGTAGACCTTCAGCCGGGTATCGTTGGTACTCTGGGAGCCGTCGAATACAAACGACAAGAGCTGCCAGACGCCGTTGGTCAATCCGCCGCAGTGATAGGCGTCGTTTTGGTTATCGACGCCCTGTCGCACGCCGATGAATAATCCTGTTCGCCCGTTTCCGGGGCAGCCCACGTCGTTGGTGTCGAGGTTCAGCCAGAATACGCCGTGGTTCGATGCGTCCATGACCTGGAATTTGCTGGCATAGGCCAGCGGCGCCGCAACGTTGCTCCACATCGAGAAGCTGAGTTTGGCCGCCCCGTTTACCGCCGCGGGAAGCGCGTTTCCGAAAGAAGCGCTGTCGCTGCCGCCGAAGTTGAAGCCCCGGCCGATCTTTCCGCCCGCGGATCCGAGCACGCTGGTATTGGATGTGGTTGCGCCGGGATACATACCGAGCGAATCGGTCACGGTGGTGTTCGCGGCGCTATCGTTTTGGTGCCAGACCCCGCTGAACCCGGTCCAGGTGGCAGAATCGTTGCCCTGGTATGTGCCGATTGCTGGATTCCCATAACACATATAGATGGTGGTTCCGTCCGAGATGGAGGCCACGTTGACCCAGAATTCCGCGTTCCCGCTGGCCGGATCGTAGCTTGCCAATCCGCCCGCGTGTCCCACCAACTCAAACGGCAACCGGGCGCCGCCGGAACTCACGAAGACGATGTCGTACCCATTTGCGTTCTGCACGTGTCCGCCATTGGCCGACGACTTCAAAGAAGCACTCGGGTTGAGCACCAGCATCGGAAAGCTGGCCAGCGTACCGCTGACCTGGCCGGTGTTCACCGCGATGGAGCGCTGATAAAGATATCCTCCCGGGCACTGGGCCCAGACAGGCGCCGCCAGGAGGAATAGAGGAAGGAATCTCGGCCGTCGCATATTACCTGCCCTCCCAGACCTGAAGGTCGCCGGCCAGCCAGGTAATCCCCGACGCTCCCGTCAGAGTGAAGCAAACCATGCTGTTCGGCTGGAGCAAGCTTCCCCCGCTGGTGTAGCTCCAACCGGCCAGCGTGCTGTCCTGCTTCGCCGCCACCCCGGTCATGGTCTCGCCGCCGTTGGAGATATCCGAGGCGGAACCTGCCCCGGCGTACGATCCTAATGCGGCCGCCTTGACCGTCACCGTGGCGCTGCCCGGCTGATCGGCCGCCATGGAGAACTGATTGATCACCCCGCCGAACGGCACGCGGCCGCATCGGGTGATGTTGCTCGCGAGCGGCTGGCCACCGCCGTCGAAGAAGAACGGAATCGTCCGCCACGGCATGTAGTTGTTGGCGCTCCAGGTGGCATTGAGAAACCTGGTCCCCGTGACGTCGATAAAGTTGGTGCGTTCGACATTGTTCTGGATCGCCGTGCCGTCTCCGCAAAACGCGTACGTGTTCCCGCCGCCATCCCAGAAGCTGTTCCCGAAGAGCTGGTTTTGATTGGCGTACTGAAGGTGGATGCCGCAGGTGTATAGCTTGTCGGAGCCTTGGCCTCCCAGCTCGATCACATTGTTGCTGATCGTGTTGCCGCGACTGGCGTCGGTGAGCGACCCGTTGTAGCCCACGATATCGATTGCGTTGCCGACCGGGTTTACCGAATTGCCGCCCATGATGAAGTTGGCGTCGATGGTGACGGCGTTCACGGCGCTCCGCGCCCAGACGGCCCGCGCCATTCCCAGGAACCGGTTGTCGCGGATGACCGTGCCGTAACCCGCGAAGTGATCCGCGAGGGTGCCTGCGGGCGCGGCGTTGTTCCACGCCGTGCCGCCGAGGACGACGGCGTCGTTACACGCGCTGGTCAATCCATGCTGTCCCCAGAAGGTGACGTTGTGCACCATCAACATACTGGCGGTAGTCATTAGATATGTAGCGCAATCGGCGCTGCCCGCGCCGCTAGTGATCGTCAGGTTATCGAAGATGACATTGCCGGAGCCGATGGTGACCAGTTTCGGTCCGTTTCCGTATTCCGGGTGTGACGAATCCCCGTGGAATCTGAGGTCCAGCACGCCGCCCGAGGCTGAGGTACTGCTGTCGGCCCATCCGCCGGCATTGCCGGCCGATGTAAAGCGATACGTCGGTTGGATCAGATTCGGAAGACCGGAATTCGGCAGCACGATCTGGCCATCCGCGCGCAGCGTCTTACCAGCGTTGATCGCGAGGCAGCCGCCTCCCGCCGTGTAAAATGCCGTCAGCGTGGTATTCAGCAGAGACGTCTCGTCGCTTCCATTGAGCGCGAATCCAAGCGCCGAAGCGAGCTGGCAAGGTCCGGCGCCCGCGCTCGCGGAGTTGCTTGTCCAGGTTCCCGGCGCAGTGCAGTAGGAGAGATTCTGGCCCGGCGTAGCGTCGGTCGCGAAATACATCTGTCCGACCGCGCATATGCCCGGCCGGGACGCGAGAGTCCCCGACTTGACGGGCGACGTGCTCCCCGCCGCGGTAAAATCCACGGCCGCCATGGACCCATTCGACCGGAGCGGGCCCAAAACGGTAATGCCGCCATTCACCGTTTCCTGCGCGTAACCCAGCGTGGCTATCGCCCACAGCGCCAGCGCCCCAGTGGCTGTACTTTTTCTCATTTTGATGCTCTTCCTCATGTTTTCCGTGCGCGGCCACCCGCCGCCTCTCGCCTCTAAGAATGCCACAGCACGTTTTCGCACTTTCCCGCAAGCGCGGGCAGCAGCAAGAAAATAAAGGGCGAATAAAGTGTGAGCGCCGGTGAAGAGCATCAGCGGCGCTCGGCGATTCCTTCGAATTCCGGCACGAGAGCAGATGGCGGTTGCCCGGATGCCGGCTGGCGGGAGCAGGCCCTCTGCAAACCGCGCCGCGCTTGCCGAGGCGGA
>Ga0335077_10006854_pt1 | contig 14085 bp, 13 predicted proteins | sample Lox_Sample_31_FD_207151 | JGI IMG/M metagenome (GOLD analysis project Ga0335077, IMG submission 207151) | Soil microbial communities from Loxahatchee National Wildlife Refuge, Florida, United States - Lox_Sample_3.1 | ecosystem: Environmental > Terrestrial > Soil > Wetlands | place: USA...
CGCCGAGCGAGTAGACGTCGGTGGCGGTGGACACGGGTTCGCCGAGAATCTGCTCGGGCGAAGCGTATTCCGGGGTCATGACCAGCACGCCGGTGCGCGTCTGCGGGGCGGCATCGCCGAGGAGCTCCGGGCTGAGCAGGAGCTTGGCGATGCCGAAATCGAGCAGTTTGGGGACGCCGTCGCGGGTGACGAGAATGTTGCTGGGTTTCAGGTCGCGGTGAACGACCAGTTTCTGGTGGGCGTACTGGACGGCATCGCAGATGCTGCGGAACAGGACCAGCCGGTCGCGGATGGCCAGCTTGCGGGACTCGCAGTATTCGGTGATGGGCTGGCCATCGACATACTCCATGACGATGTAGGGCATCCCCTCATCGGTGGTGCCGCCGTCGTAGAGGGCGGCGATGTGGGGGTGATCGAGGGCGGCGAGGATCTGGCGCTCGTTGCGGAAGCGGGCGAGGGAAGCGGGCTCATCGGTGCCGAAGCGGAGGATCTTGAGGGCGACGTTCTTGCGGAACTGATCGTCGTCGCGGTTGGCCAGGAAGACGGCGCCCATGCCGCCGCGGCCGAGCAGTTTGCGGATGCGGTACGGGCCTACGCGGCGGCCGACCCACTGCTCGAGCTGGGGGACGGGGTGACCGTCAGGCTGCCCGGGCGCGGTGGTTTGGGTGGGCAGCGCGGTGCCCGGCTGGAAATCCCCTGGCGCAGCATCCGGCACGATTCTGGCATCGTACCAGCGGCGGGGCGGCGGGGCAAGCATGCCGATGACGCGGCCGGGAAGGATTACCATGGGACAAATATGGAGGGTGATAGGCTCGGGCACTTCTCCCTGCTGGAGAAGATCGGCGAGGGCGGGATGGGGCGGGTCTACAGGGCCCGCGACACGACGCTGGAGCGGCTGGTCGCGATCAAGGTGCTGCCTGAATCCAGGAACGCCGATGCCGACCGGCGGGCGCGCTTTCTCCGCGAAGCCAAGGCCGCTTCCGCGCTGAATCATCCGAACATCGTCACGGTCCATGAGACCGGAGAAGAGGATGGGCGGATGTACATCGTGATGGAGCTGGTGGAGGGGAAGCCGCTGAAGGAGCTGATCCCGCGGAAGGGGATGCGGCTCACGGAAGCGCTGCGGATCGCGGCGCAGGTGGCCGATGCTCTGACCGCGGCGCACGCGGCGGGGATCGTGCACCGCGACCTGAAACCGGGCAACATCATGGTGGACGCGCGCGGGCGGGTGAAGGTGCTGGACTTCGGGCTGGCCAAGCTTGCGGCGCCCGGGGATGCGGCGGGGCGAGGCGTGGAAGTGACGCGGACGATGGCCGCGGAGCCGCGGACCGAGGAGGGCGTGGTACTGGGAAGCGTACCGTACATGTCGCCGGAACAGGCCGAAGGGCTGCCGGTGGACGCGCGGAGCGACATCTTCTCGTTCGGGTCGGTGCTCTACGAGATGGTCACCGGGGAACGAGCGTTTCGGGGCGAGTCGAGGGCGTCCACGCTGGCGGCGCTGGTAGAGAAAGACCCCCGCCCGCCGAGCGAAATCGCGGGCGGCGTTCCGCCGGAGCTGGAACGGTTGATTGCACGCTGCCTGCGGAAGGATATCGGGCGGCGCAGCCAGCACATGGCGGACGTGAAGCTGGCTTTGGAGGAGCTGCGCGACGAATCGGAGTCGGGCAAACTGGCGCGGGAGACGGCGAGGGGCCCGGCGGCCCGGAAACGCGCCTGGTTTTGGGCGGCGGCGGGCGCGTGCCTGGCGATTACGGCGGGAGCTTTGGCGTGGAGTTATGCGAGCCGGCGAGGCGCGTTGGTTGCGGGGCCGGAGCTGGTCCGGTTATCGCCCGACGACGAACACGCGTACGGCTTCCCGGACCTCTCGCCCGACGGCAAATTCGCGGTGTACACATCGGACCGGAGCGGCAACCGGGAATTGTGGCTGCAGCAGGTGGCGGGCGGGGATCCGATTCAATTGACGCATGGACCCGGCCCCGTGCTGGGCGGGCGCTTCTTCCCCGACGGCGCCCGGCTGATTTATGCCGTGGCTTCCGCGGACGGCACGACGAGCTCGATCGAAGTGATTCCCACATTGGGAGGGCAGCCCCGGGTGCTGGGGACGGCGAGACCAATAATGGGCGGCGATCTTTCGCGCGACGGACGCCAGGTGGCTTACTTCGAATCGGGCGTTGGGGGTTCGCGCCCGCGGCTGATGGTGCTTTCGACCGATGGCGGGCAGCCTCGGGAACTGCCGGCCTGGCAACAGACGCAGCCCATGCAGAGCTACATCACAGCAGCGTTTTTTACGAGCGATAGCCGGTATCTGTTGTGCACAGGCGCGAAACGTCCCGGCGCGCTGGATTTCACCGAATGGGAGTGGTTCGCGCTGCCGGTGGACGGAGGAAACCCGCGTGCGACCGCTGCAGGAGACTTGATGCGCGCAGCCGGATTGCGGCTTACCATCCCCTCGGCGGTCAGCGGCGACCGCGTTCTCTTCGGAGGAGGCAGGCAGGACCGGGACAACATCTGGGAGGCCCGTTTCGCGGCCGATTCCTGGCGGATACGCGGTACGCCGCGGCAACTCACGTTTGGGACGGAGAATCAACGGCCGGTGAGCATCAGCGCTTCCGGCGTGGTTGCGCTGGAAGTTTTGAGAGAATCGACGGATCTCTACCTGATTCCGCTCTCACAGGCGACCGGGCAGCCGTCCGGGGTCAGCCGGCGCCTCACCCGCGACCGCCGGTACAAGTATGCTTACGGCGTGGGTGGCGCACCCGGCATGGCTTACTTTAGCGTGCAGGAGCCGTCGGGTAACCGGCGCAACGATTTTGCCGTGGATCTGGAGAGCGGGGCCCAAATGCCGGTTGCGGCGGGACTGGATAACCAGACCAGCATCATCATCTCGAGCGACGGGCGGCAGATCGCATACTCGATTGCGGGGGGCAACGTGTTTTCGATCCGGGTGGGCGATGCCGGTGCCGGCCAGGCAGCGGCGCGTACCCTGTGCGAGGGCTGCGGCCGGCCCATCCGGTTCTCGGCCGACGGGCGGTATATCCTGTATCAGCCGGAGGCCAGGGTAAGGCCCGATCCCAAAGCGAAGTACACGCTGCGGCTGATGGAGGTGGCCACCGGCAAAGAGCGGCCGTGGCTGGACGACCCCACGGGCTCGGTTACGTCCGTGGGCTTATTCGGCGCGGATTCCGCCTGGGTTGCCGTCCGGCTGCAAAGGGCGGGGACAGCAGAACCAGGCCGGTGGTACCTCTATCCGTGGAAAGAAGAGCCGGTACAGCCGCCGGACCGGATTGAGGTGAAGGCGCCGTCCAACGCAAACTTCACGCCGTACGGGGACTTCTTTCAGTTCTTCCAGGGAGGCAAGCTGACGGCCATGCGATTCGACCGGCGCAGCCGCACGGTGAGCGAGCCATACGAGCTGAAGTTTCTGCCGGGGACGGCGGAGATGGCGAAGCCCGCGGACAGACGATTGCTGCGGGGTCCCGGCATGGTGTTTTCGCGGCAGGAATACACCGGCTCGGTATGGCTGATGAAGCTGCCGCGATAGCCTGCCCAATTACTTAACCAAGTTGAAGATTAATGTTATTGACTATTTCTCGCATTAGGTATCTAATGCTGATGAGCATCACCGGCGCGACCACGTATGTCCAGCCGTTCCAGCGCGGAGTTGGGAGCGAGGGCAGGCTCTTCCTGGCCGGTCTCTTCGCTACCATGGTGGGTTCTGAAACCCTCCGGGGAGAACCCTATGGACAATTCCAACCGCCAACAACTGGTCAATGAACTGCTCGGAAGCGCGCACCTGTTCGTGTCCGCGGTGAGTGGTGTGATGGAGCAGCGGCTGCTCAGCGAGATCGCCGGCAAGCAGTTGACGCTTTCCCAACTGAAGATTCTGAAGCTGCTGGACATGACCGAGTCGCACCACGTCGGCGACGTGGCGGCGTTTCTGGGCGTAAGCGACGCGGCGGCGAGCAAAGCCGTGGACCGTCTGGTGCGGCGGCGGTATCTGCGGCGGACGGAAGCCCGCGCGGACCGGCGCAGCAGCGAGCTTTCGCTGGCGGCGGCGGGCCGGAACATTCTGAAACGATACGAAGCCGCCAAGGACCGGAAGCTGGCGACGATGTTCGCCGCGCTGGACCTGGGCGAACTGCAGCAGACCTCGGCGTTTCTGGAGAGGCTGACCAAGGGCATAGTGCACGGCAGCGCCAATCCGGAGGAGATCTGCCTGCAATGCGGGCTGTACATGAAGAAGCGGTGCCTGGTGCGCGAGGCGAGCCAGGCCGAGTGTCAATACCAGCGCCGCAAAACCAAACAACTTGTGAAAAACGATGGACCGCAAACTAAAACTTCAACCAGAGGCGGCGCCGGATTGGGCCCGCCAGGTTAGTGAACGTCCCGGCTGCGAGGGCGTGTTTTCCTGCCTTCAATGCGGCGCGTGCTCGGGCACCTGCCCGCTCTCCATATATATGGACTTCAGCCCGCGCCGCATTATTGCCCTCGTCCGGGAAGGGTTTCGCAAGGACGCGTTGAGCTCGAAGACCATCTGGCTGTGCGCGTCCTGTTATTCCTGCGCGGTCCACTGTCCCAGGCAAATCCACATCACCGACGTCATGTACAGCCTCAAGCGGGAGGCAATCCAGTACCGGATGTACCCGGCGCGATTTCCGATACCGGTGCTGGCGCAGGAGTTTTACAAGATGGTGCGGCGCTCGGGCCGCAGCTCGGAGACGTGGCTGGTGCTGCGCATGGCGCTGCGCTCGAATCCGCTGATCCTGCTGGGCATGATCCGCACAGGATGGGAGATGCTGCGCGCCGGACGTCTGTCGCTGGAGCGCGAGCGGATCCGCGACCTGGAGAGCCTGCCGCGGGTGTTCGGCGGGCGGGAGGCGGCGTGATGGCGGGCTACGGGTATTTTCCGGGCTGCTCCCTGAAGGGCACGGGAGTGGCGTACGAAGAGAGCCTGCTGGCGCTGTTCCGCGTGCTCGGCTACACGCTGGCGGAGCTGGAGGACTGGAACTGCTGCGGCGCAACCTCCTACATGTCGATCGACGAGCACGCGGCGTTCACGCTATCGGCGCGGAACCTCAAGCTGGCGCACGAGGCCCGGCACCGGGAGGTGGTGGCGCCGTGCAGCGCCTGTTACCTGGCGCTGCGCAAGACGCAGGATTACGTGCAGCGGTAACCGGGGATCGGGCGCGAGGTGCGGGCCGCGCTGGGCGGCCCGGAGCTGAAGGTGCTGCAGGCGATCCGGGTGCGGCATCCGCTGGAAGTGATCTACCAGGACGCCGGACCAGCGGCCATTCGCGCCAAAGTGGCGCGCAAGTGGCGGGGCGGGGCGGTGGCGTGCTACTACGGGTGCCAACTGGTGCGGCCTTATGCCGAGGCCGATCGCGCGCACGATCCGGTGCGGATGGACGAGCTGCTGGCGGCGGCGGGCGTGCCGACGGTGGAGTGGCCGCTGAAGACGAAATGCTGCGGAGGTACGCTGACCGGCACGATACACCCGGTGGGCGTGCAGTTGAACGCGATCCTGCTGAAAGAAGCCGCCCGAAAGGGCGCGCAAGCGATCGTCACCATCTGCCCGCTCTGCCAGTACAACCTGGACGCATACCAAGTGGAGATGCGGAACGGCAGCCGGACGCATCCGGACATGCCGGTTCTGTACTTCACGCAGATCCTCGGGTGGGCGCTGGGGGCGGATCCGGATTCGCTCGGTTTCGGGAGAGCGATCGCAGGGCGAAAGACGATCGCGGCATGGTTCCGGAAGGAGCGCACGACGGAGGCGGCCCATGCCTGACCGCGAGGTTCGGATCGGCGTTTATACCTGCCACTGCGGGACGAACATCGCGGCCACGGTGGATGTGCGCGCGGTGGCGGAGTTCGCGGCGGCGCTGCCGCACGTGGTGCTCTCGCGCGAGTACAAGTACATGTGCTCGGAGCCGGGGCAGGACCTGATCCGGCAGGACATTCGCGATCACAACCTGAACCGCATCGTGGTGGCGTCGTGCTCGCCGCATCTGCACGAACACACGTTCCGCACGGCGCTGAAAGTGGGGGGCCTGAATCCCTATTACTTCCACATGGTGAACATCCGCGAACAGGTTTCGTGGGTGCACACGGACCGGGCGCAGGCGACGAAGAAGGCCAAGTACCTGGTGCGCGCGGCGGTACGGCGCGTGGGACTGCACGAGCCGCTGGAGCGCGGGCGGGTGGCGATCCATCCCGACGTGCTGGTAGTTGGCGGAGGAATCGCCGGGATCCACGCCGCGCTGACGCTGGCCAACGCGGGCAAGCATGTGTTCCTGGTGGAGAAGGAGCCGACCATCGGCGGGCACATGGCCCGGTTCGACAAGACGTTCCCCACTCTCGATTGCGCGGCGTGCATTCTGACGCCCAAGATGTCGGCGGTGCGGGCACATCCCAACATCACGCTCTGGACGTACGCGGAAGTGACCAAGGTGGACGGCTATGTGGGCAACTACAAGGCCACGGTGCTGCGGCATCCACGGTACGTGGACGAGGATTTGTGCTCGGGATGCCTGCAGTGCCTGGAGGCCTGCGTTTACAAGCAGGCCAAGGTGCCGGACGATTTCAACCTGGGGCTGAGCAAGCGCCGCCCGATCTACATCCCGTTTCCGCAGGCGGTGCCGCAGGTGCCGGTGGTGGATCCGGAGACGTGCATTCAGTTCAAGTCGGGGAAGTGCAAGACCACGTGCATCGAGGCGTGCGGGGAGCGGCACGCGATCAATTTGCAGGCCGAGTCCAAGGTGGAGCAGATCGAGGTGGGGACCGTGATTCTGGCCACGGGCTTCCAGACGTTCGACGCGGCGCGCACACCTTATTACGGCTACGGGCGGTATCCGAATGTGTACACGGCGCTGGAGGTGGAACGGCTGGTGAACGCGTCCGGGCCGACCGGCGGCGAGGTGGTGATGCGCGACGGGCGCAAGCCGCAGACGGTGGGGATCGTGCACTGCGTCGGCTCGCGCGACGAAAACACACACCGGTGGTGCTCGCGCGTGTGCTGCATGTACTCGCTGAAACTGGCGCATTTGATCAAGGAGCACACGGGCGCAGAGATCTTCAATTTCTATATCGACATCCGCACGCCGGGGAAGGGATTCGAGGAGTTCTACCAGAAGCTGCTCAACGAGCACGTGCACTTCATCCGGGGCCGCGTGGCCGAGGTGACGGACTGGGTGTTCGACGCCAGCGAAGAAGGGAAGCTGGTGATCCGGGTGGAGGACACGCTGGCCGGGTTCGTCCGGCGCATTCCCGTGGACATGGTGGTGCTGGCGACCGGCCTGGAGCCGCGCGCCGACGCGGCGGAGGTGCGGCGGCTGTTCAACATTTCGTGCGGGGGCGAGGGGTTCTTCCTGGAGCGGCATCCCAAGCTGGCGCCGGTGAACACGTTCACCGACGGAATCTTTCTGGCCGGGTGCTGCCAGGGCCCAAAGGACATTCCAGACACGGTGGCGCAGGCGGGCGCAGCGGCGGCGGAGGCGATGGCGCTGATCGACGCCGGCTACGTGGAGACCGAGCCGAACACGGCGCACGTGGACGAGGCGGTGTGCTGCGGCTGCAAGACCTGCAACTCGATGTGCCCATACCACGCGATTTCGTTGGTGGAGGAGATTCGCAAATCGAGGGTGAACGAGGCCTTGTGCAAGGGGTGCGGCACGTGCGTGGCGGCGTGCCCTTCGGGGGCCATCCGGCAAAACCTCTTCGAGGACGAGGAGATCTTCGAAGAAATCGAAGGGATCCTGAGCAATGCCTGAGGAATTCGAACCGAAAATCGTGGCCTTCTTCTGCAACTGGTGCACGTATTTGGCGGCGGACCTGGCGGGGACGTCGCGCATCCGGTACGCGCCGAACGCCGAGGTGGTACGGGTAATGTGCTCCGGGCGGATCGACGTGCAGTTCATCCTGAAGGCGTTCGCCAAAGGCGCCGACGGGGTGCTGATCGGCGGATGCCATCCCGGAGACTGCCATTACCAGGAGGGCAATTACAAGGCGCTGCGCCGGTACCGGCTGGTGCAGCGATTGCTCCGGCAGATGGGGATCGAGGAGGAGCGGCTGCGCCTGGAGTGGATTTCGGCGGCGGAGGGCGACCGCGTGCGGGTGGTGATCAACGAGATGGTGGAGACTCTGAAGCGGCTGGGACCGCTGCGCAAGGCCGAAGGGGAGCGCGCGGCTGACCTGGTGGAGGTCGCATGAAACCGAAGGTCGCTTTTTACTGGTGCGCCTCCTGCGGGGGGTGCGAGGAGGCGGTGCTGGATCTCGCCGAGGCCGTGCTCGACGTGGCGGCGGCGGTGGATATCGTGTTCTGGCCGGTGGCGCTCGATTTCAAAGAGGCGGATGTCGCCGGGATGGACGACGGCGCGATCGCGATCAGCTTCGTCAACGGCGCGGTGCGGACATCGCACCAATTGGAGATGGCACGCCTGCTGCGGCGGAAGTCGAAGCTGGTGGTGGCGTTTGGGGCGTGCGCGCAATTGGGCGGGATTCCGGGGCTGGCCAATCTGACCACCGCGAGCGGCGTTCTGGACGAGGTGTACCGCGACATGGCGGTTCCGCTGCGCGAGATCCGCGAAGACGGCGCCACACTAACGCTGCCGGAGTTGTTCGACGCGGTGTTCGCATTGGACCGGGCGATCCCGGTGGACTACTACGTTCCGGGCTGTCCGCCCTCGCCGAAAGTGGTAGCAGACGCGTTTCAGGCGCTGCTGCGCGATCCGCCGCCGGAGCCGGGAACGGTGCTGGCGCCGAACCAGGCGATGTGCGACGAGTGCCCGCGCCGGGACCGGCGGCCGGAAGACGTGAAGCTCGCGCGGTTCTACGGCGTGGAGGAGCGCGCGATCGATCCGGCGGACTGCATCCTGGCGCAGGGATTCCCGTGCCTGGGTCCGGCCACGCGGGCGGGGTGCGGCGCGCGGTGCATCAAGGGCAACATGCCCTGCACGGGGTGTTTCGGGCCGACCAGCGCGGTGCGGGATTACGGCGCCAAGGCGCTGTGCTCGATCGCGTCGATCGTGAGCGGCAACGAGGTGGAGGAGATCGACGGCACGCTGGACGGCATCGCGGACCCGGTGGGGACGTTCTACCGGTACAGCCTGCCGGCGTCGTTTCTAGGCGGGCAGGCCGGAAACCTGCCCCACGGGAGGCAGTGAACATGCCAACTACGACACGGAGGATCACCATCGATCCCGTGACGCGGCTCGAGGGCCACGGCAAGATCGAGATCCTTCTGAACGAGGACGGCGCGGTGGACCGCGCTTACTTCCAGGTGCCGGAGCTGCGCGGCTTCGAGAAGTTCGCGCAGGGGCGGCCGGCGACGAGCATGCCGCAAATCACGTCGCGGATCTGCGGAGTGTGCCCCACCGCGCATCACATGGCGTCCACCAAGGCGCTCGACGATCTCTACCGGGTCGCGCCCCCGCCGGCGGCGCGCAAGATCCGCGAGATGGTCTACAGCGCCTTTCTGGTGGAGGACCACACGCTGCATTTCTACTTTCTGGGCGGCCCGGACTTCGTGGTGGGCCCGAAGGCGCCGAAGGCGGAGCGGAACATTCTCGGGGTGATTGCCAAGGTCGGGGTCGAGACCGGACGGAAGGTGATCGAGATCCGGCGCAAGCTGCGGGATGCGATCTCGCTGGCGGCGGGCAAGGCGGTGCATCCCGTGTTCGGCGTGCCGGGAGGCGTATCGAAGCCGCTGACCCAGGAGGACGCGGCGCAGTTCCGGCAGGCGGCGGCGGAGGCGCTGGAGTTCGCGAAGTTCACGCTCGGCGTCTTCGAAAAGCTGGTGCTGGGGAATCGCGAGTACGTGGACCTGATCCGGAGCGACCTGTTCACGCACCGCACCTATTACATGGGGATGGTGGACGAGCAGAACCGGGTCAATTTTTATGACGGCGCGCTGCGCGTGGCGGCGCCGGACGGACACGAGTGGGCGCGTTTCGATCCGCGCGAGTATGCCACGTACGTGGCGGAGCACGCCGAGCCCTGGAGCTACATGAAATTCTGCCATCTGAAGGCCGTGGGATGGGGGGGATTCCAGGAAGGCGCCGAGAGCGGCGTGTATTGCGTGGCGCCGCTGGCGCGCCTGAACGCGGCCGACGGCATGGCGACGCCTGCCGCCCAGGAAGCTTACCTGCAATTCTTCGGCGCGCTGGGCGGCAAGCCGGTGCACCACACGCTGGCCAATCACTGGGCGCGGGTAATCGAGCTGCTGTATGCGGCGGAGCGGTTGAAGGAGCTGGCGGACGATCCGGAAATCACGGACCCGAACGTTCGGGTGCTGCCGGAAGAGGCGCCGCGGGAGGGAATCGGAGTGGTGGAGGCGCCGCGGGGCACGCTGATTCACCACTATCAGAGCGACGCGCGGGGGCTGATCACGAAGGCGAACCTGATTGTCGCGACACAGAACAATGCGGCGCGGATCTCGATGGGAGTGGAGAAGGCGGCGCGGGGGCTGGTGTCGGCGGCGCACGCCGACGAAGGGCTTCTGAACATGGTGGAGATGGCGTTCCGGGCATACGACCCCTGCCTGGGATGCGCCACCCACTCGCTGCCGGGGAGCATGCCTCTCCTGGTGGTGGTGCGGGACCGGGACGGGACCGTGCTGAGCAGCTTGAGGCGCGACGGCGATGGCGGCATTCACCGAAGTTAGGCCGGCGCTCCGGCTGTTGTGCCTGGGCAACGACATCCTGGCGGACGATGCGCTAGGCATGTGGGTGGCGCGCGAGGTGCGGCGGCGGTATGGCGATCGCGTGGAAGTGGTCTGGTCAACCGAGGCCGGCTTCGACCTGCTGGAGCGGGTGGAGGGCGCGTCGCGGCTGGTGGCGGTAGACACGATCGTGACCGGAAACGCGGAGCCGGGAACGATTCACGTGTTCGAGGATTGCGACGTTCGCCCGGCGCAGGGCGGCTCCCCCCATTTCATCGGGCTCTTCGAGGTCCTGCAGGCCGCGCGGAGTCTCGGGCTGCGGGTGCCGCGGCGGATCACGGTGGTCGCGGTGGAAGCGGCGGACTGCTGGACGGTGGGAGGACCGATGCACCCGGATGTGCTGGCGGCGGTGCCGGCGGTTGCGGACCGTATCGGCCGGCTGCTGGAAGGCGGAAAGAGCGGCGAAGGATGAGGCTCGACGCGAGGACTTTCTGGCTGATCGTGACCAATATCGTGCTGGGAGCGGCGGTGCTCCTGGTAACGATCGGGGTGGCGACGGAGGTGCTGTGCGAGTGGGTCGGGAGACTGAGGAAAAAGCACTCCGTCGAGCACGAGATCGAGCGCGATATGCACAGTTTTTTCGGCAAGCGTTGAGTACCCGAAAGATCTGGCGGCTCGCGGTGTAACAGAGTTAAAATCATCGGCGCGTGCGAAGTGCGCGTGAACGTATGAGCACCGGGTATCCCTCGCAATCTCCCCGTGATGGAATCAGCCGCAGGTCCCTGTTGTTGGCAAGCGCGGCGACCCTCGGCAGTACCGCCGTTTCCTACAGCCGGGTGTTAGGCGCAAACGAACGGATCTCGCTGGCCCAGGTGGGCATCGGGAACCGCGGAAGAGAGTTGGCGGCGGTGGCCGCCGGCCTGAGAGGCGATCACAACGTCGAGATGACGGCGGTGTGCGACCTGTGGAACGTCAACCGCGAGCGCGCCGCAAAGGCCGCAGCGTCGGCATACGGGCGCGAGCCGCGATCGTTCCAGTATGTCGAGGATCTGCTGGCGTTGAAGGATGTCGATGCGGTGATCATTTCCACGGCGGATTTTCAGCACGCTCCGCTGTTGCGGATGGCGGCGGAGGCGGGCAAGGACGCCTATTGCGAAAAGCCGATGGGCAACGTGCTGGAAGAGGCGAAGGCGGCGCGCGACGCGGTGCGCGCGGGCAGGCGCGTGGTACAGGTGGGCACGCAGCACCGGAGCGAGCCGTATCAGCGGGCGTCGAAGGAGCAAGTGGATCGAGGGGTTCTTGGCCAGATCAGCAAGGTCGAGATCGTGTGGAACTACCACGGGCCTCGATGGCGGGGGAGGCCCGAGGTGAAGCAGATCCGGGAGGAAGACACGGACTGGCGGAAGTGGCTTTTGACCAAGCCATACCGGCCCTTCGATCCGCGGATGTATTTCGAGTTCCGGCTGTACCGCGAGTTTTCCAGCGGCATACCGGACCAGTGGATGACGCACGCGATCGATATGGTGCACTATCTGCTGGACGACCATTTTCCGTCGTCCGCGGTGGCGCACGGCGGCGTGTTCCGCTGGCACGACGGGCGCGAGAATCCGGACACGTTCCAGGCGCTGCTGGAATACCCGAAGGGGTTCCTGGTGAGCTACTCGACCAGCTTCGGCAACGACAGCGACAGTTTTACGCGCATTATGGGCGACCAGGCAACGCTGATCAACGTGGGAGGCGAAGGGAGCCAGCGCTGGAAGATCGTGGAGGAGAGCGGGAACCACGAGAGCAATCCGTTCGTGCACCGCTCGCAAAAATACATCCGGCTGGGCACCGAAGAGCGGCGCGGGACGCCGCTTACGAAGCGGCTGCTGGGCGGCGCGATCGAGAAGACCTACGGGCCGCTGCCATTCACGTCGGACAGCAATCCGGCGCACATGAAGAACTGGCTGGAGTGTTTGCGGTCGAGGAAAGATCCCAACGCGACGGTGGACGACGGGTACGCGCACTCGGTGGCGGCGATCATGGCGGCGCGGGCGCAGAGGGAAGGGAAGCGGCTGTACTGGGACGCGCGGGCGGAGGAGATCGTGGATTCGCCGCCGCGAACGTGAGTTGACCGGCTTCAACGGCGTTGATCGGCGGCTGATTGTCGTCTTCGTTTTCCGGCCGTGCCTTTGCGCAGACAGGCCGCCGGCCGGTGCACCACGGTATCATAAGTAGAGAAAGCTCCCACCGAAATGTCTGCGAAATCTGGAATCAACAGCTGGCTGGAAGACGAGTTGTATCAACAGTATCTGCGCGACCGCTCCACCGTGGACGAGAGCTGGAAGGAGGAGTTCGGCAATGGCGGAACCACGGCTCCAGCGGTGTCTTCGGCGCCTGCGGCTCCGGCGGCCACCGGGCAGGCCGGAAACCCGCCTCACGAGTGGCAGCCGCTGCGCGGAGCGGCGGGGCGCATCGCCGAAAACATGGCTGCCAGCGTGACGATTCCCCTGGCAACCTCGCAGCGCACCATCGCCGTCAAGGTGATGGACGAGAACCGGCGCATCATCAACCAGCACCGCACGCTCGTCGGACGAAGCAAGGTTTCCTATACCCACCTGCTGGGTTGGGCGGTGATCCGCGCCCTGGAAGAGCAGCCCGGGATCAATCACGCCTACGCCGAAAAGGACGGCCAGCCGTATCGCGTGACGCACAAGGAAGTCAACCTGGGAATCGCGGTGGACGTAGCCGGGAAGGACGGCGCGCGCAGCCTCATGGTGCCGAATATCAAGAACGCCGGCGCGCTGAATTTCCAGGAGTACGTCTCGGCTTTCGACGATCTGGTGTCGCGGGCTCGCGCAGGGAAGCTGACGCCAGCGGACTTTCAGGGCACGACGATCTCGCTGACGAATCCGGGAACCGTGGGAACGATGTCATCAAACCCGCGGCTGATGGTGGGGCAGGGGGCGATCATCGCGGCGGGAGCGATCGACTATCCGGCGGAATACCAGGGCGCGGCCAACGAGACGCGCGCGCTACTGGGAATCAGCAAGGTGATGACGCTGACGTGCACGTACGATCACCGCATCATCCAGGGCGCGGAGAGCGGCATGTTCCTGGGCCGCGTTCAGGCGCTGCTGGACGGCAACGATGGCTTTTACGAAGAGGTTTTCAATCATCTGCGAATGCCGCACCAGCCGGTGCGGTGGGAGACGGACCGCAATCCGGCGCTGCCGGGGGTGAACGCGGCGCGCTACGCGGAGATCGCCAAGGAAGCGGGGATCATGCAGATGATCAACGCCTACCGGGTGCGCGGGCACCTGATTGCCGACCTCGACCCGCTGGGCGCGGAGCCGAGCTATCACGCGGAGCTCGATCCGGAGACATACGGGCTGACCATCTGGGACCTGGACAGGGAATTTCTCACCGGCAGCCTGGGCGAGGCA
>Ga0335077_10006855_pt1 | contig 14084 bp, 9 predicted proteins | sample Lox_Sample_31_FD_207151 | JGI IMG/M metagenome (GOLD analysis project Ga0335077, IMG submission 207151) | Soil microbial communities from Loxahatchee National Wildlife Refuge, Florida, United States - Lox_Sample_3.1 | ecosystem: Environmental > Terrestrial > Soil > Wetlands | place: USA: Florida...
CGAACCTGCTGCTGGTTCCCCTAGACCGGCGTAAGGAGTGGTACCGCTACCACCACCTGTTCCGCGACATGCTCCTAGCCGAGCTGCACCGCCTCGAGCCAGAACTCATGCCCGTCCTGCAGCGGCGAGCCGCGCAGTGGTACGAGTACCACGGGGCGCCCGGCGAGGCACTGGGGTACTGGATGAAGGCAGGCGACGTGGATGCCACGGCCCGCCTGGCCACCGCGCTGGCGTTTCCCACCTACCAGCGGGGCAGGGCCGCGACGACCGAGCGGTGGTTCAGCTGGCTCGAAGACCGTGGCGCCATGGAAAGCCACCCAGCGGTCGCCGCCCAGGCGGCGATGATCCCCGCCATGATCGGGAATCCGGCTGACGCCGAACGACGGGCCGGGGTCGCCGAGCGCGGAGCCACCGTCGCGAGCCGATCAGACGGGAACTCTTCCATCGAGCCGTGGCTCGCGCTGCTGCGGGCGCTGCTGTGCCGTGACGGGGTGGACCAGATGCGGGCCGACGCGGAGCTCGCGGCCAAGACTATGCCCAGCGGGAGCTTCTGGCGGGCAGCGTCACTGCTGTTCCTGGGCATGGCGCAGCTGATGGTCGGCGACCCGGAGCAGGCCGATGCGGTCTTCGAGGACCAGATCGCCGAGGCCCGGACCGCTGGGGGAACGATCGGGGCCTGCGTCGCGCTCAGTGAGCGTTCGCTGCTGGCCATGGCCAGGGGAACATGGGACCTGGGCGAACGGCATCTGTCCGAGGCCCGGGGCGTGGCCCGTGAAAGTAACGTCGAGGACTACCCCGCAGTCACGATCATGCATGCCGCGGCCGCGTGGATGGCGCTGCACCAGGCCGACCGGCCGGGCGCCCGGGCGGAACTGACCCGGGCGCAGCGCCTCCGCCCAGGCCTGACGTACGCCGTGCCGCATTTCGCCGTTCAGGCCCGGACCGAGCTCGCCCAGGTCCATCTCGCGCTCGCCGACCTGGCAGGCGCGCGGACGCTCATGCGGGAGGTCGACCAGATACTCCTGCGCCACCCGGGCCTGGGTGTCTTCGCCCGGCAGGCCGAGCATCTCCGGGCGGAACTCTCCCATGCCAGCGGTTCGCCCGCTCTGGGAGCCTCGGCCCTGACCGCTGCTGAGCTGCGTCTCCTGCCGCTGCTGGCCACCCACCTGTCGTTCCCGGAGATCGCCGCGGAGCTGTTCCTGTCCCGCAACACGGTCAAGTCGCATGCGAACTCGATCTACCGCAAGCTGGGCACCTCCTCGCGCAGCCAGGCCGTCGCCCGGCTCCGCGACCTCGGCCTCCTCGAAGCGTGACGGGCGGGTCCGGACCGCGGTGACCCACTGCGGCCGGTCCGGGCCCTACGGCCCTACGGGCTAGATTCCTTATGTTGGCGGCCCGAGCAGCGATCCGATCGCTGAATCGAGGAATCTAGCCGTGCTCAGGCTGCTCCGATTTCCACCCTAACAGGGTGATGACACCTCACCAGCTTCGATACTTACCTGGGAGTAAGCCGACGCCGGAGCGAAACGCTTGCAGCTTCGTGATCAGCATTCGCGGCGCACCGTGACAAAAGAACACAAGGGTGCTGCATCGTCCCGGGGCGGGCAGGCAGCCCTAATGCCCGCACTCCTGGGACGAATGGAGCATCTGCTATGAGCACGTTTCCACCGATCGCGGACTACGGGTTCCTGTCGGACTGCGAGAACAACTGTCTCGTGGCACCTGACGGTTCGATTGAGTGGCTCAGCCTGCCCCGGCCGGACTCGCCGAGTGTGTTCGGCGCGCTGTTGGACCGGAACGCCGGGAGTTTCCGGCTTGGCCCGTTCAACACCCATGTGCCCGACCATCGCCGGTACGTACCCGGGACGATGGTGCTGGAGACGACCTGGCATACGCCGACGGGGTGGCTGGTCGTCAACGACATGTTCGTCGTCCGGCCGGTCAGCGACGAGGGGCGGCGTGCTGGCTACGAGCGGGTCCCCAGGGTCGGCGCCGGGGTCGGGACGATTTTGCGCACTGCCACCTGCATCTCGGGGAAGGTCGACGTAATGGTGTCGTGCCTTCCGATGTTCGGCTACGGGTCCACACCGGGCGCCTGGAGCTACGACGGTGACAGCTACCACTCGATGGCGGTGCGCGAGCCCGACGGGGACGTGGCCCTGCGCCTGCACTCCAGCTTCCAGCTCGGCGAAGTCGGTGCCCGCGCCTACGTCCGGTCGGCCCTCCATGAGGGTGAGTCGGGCTTCGTCGCCCTGACCTGGTCGGGTCCGGCGCCGACCACCCAGCAGGAGGCGGACGCCGACCTCGAGTCGACCGTCAGCTTCTGGCGGGACTGGCTCAGCACCGGGACTTTCCCAGACCACCCGTGGCGCCCGTTCATCGAGCGCAGCGCGCTGACCCTCAAGGGGCTGAGTTACGCGCCGACCGGGGCGATCATGGCCGCGTCGACGACCTCGCTGCCGGAAACGCCGGGCGGGGCACGCAACTGGGACTACCGCTACACCTGGATCAGGGATACCGGGTTCACCCTGCGCGCCCTCTACCGGCTCGGCTACGACTGGGAGGCGCTCGAGTACTTCGCCTTCATACTTGAGGCCCTCCAGGGGAAGGACATGACCAAGCCCTTCTCCGAGCTCCAGATCATGTACGGCATCGGCGGTGAGCGAGACCTCACCGAGAAAACGATCGACCACCTCTCGGGCTGGCGCAACTCCAAGCCGGTCCGGGTCGGCAACGGCGCCTGGAACCAGCACCAGAACGATGTGTGGGGCATGCTGGTGGACGCCGTGGACTCCCACCTGCACCAGGGCGCCGAGCAGATCATCGGGCCGGTCTGGGAAGGTCTCGCCGGTTTCGTCGACGACGCTATCCAGCACGCCGGCGACGCCGACCAGGGCATCTGGGAAATCCGCGGCGAGCCGCAGCATTTCACGGAGTCGGCGGTGATGTGCTGGGTCGCCGCCGAACGTGGCGCCGACCTGGCCCAAGAACGCGGAGACTCCGAGCGCGCCACCCGATGGAAACAAGCCGCCGACGCGATGAAGGCCGAAATCCTCGACAAGGGCGTTGACGAGCGGGGCCGGTTCCGTCAGGCGTACGAGAACGACGAGCTCGACGCCTCCCTGCTGCTACTCCCCATCATGGGTTTCTTGCCTCCCGACGACGACCGCATCAAGGCCACCGTGCTGGCCATCGCCGACGAGCTGACCGAGGACGGCCTGGTCCTGCGCTACAAGGTGGACAGCACCGATACCGGATTCACCGGCAAGGAGGGGACCTTCACCATCTGCTCGTGGTGGCTGGTGAGCGCCCTGGCCATGATCGGCGAGACCGACCGCGCCACTGCCCTGTGCAAGAAGCTCCTGTCCTTCGCGGGCCCGCTGAACCTGTACGCCGAAGAAATCGACACGTCCACCGGTGAACATCTCGGGAACTTTCCCCAGGCGTTCACTCACCTCGCCCTGATCGAGGCGGTGTCCCAGCTCATCGAAAACGAGGAGTGACGACCTGACGTTAGATCAGTCGCCTGCTGGCTACTGCTGGCGGCCTTGCTTGACCGCGCCCACGATGACCTTGACCACGAGCGCGATGGCGACGAGATCGACGATCATCTGCCCGGTGACTACCAGCCGCGCCACCTCGGTCTTGGCCGTGATATCGCCGAACCCGACCGTCGCGAACACGGTGACGGTGAAGTACAGCGCGTCGGTGCGCGTCAGCGGCTCGCTGAAATTGCTGGCGGAAATCGCGGCCAGGACGACATAGGTGCTGGCGAACAGGAGCAGGAACAGCGGAATGCTGGTGGCGAGGGCTTCGACCCCCCGCAGGCCCGGGAACCGTGACCGGAGGATCCAGCGGACCTGAAAGACGACCAGCCCGATGAGCGCCACCAGCCCGACTGCCAGCATTGTGACGGCGACCCAGGTCGAGGAGCGGTCCAGGGGCAGCAGATAGTAGATGGCTATCAGCGCGGCGGTGGATCCCACCGCTCGCAGCACGGCACCCACTACGATGCGGCGCGAGGGCCTGGCCTCAGGCCGGGCAGCAGGTTCCGGGTCCGCGTTGTCACTCATCGGGAAGACCAATCTCCTCCGCCCGATCAGGGACTGGCGGGTGGGGACCTGCCCGGTGTTTCGAGATGGGCCAGTTAGCGTACCCGCCGGCCCACCCGGTGCGCCACGTCGGCCCACCCGGTGCGCCACGTAGAGCGAGAACGCCGCGGCCGGCAGTTCGGCGACCAGGGCCAGGATCAGCGCCTGGGCGGCCGCGCTCGCAGTCGTAGAGGTGGTGACGTCGAACCACGCATCGGCAACCAGCAACGTGGCCACCGCCGTGGCCGGGTATACCACCCTGGTGTCCAGCCGGAACGCCAGGCCCGCCGCCGCACCCCAGCGGCATGTCCCGGACACCGGCGCTGGCCGCGCCGGGCACGGTTACATCTCCTTGACAGCTTCCTGCAAAGCCTTGTCGACGTCCTTCGGGTCCACGTCAAGCTCTTGGGCGGTCTGCTTCTCAGCCCTGGTCACGGCGTGCTTCATCGCGTCTTCGACCTTGCTCTCCCCGACGATGATCAGCCCGGCCTGGCCCGGGTCGATGAAGTCGCCAAGCTCTTTCGCCTCTGACCGCGACATCCCCTTCGCGAGGTGCCCGCTGACGCCGCCGACCGCAGCACCGGCCGCAGCCGCGCCGAGGACCGACGGAGGGAAGATGATCCCGAGCGCCGCCCCCGCGGCAACGCCCCACCAGGCACCGTGGCGGGTGGCTGTCTCGTCCTTGTTCTCGTGCACCTTGCCGCTGGCGTCCTTGGTGACGACGGCCGCGTCGTAGGAACCGACCAGGCCTGCGGTGTGGGCGTCCTTGACGACCTGGTAGTCCTCCCGTGCTGTTGCCTCATCTGGATACGTTGCCACCATCACGAATGTGCCGCCCGATCCGGACATGCCAACCTCCTCGCCGGCTGGCGTGACGCGCCAGCCGCTCAGTGAGTGCATCTCGGCCGTCAGCCGGCCGATGCATGGTCTCAGCCTGTCAGCCAGGGACCTGCGCGGTCGCCACCCCGTCTGGATGAAGAGTCACATCAGGTTGCGGGCCGTAAACAGCCTCGCTGGACCGCCACCCGGGCCGGACGGTGCCCCCGCGGGATGTCTGTGGTCAGCGGGAACAGGGCAGCCACCGCGGCGCCAGGTATCGCCCAGTGGGCCGCTGCCCGGCTGCCTGTACGGAATTGGACGTTCGTGTGGACGTCGGTGAGTTCCACCTCGCACCGCGGCTGGCCCATCCCTGCGACGCGGGCCCGAGGCCCGCTGGCCGATGAGAACTGGCTGAAGAACCATCCAGCTACCGCGCTGCCCATCTGGCCGGGGAAGATCCAGCGCACCTCCAGGCTGCAGGCTGCTTCGGTGACGCCCGGGGCGGGGTTGTCAGTAACCGTTCGCTTCCTCCAGCGCGGCCGCGACATCATATCCGAGCGCGATGGCCACATCGGGAGCGGCGGTGACGACCCGGCCGAGTCCGGCGACCGGGGCGATCGCCAGCAGCACGTCGGCGATCTCGTCCTCACTCGCGCCCGCCGCCAGCGCCCGGCTGGCGCTCCATTCCAGCGATACCGTCGGTGACCCAATGGCCACCGAAGCCGCCACTTGCAGCAGCGCCGCGGTCTTGGGATCCAGAGCCGATGTCTTGTCCAGGCCAAGCCCGATCCCGGCCTCGTCTTGTACGAAGCCTTCGTCGATCATCGCCAGCCTGCGCAAAGTCTCCTGGAATCTCACCGTCTGGCCCATACGCTCCCCCGCCCGCCGTCAGACACCAGTCCACATCGTGGCTGGGCCGATTCCATCCCCCTGATGGGATGAAAGACGATCGGCGCCCCAGGCCGGGCAGCGTTCGATCAATCCTCCCGGGCCGCTCCCCTGCCAAAGCCTGGGGGACTGTCCACTTAACGGCCACCGCCAGAGGGAACTGCGTCGTGCGCCAAGTGTGAAATCCACCCGGCATGAACCCACCGCGGAATCTCTTCAGTGCTAAACGTCTGCTAAGTACGCCTGTCACTGGCTCCCCCTACGCTTCGGCCATGGCTTACGCCGCCCCCGCAGTAGCGGTCCCGGGCCGAGCCGGGCTGACATCACGACAGGGATCGGCACAGCGCATCGAGCGGTTTGGAGACCGCACCGTACCGGATGAGGATCACGGCGATGGTGGTGAGAGCGACGAACACGCGTCCTCCTCTAGCAAGCGTCCGCGCTGCGACGTTGGCTCAGTGGCCATCGCCTGTGCCAGTGGGCGCCAGCCGGGGAAAGTAGTGGAAGGCGACGTCCCTGATGACTTCGACGATGAGCTGCGGCGTGAGTTCGGTGGAGGGATCGTCGAGTTGCCGCGGGAGCTTCACTTCTATCTGCCTGGCGTGCTCGATGAGGCCAGGGCCGATGTCCTTGCCCAGGTAGCCGAGGGCCTTGCCCAGGGCAACGTAGTCGATGGTCCATGCGGGTTCCGGCTGGACCTGGAAGGTGGCCCATGTCTGCGGGTCACGTGGGGTGCCGCGGGTGAAGATGTGGTCGAAGGTGCGGGCTGAGGCGTCGCGCTGGGTGAACGCCGGGCCGAGATCCCAGGCCTTGCGCAGCGTCGCGATCAGTGAAGTGTGCCGGTACTCCTCGTTGTACACCGAGCCCGGCTCGACCCAGGGCGACACGGCGATGGCGGGAACCCGGTAGCCGGAACGGTCGAACCTGAACCCGAACTCACCCGCCGGTGCGGCCGGATCGGGCGGCGGGACCGGCCCGGGGGGCACGTGGTCGTAGGTTCCGCCTGGTTCGTCCCACCCGATCAGCAGGGTGGTGTTCCAGACGTTGGTGCCCGACGCTGAGGTGGCGGACCGGTAGGCGCTGAACACCCGTTCCAGAAAGGCCTCGCCGCCCAGCATCGACGACGGCGCGTCGAGACCGACGTCAATGTCATGGCCGAAGAATGACCGGCCGAACGCGGGGTGGTAGTCGCCGTGTCCGGCGAGCATGTCCGGCTCGATCAGCGAGAAGTCAGGCAGCGCCCCGGCGGCCGCGTCCTTCTCGAACTCCGAAAACGGCACGAAGTGCGTCGCCAGCCGGTCCTTCAGCCGGGGATAGTGGATGACACCGGTGTACGACAGGCACATTGGCTCCATCACGTAGACCTTCCAGGTCCTGCCGTGCTGTTCGAGCCGCTCGAAGATCGTCTCGGCGTCGTTCTTGGTGAACCACTTTTTCCCCGGGAGGTTGACGACCAGGCCGGAGGATGTGCCCGCCGTCCAGAACGACCTGTTCATGAACGTCTGCGAGGGTACTTCGCTGAACCAGTGGTCGAACACCCCGAACTCCCGGGCGATGCCGCTGAGCACCGGCAGCTGGGCCGGGGTGTACCCGGTCATGATCTGGGCGTACTCCTCATAGGTGGGCTGCCGGCCGACCTCGCCGGTGAACGTGCTGATGTAGTCGGTGACGAATCCGTCCATGGCCGGCGCCGCGCCGGGCGGCGGCGCGTTCCACGGCCTGGTCACGCCGTCGCCGATCTTGCCCCGGTTGTGGTCGTTGATCGTGCCGAACACCTGGGTGTTGACGTGATACCACTCCTCACCCGAGTCCGGGTTGGGGGAGTCCATGTCGGCAGACACGCCGTAGGGGACCACCTTGCGGTCGGCGCCGTGCTCGGCCCATCCGGGGATCGGGTTGCTCAGCTCCTTGCCGATGACGCCCTCGAAGGTCTTGCCATCCCCGGGGCTGTATAGGCGGCCCAGCACGTTGTCCAGGGACCGGTTCTCGAACAGCACCACCACCACATGGTCCAGCGCGTTAGCTCGGGTTGGATCGGGCATGGCAGTCTCCACTCGTCTGAGGACGTTACGGGTGTCTCCAGCTGCACAGGTCCTGACCGGGAGGGAGCTACTCCCACCAGACCATGCGGACCGTCACCAGCCACCCGCCGTTGTCCCTGGATAATGCTGTTCTCGGTCAATGCCAGGATGCGCGCTGACGTCATGGCCGCTCTTCACCCCATCGGGATGAAGCATCTGCCGAGTCCGTTCCGCTACGTTGAATGTATGACCGATGTGCTGGCTAGCTGGAATGACGGCGCCGCGAGGCAGGCGATCGTGGAGTTTGTCGAGCGGACGGTGTCAGATGGTGTGCCGGCCGAGGAACGGGTAGCGGCCTTCGACAACGACGGCACGCTGTGGTGTGAGAAGCCGATGCCGATCCAGTTTGACTTCATTCTTCGCCGGCTATCGGAGATGGCGCAGGCTGACTCCGGGCTGCGTGGCCGTCAGCCCTGGAAGGCGGCGTACGAGCGCGACTATGACTGGTTCGGGACGGTAATCACCGAGCACTACGCAGGCAACGACGCCGACGTGGGGACGCTCCTGGCCGGGATCTTTGCCGCCTACGAGGGGATCAGCGTCGAGGAGTTCGAGGCGAAGTCAGGCGCCTTCTTGCGCACTGCGCAGCATCCGACCCTCGGCCGCGGGTACCTTGAGTGCGTTTATGCGCCGATGGCCGAGCTGCTCGGCTACCTGGCAGCGAACGGGTTCACGAACTACATCGTTTCCGGTGGCGGGCGTGACTTCATGCGGCCGATCAGCCAGGAGCTGTACGGGATTCCCCGTGACCGGGTGATCGGGAGCACAGCCACGTTCCAGTACACCAGCGACGACCGTGGCGGCACGATCACGCACAAGGCCGAGGCCGACTACCTCGACGATGGCCCGCAGAAACCGATCCGGATCTGGAGCCATACCGGCCGCCGGCCGCTGCTTGCTGGCGGCAACTCGAACGGCGATATCCCGATGCTCGATTTCACCCAGCATCCCGACAAGCCGTCCCTTCGTCTGCTCCTCCTTCACGACGACGACCAGCGCGAGTTCGCCTACACCAGCGGCGCCGAAAAGGCACTGGAGCGGGCTGGCAAAAGCGGCTGGACGATCGTCAGCATCAAGAACGACTGGGCTACCGTCTTCTGACATAAGACGCCCGGCATACCCGTAAGGACAGATGCCAATCACGGCAGAGGCCCGCGCCGCCGGTCCGGTGGCAAGCAGGCAACGTCCTGAATCTGCCGTTTCAAAGCCGGTTCTTGCCGCTCATGCAGAGGTTCAGCGAATGGCAAGCTACTTTCGGGAGCACACTTGCGCCGATCTGCGCGACGGTCTGGGTCGGTGGGCTGCTTGGCGAAAGCGCACCTGTACGGGAGTTATGTTCTCCATACTCCCGAAAACGTCCGAGAACCGTGGGAGGCGCCGTGCTGCATGCCCGTCTGCACCTGATCTCTGCGGATCCGCGTGTGCTTGGCGGGTGCGTCGATTACATCGAGGGTGAGGTCCGCCCGGCGGTGCAGAGCCAGCCCGGCAGCCTGGGGCTGTCGGGCTGGCCAGTCCGGAACTCGACGCCGCGGTATTCGAATCGTTCTGGGCGTCGCACCAAGCGCTGGAGGCGAGCGAGCAGTCAGCAGCGCCTCTACGCGGGGAACTGGCCCGGCGGGCCAGGGGATCGGTGACTGTCGAGTCCGCGCGCCCTGTTGTTCGCCGACCCGGCCTCGGGACACCTGATCAGTGAGACTGTGTGGCGCGACCCGCGGGCGCGGGCAGCAAGCCCGGACGTCGCCGCGATGACCCGGGCCGACGTCCTAAATGCAGCCAACTGCCTGATCCGCGCCGTTGAGGACTACAGCCTGGTGTTCAGTTCCGCGCGCAAGGCCTGATCTGCTGGCCCCCCGTGCCCACCCCAGCCTCAGCGGCGCATCGGTGCGGGGACTGCGCGGAGTACGGTCACAGAGCCACTTGGCATCACCCTGGCAGCGGCGCTTCCCCTGTCGCGGGTGAACCACTCAGCCTTGGGGCCGGCTTCACTTTCAATACGAGCCGGGCCTTTGAGGCGATGCCGCCGGTGAGAGCCCGGGGGAGGCATGCATGGCAGGCAAGTCAGATGACGTGGCCGCACGGGGTGACCGTCCGCGGCACGGAGCGGACGGCGCAGGCGGGCCGCGGGTGAGGGGCGGACAGTCAGGGCCTCCCACGGGCAGGCAGCGCTGGCTGGCCAGGCTCGCGTTCGCCGCGGCGATCGCCGCGGTGGTGGTGCTCGTGCTGCTGGGAGGGCTGAAAAGCGTTACCGCGCTGCTGCTGGGCGTGCTGGGCCTGGCGATTGGCTGCGCGGCGGCGTGGTGGTTCCTGGCCTACCGCGGCGTCGTGCGCTGGCTGGCGCTGGTGGTCCTGGTCGCCGCGCCGGTGTTTGTAATCGTGGTGTACGTCGTTGCCGGGCTGCTATGGGAGGTGGCTCTCAGCGTCGTGCTGGCGGCGGTGGCCGCGGCCGCCGGGCGCGCGGCGCTCGTCAGCGGCCACACGTCCGCGGGCCCGCCCGAACATGCGGCGGCGCGACAGCGGCAGCCGTTTATGATCATGAACCCGAGGTCGGGTGGCGGCAAGGTCTCCAAGTTCGGGCTGAAGGACAAGGCCGTCGCGCTCGGCGCCGAGGTGTCCCTGCTGGAAGGCCCCGGGGTCATCGACGTGGCCGCACTGGCGCGCCACGCGGTAGACCGGGGAGCCGACCTGCTGGGGGTGGCCGGCGGTGACGGGACCCAGGCTCTGGTCGCGGGGGTCGCCGCCGGGCGGGACATCCCGATGCTGGTGATCTCGGCGGGTACCCGCAACCATTTCGCCCTCGATCTCGGGCTGGACCGTGACGATCCCGCCAGCTGCCTCGATGCCCTCACCGACGGCGTCGAACTGCGTATCGACCTGGGCATGATCGGCGACCGCGCGTTCGTCAACAACGCGTCCTTCGGCGTCTACGCCGAGGTTGTGCAGAGCCCTGCCTACCGCGACGACAAGGCCGGCACTGTCCTGCAGATGCTCCCCGACCTGCTGAGTGGTCACCAGGGAGCGCACCTGATCGTCCGGGTCGGCGGGCGGGTGATACTCGAGGGGCCGCAAGCGGTGCTGGTCAGCAACAATCCCTATGAGACCGGCGACATCGCCGGGCTGGACCGGCGCGCGCGGCTCGACACCGGTGTGCTCGGCGTCATCGGCGTCAAGGTCGACAACGCCGCCCAGGCGGCCGGCCTGCTGAACAAGGCAGCACGCTCACGCGAACTCACCGCGCTCACCGCGCACGAGGTCATCATCGACTCCGACCAACCCCAGATCCCGGTCGGGATCGACGGCGAATCGGTGCTGATGCCCACCCCCGTGCGCTGCACCATCCGCCCACAGGCCCTGCGGGTGCAGGTACCGCGCAACCGGCCCGGCGTCCCTGAGCCACGACCGCAACTGGACTGGGCACGGCTGCGCTACCAGGCATTCACGTTCGCGCGGGCCACGCACGGCGCCTCGCCGCACCACCAGATATTTCAAGATCACGATAATCCCGTTCCCAGCACCGCGGATGGCCACGCAACTCGCCCGCCGGGCCTGGCCAGCCTGGGACGCACAGGTCGCGCTCGGGGGCTACCCGTCCTGAGGTGACGGCGTCGACGAGGATTTGTCTTCACGTTCGTTCAGGTCGGCGTAGACGCCCGCGAATTGGGTGATGGCCCGGTCGAAGACGTCGGAGCCGCTCTCAACCGGTCCCGGTTGCGGTACTTTGCTGCTGTACTTGCCCTGAGCTAGGGGCTCGTGATTTCGAATTATGCTTTTGACCTGTGGAGCTAAGGGGACTCGAACCCCTGACCCCCTGCTTGCAAACGACAGGCACCACGTCCACCCGCGTCCATCCCCGCAGGTCACCGTCCCTGGACGTGAATCCAGGTCCGCGCGGATCCGGGTCTGTTGCGGTACTTCGGTGCTGTACTCCGGCAAAGGATCAGGGGACGGTTCCCCGGGGCACCGCCCAGGTCACCGGCTGGCCGGTGACCTGCGCGATGAGCTCATAATCGCTGTCGTAATGGAGCACCGTGATGCGTTCCCGCTCCGCGACAGCAGCGACCAGCAGATCTGGGAAAGCAACCGCCCGGACCTGGCCGCCGCGCCACAGTGCCGCCTGCACGTCCAGGGCGCGGCGCCAGTCCTCGTCATGGGTGGGCACCCACTCGTAGCCGGTGTCCCGGTCGGCCCGCAACTCATCGAGCTCTTTACCGCTCCTAGTCGCCCAGCCCAACTCGAATTCGATCACCCCGCAGGTGGCGACCAGCCCGGCCTCGATCATCGGTCCCAGCACCGCAGCGACCGGGCGGTGCCGCAGCCGGGCCAGCGCGCTGGTATCCGCGAGATAGCTGGCTACTGCCGCCATGCCCCGCGCATCACTTCCTCGTCCTCCAGGTCCGGCAGGCCACCGGACTCCAGCCGCTGCAGATCCCGCCGCCGGGCCGCCAGTGCCGCCACTTCACGCAAGGCCGCATTCACGGTGTCCTTCTTCGTCACCGTGTGCAGCACCTCCTGAGCTGCCGCAAGATACTGCTCATCCACGTCGATCAAGGTCTTCGCCATCTCCACCTCCTCCGCCTAGTATATCCATAGAGACGAATCGTAGATATACCGCTGGGCTTCGTCCGGCTGGATGACGCCCAGGCACCCCTGCCCTCAAACGCGGCAGAAGCCGGAGTCCCAGACGAGGCCAACCCCGACACACAACGTGACCGGCCACCGAAATGTAATGCGCACCCTGCCACCGTTCTGGGTGGGAGACCGATTCGGGGCTGGCCGTCGTTCCTGCACCTGAGCGATCGTTCTGCGCTGGCGGCGACCTCCGTGCGCCCGGTCGGGGCTGGCGCCGATCGCCCGCCGATCTGGCCGACGTCGTCGGTCATCCGCCCTGCGGACACCGCCCTGGCCACCACGACCGAGGCGCTCAATGCCATCATCGTGCCCGAAAATATTCGGCAGGGAGGATGTGGATAAGTGCTTCCGGCCCTGCCTCCCCCGTTTTGAGGTGGTACGGGCGTAGGGTCGGGGGCCTGGGTCCCGGTCTGACCTCCTATTCGGCTGACGCCATCTAGGGCTGTCCTGCGATCGATCTGTCGGCCGGGATCCCAGATTTCAGGCACCCACCGGCGTGCCGGTCTGATCTGCCTGGCCTGGACTAGAGGCCGGGGTTTCACAGGTCCGACGGCCAGCGGGTGCGTGCCACCCCTCAACGCAGAGAAAAGGGATGGCAGTGACCATTGTAGAGACACGCGCGATTACCGGCGGCGTGGACACCCACGCCGGTAGCCATGTCGCGGCCGCGCTGGATCCGGTCGGCGGGCTGCTCGGCGTCCGGGAGTTCCCGGTGAGCGCGGCCGGGTATGCCGGGTTGCTGGGCTGGCTGGGCGGGTTCGGGACGGTGTGCCTGGTCGGGATCGAGGGCACCGGTAGCTACGGCGCCGGCCTGGCCCGCCACATGTCAGCGGCTGGCGTCCGGGTCGTCGAGGTGGACCGCTCGGACCGGCAGGACCGGCGCCGTCAGGGGAAGTCCGATCCGTTGGACGCGGTCAGCGCCGCCCGGGCCGCCCAGTCCGGCCGGGCTCGCGGCGCCCCGAAGGGACGTGACGGCGCGGTCGAGGCGATCCGGGCGCTGATGGTCGCCAAGCGCAGTGCCCGCTCCGAGCGGACCCAGGCGATCAACCAGGCCCGGGCCCTGATCGTGACCGGCCCTGAGGACCTGCGCGCCCGGTTCACCGCGCACGCTACCGCTGACCTGGTCGCCGAGCTGGCGGCCCTGCGGCCCCGGCCCGGCGCTGTCGTCGGCTACCACACCCGGATCGCGCTGCGGGAGCTGGGCCGCCGCGCCGAGTTCCTCGACAGCCAGATCGAGTGCCTGGATGACCTCATCGGGCCCCTGGTCACCGGTCATGCTCCGGGCCTGCTCGCCCTGCACGGCGTCGGCTCCGACACCGCCGCGATCCTGCTCGTCGCCGCCGGGGACCACCCCGAGCGGCTGCGGTCCGAGGCCGCCTGGGCGCACCTGTGCGCCGTAGCCCCGATCCCGGCGTCCTCTGGCAAGACCATCCGGCGGCGCCTCAACCCGGCCGGCGACCGGCAGGCCAGCCACGCCCTGTGGCGGATCGTCATCACCCGGATGAGCTCCCACCCGGCGACCCGGGCCTACGTCGACCGGCGTACCGCCCAGGGCCTGTCCAAGAAAGAGATCATGCGC
>Ga0335077_10006856_pt1 | contig 14083 bp, 12 predicted proteins | sample Lox_Sample_31_FD_207151 | JGI IMG/M metagenome (GOLD analysis project Ga0335077, IMG submission 207151) | Soil microbial communities from Loxahatchee National Wildlife Refuge, Florida, United States - Lox_Sample_3.1 | ecosystem: Environmental > Terrestrial > Soil > Wetlands | place: USA...
CACCGCGATGATGATGTACTGCTTGCCTTGCCACTCATACGTCATCGGCGATCCGGAAACCGGAGCCGGCATCCATACTGCGCCGACTTCCTTTCCGGTCTTCTTGTCGTAAGCGCGCATCATCGCCCCGCGAGGATGCGTAATGGACGTGACCTGGCTGTCGCCCACGACCACCAGCGACTTGGTGATCAGCACGCCGACGCTGCCGTTCATTCCGGTGTTGGTGAAATTGATGCCTTTTTCCTTGAGAATGGTCCGGACGTTGTCCGGCGTTTCTCCGTAAGGCACCGACCAGTTGATGTCACCCTTATCGAGATTGACTGAGGTGATGACGCCGTAGGGCGGTTTCACGATGGGCAGACCATCCACCTGTAATCCGCCGAAACCTCCGCCGCCGCCCGCGCCGCCGCGACCCCGGCCGGCCGCTGCCGTAGGAGCGGGACGACGGGGGCGCTGCGGAGCGTCCGCCGCGCTGCCGAATCCCGGACCTTCCGCCACGCGGAACGGCATATCCTGCCGGCCCGAAACATAGCGGATGTCGGTGCTGAACTCAGGATCGCCCGACGGCGGCTTGCGCAACGAAATCGGAGTCACGAAAGACTGCGCCGCCTGCGCGATCGCGCTGTGCGTGTCAGGATCGTAGCCGGCGCCCGGCCAGTTCGTTCCACCGCTCGCGTTGCCCAGGTTGATGCCGCCCAGCCAATGATTCGGACCGTTAGGATCGCCTACCACGCCCGGCGTAAACATGCCTTCCACGCGATAGCTCTTCATCCGGTCGATCGCCTGCGCGCGCATTTCCGGCGTGAAATCGATCAGGTCGTCGGGCATCTTGATGTAGGCCCGCCCGTAAGCCGGCGGCTTGGTCGGGAACGGCTGCGTGGGTGAAGTCTTTTCACCGGGAACGTCGCTCTGCGGAACTGCTTTTTCCTCGATCGGCCAGATCGGCTTTCCGGTGACGCGGTCGAAGCAGTACAGGAAGCTTTCCTTGCTCGGCAGCGCGACCACTTTACGCCGCTGGCCGTCGATCACCACGTCCGCCAGCAGCGGCGCCGACGACAGATCGTAATCCCAGATGGGGTGATGCACGATCTGGTAGTACCACTCCATCTTGCCGGTCTTCATGTCGACCGCGACCAGACTCTCGCCGAACAGGTCGTTGCCGGGCCGCTCGCCGCCGTAGTAATCCGAGGTCGGCGACTCGACGGGAAGATAAACCAGGCCGGATTCGGGATCGGCGGTCATCTGGGTCCACACGCCGGTGTTGCCGTTGATGTCGGCCGAGCCGTTTTCCCAGGTGTCGTAGCCGAATTCGCCCTTTCTTGGAATGGTGTGGAAGGTCCACATCAATTTGCCGCTGCGCACGTCGAAAGCGCGAACCAGGCCCTTGGTGTTGTTGTGGGTCACCACCGTCATGCCTTCTTTGAACGACGATCCCACCACGGCCATGTCGCCCACGATCAGAGGCGTCGAGTGCAGGCCGGCTTCGCCTTCTTCAAGATCGATCTGATGGCTGGGGCCGTCGCCCGTGTACATGCCCTTTTTCAAATCCACCATGCCGTTTTCGCCGAAGCTGGCGATCACCATGCCTGTTTTCGCGTTGAGCGCCACCAGGCGATAGCCGGTGGTGACGTACAGAACGCGATCGTCTCCATGCCCGTCACTCCAGTAGGAAACGCCGCGTCCGGAGAGCTGGCGCGGAGCAATCGCCGCCCGCTTGCCCTCGCGCATGGTGTGCAGCCAGATCATCTCACCGGTCTTGGCGTCCAGCGCCACTACGTCGCGGCGCGTTCCGGCGGTGGCGTAAATCACGCCGTTCACCATCAACGGCGTGCCTTCCAGCTTGTATTCCGGACGCGTGCCCATATTGTCGGTCTTGAACCGCCACGCGACTTCGAGCTTGTTGAAGTTCGACGCGTTGATCTGATCGAGCGGACGATACTTGGTGCCGGAAATATCAGCCGTGTAGTAAGCCCACTCACTGTCCTTTTGTTTCCATTGGCCAAAGGCCGAGGCCGCGACGCAAATCAGTGCGGCGGCCCATTTCACGTGATGCGTGCCACGCATGTTCTTCTCCTTGGAGGCGCTTATCCCTCGCGCGTTCATGACTAAGCCTGAACGGGAGTCAGTTTATTGCACTTGCGCTCAAAATGCAAGCGCCACTCCTGAGAAGAATCGCCCGGGTGGGGGGCGGCGATTCAGGCCCGGATCACGGTCACGCGCGAAAAACCTTCGTCGACGGTGGGCGGCGAGAGGCGCCGCGACATGTCCGCGATCGCCTCCTCGGGTACGGTGCGATGGCGCTCCCGATTGCGGCGCACGCATTCTTCCACGGGAACATCGAAGAACACGGCTTCGATCTCGCAATCGTACAGCTCCGCCAATATGACGTAGGGTCGGCGCTGGTAGGCCGTGAGGTTGGTCGCGTCGATATAGGTGACCGGACGCCGCAGTTCGAGCCGTTGCTTGAGCAGCTCGCGCAGGACCAGGAAGACGCGGCGATGGATGTCCTGATTGGTGGGGTCGTCGGAAAGCCAGCCGCGGATTTCGTCGCTTGAAAGCGCTCTCGCGCCGAGCTTTTCGACATACGTAGACTTCCCCGAACCGGGCAGTCCGACGAGCACGACGATTTTCGGCCTACACGACGTAGCGTTCCGCCTGAATCAGCCGCGCGGCGATTTTGCGGCGCGTGCCGATCATGTCGATCGGCTCGTATTTGGTGAAGCGCTTGAGCACCGACAGATTCATGCGGAGGGCATCGCCTTCCGAGCACGCCGCGAGCACCGTCCGCGCCGAGGCATCGATCGTATCCATCGCCTCGCGCGCGAACACGGCCGCCATGTCATTCGCGTTCTCCGCGTTCTTTCCGCTCCGGGCGATCTTCTGCGCGCGCAGCAGGGCCGATTCTAGCGCATAGGCGTTCATCAAAATGTCGGTGATGCCGGCGATGACCTCCTGCTGCTCCTCGATCGCGTTGCCGAACTTCTGATACGCGATCCCCAGCGCCAGCAGGCCGGCTTTCTTCGCGTTGGCGATCATGTCGGGCGCGCCTCCGAGCGGCGGCCCGCTCAGAATCTCGCTTTGCAGCGTTTTCACGGCCTCCACCAGCGGCAGAATTCCCTTCTGCGCGCGCTTGAGCATCATCCCCGTCGCGAGCAGGCGGTTGATCTCGTTGGTGCCCTCGAAAATTCGGTTGATGCGCGAATCGCGATAGGCGTGCTCCACCGCGTAATCCTGGTGGAAGCCGTAACCACCATGAATCTGTACGCCTTCATCGACCACGTAGTCGAGCGTTTCCGAAGCGAACACCTTGATAGAGGAGCACTCCGTCGCGAACTCCTCGACGGCTTTGAGCATCTGTGTGTTGGCATCCGGCTGGTCCCAGGAGAAACCCTCCAGTTGCGCTTCGATATCGCCGACCACGCGATAGGTCATGCTCTCGCTCGTAAAGGTGCGGATGGCCATTTCGGCGATTTTGTGCTGAATCATGCCGAATTCGGAGATGGATTTCCCGAATGCTTTCCGCTCTTTGGCGTATTTAATAGAGACGGCGATCACCTCGCGGCAGCCGCCGTTGGCGAAGGGTCCCAGCTTCAAACGCCCCAGATTCAAGATGTTGAACGCGATGATATGCCCGCGCCCGATCTCGCCCAGCACGTTTTCGACGGGAACCTTGACGTTGTCGAAAAATACAGCCGTCGTGGAACTGCCCTTAATCCCCATCTTTTGTTCTTCTTTGCCGGTGGATACGCCGGGCCAGGAATGTTCCACGAGGAACGCCGTGAACTTTTCGCCCCCGACTTTGGCGAATACCGTGTACAGGTCGGCGTATCCGCCGTTGGTGATCCACATCTTCTGGCCGTTCAGAATGTAGTGTTTGCCGTCGGGCGAAAGATCGGCGCGGGTGCGCGCCGCGAGCGCGTCGGATCCGGCCTGCGGCTCGCTCAGGCAGTATGCCGCGATCATTTCGCACTTGGCCAGCTTGGGAAGGTACTGTTGTTTCTGCTGCTCATTGCCGAACAGCAGCAGCGGCAGCGTACCGATGCCGGTATGCGCGCCGTGCCAGGCTGAATACGAGCCTTCGCGCGCGACGACCTCGGCGACCACCATCATCGACGTCAGGTCCATCTCCATGCCGCCGAATTTTTCGGGGATCACCACGGCGGTGAGGCCCAGCTCGGCCGATTTGCGCAGGATCTTCGCGCAAGCTTCGTGCTGCGCGTGCCAGATCTCCTCGCGATGCGGGAGGACTTCTTTGTTGAAGAATTCCTCGGTCGTTTTCGCGATGGCGCGATGCTCGGCCGTGAAATCTTCGGGAGTAAAAATGTCTTCCGGCGCGCGATTTTCAATCAAGAACGCGCCGCCTTTGGTTTTCGGAATTGCAATTGTCGTGGTTGCCATGTTTTCGAACTCCTCTGCGCCGGAGGCGCGCCCTACTGCGCCGGAAGGCGCTCAAAAATCCCCGCGGCGCCCTGGCCGCCGCCGATGCACATTGTCACCATTCCATAACGGGCGTTTCTGCGCTGCATTTCACGCAGGATCGTCGCCGTCAATTTCGCTCCAGTGCAGCCCAGCGGATGGCCCAGCGCGATCGCGCCGCCGTTCACGTTGAGCGTATCCATATTTAATCCACACTCACGCGCGACCGCCAGCGCCTGCACCGCGAAAGCTTCGTTCAACTCCACCACCCCGATGTCTTCAAGCTTCAATCCGGCCAGCTTCAGCGCCTTCGGAATCGCCACCACGGGTCCGATGCCCATAATCTCCGGCGGAACTCCGCCCACCGCGAAGCTGACGAATCGCGCCATCGGTTTCAACCCGAGCTCCTGCGCTTTACGCTCCGACATGACAATGGCCGCTGCCGCTCCGTCGCTGGTTTGCGACGAGTTCCCCGCTGTGACTGTTCCGGCCGCATGAAACACCGGCCGCAACTTCGCGAGCACCTCCGCCGACGTATCCGCGCGCGGACCTTCGTCCTTGGCGAACACGGATTTTGTCGTCGACGGTTTGCCGTTTGAAAGCGTGGTGGTGTCGATTTCGATCGGCACGATCTCGTCATCGAATTTTCCTTCGGCCTGCGCCTTCAACGCGTTGTGATGGCTGCGATAGGCGAAGGCGTCCTGCTCCTCGCGGCTGATGTTGTACTTGCGATACACCTCTTCGGCGGTCAGTCCCATGCCCATGTAGATCTGCGGGATGTGATCGACCATCCACGGATTGGGCGCGAACTTGTTGCCCGACATCGGCACCAGGCTCATCGACTCGGCGCCGCCGGCCAAAATGATTTCCGCGCCGCCGGAGCGGATTTTTTCCGCGGCCATCGCGATCGCCTGCAATCCGGAAGAGCAGAAGCGATTAATGGTCACGCCCGGCACCGAATCCGGCAATCCCGCGCGCAACGCCGCCACGCGAGCCATGTTCATACCCGATTCGGCTTCCGGATTGGCGCAGCCCAGAATCACGTCGTCGATTTGGGACTTGCCTACCTGCGGATGCCGTTCGAGCAATTTGTCGAACACCGCCGCGGCCATATCGTCCGGCCGGGTATTCTTGAGCGTCCCGCGCGGGGCTTTGCCGACCGCGGTGCGCATGCAATCGATGATCACTGCTTCGTTCATAATCTTTATTGGCCGCGAATGAACGCGAATCCAAAGTTCTATTCGCGTTTATCCGCGTTCATTCGCGGCTAATTCCTTAATGGTTTGCCGGTCTTGAGCATAAACTGCATCCGTTCCTGCGTTTTCGGATTTCCGCACAGGCTCAGGAACGCTTCACGCTCCAGATCGAGCAGGTATTGCTCGCTCACCGTCTGCTCGCCCGTCAGGCGTCCGCCACTTAAAACATTCGCGAGCTTTTCGGCGACCACTACGTCGTAATCCGAAATATATCCGCCCTGCCGCATGGTCCACGCGCCCAACTTCAGCATCGCGAACGCCGGTTCGCCGCCGACTTTGATATCGGTTCGGGGCACTCCCGGAGCATAATCGGCTGCGAGCGCCAGCGCGAGGTGCTTGGCGTCCCCGATGAGACGATCCGGATTCATGGAAATGTGATCGCTCGCGCGCAGGAATCCGAGCTGCCGCGCTTCTTCGGCGCTCGAGGAAACCTTCGCCATGCCGATCAGCTCGAACGCGCGGCGGGCGTCGCCCAAGCGCACGACCATTTCTTTGCATCCGCCGCCAGCGGGGATCAAGCCCACGCCGACCTCGACCAGTCCCATATATGTTTCGGCCGAGGCCTGCACGCGCGTGCAGTGCAGCGGAATCTCGCAACCTCCGCCGAGCGATCGCGAAAACGGCGCCGCGACCACCGGCTTTTGCGTGTATTTCAAGGCCATATTGGCCTGCTGGAAGCGATGGATCGCAGCATTCAGCTCGTCCCATTCGCCTTCCTGCGCGGCGAGCAGCACCATCATCAGGTTCGCGCCCACGCTGAAGTTTTCGCCCTGGTTGGCGACGATCATCGCCTGGAAATTCTTTTCGGTCTCTTCGAGACCGGCGTACAGCATACCGATCTGATCTTCGCCGAGCGCGTTCATCTTGCTGTGGAACTCGACGCAGAGAACGCCATCGCCGATGTCGACCAGCGATGCGCCCGCGTTCTGCTTGACCACGCCGCGGGCTCGCTTCAGATCGGACAACACGACAACGCCCGGCTGCTCTTCAAGCTTCTGATAGCGCGTGCAGGCGAGATCGAAATATTCGGTCCCCGGTTTGCCGTTTGAATCGGCGAAGCGGTACAGCGATTTCGCTCCGGCTTTGCGCGCCTTTTGCACGTTTTCGGGAATCGCGCGGTTTTCCGATTCGAGGCGCTTGCACACGTCTTCGAAACCCAGCGCGTCCCAGAGTTCGAACGGACCCAGTTTGTGCGCGTAGCCCCAGCGCATGGCGCGGTCGATTTCGACGATGCGGTCGGAAATTTCAGGCACGCGCTCGGCCGAATATAGAAAGAGGTCGCTGTAAAGCTGCCACAGGAACGTGCCCACGCGATCGGTGCCTTTGACCAGCGTGCGCAGGCGCTCGCCCAGATCTTCGATATTGCGCGCGGCATCGGCGGAGGGGAATTTCACCTTCGCCGCCGGATGATATTCAAGCGTCTTCAGGTCGATCGCGTGAATCTCTTTTTCCTTGCCGACGCGCTTATAAAATCCCTGGCCGGTTTTGTCGCCGAGCCATTTGCGCTCGAGCATCTGCTTCTGCACGTCGCTCATCAGGAAGCGATCGCGCCACGGATCGTCGGGAACCGCGTGGTACAAATTCGTGCCCACGAACGCCCAAACGTCCAGACCGACGATGTCGAGCAGGCGGAAGCTGGCGCTGTTCGGCAAGCCGATCAGAGGGCCGGTGATCGCGTCGACTTCCTCGACCGTGTAACCACCTTCCGCCGCGATCTTGCCGACCGTGCCGCCGAAAAAGCTGCCGATGCGGTTGGCGATGAAGTTCGGGGTGTCCTTGCAGGGAACCACGCCTTTGCCCAGCCGATGCTCTGAAAATTGCGAAACGAACCCAAGGATTTCGGGGTCGGTATCCGGGCCGGGGATCACCTCGAGAAGATGTAAGTATCTGGGAGGATTGAAGAAATGCGTCCCCAGGAAGTGCTTGCGGAATGCCAGGGAGAACCCTTCCGAGATCTGGCGCAGCGGGATGCCGCTGGTGTTGGTCGACACGATCGAATCGGGCTTGCGCAGCGCGTCGACCTTGGTCCACAGCGCGCGCTTGATCGCCAGATTTTCGGTGACCGCTTCGAGGATCCAGTCGCATTCCGAGATCTTGGCGAGATCGTGATCGAAGCTGCCGGTGTCGATGAGGGATGCGGCGGAATCCAGAAAAAATCCGCCGGGCCGCTGTTTGGCCGCGGTTTCGACGCCTTTTTTCGCGAGCTCGGCGGAAATATCCAGAAGAACGGAAGGAATGCCCGCGTTGGCGAAATGCGCGGCAATGCGCGACCCCATGGTGCCGGCGCCGAGCACGGCAACCCGTTGAACGTTTCGCATATGAATGTCCCCGAAAACACGAGTTTACAACTTAACAGTGTTCAGTGGAAACGCCTTGAAGATTTGTCGAAAAAAGGGGACAGACCGCTCTGTCCACTGCCAACGCTGTCGCGAATTCGGCAGGTTCGGGACCGGGGACAGAGTGGTCGGTCCCCTTTTTTCAACAAACTCCTCAGCGCTCGCCGAAACGGTAGCCGAATCCGCTTGAAATCCGCAGATCGCCGCCTCCGTGGCCGCTTCCGGGAGGGATCTCGGGCAACTTGACGTACGTAAAGTCGATCTGAAACAAATGGACCATATAACGTTTCTTGAGAACCACGTCGAGGCCGTCGGCTACGCCGAAAGAGACGCCGTTGCGCGAAATCCAGCCGCCCGATCCGGCGACCGGCGGCGCGTAGGCACTCGCGTGAGCGCCGGCAAGTGCGAATTCGCCCCAGGCGTTCAGATGCGACTTGTGCCACTCGTTATTGAATCGTGGACCGACCAGGTAGGAATAAAATCTTCCGCTGGCCGCGCCCGTTCCGCTGAACTCGGCGGCGATGCCGAGCGTCGACATACCACGGAACAGCCGGCTGGGCTCCGGGCTGAACAGGTATTCGCCGTAAACCGAGCCGCCGTTTTCGTGCGACACATCCGAACCGAAGGTGTCGAGCTGACTGTAGGAATAGTTCACGCCGATTTCTGCAATCGGCGATGAATTCACCTGGCCCGTCAGCAGGCGAGCCCACAGCCCGGCGAGCACAAATGCAGCGATGCGGCTCCTGGACACCTTCGCGAACGTAGCACAGCTTGCCAGCCCGCGTCTGTTGCGAAAGTTCCGGCGGTTTAAGGCGGGGACACCGGTGCTGTTAAATTCTATTTGGCGGGGCGGGTAAAATTCGCTATGTTTTCCCACTCGCTCGCGTCCGACCGCGCCACCACGGCGACCACGGGCTCGGTCTCGCTCATGTTGAAAACTTCGTGGGGAATGCCCGGCTCGATGAAAATGAAATCGCCGGCCTGATTCTCCAGCGTGTGTTCGAGCGCGGGACCGTATTCGTGGCGCACGCGTCCGGCGAGAATGTACAGCATCACCTCAAAGCCAACGTGAATGTGGGCACGCGCCACGCCTCCCGGAGGAATGGTGGCGACGTTCATCGAAAGCTTTTTCGCGCCGACATTTTTCGCCGACATTCCCGATTTGTATCGAATCCCGTTCCACGCTCGCGCGTTTCCGCCTCCGCGAATGGTCAGAATGCCCTCGGCGCCTTCCACGGTTCCCATCTCTTCGTTGTGCATAGGACTATTCTCTTTGAAAAGGCGACACACTGCTCATGTATCCTGAAGCTTGGATCGATTCTGGATCAAGAATTTCGGCTGCCGAGCCTCGCAGGCCGACGGTGCGGCGATCGAGGCGGGACTCGCCGCGCGGGGGCTTTCGCGCTCGGGCGACGCGGCCGGCGCCGGATTGATCGTGCTGAACACCTGCACCGTCACGCAAACCGCGGATGACGAAGTACGCCAGACGATTCGCCGCGTGCATCGGCAGAATCCCGGCGCCCGCATCGTGGTCACCGGGTGCTACGCGCAGCGCGCGCCGCAGGAGCTCGCCGGGATGGACGGCGTGTCGCTGGTGGTCGGAAATTCGCATAAAACGCGGATTCCGGAACTTGTTTCCGCTCCTTATCACGGCGAAATCGCCGTAGGCGATATTTTCGAACAGCGCGATTTCCTCTCCGCTCCGATTGACGACGCTTTCGGCGACCGCACGCGCCCCAACCTGAAAATTCAGGACGGCTGCAACAACCGCTGCTCGTTTTGCATCATCCCGTTCGTGCGTGGGCGCAGCCGCAGCGCGCCGGCGGAACAGGTGATCGCGCAGGTCCGCGCGCTGGCCGAAAAATATCGCGAGATCGTGCTCAGCGGAATCAATCTGGGCCGCTGGGGCCGCGATTTTCCGGGCCGCCTCCGGCTCGCCGATCTCCTCCGCCGTTTGCTAGACGAGACGCCGGTGGAGCGCCTGCGGCTGAGTTCGGTCGAGCCCATGGATTTTTCGGACGACCTGCTGGGGCTGATGGCTGCTTCGCCACGCATCGCCCGGCACGTCCACGCGCCGCTGCAATCCGGGTCGGATTCGGTGCTGCGGAGGATGCATCGCAAGTATCGCCCGAGGCATTATCAGGACCGCATTTTGACGGCGCGCGCGCTGATGCCGGATTGCGCCGTCGGGGCGGACGTGATGACCGGATTTCCCGGCGAGACGGAGCGCGAGTTCGAAGAATCGCGCGCGTTTATCGAAGCGCTTCCATTCACTTACCTGCACGTGTTCACTTACTCGGAGCGTCCCGGCACGCCCGCGGCCGAATCGGCGGATCAGGTTCCGCTCGAGATCCGCAAGCAGCGCACGCACGAGCTGCGCGAGCTGGCCGCGCGCAAGAACTTCGAATTCCGGCGGGCGATGATCGGGAAAACGCTTTCCGCCGTGACGCTCGATGACGGCGCGCTCACTGAAAACTATCTCAAAGTGAAGCTCGCCACGCGGCGCGAGGCCAATCACATGGTCGATGTGCGCATCGGCGCGTTGACGGCGGATGGCGTGGCAGAAACGGGAGCACTCGCGGTTCTCTGATTATGCCTACCCTGATCGACGCGCCTACGCGCATTCCTGTACCGGGAAATAAATTCGTGGATGAATACATCGGACGAGTGAACTCGGGCGACTCCAAAATTTCCATCGCCCGCATGCAAAGTCCGGCGGGGTGGTCGGAGCCGGGTCAGCGTCCCGAATTCGACGAGTTCACCATCGTCCTCGACGGCGCGCTTCGCGTGGAGCACGAAGGCGGGATAATAGTGGTCGGGGCAGGGCAGGCGATCATGGCGAAGAAAGGCGAGTGGGTCCGTTACAGCACGCCCGAAGGCGCCGAATACATCGCGATCTGCGTTCCCGCCTTCACGCCCGAAACGGTCCATCGAGACGCATGAAGCTGCGATTGCATTCCAACAGTCTCCGTCTGCGGTTGAGCCAGTCGGAAGTCGCCGAGCTCGGCGAAAGCGGCATGGTTGAGGAGAATCTCCGCTTCGCGCCGGGCCAGGCCTTGCGGTATTCGGTCGAGTGCTCCGAGGTGACCGAGCCGCGGACGACTTTCGAAGAAAACTTCATCCGCGTAAAACTTCCGCGTACCGAGGTTAAGCAGTGGATCGAGACGGACCAGACTGGCATCGAAGCCACGCAAGGCCCCCTGCGCGTGACGGTCGAAAAAGATTTTAAGTGCCTGCACCGCGACAGCCCCGAAGATTCAGACTCGTTTCCGAATCCCATGACGTAAGGGCCGATTTTCGGCCGCCGCGCCACTGTTAAGATAAGAACAGTGTTCGAGTTGGTCGTCCGCAACCTGCCTGATCTCATCGTTTTATCTATCGTCATTCTGATCCAGTTCACCGCGGCGATGTGGGTTCTGCGCGGACCGGCGCGTTCCGCGGCGCCCTGGATTCGATGGAGCGTGGGCGCGTTCACCGTGCTGTCCTCGATGGCCGTGACGCTGGCGGTGGGGCTGCGCTTCGCGCGGATCGCTAAATATTTTCCCGGATGGTGGCTGAGCTGGGGACGCGCGTGGCTGGTGATCTGGTCGCTGCTGTCGGTGTTCCTTTTCGTGGCGCTGCTGGTTTCGAGACTCCTGCCTTCGCGGTCGCGAGTCGATGGCGCGAGCCGGCGGCGATTTCTCGGCCTGGCGCGCGGCGCGCTGTTCGCCGGACCAGCCGCGGCGATGGGCTACGGAACGTTCATCGAGCGCACCCGTATCCGCCTGCGCGAGCAGAGGATCCCGGTGCCCGGTCTGCCTCCGGATCTCGAGGGATTATCCATCGTGCAGTTGAGCGATATCCACATGAGCCCGTTCCTGACCGCGCGCGAGCTCGCCCGCGCCGTGGACATCGCGAATGAGACCAGGGCGCGGCTGGCGCTGGTGACCGGAGACCTGATCACCGGGCGCGGCGATCCGGTGGACGCGTGTCTCGACGGGCTCGCGCGCCTTCGCGCAGACGCGGGAGTTTTCGGGTGCATGGGGAATCATGAAATCTACGCGGAGGTGGAGGATTATGTCGAGCAGCGCGCGCGGGCGCTGGGCATGACCTTTCTGCGCCAGGGGAACACGCCGCTGACATTTGGGAATGGCGTCCTAAACCTGGCGGGCGTCGATTATCAGCAGAAACGGCGTCCTTACCTGCGCGGCGCCGAAAGCCTGATCCGGCCGGGCGCGTTCAATGTGCTGCTTTCCCATAACCCCGACGTGTTTCCCGTGGCGGCCGGCATGGGTTTCGACCTCACCATTTCGGGCCATACTCATGGCGGCCAGATTCGCGTGGAGATCGTGCGCGAGGATCTGAATATCGCACGCTTTTACACGCCATACGTCGACGGCCTGTACCGCCGCGGCAACTCGTCCGTGTTCGTGACGCGCGGCATCGGGACCATCGTGCTGCCGGCGCGGATCGGTGCGCCGCCGGAGGTCGCGCTGTTGCGGCTGAGCGCGGATTCGAACCACCACAGCCAGTCCGCGGGGCTGAGCTGAGTGACGTTCCTGATCCTCAGCGACATCCACGCCAATCAGGAGGCGCTGCACGCGGTGCTCGAAGACGCGTCAGGCCAATACGACCGCATCGTGTGCCTGGGCGACCTGGTGGATTATGGCGCGGAGCCGAACGAGGCGGTCGCCTGGGCGAAGCGCAATGTGTGGGGAATTATCCGCGGCAATCACGACAAAGTCAGCCTGAGCGACGATCCGCTCGACAACTATCATCCCGCGGCGCGCGCCTCGGCGGAATGGACGCGGAAGACGCTGACGCCCGAGAGCCGGGCGTATCTGGAGAGCCTGCCGCGCGGTCCGCTGCGCATCGAGAATTTCGAGATCGTGCATGGCTCGCCTATGGATGAGGACGAATACCTGTTCGCGCCCGCCGACGCGACCGAAGCACTCGAATCGATTTCCGCGCAGGTGACATTTTTCGGTCATACGCACGTGCAGGGCGGATTTCTGGTGACGCGCAGCGGCTCGAAGATGCTGGCGGCGCCGGGAACGCTGGAGATCGAGCCGGATCATTTTTATCTGATCAATCCGGGAGCGGTGGGGCAGCCGCGGGACGGCGACCCTCGGGCGGCATACGCGATCTACCATCCCGAGCGGCGGCTGGTTGAATACCGGCGAGCGGCATACGACATCGCCGGAGCGGCGGCAAAGATCCGGCGGGCGGGCTTGCCGGAAGGCCTTGCGGCGCGGTTGTTTTTGGGAACGTAGCGCTTTGATTGAAGCGCGTGTGCGCAGAGCGAAAAAGAAGTAATTCAGTTCTGTGTGGGGCTTAGTTCCTGGGAAGTGGAATCCCCTGGCCGACTCGGACCCCGCTGGCACTGCTCCAGCTGACCAAGTAACAACGCGGGCAAAGGTGGAGCCGATCCAGCGAAATGTCCAGTTCCGCAACGTCAACAAGTTCCATTTCCGAACCACAGCGAGGACATCTGAGTTGCGGTGCCATAGCTTCTCTTCGGAGCTTCAGTGCAACTCGAACGCCAAATCGCCCTTTTCTAAAAGCCCGCCAGAGCGGCACTCATCCGCGCGAAGGTTCGTTTTTGCGCGGCACGCTGATCGTTGAGTCTATTCAGTAAAATTTCCCTGCGGCGAGAGCTGAATCATACATGTCGAAAGTTTCAGCAGCAAACTGCTATTCTGAATGGTCCAGCAGTCCATTAGAAATGAGGAATTCCTTTGGCTGAAATACAGGTTCATGACGGGGAAAGTCTGGAGAACGCACTGAAGCGCTTCAAACGCAAGGTCCTGCAAGAGGACATCATCAAGGACATCAAAAGGCACGCCTTCTACTTGAAGCCGGGCGAGAAGAAGCGAGTAAAATCGGTACTCGCCCGAAAGCGCGCCCGCAAAAAGCGCAACCGGGACGGAGAACCTGTTCAGGCCAGGTCGTAGCCACGTAGATGGTTCGGTAAAAAGAGCGTGGGGCAGACATTAGGAAGCTTCACCGGAGCGGCTTGGCGAATCAGTCCGTTCGCGACTTTCCCTGTCATGCGAGCGGGTTCCGTGCTAGAGCAGGGGAGCTTTAAGTAATTTT
>Ga0335077_10006857_pt1 | contig 14080 bp, 10 predicted proteins | sample Lox_Sample_31_FD_207151 | JGI IMG/M metagenome (GOLD analysis project Ga0335077, IMG submission 207151) | Soil microbial communities from Loxahatchee National Wildlife Refuge, Florida, United States - Lox_Sample_3.1 | ecosystem: Environmental > Terrestrial > Soil > Wetlands | place: USA...
GGAAGGTGAGCACGATGGCCGTGACGGTGGCCGGGAGGAGGCGGAGCCAGTCCGGCGACGCCGCGACCAGCGCCACCGCGAGCGGCGGCCAGACGTAGTAGGACACCATCACGGGCTCGAACACCGAGCGCAGCGCCAGAGCCACCGCGATCCACCACAGCAGGGCGGCCAGGTCGTCCGGGCGCCACAGGCCGGCCAGCCGCGCCGTCTGCCACCGTTTCCGGGTAAATAGGGCACACCCGCAGGCCACCAGGATGGCCACGGCCCGGGCGGGACCGGCGGCCACCGATCCGCCGCTCATGTGCGGGGCCATGATGGCCAGATAGATCCAGGGCGTGGGATGGTCGATGCTCGGCGCGTTGGGCTGGTTGGTCACCGCATGGATGGTGGCCGTCCAGTTCGCCGCGGCGGCCGCGGCCAGGAGGACGACCGCGGGAGTGGCAGCCCGGGCCACGAAACCAGGCAGCCGCCGCGGTGCTACCGCCGCCGCTACCAGGGGGAACGCGAGCAGCGCGAGTGGCTGGACCGCCACGCCAGCCCCGGTTAGCCAGGCGGCCCGGTCGGGTCGCCCGTTTGACAGCGCGAGGACGCCGTAGAGCAGGAGCCCGATCGCCACCGCGTCTTCCGGGTGACCCCAGCGCACCGTGACGTTCCACAATACGGTCGCGCCCGCGGCGGCGAGCAGGAACCGCTTGAGACGGTTCACCCCCATGCGCTCGGCGAGCGCGTCCGCGGCGAGCAGCGCCACCGCCGACAGCAGCGTTTCCAGCGGCCCGGCGACCAGCCAGCCGACCGGATGAACGCCCTGCTGGCCCGCGTTGATCGGGATTCCGGCCGCGTCCATGACCGCCGCCACCGGGACCAGGATCACGGCGGCACCCGGGAAGCTGACCAGGTTGGTGGGCGGGGTGTACAGGCCGGCCAGGTCCAGGTGCAGGAGCCGCTGGGCCGCCACCAGGGTGGCCCACAGATCGTCGGGAACGGCCCAGGCCGTCTGGCCGTAGTACACCGGTCCCCAGATCGTGCCCGCCATCCCGATGCAGATCATCACGACGACAGCGATCAGCGGGAACGCCCGCCTGACCGGCCACGGAGGGGTCTTGCGCCCGGGTTCGGCGGTCATGACTGCCGCTCACCGGTACCGGGCACGACCAGCCCCGACTCATACGCCGCCACGGCCTGCGTGCGGTCACGAAGGCCCAGCTTGCTCAGCACGCGGCTGCCCAGGGCGCGCCAGTCGGCTGTCAGGCTCATGCCTCCTATTGTGGCCGCTGGCCAGGATCGTCGCGTCCCCCTGCCAAGGCATCCGGGAATCCCCCGCGCGAGGCCGGCAATGTCGATATCGGGCCCCGGTGTATTTCTCACCGGGGAAAGGGGCCGGTGATTATTGCCTGTTTTCCTGACCGCCGGCCAGCGCGACACCTTTGCTGTCGGGGAAATGTCCGCGACCTGGTGTCTGCTCGGTTACGCTGGGTTCACTGAGGACCAGCAGAACGTCGTCGGCGAGGCGCCTGCCCGCGTGCTTGAGGAGCAGGCTGACCACCTGCCGGACGGCGGCATCCAGGTCGGGCTCGGCCAGTGCTTTTGTTACCGCGGGCCGACTGAGTTCGAAGAACCGGCCCTTGTGGTCGCGGGTCTCGACCAGGCCGTCGGTGTAGAACAGCAGCCGGTCGCCCGGCCGCAGTGCAATGTCCTGGCGGACCGGGCGGGGCTGCAGGCCCAGCGGCGGGGACGGCTGCCCAGGCGCCATCAGCTGCAACTCCGCCGAACCGGCGGCCATCTTCGCCGGCGGGTGATGGCCGCAGTTGACGATGCGGACTTCACCAGGCGCGAACTCAGCCAGGATGACGGTCACGAAGTCCTCGATCTCCAGGTCTCTGGACACGTGGGCATCCATTTCGGCGGCCAGGTTGACCAGATCCGGCTCGGCGAAGGCCAGCTCGCGGAAGGCGGCCAGCACGGCGGCGCACCGGCCCACCGCATCCAGCCCCTTACCCTTCACGTCGCCGATGATGAACCGCGGCCCGTGCTGGGTCATGGCGATGTCGTAAAGATCACCGCCGACCAATGCCTGCTTTGTCGCCGACTGATAATGAGAGGCAAGGGCCAAACCGCCGAATTCGGCCGGCAACGGCCGCAGGATCGCCCGCTGGACCCGATCGTTGATACGGATAAGTGCGCCTTCCCGGCGGCCGCGAATTACGGCCACGAAGACCGCCACCAGGCCCGCGGAAATGATCATGATGAATCGGTACGCGGCCAGCATATTCCCGCCCGCCTCGCTGGCGGCTGTCACGATCGCACACAGCGCGATTGCGTACGCGGCGACGAGCGCGGTGGCCCGGCCGCCGCATCGCGCGCACGCCAGCAGCGGGCCCGCCGCCAGCAAGCCGAGAAGGCCCGAGCCATGTCCCACGAAAGCCCCCGTGACGGCGATCGCGGCGTCCAGGACGAGGACCATCCCAAGCCAAACTGGCGGCCGGCCTATTGCCCCGGTTGCCCGTCGCCGTAGCATGCTCACGCGTCCCATCCCGCACGACCCCGTGCTGACAGGCACCAACTTACTGGAGCGGGTGAGGTTCGGTGGGCAGGAAGCGCGGTCCGTTCGTTCGTTATAGATGATAATTTCTCCTAACGTGCCTGTGTTGCAGCAGCGACGGCACGTTTCTCGCGTGGCGGGAATTCCGGTCGCCGGCCTTGGTGGCCCGGCCGAAGCTGCGGCGGCGCCCGCGGTCATCGCTTATCCTGCAATGTTGTCCGGTATCGCGGAAAGGGCGACATGATCCAGTCGGTGCAGCGCGCGGCGCAGATCCTGGGTGTGCTGGGGTCGGGGACGCCGCGGCTGGGCGTGACCGAGATCGCCGAACGGGTCGGGCTGGCCAAGCCCACCGTGCACGGGCTGCTGCGCACCCTGGAGGCCCACGACCTGGTCGCGCAGGACCCGGACACCGGCAAGTACAGCCTGGGGCCGGGGGTGCTGCAGCTCGGCAACGCCTACCTGGACGGCTCCGAGCTGCGCGCGCGGTCGATGCGGTGGGCCGAGGCGCTGGCCGCCCAGGCCGGCGAGGCGGTCTGGGTGGCCACCTTGTCCGGATCCCGGGTGATCGTGCTGCACCACGTGTTCCGGCCGGACAACACGGTGCAGATCCTCGAGGTCGGCGCGGCGATCCCGTGGCACGCCTGCGCGCTGGGCCACGCGATCGTGGCCTACCTGCCCGACGCGCAGCGCACCCGGGCGCTGGGCGCCGACCTGTCCCCGCTGACCGGCAGGACCAAGACCACCCGGGCCGCGCTGACCCGCGTGCTGGCCCGGGTCCGCCAGCACGGCTACGCGGTGGAGGACCAGGAAGCCACCGTGGGCGACGCCGGGATCGCCGCACCCATCCTGTCCCGGGACGGCGTGGTGGCCGGCGCCATCGGCGTGATCGGCGCGGCCGGCCGGCTGCTGGCCCCCGGCACCCGCGACGAACTGGCGCACTTGGTGATCACGGCCGCGCGGGCGGTGTCGCGGGACCTGGGCGCGGGCCGCGGCGGGGTGATCCTGTCCGCGCTGAGCTGAGCGGGCGCGCCCAAGCCGTCATAGCCATTGACCTGCAAATAGCCATGGTGTGACACTTGACTTCGCCAGTAGCGCCCAGGCCCAGCCGCGTATCACGGCTATCACTTCCCCGTCCGAACAGGGAGAAGCGCTTCACCACTTGACCGGAAGAAGGCCAGATGGGGCAAGGGTCATCGGGGTCTGTTCCCACGCTGCCGCCCAATGAGGGCAACAGCGAGAGCAAGCACGTTCCGCCGGGTCCTGAACCGGCCACCCAGCCCCTGCCGACCAGCCCGGTACGGCCGTCGAATCAGCCGGTCACGGAGGCAGGGCCGACACCGACGGCGCTGGACGTGCCGCGCCGGCCAGGACACGACACGGCACCGGCGGATGCGCCGGGTCAGCAGGCGACGCTCGTACGGCCGCGCGTACCGGGGGCCGCCGGGGCGGGGCGGGAGGCGCCGCTGGGTGGCCTGAATGCTGCGCCGCTGACGGGTGCGGTGCCGGCGGGCAGCGCGTCGTCGGAGGTGGTGCGGTACGGTCCGGGGGTTCCGGTCGGCGAGGCGGTGGGCGGGGCGGCCGCCGGCGCGGAGAGTGTGTGGCGGACCGGGCAGCGGGCCGGGCCGGGTATGCGGCGCGGCGGGCGGCGGGGCCGGGTGCGGCGGGTGGCCAGCGCGGCGGTGACGGTGGCGCTGCTGGCCGCGGCCGGGGTGGTGGTGTGGCTGCGGTTCTTCGATCATCCGCCGCTGCGGGTGACCAGGGTGGCGATCACCCAGCAGACCGCGGCCGGCTGCACGGTCGATGTGACCGGGCGGATCGACACCAACGGGTCGGCCGGGACGGTGTCCTACCAGTGGGTATTCCGGCCGCAGGCCCAGACCCCCCAGCCGCTGAACCAGTCGGTGTCGGCCGGCCAGCGGGCGGTCTACGTCACCGTCGCGGTCCAGGGCCGCGGCCACGGCACCGCAACCCAGGCCGTCACCCCGGACGTCCTCGGCCCCGGCACCGGCACCGCCACCCAGCAGGTGACCATCAGCTGCTAGGCACACACCCCCATCGTGGATCGCGGTGACGCCTGACGGCCGAGCCGGATATGAGTTCAATTCGTGCCGCTATGACAGCACAGATTGCACTCGTATTCGATCCGCAGACCAGGATCCGACGGGCGGTCAGCCGACCTCACCGGTCCGGGCGGCCCACGACATCGCGATCTGGCCCGCAAGCTCGATGTTGCCGCGTGCGATGGTCAGGTTCACCCCGACGCTGGCCCCGCTGGTCGCCTGCCGGATATGGTCGAGCAGGAACGGGCTGACCGCCTTGCCGCGGATGCCCTGCTCGGCCGCCAGTGCCAGGGCCTCCCGCAATGCGCCGTCGAGCGCGCCGGGGTCCAGCTGCAGCGCGGCCGGCAGCGGGTTGGCCACGAGCAGGGCGGATGGCTCGCCGAAAACGTCCTTGGCCGCCATGATGTCGGCGATCTCCTCCGGGCCCTCGACGCGCCAGTCCAGGTCGTAACCGGAATCCGAGAGCCAGAACGCCGGGAAGCGCGAGGTGCGGTAGCCGACGACGGCGACGCCGAGCGTCTCGAGCCGCTCCAGCGTGGCGGGGATGTCCAGGATGGATTTCACCCCGGCCGAAACGACCGTGATCGGCGTCCGCGACAGGACGGTCAGGTCGGCAGACTCATCGAAGGTCTCGGCCGCGCCGCGATGCACGCCGCCCAGGCCTCCGGTGGCGAAGACCCGGAGGCCAGCCCGCGCGGCCAGCAGGGAGGTAGCCGCGACCGTGGTGCCGCCGGTTGCCTTGCGGGCCATCGCGATCGCGATGTCCCGGCCGCCGACCTTGACCACGGACTCATCGGCCGCGATGCGCTCCAGGTCTTGCGACGACAGGCCAACCTTGGGCGTGCCATCGATGATCGCGATCGTAGCCGGGGTCACCCCCTGGTCTTCGAGTATCTTCTCGAACTCCTGCGCGGCGGCATGGTTGTCCGGACGCGGCAGGCCGTGCGAGATGATCGTGGACTCCAGCGCGACCACCGGTTCGCCGGCCGCGAGCGCGGCGCTGATCTTCGGGGACACCTCGACCAGGGATGACGGCACGCACCGATTGTCTCACCGCCCAGCGGCGGAGGCTCTCGCGGTCGTCACGACCGCGACACTACGCCGGCCCTACCGCGCCGTAGCCAGGTAGGACTGGTTCGGCTGCCACGACTCGGGGACGTGATCGTCTGGGTCCGGTACCACATGGCCGATGATGACCACGGGGCACGGGGCGGACCGCAGGCACGCCCGGATGACGGGGCCGGCCCCGCGGTACGGGTCCGGATCGTGAGCGGTGCGGCCGAGGACCAGCATGTCGGCCGCGCGCGCGTGGTCGAGCAGGACCCGCGCGGCGAGCCCTTCGGTAATGTCGGTGCGCACGCTGACATCGGGATAGAGGCCGACCGCCTCGCTGACCGATCGGCGCAGTACCACACGGGCGGCGCCCCAGCTCCCGCTGGGTTGCCGCGGGGCCGGCACCGCGTAGCTGGCGACCCGATGACATGCGGACTCCAGGGCCAGAACCGCATGGACCTCAGCAACGCGCAGGCTGGCTTCCCTGCACGCCCACCTCAGAGCGGCCACGGACTCGGCCGAGCCGTCGACACCGACCACGATGCGCCGAACACCGGGATCTCTTGCCATGACGAATTCCATTTCCTACCCGCTTGTCACCTCTGACACTCCCGGCCGTCCCGCCCTACAGCCGTACCGTCAGAGTTCTTCCACGTCTTGACTAACAGTTTCCGATCGTAAACCGCGCAACCGTCCCTGACGAGAGCCGGCCGACGGCTTTTCACAAGGGATGCGATCCAGCCTGAGACCCCAGGGTCACCGTGTCGTTATAAGAGGTGCCACGGGTGAAATAAGCCTAATGACCGTTTCGGTACCGGTGGGCTGCAGGCCGGCTCAGCCGAGCATCGAGCCGACGCGGAACGGCTGGGTCAGCATGCGGAACTGGTACATGGCGTCGGCGACGCGCTGGACGCGGGAAAGGTCGATGCCGGGGGCCACGCTCAGTGGGTAATTCTCCAGCGACATGACGGCCGCGATGGCCGGCGGAACGCCGTAGGGCTTGGGCAGCTTCTCCATGGCCTGCTCGACCGCGGACCGGTCGGTGTCGGCGATCTCCTGGCCTTGCTGCAGGGCGTCGAGGAAGGCCGTGAGCGTCCGGGGGTACTTCTTGGCCCACGCCTTGGTGACCACGTACCAGCCGACGGGGAAGCTCGTCGTCGCGCCCTGGTCGAGGTCGGCCACTTCCTGGAGGCCGTAGTGCATGGCGTCCATGCTGCCGAACGGTTCGGGCAGCCAGGCCACGTCGATCTGATGCTTCTGGAGCGCCTGCGCCATGCCGGGGAACCCGTTCGGGATGGCCACGAACTGGACGTGGCTGAGCGAGACCCCGTGCTCCTCGAGGACGGAACTGATCAGCAGGGTGCCGATGTTCTTCGTCACGTTGACGCCGATCCGGGCGTGCCCGAGATCGGTGATACTGGTGAGCGGGGATCCGGGCAGGGTGTACAGGACCTGGTTGTTCGGCTGCATCAGCGAGCCCTCGGCCACGATCTCCAGATTCGACTGACGGGTCACCTGGTCTTGGATGTAGGAGACCGAGTTGCCCGCAGTGATGTCGAACGTGCCGTCGTTCTGCTTCTGCGTCGCGACCGCGCTGCTGACGATGGGCACGATCTTGACGTCGAGGCCTTCGTCCTTGAACAGGTTGTCATCTTGGGCGATGAACAGGCCGGCCTCGTCGGCGACGGGCACGGCACCGACAGTCAGCGTCGTCTTCTCCAGACCGGCCGGGGCGCCGTGGCCGGCTGCGCTTCCGCATCCGGCGCCAAGCATGACTATAAGCCCGACACTCGTCAGGCTGATCGCACGCGAAAACAGCCTTCCCATGAAGCCCTCCGGGTCACGAGTGTAGGAGAAGGCGCGCGGCTTTTCAGGCAGTTTGGCTCAGGCCGCTGCCGGAGTGGCCCTTGCGCACGCGGATCTGCGCCGGGATGCGCTGCTTCAGCTCGGCCACATGGCTGACGATGCCGACCATCCGGCCTCCCTCGCGCAGGCCGTCGAGCACGGTCATCACCTCGTCCAGGGTCTGCTCGTCCAGGCTGCCGAAGCCCTCATCGACGAACAGCGCCTCGATCCTGGTCCCGCCCGCCTCGGCGGTGACGACGTCGGCCAGGCCGAGGGCCAGGGCCAGGCTGGCCAGGAAGGTCTCACCACCGGACAGCGTGCTGGTGTCACGGTCCACGCCGGTCCAGGCGTCGCAGGCCAGCAGGCCGAGCCCGGAACGGCCCGCGCCGCGGCGCGCGTCGGTGTGGGTCAGCGAGTACCGCCCCGAGGTCATCGCGAGCAGCCGCTCGCTGGCCGCGGCCGCGACCTCCTCCAGGCGGGCGGCGAGCACGAAGGCGGACAGGGTCATTCGCAGCGTGTTGGTGCCTAGTCCGGCGGCCAGGTCGGCCAGGCCGCGGGCTTCGGCGGCGCGGGCGGCCAGCGGTTCCAGCTCGTCAAGGCGGCCGCCGAGCTGGGGCGCGAGATCGGCCAGCTGCTCGGCCCGGTCACGGGCGCGGCCGTACGCGTCCAGCGCGTCGTCGTAGGCCCCGCGGGCCGCGTCCACCGCGGCCGTCGTGCCCTCCATGTCGGCGGGCGGGTCGAGGGAAACATCGAGTTCGGGGGCGGCCAGCAATTCGGCGACGGCCTGCAAACGCGCCTCGTGCTCGCGGATGTCGCGGTCGGCGGCGGCCCGCCAGCCGACGTCCCGGCGCGCGTGCCGTGCGTCGTCAAGATCCGCGAAGCCGGCCTCGGTGGCCGCCTTGGCGGCCAGGTCGGCGGCCCGGTCGGCGTCGGCCTGAGCGCGGGTGACGGCCTCGGCCACGGCGGCGGCGGTGTTCAGCGCATCAGCCGCCGCCCGTTCGCGGGTCAGGGCAGTATCCAGACCGGGCGCGCCGCCGAGCTGGGCGGCCAGGAAATCCCGGTGCCGGGCGGCGCGCTGGTCGGCCTCGACGGCCCGACGCAGCTCGGCGGCGTGCTGATCGGTCAGCTCAACCAGCCGCAGCTGCGCCCCGGCGATATTCCGGTCGAGAGCGTCCAGGGCAGATTGCAGATCTGGCAGCCGTATCGCGGCCAGCCGTTCCGCTTCGGCCAGCAGGTCCCGGCCGACCGCCACGAGCCGCCTGGCCTCGGCCTTTTGCGATTGTGGATCTGCGGGCACGGCGAAACCGGCCGCTTCGAGGCGGGCGGAGAGGTCAGCGAACCGCTCGTCGGCGGCTCCCAGCCGGGCCCCGATCGTCTCGGCCCGGTCGGCGGCAGCAGCGGCTTCGGCGTCGGCAGCCTCTTCCTGCTCGCGTGTTACGCGCTCACCTTGGAGCTCGCATAGCTCCGGATGGTCAAGCGACCCACAGACCGGGCACGGCGCGCCGTCGACCAGGGTGGCGGCGAGCTCGGCCCGCATTCCGTCGATCCGCGCCCGGCGCAGCCGCGACGCCTCCTCGTAGAGCTCGAGGTATTCCATTTTCGCGGCGAAGAACGCTTCCTCGTGACGGCTGCGGTCACCTCGCGCCTGAACCAGCGCGGCCATGTCAGCGGCGGCCCGCTGGTGGCGGTCGGCTTCGACCTGGACTCCTGGCAGCCGTTCGGCGGCCTCGCGGGCCTGGTCACGCCGACGGATCAGCTCGGGGCGGTGTTCGTGCCGGGCGCCGGCCTCCTGCTTGGCCGCGGCGATCCGGTCGGCCAGTGCGGCCGCGCCGATCCGGGCGGAGGCAGCGGCCTGGTCCTCAGCGGCCGCCTGCTGCTCGGCGGACCGGAGCCCCTCCAGCCGGCCCGACCGGGTGAGGTGCTCCTGTGCGGCGGCGCGCAGTTCCGCGGCGGTGGCCGAGGCGGCTTCGGGCACGGCAGCGCGGGCCTGGCTCTCGGCGCGGCAGGCCTCGGTCAGCGCGGCGGCGGTCCGGTCGGCCTCTTCGAGGGCGGGGGCCACCTCGTTGGCACGTTGGGCCGCGCCGAGCTCGTGCCTCAGTTCCTCGATCGCGGGGGCGTCCAGAGCGAGCTGGTCGCGGGTCCGCAGCGCATCGGTCCGGCGGCGCTGGCGCCCGGCCAGGCGCTCCGCGTCGCGCTGGCGGTCCTGGGCCTGGTCGAGCTCGGCGCGGTGAGCACGGACCCGGACCTGGCCGACCGCAGCCGACGCGGCGGCGTCCGCGGCCAGCCGCGGGGCCCAGTGGGGGTCAGGCAGCGCGTCCGGCTCACCCGCAGAAGCGGCCGGGCCGGGGCCGGCGACCTGAGCGACGCGGGCGGCGAGCTCCCTGATAGCGTGCTCGGCCTCCTCCACCGTGCGGGCAGTGGAGCGGCGGCGTTCGGCCAGCCAGTCCTCGACCTTGGCGAACCGGTCGGTGCCGAACAGTCTTTCCAGCAGCTCGGCTCGCTTGTCCGCCGGGGCGTGCAGGAACTTGGCGAATTCCCCCTGGGGCAGCAGGACGACCTGGTAGAACTGCTCGGCGGACATACCCATGAGGTCTTTGATCTCGTCATCGGCCTCGCCGGCCCGGGTGGAGACGGCCCGCCAGGTGTCGCCGGTGGCCTCCTCGAGCAGGATCCTGGCCTGCTCGGTGGTGGTCCCGCCGCCCCGGCGCTTCGGGCGCTGCTGCTCGGGCTGGCGGGTGATCCGCATCCGGCGGCCGCCCATGGTCGCCTCGAGCCGGACTTCGGTCGTCGTGCCGGGCGCCGCGTGATCCGAGCGCAGCCGCCGGGCCTTGCCGCGCTCGCCGGGGACCCGGCCGTACAGGGCGAACCCGATGGCGTCCAGCAGCGTGGTCTTGCCCGCGCCGGTCTCACCGTGCAGCAGGAACAGGCCCGCGCTGGCCAGGTCGTCGAAACACACCTCGACGGTGCCGCCGAACGCACCGAACGCGGTCACGCGCAGCTGGTGCGGGCGCATCAGCCTGACTCCTCCGAGCGGGCGGCCTGGAACGCCTCGGTGAGCAGCCGCCGCTCGCCGTCGGTGGCCGGGGCGTTCCTGACGTGCCGCACGAACTCCTCCGCGATGGCCTGATCGTCGCGGCCGGCCACCCGGGCCTGGTAACTGCGGGCGTCGGGCGCACTGCCTTCTGGTTCGAAGGTGAGCACGAGGATGTGCGGGAACCGGGCCCGCAGCGCGTCCATCGGGCCTTCGGGACGGCTCGGGTCGGTCAGCGTGACCGACACGAAATCCTGCTCGTTCTTGCTATAAGCGGCCGAGCCGAGCAGGTCCGCGAGGCGCCCGCGGAGCAGGCTGAGCCCGCGGTAGCCCGGCGTGGGCACGAGCTCGGCCCGTTTGGCGCCGTTGGCGTCCAGTTCGACCAGCCAGCTGCCCTTGCGGTGCGTGGCCTCGGAGAAGGAGTAGGGCAGCGGCGAGCCGCTGTACCGCAGGTGCCCGGCGAGTGTCTGCTGGCCGTGCAGGTGGCCGAGCGCGACGTAGCTGAACCCGGTGAAGGTGTCCGCGGGCACCTGCCCGACCCCGCCGACCGTGATGTCGCGCTCGGATTCGCTGGCCGCTCCCCCGGTGACCCAGCCATGGGCCATGACCACCCGGCGGCGCACGCCGCGGGCGTCCGCGTCGGCTCGGATACAGCGGACCGCGTGGCCGAGCACTCGGGCGTGCCCCTTGGTCTCGGCGGGGAGCTCGCCGCGCACCGCGTCGGGTTCGGCGTAGGGCACGCCGTAGATCGCCACCGGCCCGTGCGCGTCCTCGAGCAGGACCGGCCGGGCTACTTCGGCGAATCGGGTGCGCAGGTGCACGCCGGCCAGCTCCAGCAAGCCGCCGCCGAAGCCCAGCCGGCGCGCGGAGTCGTGATTGCCGCTGATCAGCACGATCCTCGTCCCGGTGGCGTGCAACCGGAGCAGGGCGTCCTCGCACAGCGCCACGGCGTCCACCGGGGGGACGGCCCGGTCGTAGACGTCCCCCGCGACCAGCACCACGTCCACCTTCTCCGCGCGGACCGTGGCGACGAGGTGATCAAGGAATGCGGCCTGCGCCGCCCGCAGATCGGCCCGGTGCAGCGACCGGCCCAGGTGCCAGTCGGACGTGTGCAACATGAGCATGGCCCGGACCATAGCGCGCGGGACCGACATTACGGCCCGGTATGACGCCAGTCCGCGTACCCTTTCTGGACATGAGCCTGGGCAACAGGGCCCGCCTGGCGGCCACGGCGCTGGCGGCGATGCTGGCCGGCGGGCTGCTGAACGCGTGCAGCTCGTCGCCGCAGCCGCAGACGACGGCGAGCGCCTACTTCGCCGCCTGGGCCAGGCAGGACTGGGCCGCGATGCAGCAGCTGGTTTCGCAGCCGCCGGCCGACTTCACCGCGGTGAACCGGGCCGCGTTCACCGACCTCGGCGTGCACCAGGCCATCTTCGCCCCGGGCGGCGCGATGGCCACGAGTGGCTCTTCGGCCACCCAGCCGTTCACCGAGCGGCTCGCCCTGACCGGCGTGGGCACCGTCACCATCAACTCCACCCTCAAGCTAACCCTGATCCAGGGCCACTGGCTGGTCAACTGGTCGCCCGCCACGATCGCGCCGCCGCTGCGGGCCGGCGATCAGCTGTCGGTGCATAAGACCTGGCCGGCCCGCGCGGCGATCCTGGGCCAGGGCGGGGCGCCCCTGGTCACGACGGGCAGCGTGGTCACGATCGGCGTGGAGGGCGCCCGGATCAAGGACGCCAAGGCCCTACAGTCCGCGCTGGTCGCGGCCGGTGCTTCTGTTACCCAGGCCAGCGGAGCGATCGCCGCGGCCAAGCTCCACCCGACGTACTTCCAACCGGTCTTCACCGTGTCCCGGGCGCGCTACAACCAGCTCGAGCCGGCCATCTACCCGATCCCGGGCACCGTGTTCCAGTCGGGGAGCGCGCGCAGCGCCATCACGGCCGGCCTGGCCGCCGGCGTGGTCGGGACGGTGGGGCCGATCACCGCCCAGGAACTCAGCCAGCTCGGCGCGCCCTACACCGCGGTGAACGTCGTGGGCCAGACCGGGCTGGAGCAGGCGGACGAGCGGCAGCTGGCCGGCCAGCCGGGCGCCACGGTGACGGTGGTCAGCAAGAGCGGGACGAACGTGGTGACGCTGGCCACGCTGCCGCCGCATCCGGGCACCCCGGTCACCACCACGATCGATCCGGCCGTGCAGACGGCCGCCGAGGCGGCGCTGTCCGGGGAGAAGAAAAGTGCCGCGCTGGTCGGGGTCAACGCCTCCACCGGGAACGTGCTGGCCGCGGTCTCGGTCAACTCCGGCGGCTTCGACCAGGCCCTCGACGGCCGCTTCCCGCCCGGCTCGACGTTCAAGGTGATCACCTCCACCGCGCTGATCACCCACGGGCTCACCCCGAGATCGGCGGCGAGCTGCCCGGGCACCGCCACCGTGGGCGGCGAGGTCTTCCACAACGCCGAAGGCGAGGCGCCGGTCAGCACCTTGCTGCAGGCCTTCACCGAGTCGTGCAACACCGCCTTCATCCGGCTGGCCACCGGCCACCTGACCGCGCCGGACTTCCCGGCCGCCGCGGCCATGTTCGGGCTGGGCCGCAGCCTGCACCTCGGGCTGCTCTCCTTCGGCGGCTCGGTGCCGCAGCCGTCCGGCGAGGCCGACCTGGCCGCCACCTCGATCGGGCAGGGCCGGGTGCTGATGTCACCGCTGTCCATGGCCATGGTCGCCGCGGCCGCCGACACCGGGACCGTGCGGTCGCCGCAGCTGGTTACGGGCGCGGCCGGGGGCGGCGCGGCGAGCGCGGCCACCAGCCAGCTGCCGCCGGCCGTGATCAGCGACCTGCACGAGATGATGGCGTCCGTGGTCGCCAGCGGCACGGCGGCGGGCCAGGGCCTGCCGGCCGGCACCTACGCCAAGACCGGGACCGCCCAGTACGGGACGGGCACCCCGCTGAAGAACGACGCCTGGCTGATGGGCTTCAAGGGCGACGTCGCGTTCGCCTGCCTGGTGGTTGATTCCAGCGGGAACGGCGGGCCGACCTGCGGCCCCATCGTGGCCCGGTTCCTGGACAACCTGCCTTAACCTCTGGCCGCCAGCCAGGCATCCACCTCGGCCTTCCACCGGTTCTTGGCATCAGTGGGAGCGAAGCAGGCGTCGAAGGAGTTGCGGGCCAGCACCGCGAGCGTGGCGTCCTCGAAGCCGAACGCGGCCCGGACCGCGGCCAGGTTGTCGTCCACGTACCCGCCGAAGTAGGCCGGGTCGTCGCTGTTCACGCAGGCGAGCAGGTTGGCCTCGAGCATGGCGGGCAGCACGTGGTCGCCGAGGGTGTCCACCACGCGCAGCGCCACGTTGGACAGCGGGCACACGGTCAGCGCGGTCTGCCGGTCGCGCAGTTCGGCGACCAGCGTGGGGTCCTCCATCGACCGCACGCCGTGGTCGACGCGCTCGACCCGCAGCAGGTCCAGCGCCTCGCGGACGGTGTCCGGGCCGCCCTCCTCGCCGGCGTGCGCGACCAGCCGCAGGCCCTCGGCGGCCGCCATCTGGTACGCGCGGGTGAA
>Ga0335077_10006858_pt1 | contig 14080 bp, 15 predicted proteins | sample Lox_Sample_31_FD_207151 | JGI IMG/M metagenome (GOLD analysis project Ga0335077, IMG submission 207151) | Soil microbial communities from Loxahatchee National Wildlife Refuge, Florida, United States - Lox_Sample_3.1 | ecosystem: Environmental > Terrestrial > Soil > Wetlands | place: USA...
GCCGATGAAATATGCTCCGGGTGCGTACCCCCGGTCCGCGGTTGGAATCGAGGTCGAAGAAAATGCCGGAAAACAATGGAAACAAGGGCCTTGCCAGCACCAGCCTCCGCCTGAAGGTCGGACTCGCCGAGATGCTGAAGGGCGGCGTCATCATGGACGTCATGAATGTCGAGCAGGCGCGCATTGCCGAAGAATCCGGCGCCGTCTCCGTCATGGCGCTCGAGCGCGTTCCCGCCATGATTCGCGCTGAGGGCGGCGTGGCCCGCATGGCCAAGCCAAGCCTCATCAAGCAGATCATCCAGGCTGTGTCGATCCCCGTCATGGCCAAGGCGCGCATCGGCCACTTCGCCGAGGCCCAGATCCTCCAGGAACTGGGAGTCGATTTCATCGATGAGAGCGAAGTCCTGACGCCCGCCGATGAGGCTCATCACATCGACAAGCACGCCTTCAAGACCCCATTCGTCTGCGGCGCACGTAATCTCGGCGAGGCACTCCGCCGGATCGCGGAAGGCGCAGCCATGATCCGGACCAAGGGAGAGGCCGGTACAGGCGATGTCGTCCATGCCGTTCAGCACATGCGGCAGATCATCCGGGAAATGAAAGCCCTGACCGTTCTCACCGAGCAGGAACTCTATGCCGCCGCCAAGGAACTGCAGGCTCCGTATGAGCTCGTCCGCATGGTCGCGCAATCCGGAAAGCTTCCCGTCCCCAACTTCTCCGCGGGTGGCATTGCCACGCCCGCCGACGCTTCGCTCATGATGCAACTCGGGGCCGAAGCCATCTTTGTCGGCTCCGGAATCTTCATGAAGGAGCGTGCAACTCCCCTCGACGTCGAGAACGATCCTCGCGAGCGCGAAGAAGCCGTCTCCCGCGCCAAGGCGATCGTCATTGCCACGACGCACTACAACGATCCCAAGATCCTCGCCGAGGCCAGCGAACAGGTCACCGGGACCATGAAGGGGCTGGCCGCGGCTGCCATAGAGGAGTCGCAGCTGCTGCAGACACGCGGCTGGTAAGGAGAACGAGGGTTGACCGAAGAACCTGCGCCGTTGCGTATCGGCGTACTTGCCATCCAGGGGGACTATGCAGCTCACGCCCAGGCGCTCGTTGAATCAGGCGCTTTGTCGGTCGAAGTGCGCAAGCCCGACGAGCTTGCCGATCTCGACGGCCTGATTCTCCCCGGCGGCGAGTCCACAACCATGCTCAAGTTTCTCGAACGGCGTCGCTTCTTCGACGACCTGAAGCGGTTCTGTGGAGAGCGTCCGGTCTTTGGCACCTGTGCTGGAGCCATTCTGCTTGCGCGCGAAGTCCGCAACCCCTCCCAGCGAAGCCTCGGCATCCTTGACGCGGTTGTCGAGCGCAATGCCTTCGGCCGCCAGATCGACTCGAGCATCCTCACGGGCGAAACCGCGTTGACCGGCGGCCCGCTGGAAATGGTCTTCATCCGTGCCCCGCGAATCCTTGAAGTTGGCTCCGATGTCAAGGTACTGGCGCGGCGCGATGGCCTTCCGGCCCTCATTCGCCAGGGAAATGCCATGGCTGCCACGTTTCATCCCGAACTGGGCAACGACCGCCGCGTTCATCGCGCATTCGTCGATCTGGTTGCGGCGTTTCGACACAAATAGGTTTCAATCGAGTCGAAATTCCCTTCAGGGCTCACACCAAAAGGCCATCCACTTCCGAAATCATTGCGTCCAACGGAATGTGGTGTAGTCTGATTTGCACAGAGGCTTGGCAATGCCCGCTACCTTTACGCATTCCCCTGCGGAAACGGAACGGAGAGAGCCGGGAATCGGCGGCAAACCTCCCGTCGACCATCGATCAACCGGTGGAGGAGGCGGTGGGGGTGACGATGACCGGCAGCATGAGCACCACGGTCCGCGCGAACTGCTCCACAAGATCCGCTTCTTCCTCTTTTCAGGACTCGCCGGAGACATGATGTTCTTTGCCATCCTGGTCGCGCTCTTCTTCGCGCGACAGGCAGGCACCCACATGGACCCTCGCACGCACGAACAGATCGGCGACTGGCGCCCCGTCGAATTGCCCCCTATTCTCTATCTCAATACCGCATTGCTGCTGCTGAGCAGCCTCACCATGGAAGTCGCGCGCCGCAGCATCTTCCGCGAAATTGATGTCCTCGAGGAATGGCTTGGGCTCGGACACCCCGCGCTCCAGAGGACGCTTCCATGGGTGATCGGCACTCTCGGACTCGGGGGACTATTCCTTGCCGGGCAATGGGCGGCGTGGACGCAACTCACCGCGCAGGGATTCGCGTTTAATCATTGGTCCACACCGGCAAGCTACTTCTTTTATGTCATCACAGGCCTGCACGCGGCCCACCTTATCCTTGGCGTCCTCGCCCTTGTCGTGTGTCTCGCCGCGATTCATAGGCTCAAGCGCGTCGAACTCCGCCAGATCGCCGTCGATGTAACCGCATGGTATTGGCACGCCATGGGATTGGCCTGGATCATTCTCTTCGCGGTCCTGATTGTCGGCCAATAGCCTCGGATCAGCGCGCTCCGGCCGTCTTCTGCCCGCCTGCCGCCGGCGATGCCCTTCGCAATGGCGTCAATGTGAACTCATCCTTCACCTCGACGCTCAAGTTGTCTGCATTCGGATCCTTCACCTTCCACATCAGCGCGTGTATTGCGTGGTCCCGATAGTCGAGAGTCAGATAGTGATACACCGGGAAGCCGTTATCCTTGTACAGATCTGCGGGGCCCCGAATCATCACCGGGTACGGCTCGGCCCCGCCTCCGCCGGAAACCACGTATTCAACCCCGTTTCGCTCAAACCGCTCGTAGGTGTGAAGATGCCCGCTCAACACCATGACTCTGCAGTGCATCTTGTAGAGATGAATCTCCAGCAGGTGTCGCAACGTCAGCGCCTCTTTTGAAGGCAAGTTCGTGAACAATTGCGACTGCTCATCAACCACCCACGGCGTGTGATACAGGATGAAGAGAAACTCCACCTGTTGGGGGATATGGTCAAGCTGCGCCGCGAACCACGTCGCTTGCGGACTCGTCCCTCCAGAGGGCGACGTCATGTCCAGCGAGATCACCTCCACGCTGCCCATCAGCGCAGAGTAGTAGCGATGGCCTTCAATCTCCGGGAAGTTCTTGAGATAATTCGCAATCCCTTGGGGGGGATTTCCTTTCAGTTCGTGATTCCCCATGGTCGGCCAAACCAGGACGCCATTGCTCCACCAGCTCGAAGTTTCCTCGCGAAACACCTGCCAGTCCGCGTCCTTCGCGCCCACGTAAGGCATGTCCCCCGTCAGCAGCAATGCATCCGGATGTTCCGTCCCCACTCGCTCCGCCAGGTACCTCCGCACGCGCGGATTCGTCCCCACCGTTACGGATGGATCGGTGAATCGCATGTCTCCGTACCCGACCAGGCGGATGGGAGCCAAAGGCGCAAACTTCGAAATAGTGAACGTCGGATGAACGTCAACGACATCGCTTTGCGGCGGCTTCGCAACTCCTGCCGGGACAGCCCAGCAGAGGATGAAAAGCAAAACCCAGGCGCATCGTTGTGGGGAATTTCGAGATGGGCGCTTCACGGCCCAAGACTACCATTCATCATCGGCGCAGCGTGGCCAGAAACCTGCTCACGCGCTCGGAGAGCGTCTGAACCTCGGGACACTCGAAGTAAATCCGCCGGTTTAGCGCCATCAGCAGTTGAATGGCCTCGACTTCCGGATCACTCGCACGTATCGACTTCCCCGCATGAATGTATTCGTCCGCGAGGTATTCGATCGCGTGACCAAGAATCTCAAGCGCGCGTCCCGCCTCTCGCCCGATACGCCGGTGCCGGCAGGCCGACTGCTCCTCCCCTTCACTCTGCGCCTCCGACTCCAGAAATTCCTCGATCGAAACCGGCACGCTCCACTCCCCGATGCAACCCACAACGATCTTTCCCCAACAGGGCGAAATCGCGGCAGAATTCTCAAACCGTCGGGGTGGGCCCCGTTCCAGAGTTGCACTGGCTGTGGCGATCGTCCCATTGTGGAAGCCAATGTGATGCGTCTCACTGAAGCGCGCTCTCCTGTCCGGCTATACATCTCCGAGTGAGAACGTGACTTCCATCACTTCTCACGCCGAGAACATGTAACCAGCCTTATCGGTTTTCTGGCTCGCTCGTGCCGGCAATCGCACGCCCTCCAATCAGTTGGGGCATTCCGATCGCCTTGACGGGATGAGATCGGGAACCTAAGCTCAAACCAACGGCCTGTCGCACCGGACCTTTTCAAGGCCAGTGTGCCCGGCACAACTTCTTGTTGCGGACAATTGCGCGGACAGGGCTGCAATGATTCCCTACCACTGGCAATATCTTCCACTCCTGATGCAAGTGCTCTTCGCCGTTGGACTTGCCGCGGTCATGGTGATCGCCTCCTGGTTCATCGGAAGGCACCGGAATCTCCCCGTCAAGCTCGCGCCCTACGAGTGCGGCATTGAGGCCGTCGGCGATGCCCGGGCGCGCTTCAGCGTCCGCTTCTACATGGTCGCCATGCTCTTCATCCTCTTCGACGTGGAAGCGGTGTTCATGATGCCTTGGGCTGTCATCTATCGCAAGCTGCCCGCCATCACTGGTCAGCGGCTCTTTGGTTTCTGGGAGATGGTCGTCTATCTGGGATTCGTGGTCGTTGGCCTCTACTACATCGTGCGCAAGGGCATCCTCAACTGGAGCATGGACAAGGCGGACCTATAAATGGGCGAGGCTCTGCAAACCACCCTGGCCGGCAAGCAGGCTGTGCTTGAAGCACTTCCCGAACACCCGGCAATCAAGGCGATCCTCGCCTGGAATTCCGACGCCCTCATCGACGCTCTTTTCGACCGCGGCGAACTGACACTGACTGTCGCTCCCGAGGAAATTCGCGCTGCGGCCGCAACCGTGCAGGCTGCGGGATACAACGCCTTTGAAGACATGACGGCGGTGGACTGGTTCCCCTCTGAACCGCGCTTTCAGCTCAGCTACCATATCCTCTCGCACAAATTCAAGGAGCGCATTCGCCTCCGCGCCATGTTGAGCGCCGAAGATCCGGCGATAGAATCCATCACATCGGTCTGGCCGGGCGCCAACTACTACGAGCGCGAAGTCTTCGATCTATTCGGCGTCCGATTCGAGGGACATCCCAACCTGCGCCGCATCCTCATGCCCGAAGATTGGGTCGGTCACCCGCTGCGCAAGGATTATCCGGTGGAGGGCTACCGCTGATGGTGGAGAGCGTGGGCACACCCATTCTTCAAGCCCCACCCGCCGAGGGCGCAAAAGACCAGCACATGGTCTTGAATATGGGACCGCAGCACCCGTCCACTCATGGCGTGCTTCGCCTCGTACTCGAGATCGACGGCGAAATCGTCGTTCGCCTTTACCCCGAGATTGGTTATCTGCACACGGGCATCGAGAAAACCTGCGAAGCAAAGTTCTATCAGCAGGTGGTTCCGCTCACTGACCGGGTCGATTACCTCGGCCCCATGGCCAACAACCTCTGTTACTGCCTCGCTGTTGAAAAACTCCTGCAGCTTGAAATCCCCGATCGCGCGCAGTGGATCAGGGTCTTGCTCACCGAGCTCACGCGATTGAATTCGCATCTTATCTGGCTCGGCACCCATGCCATGGACATCGGGGCGCTCACCGTTTTTCTCTACACCTTCCGTGAACGCGAAGATATCCTGCGCATCTTTGAGAGCGTAGCCGGCCAGCGCATGATGACCAGCTACTTCCGCATCGGCGGCCTCTCCATGGAACCCCCGCTCGATCTCTTCGATCGCATCCAGGCGTTCATCAAAACATTCCCCGAGAAAATTGACGAGTACTCCAACCTGCTTACGGGCAATCCGATCTTCCGCAACCGCCTGATGGGTGTGGGAATCCTGTCGGCCGAAGATGCCGTCGCGCTCGCCGTCACAGGACCCACGATGCGAGCGTCGGGCATCGATTTCGACCTGCGTCGAGACATGCCCTACTCGAGTTACGAGAAATTCAGCTTCAACGTGCCAATATCCACGCGTTGCGACTGCTGGGGACGTTACGAGGTCCGGCTCGTGGAAATGCGCGAGAGTGTGAAGATCATTCAGCAGGCACTCGATGGAATGCCGGGTGGTCCGGTCAAGGCCGACGCGCCGAAGATTGTCCTGCCTGATCGCGAGAAAATGAAAACGCAGATGGAAGCCCTGATTCATCACTTCAAAATCGTGACAGAAGGATTCAACGTACCGGCCGGCGAGGTGTATCAGGGCATCGAATCGGGTCACGGACAGATGGGCTACTATGTGGTTTCGGACGGCACAGCCAAGCCCTATCGCGTGCACATGCGTTATCCAGGCTTTGCGTCGCTGCAGGCACTCGAAACCATGTGCAAGGGCCGCATGCTGGCCGACGTTGTCGCAGTTATCGGTTCGATCGACATCGTATTGGGGGAGATTGATCGGTAGTGGCTTCCACTACGCAGTTGTTCGTGGAGCTTTGGGTCTCATTTGCTTCCCTGCTCCGCAGCTACACCGCGGCGCACGGGCTCAACGGCAACCGGCAGGCAACTGTGGAACTGGGGGAAGAAAGAATTACGGTGCGCCATTCCGACAAATGGCTCGATCTGGTTCGAAACGGTGCTCAGGTCGTCTGGCGGCGTGAGAATGGGCAAGGTGGAACGATGCAGATCACGGAGGCAGGCCGGTTGCGCAGCGAACTTGGCGAGGAAGAAATGGATATGGTTGCAGAAGCGTGGGCGCGGGAGTTGATGCAATGAGCCCTACCAATACGAATCCGGAATCGATGTCCATCTTTTCTCCTCGGCTTGCCGCCCGCTTTGACGCGCTTGTGGAGAAGTACCCCTTGCGGCGCTCGGCCCTCGTGCCCATGCTCCTCTACGCGCAGGATGAGATCGGTTATCTCTCCGATGCCGTGATCGCCGAGGTGTCGCAGCGCATCGGCATCACCGAACTCGACGTGCGCAACGTTGCTTCCTACTACTCCATGCTTCGCTTCAAGCCCGCGGGCAAGTTCAATGTCCAGGTCTGCACCAACATCAGCTGCATGCTGCGCGGCGCCTACGACGTATACGAAAAGTTCCAGCAGGAACTCGCCATTGGACACAAGGGCGTTACGCCTGATGGCGTCTTTTCTCTTGAAGAGGTCGAGTGCATCGGAGCATGCTGCTGGGCGCCGGCGATCCAGGTGAATTACGACTTCCTCGATGAACTGACCCCCGACAGCGTCCCTGGGATTCTCGCTGATTATCGTGGCCGCGCCCGGGCAGAAGGGACTCCAAGGCATGCCTAGGCTCGTTTCCCATCCCGACGAGGTCAAGATCGTTTCGAAGCGCTTCGGCCAGGGCGCTGCGAATATCGACAAGTACATCGAGCTTGGCGGCTACGAATCCGCGAAGAAGTGCCTCGAGGAGGGTGCCGACTGGATCATCGAGGAGATGAAAGCCTCCAATCTCCGCGGCCGTGGTGGCGCGGGCTTCCCTGCCGGAATGAAGTGGTCCTTCGTCCCAAAGCAATCCACAAAGCCGAAGTATGTTCTGGTCAACGGCGACGAGAGCGAGCCGGGCACCTGCAAAGACCACCTGATCTTCCTGCATGATCCGCACGCCGTTATCGAAGGCACGATCATCGCTGGGCTTGCCATTGGCGCAAAGACAGGGTTCATCTATCTCCGCGGCGAGTATCGCTACCTCATCGAGATTATGGAAAAGGCCGTCGCCGATGCCTATGACCGCGGCTTTCTCGGCAAAAACATCTTCGGCTCCGGCACGGAATTTCAGGTCATCACCCAGAGCGGCGCTGGGGCTTACGAGGTAGGAGAAGAATCCGCGCTCATGGAGTCCCTTGAGGGGAAGCGCGGCATCCCGCGCATCAAGCCCCCGTTTCCCGCGGTCGTCGGTCTCTACGGCGGACCCACGGTCATCAACAACGCCGAAACCATCGCCACTGTGCCTCACGTGATCTCGATGGGCGCGGCAGCTTATGCCGAAGTCGGCTCTCCACGTAATGGCGGAACACGGCTCTTTGGTGTCAGCGGCCACGTCGAGCGACCCGGCGTCTACGAACTCCCCATGGGCTACAACCTCAAAAAGATGATCTATGAGGTTGCGGGAGGCGTTCGCGGAGGCCGCAAGCTGAAGGCCGTTGTACCCGGTGGCTCGTCAACGCCCGTGCTTCTGCCGGAAGAGATCGAAACCCTGGGCATGGATTTCGATCAGGTCGGCAAGGCCGGATCGATGCTCGGCTCTGGCGGCGTAGTCGTCATCGACGATCAGACATGCATCGTCGAATTCGCGCTGCGCACCATCAGCTTCTACCAGCATGAAAGCTGCGGCTGGTGTATCCCGTGCCGCGAAGGTACCGACTGGCTGAAGAAATCGCTGACTCGTTTTCATGCGGGCTTCGGCGAAGCCAAAGACATCGATAACATCCGCTATCTGGCCGAAAACATGCTCGGGCGCACATTCTGCCCCCTGGGCGATGCCGCGGCCATGCCGACAATCGCCTTCGTGAAGAAGTTCCGCAAGGAATTTGAAGACCACCTGGACGGAAAGCCCTGCCCGTTCGCAAAGCACGTGGAAATGGCAATTGTTTAGGGGCGTTGGAGACGAATGGCAGACGTAACCTTCACAGTCGACGGAAAGAAGCTCACCGCCCCCGCAGGGACGCTGCTGATTGAGGCATGCCGCAAAGCAGGCATTGAGATTCCCGCGTTCTGCTACTATCCGGGCCTCAGCCTCCAGGCCGCGTGCCGGATGTGCGTCGTGCGTCAGGAAAAAGTGCCCAAGCTCCAGACGGCCTGTACCACAACGGTCGCCGAAGGCCAGGTCTTCATTACGGAGTCCCCTGAGATCGCGCAGGCCCGCAAAGCCACCATCGAACTCCTGCTCGGCAACCATCCTCTCGACTGCCCCGTCTGCGACGCCGGGGGCGAGTGCGAATTGCAGGACATGACCTTCAAGTATGGGGCGGGAGAGAGCCTCTACGCCGAGGCCAAGCAGCACCGCGAAGAGCAACAGTGGTCGCCTGCCGTGTTCTATGACCGTCCGCGCTGCATCCTCTGTTACCGCTGCACGCGCGTCTGCGGCGAAGGCATGGACGTCTGGGCGCTCGGCGTCCAGAATCGCGGCGTCAGCTCCGTCATCACGCCCAACGGAGGCGACCGCCTCGACTGCGAACAGTGCGGTATGTGCATCGACGTGTGTCCCGTCGGCGCGCTTACCAGCGGCAGCTATCGCTATAAGACGCGGCCCTGGGAGATGAATCACGTCTCCACCGTCTGCACACATTGCGGCGACGGCTGCAAAGTCACCCTGGGCCTGCGCCAGTCGAGCGACGGCGCCGAAATCGTCCGCGCCGACAACCGCGACAAGAGCGGCATCAATGGCGACTTCCTCTGTGCGAAGGGCAGGTTCGGCTTCGACTTTGTCGAAAATCCCGAGCGCTTGAACAAGCCGCTCGTGCGGAATGCCGGCGGAAAGCTCGAACCCGTCACCTGGGAACATGCCCTCCGCGTCGCCGGCGCAAAGCTGAAAGAAGTGCGCGATGCAAAAGGTGGCTCCGCGATTGGCGTAATCGGCTCCAACCGCACCACGAATGAGGAGAACTATCTGCTGCAGAAGTTCGCGCGCACCGTTCTCCGCACGAACAATATCGATCACGAGCGCACCACTGACTACGCCGCCTTCGTGCAAGCGCTCGCAGGCCACGAGGGCAAGGCCGCAAGCCTGCGCCAGTTAGCGTCCGCTCCTGCGATCCTTCTCATCGGCGGAAACCCCACGGACGAGCATCCTCTTCTCGCCTGGACCCTGCGCACCAATGTGCGACTCAACCGCGCCCGCCTCTATGTCGCGAGCGCGAATCAGCTCAAGATCGAACGTCAGGCGAGGGCCGCGCTGCGCATTCCTTCCAACGGCTACACGGAGCTCCCGGCATACTTATCCGGCAGCGATTCGGTGATCAGCAATCCCGCCTTCCGCGAGGCCGTCCTCGCCGAAGAATCGCTCGTCGTGGTCTTCGGTGAAGAGTTCCGCGGCTCGGCCGTCTCTGACCTTGTGCAATGGGGCTTGAAGCGGGGCAATGTTCGCTTCTCTTACCTGGGCGATTACGTTAATTCGCGGGGCGCAGCCGACATGGGTCTTATGCCCGATCGACTTCCCGGCTATGTACCGCTCGAGCAGCCCGGCGCTTTCGCCCGGGAGTACCCGGGCCTCGCCAAACAGGCCGGCTTGGCCCAGCACCAGATGCTTGTTGCCGCGTCGAAGGGTCAACTCGGAGCGCTTGTCGTTGTCGGCGCCAATCCCGTGGCGAATCACCGTGTCGATCCTGCCTCACTTGAGAATACCTTTGTCATCGTTCAGGATCTCTTCCTTACCGAAACGGCCGCAATCGCCGACGTCGTGTTCCCGGCCGCCAGCCTCTACGAAAAGACGGGCACGGTCACCAACACCTTCGGCGATGTGCAGATGGTCCGCAAGGCGGCGGATCATGCTGGCGTCCGCTCCGACTTTGAGATCCTGGTGCGGCTTGCCGCAGCCACCGGCGCTGACGTTAAAGCTTTCGTTCCCTTCGGCAAAGGAGGCGTCGCCGGTGATCTGGGCCAGACCCGTGGCGCACAGGCCGGTGAGGCAGACCGCCATGCGGTCTGGCTTGCAGCCAATGATCTCGAGCCCAGGCTGAGTCCTTTTGATCCGCTCGCGGTCCTTGACGAAATCGAGAGGCTGGTCCCCGCCTACAAGCTCGATCGTCTCAATCTCTTCGGCGGCAACGATGTTCCAACCGAGCCCGGATTCGTTCCGGTCTCAAGCCTGGCCTCGGCGCCCGCCCCGGTATCTCCCGCGCATAATGGACTGTTTGCCTCGGGAACGCTGGGCCGGTATAGCCACGGTATCACGGAATTGCACCAGTATCAGACGTCCTCCATGGCAGAAGCCGCGGCGGATTGAAGGCAGGAAGGTTGAGAGGCTGAATTCGCGTGACGATTTTGCAGTTTTTTCTCTGGAGCTTGCTTAAGGTCGTTGTGGTAACGGTAGTCCTGCTGCTCGCCGTCGCCTACACCGTCTTGCTTGAGCGCAAGCTCGTCGGCCGCATCCAGAATCGCTGGGGACCCACCCGCGTGGGCCCCTTCGGCCTGCTTCAGCCTCTGGTTGACGGGGCCAAGTCCTTCCTCAAGGAAGACATCATCCCCAGTGGTGTCTATCGCCCCCTCTATCTTCTCGCGCCCATCATCGCCCTCAGTTGCGCGCTGATCTCCATCGCTGTCGTTCCTTTTGGAGACCCCGGTATTGTCAGCGCAGGCGGCTTCCGCTTCTTCCAGATCGCGGACGTCAACATCGGCCTCCTCGTGATCTTGGGCATCACCTCCGTCGGCGTCTACGGAATCGCGCTGGCAGGCTGGTCCTCCAACAACAAGTATTCTCTGCTCGGCTCCCTGCGCTCTTCCGCGCAACTCGTCAGCTACGAGCTGGCGCTCGGCCTCTCGCTTGTAGGCGTCGTACTGCGCGCGGGGTCGCTCAACCTTGATGTCATCGTGCGCAGCCAGGCGTCACACGGCATCCTCACATGGAACCTCTTCGGCGGATTCCAGTTTGTCGCCTTCTTTATCTACCTCATGGCGGCCTATGCGGAGACAAATCGTTCACCCTTCGACCTGCCGGAGGCCGAAAGCGAATTGACCGCGGGCTACCACACCGAATACAGCTCAATGAAGTTCGCCATGTTCTTCATGGCCGAGTACGCAAACATGATCATGGTGGGTTGCGTCGCCACGCTCTTGTTCCTCGGCGGCTGGACAAGCCCGTTCGGCAATTACTTCGGAACTCCCGACAACTTCCTCCTCCGCGCGCTGATTCCGATCTTCTGGTTCGTCCTCAAGGTCTTCAGTTTCCTGTTCCTCTACGTTTGGGTCCGCGGAACTCTGCCGCGTTTCCGCTATGACCAGCTTATGAACTACGGATGGCGTTACCTGATGCCGCTTGCCATCCTCAACATCGTGGGTACGAGCCTCTGGCTTGCGTACCGTTGAGAGTGCTTTGCTGACCGATCGCAGCTAAACGCGAGAAACCTGAACGGCGATTCGCGCAAAGTGCTCATTTACAATCGGAAGGGGTTTTCCGGCCGCTGAACGGCCAGCTTTTTGCCCTTCCTTAACCTGCCGGCCAGTTGTCCGGCACTTGCCAGAACGCGACGGTACGATGCACCTGATTCTGTTTATCGTCTTTGCCGCACTCTGTCTCGCAGGAGCCGCCAATCTCCTCCTGCAGACCCACCCGATCAACAGCGCGCTGTCGCTGATCGTGGTGATGACCTCGCTGGCCGTGCTCTATCTGCTGCTTGGTGCCGAGTTTCTCGCCGCCGCGCAAATCATCGTTTACTCTGGCGCGATCATGGTGCTCTTCACCTTTGTCGTCATGCTGCTCAACGCCGGGCGCGAAGAGCGCACCCTCGGCAGCCGCGCGGCTCGGGCCGTCGGATTTCCAGCCATCGCGGTCATCCTTGCGGTCGTTGCCACCGCCGTGCTCCGCATCGAGGGCCTCGGCAATGCCGTCATCGAGGACCACATCACCAGCACTGCCGATCTCAGCGAGGTTCTCTTCACAAAGCTGCTGCTGCCTTTTGAAGTCACCTCGGTATTGATCCTCGTCGCAATCCTTGGCTCGGTTGCTCTCGCGCGTCACGGCCATGGAGAAAGGACGGATAACGAGTGAGTTCTACAGTCCAACTCCTGCAGCAGGAAGTTCCCCTCAACTGCTATCTGCTTTTGAGCGCAGTGCTGTTCTGCCTCGGCGCGGCAGGATTCCTCATCAAGCGAAACCTCATCACCGTCTTCATGTCGATCGAGCTGATGCTCAACGCCGTGAATCTCTCCTTTGTCACCTTCGCGCATCAATGGCACCAGGTGAAGGGACAGATCTTCGTCTTCTTTGTCATGATGGTCGCCGCCGCCGAAGCCGCCGTCGGACTCGCCATCATTATTGCCGTCTTTCGCGCCCGCGCGACTCTGGCCATCGACCGAATCGACCTGATGAAACTATGAACGTTCACTTGCATCTCTGGCTGATTCCGCTGCTGCCTTTCGCAGGGTTCCTCTTCAATGGAATCTTCGGCCGCCGTCTACCCAAAGCTGCTGTCACCACGGTGGCATTACTTGCGCCGCTAGCTTCGCTGATTGTCGTGCTCAATGCTGCTGTCGCGGCGGGCTCCGGTGCGCTGCTTCCAGTTACTGAGACCTTCCCGCGCAGCTGGATCGATGCAGGCACTCTCCATATCGACTTCAGCTTCGTTCTCGATCAGCTCTCTCTGGTCATGCTTCTCGTTGTCACCGGTGTCGGCTTCATCATTCACGTTTATTCCGTCGGCTACATGGGCCACGAAGAGGGCTACTGGCGCTTCTTCAGCTATCTGAATCTCTTCCTCTTCTTCATGACAGTGCTTGTCCTCGCCGGCAATGCGCTGCTGATGTTTGTCGGCTGGGAAGGAGTGGGCCTTGCGTCGTATCTGCTCATCGGCTTCTACTTTCGCCGCCAGTCCGCTGCCGACGCCGGCAAGAAGGCCTTCATCGTCAATCGCATCGGCGACTTCGGCTTTCTCATCGGCCTCTTTTTGCTGCTCGCAAACTTTGGCACCCTCACTTTCAGCGACATCGCGTCGAAGATCTCTGCCGATCCGGCGATGACCGGCGGCGTCCTCACCGCGATCGCCCTCTGCCTTCTCGTCGGCGCAACAGGCAAGAGCGCGCAGCTCCCGCTCTACGTCTGGCTGCCCGACGCCATGGAAGGCCCCACGCCCGTCTCCGCCCTCATCCACGCGGCCACGATGGTCACGGCTGGCGTCTACATGATCGCCCGCACCCATTTCATCTTTGATCGCTCGCCATTTGCGCTCGGCGTGGTCGCAATCGTTGGCGCAGCGACCGCACTCTTCGCTGCAACCATCGGCCTGGTGCAAAACGACATCAAGCGCGTGCTTGCCTACTCCACGATTTCGCAGCTTGGCTACATGTTCCTGGGCTGCGGAGTTGCAGCTTATTCCGCCGCCATCTTCCATCTCATGACGCACGCCTTTTTTAAGGCGCTGCTCTTCCTCGCCGCCGG
>Ga0335077_10006859_pt1 | contig 14079 bp, 11 predicted proteins | sample Lox_Sample_31_FD_207151 | JGI IMG/M metagenome (GOLD analysis project Ga0335077, IMG submission 207151) | Soil microbial communities from Loxahatchee National Wildlife Refuge, Florida, United States - Lox_Sample_3.1 | ecosystem: Environmental > Terrestrial > Soil > Wetlands | place: USA...
GAGCAGTCGCTTGTGATCCTGCGCCGGCGGGAGGACCGCAAAATGCTCCCCGTCCGTGAGGGCGAGGACGGACAGCTCCTCGCCGTCCAGGAACTCCTCGACGAGGACCTCGGATCCGGCCTCGCCGAAGGCGCCGTCCTTGAGCATGGCGGAGGCGATGGCCCTCGCCTCGGCGCGGGTACGGCAGACCACGGCTCCCTTGCCGGCGGCCAGGCCGGAGGCCTTGATGACCAGGGGCTCGGCGTGCTGGTCCAAGTAGCGCGCGGCCGAGTCGAAGTCGGTGAACGTGCGGGCGGCGGCGGTGGGGACGCCGTGCCGCAGCATGAGCGCCTTGGAATAGGCCTTGGAGGACTCGATGCGGGCGGCGGCGGCCGTGGGTCCGAAGACCGGGATGCCGGTCGTCGCGAGGCGGTCCACGAGGCCCGCGGCCAGGGGGGCCTCGGGACCCACCACGACGAGGTCCGCGCGCTGCTCGCGGGCCGCGCGCACCACGAAATCCACGTCAGTGCCCTTGCCGGGGATGTTGGTCGCGAGGCTCGCCGTGCCGGCGTTGCCCGGGAGGCAGAACAGGGTGGCCTGCGGGGCGTCGCGCCGCAGCGCCCAGAGGAGCGCGTGCTCGCGTCCGCCCCCGCCGACGACGAGGATCCTCACGAGTGGCCGGGGCCCCGGAACGCGCTCTGGAACGCCTCGCGCGCCTTCTTCGCGACGTCCGCGACGGTGTCCACCGCTCCCTTCGCCTGCTCCGCGTAGTACTTGCTCGCGTCGCCGATGTCGGACGAGAGGGGCGGCTTGTCCTCGTCGGTGCCGCGGCGCGGGTACTCGCCGCGGAGGATGCGGTCGTACTCGCCCGTGGCGACCCAGCGCTGCAGCTCGGCGGCGCGCAGCGTGTTGAACGGGTGGGTGTAGCCCAGCGTGTTGATCACCTTGTAGATGGTGTCCATCGCGCCGCCGCCCTCCTCGTACTCCCGGGCCTGCGCGAGGAAGGCGTCCAGGTTCATCTCCTCGATCTTCCCGCCCCCCGCGAGCTTCATGAACATCCGCATCGAGGCGACGGGGTCCTGGCTCGCCAGCAAGCCCGCGCGGTCGCTCGACAGCTCGCTCTTCCGGTACCACTCGAGCAGGGCGATCTGGATCGGCAGCAGCGCGATGCCGGCGAGGAAGGGCAGGTTGCGGAAGCCGAACTCGAGGATGATCACGAGGATGGTGCGGTACAGCGCGTGCCCGCTGATGACGTGCCCCAGCTCGTGGCCGATGATGGTGCGCAGCTCCTCCTCGTCGAGCAGGGCGAGCGCGCCCGAGTTGAGCACGATGAACGGCCGGTCCATGCCGAAGGCGCCGGCGTTCACCAGCGGCGTCTGCGAGATGAACAGGTCGGGCCGCGGCTCCCAGTCCATGGTGGCGCACACGTCGGTGAACGCGGCGTGCACGCGCGGAAACTGCGTCGGCCCGACGCGGACGGCGTTGGCCTGGAACAGCAGGCGCACGCCCCGCTCGCCGAAGAACCCGTACACCTTGCGAACCACCTCGTCGAAGCCGGGGATGGACCGCAGCGTGCTCAGCGCCGCGCGGTCGGCCGCGTGCTCCCAGGCGCGCGAGGAGATCTGCGTGAGGACCGTGCGCGGTCGGCGCGCCGGCAATGCCTGATCAGCGTCCGTCATCGAACCTCCCAGAGCGTTCCGGCCTTCCCTACGCCGGGGCCGGCGCCGCGTTTCAGCCGGCTAGGCGGCGAGGGCGCGGTCCAGGTCCGCGATCAGGTCGTCGGGGTCCTCGATGCCCACCGAGAGGCGCACGAGTCCGTCCGTGAGGCCCATCGCCTCGCGCATCGCCCTGGGCACGGCGGCGTGCGTCATCGTGGCCGGGTGCCCGATGAGGCTCTCCACGCCGCCCAGCGACTCGGCGAGCGCGAACAGCCGGGTGCGCTCGACCACCCGCCGGGCGCGCTCGAGCGAGCCGGCCTCGAACGACAGCATCCCGCCGAAGCCCGACATCTGGCGGCACGCGAGGTCGTGCTGGGGGTGGCTCGGAAGGCCCGGGTAGTAGACGGCGGGCACGCGCCGGTCCGCGGCCAGCCACTCCGCGATGCGGCGCCCGTTGGCGTCGTGCTGGCGCATCCGGAGCGTCAGCGTCTTGGTGCCGCGCAGCACGAGCCAGCAGTCGAACGGGCCGGGCACCGCGCCGATGGACTTCTGGAAGAAGGCCAGCTGCTCGGCCAGGTCGTCCCGCCGGGCGACGACCATGCCGCCCACCATGTCGGAGTGGCCGTTGAGGTACTTCGTGGTGGAGTGGACCACGAGGTCCGCGCCGAATTCGAACGGCCGCTGGAAGACCGGCGTCGCGAAGGTGTTGTCCACCACGAACAGCAGCTTCCGCGCGGCGGCGAGCGCGCCGAGCGCGGCGAGGTCGGCGAGGCGCATCATCGGGTTGGTCGGCGTCTCGACGAACAGCAGCTTCGTGGCGGGGCGGACGGCGCGCTCGACGGCCGCGACGTCGCGCGTATCCACGTAGCTGAAGGCGAGGCCGTGGCGGGAGCGCACCTGCTCCATGAGGCGGTGCGTGCCGCCGTACACGTTCTCGCCGCACACCGCGTGGTCGCCCGCCGACAGGAGCGTGAGCACTGAGTCGATGGCCGCCATGCCCGACGCGAACGCGTGCCCGTGCGTGCCGCCTTCGAGGGCCGCGACGTTGCGCTCGAGGGCCTCGCGCGTCGGGTTGCTCACCCGGGCGTATTCGTGGCCCTTGTGCTTGCCGAGCGCGGCCTGGACGTAGGTGGAGGTCTGGAAGATCGGCGTGGTGACCGCGCCGGCCAGGGGCTCCGGCTCCTGGCCCGCGTGCACGGCCCGCGTGGCCAGCCCGTGCTCCCGATCGGTGTCGCGGATTCGCGTCATGTGCGGCTCGGCGGAGGTGACTGGGCGAACCTTACACCGGGTCCCCGCGCGCCAGCAAGCGGCGCGGGACGACGCTGCGGGATCCGCGTGCCGGCGCCGCGCGGCCGGGTTGACACCCGGTCGGGCGGCTTCTAGGCTAGGCGCGTGGCCTCCGAGCACGCGTTGACCTGCCTCGTCGTGGACGACGAGCCGCACCTGCGCAGCATCCTGGTGCGTCTTCTCACGGAGGAGGGTTTCGCGTGCCGCCAGGCCGGGAACGGCCTGGAGGCCCTGCAGGAGCTGGAGCGGTCGCCCGCCGACCTGATCATCAGCGACATCCGGATGCCGGAGATGGACGGCATCCAGCTGCTGCCCGAGCTGCGGCACCGCTGGCCCGACAGCGCGGTCGTGATGGTGACGGCGGTCTCCGACGTGCGGAGCGCGATCTGGTGCCTCACGCAGGGCGCCCTCGACTACGTGGCCAAGCCCTTCCAGGTCGAGGACGTGCAGGCGCGGGTGCGCCAGGCGCTGGAGAAGCGCCGCCTCATCCTGGAGAACCGGGACTACCAGCAGAACCTCGAGCGCAAGGTGGAGGCGCAGGCGCGGCGCATCGAGGAGCTGTTCGTCGTCGGGGTGCAATCACTGGCGCACGCGCTGGAGGCCAAGGACCCGTACACGCGGGGCCACTCGGCGCGCGTCGCGAGCTACGCGACCGCGGTGGCGCGCTCCCTCGGGCTCAACGGCGACACGCTCGAGGAGCTGCGCATCGGCGCCGAGCTGCACGACGTGGGCAAGATCGGCGTGCGCGAGTCGGTGCTCAACAAGCCCGCCAAGCTGACGGAGGAGGAATACCTCCACATCATGGAGCACACGGTGATCGGAGAGAAGATCCTGACGCCGCTGCTGCGCGACCGTCCGGGCATCCTCCACATCGTGCGCTCGCACCACGAGCGGCTGGACGGCGGCGGGCTGCCGGACGGCCTCAAGGGCGAAGCGATCCCCCTCGCCGCGCGCATCGTCACGGTGGTGGACGCGTTCGACGCGATGACGACGGGCCGCGCGTACCGCCCGCCGCGGCCGCCGTCGGTCGTCCTCGAGGAGCTGCGGCGCGAGTCGGGCCGGCAGTTCGACCCGGCGATCGTCACCGCGTTCGAGCAGGCGTTCGGCAACGTCGCCCAGCTGCCCATCGCCACCCCCATCGCCGTGGGCGCGCTGCACGACGCGGCGGTGGCCGCGCTCTCCCGCTGAGCTCCACCTTGATGCGGTCGGTGTCGGGCCTCCGCGGCATCGTGGGGGAGGACCTGGTGCCGGCGCTGGTGACCCGGTACGCCGAGGCGTTCGGGGCCTACGTGGCCTCGCGCGGCGGTCGCGCCGTGGCGCTGGCACGGGACTCGCGCCAGTCGGGACCCGCCTTCGCGGCGGCGGCCGCGGCAGGCCTGACGGCGTCGGGGGTGGACGTCGTGGATCTGGGTATGGTCCCGACCCCGACGGCGCAGCTGGCGGTGGAGACAGTGGACGGCGGGCTCGGCGGCGGCATCGTGGTGACGGCGAGCCACAATCCGGTCGAGTGGAACGCGCTGAAGTTCGTCGGCCCCGGGGGCCGCTTCCTCGACAAGGCGGAGGTGGAGCGGTTCTTCGCCCTCGTGGACGGAGGCGGCAGCCACGCGGCGGCGCGGCCGGGCACCCGCCGCACCGACGACGGGGCCGTGCGGCGCCACCTGGAGCGCGTGCTCGGGCTGCCCTGGCTCGACCTCGGAGCCATCCGCCGGCGCCGATTCCGCGTGGCGCTGGACTGCGTGCGCGGCGCGGGCGCCACGATCATGCCGGCGCTGCTGGACGCGCTCGGCTGCGAGGTCGAGGCCATCAACCTGGAGCCCGACGGGCGGTTCCCCCGGGAGCCGGAGCCGATCCCCGAGCACCTGGGCGAGCTGGGCGCGCTGGTGCGGGAGCGCGGCAGCGACCTCGGCATCGCCGTGGACCCGGACGTGGACCGGCTGGCGCTCGTGGACGAAGCGGGCCGGCCGATCGGCGAAGACTACACGCTGGCGTTCGCGGTCCGGGCGGTGCTGGCGCAGCGCCGCGGGCCCGTGGTGACGAACCTGTCCACGAGCCTGGTGGTGGACGACGCCGCCCGGGAAACGGGCGGCGCGGTCGAGCGCGCGCCCGTCGGCGAAGCCAACGTCGTCGAGCGGATGGCGGCGCGCGGCGCCGTGATCGGCGGCGAGGGCAACGGCGGAGTGATCCTGCCCGAAGTGCACCTCGGCCGGGACGCGCCGGTGGCCGCCACGCTCGCGCTCGCGCTGCTGGCGGGCCGCGCCATGTCGGTCTCGGGGCTCGTGAACTCCTCGCCCCGCTATACTATTGTTAAGGCAAAGGTCCCCCGGCCATCCGGATCGTTGGAGCGTTGCTACGCCGCGCTGAAGGCGGTCTTGCAGGGTGCGGCGGAGGACCGGCAGGACGGACTGCGCCTGGCCTTCGCCGACCGCTGGGTGCACGTGCGACCCTCGGGCACCGAGCCGGTGGTCCGGGTGATCGCCGAGGGGCCGAGCCGCGAGGCGGCGGACCGACTGGTCGAGCAGGGCACCGCGGCGCTGGCCGCGGCCGGGAGGTAGCAGGATGTGCGGAATCGTCGGATACACCGGGCCGCGCCAGGCGCTGCCGGTCCTGCTGGACGGGCTCAAGCGCCTGGAGTACCGCGGCTACGACTCCGCCGGCGTGGCGCTGATCATCGACGGTGCGTTGGTGGTCGAGAAGTCGGCCGGCAAGATCGCGGCGCTGGAGGCGCAGCTCGGCCGTGAGACCCGGCAGGCCAACGTCGGGATCGCGCACACCCGCTGGGCCACGCACGGCGCGCCCACTACGAAGAACGCGCACCCCCACACCGACTGCGCCGGCACCATCGCGGTCGCCCACAACGGCATCATCGAGAACCACGCCGCCCTGCGGCAGATGCTGGCGGCCAAGGGACACCGCTTCGCCTCCGACACCGATACCGAGACGCTCGCCCACCTGATCGAGCAGTTCTACGACGGCTCGCTCGAGCAGGCCGTGGCGGAGGCGTTGCAGGAGGTCGAGGGCACCTACGGCATCGTGGTGATCTCGACGCGGGAGCCCAACACGATCGTGGCGGCCCGCAGCGGCAGCCCGCTCCTGCTGGGCCTCGGCAACGGCGAGAACTTCGTCGCGTCCGATCCGTCCGCGGTCCTCGCCTACACGCGGTCGGTGGTGTACCTCGACGAGGGCAACCTCGCGGTCGTGACCCCCTCGGGCTACCAGGTCAAGGACCGGCACGCGGTCCCGCTCAGCAAGCAGGTCAGCCAGATCGAGTGGGACCTCGCGACCATCGAGCGCGGCGGTTTCCCGCACTTCATGCTCAAGGAGATCTGCGAGCAGCCCGAGAGCATCCGCAACACGCTGCGCGGGCGCCTGCTGGAAGAGGAGGGCACCGCGCGGCTGGGCGGCCTCAACCTCAAGCCGGAGACGCTGGCGGGCATCAACCGGATCGTCCTCACGGCCTGCGGGACTTCGTGGCACGCCGCGCTGGTGGGCGAGTACATGCTCGAAGAGATGGCGCGGCTGCCCACCGAGGTCGAGTACGCGTCGGAGTTCCGCTACCGCAACCCGCTGGTGGACGAGCACACGCTGGTCATCGTGATCTCGCAATCGGGCGAGACGGCCGACACGCTCGCCGCCCTGCGCGAGGCCAAGCGCCGCGGCGCCCACACGCTCGGCATCGTCAACGTCGTCGGCAGCAGCATCGCGCGGGAAGTGGACGGCGGCATCTTCATCCACGCCGGCCCCGAGATCGGGGTCGCCTCGACCAAGGCGTTCACGAGCCAGATCGCGGCGCTCGCGCTGTTCACGCTCTACCTGGGGCGGCAGCGCTCGCTGTCGATCCTGCAGGGCCGTGAGATCGTCAAGGCGCTGCGCAAGCTGCCGGAGCAGGTCGAGACCGTGCTCGGCAAGCGGGCGCTGGTCGAGGAGCTGGCCGAGCGCTACACCCGCGCGTCGAACGTGCTCTACCTCGGGCGGGGCTACAACTTCCCCGTCGCGCTCGAGGGGGCGCTGAAGCTGAAGGAGATCTCGTACATCCACGCCGAGGGCTACCCCGCGGCGGAGATGAAGCACGGCCCCATCGCCCTCATCGACGAGCTGATGCCGGTGGTGTTCGTGGCGCCGCGGGACGCGGTGCACGCCAAGATCATGTCGAACATCGAGGAGGTGCGCGCGCGGGGCGGCCAGGTGATCGCGGTCGTCACCGAGGGCGACACCGAGATCACGCCGCTGGTGGACCACGCGATCCCCATCCCCGAGACGCTCGACTTCCTCACGCCGATCCTGAGCTCGGTGCCGCTGCAGCTGCTGGCCTACCACATCGCCGTGCGGCGCGGCTGCAACGTGGACCAGCCGCGCAACCTGGCCAAGAGCGTGACGGTCGAGTAGCGCGTGCGGGTCGTGCTGCAGCGCGTGAGCCGCGCCGCGGTCCGCATCGACGGCCAGACCGTCGGGCAGATCGGGCGCGGCTTCGTCGTCCTCGCGGGCTTCGCGCCCGCCGACGGCGAGGCGACGCTGGCCTGGATGGCCGACAAGATCGTGGGGCTCCGGCTGTTCGCGGACGCGGACGGCAAGATGAACCTCCCCCTGGCCGACGTGGGCGGCGCCCTGCTCGTGGTGTCCCAGTTCACCCTCTACGGCGACGCCTCGAAGGGCCGCCGCCCCTCGTTCGTGGATGCCGCGCCCCCCGCGCAGGCGGAGGCGCTCTACGAGCGGTTCGTGGCGATGGTGCGGGAGCGCGGCGTCGAGACGCAGACGGGCCGCTTCGGCGCGATGATGGACGTCGAGCTGGTCAACGACGGGCCGGTGACGCTGGTGCTCGAGAAGGCGTGACCGCCCGCCACGTGCCCCTCGTGCTCGCTTCCGTGTCGCCACGCCGCCGGGAGCTGCTCCGCCTGCTGGGCCTGACCTTCGAGGTGAGCCCCTCCGACATCGACGAGACCTGGCGCAACGGCGAAGCTCCGGCCGTGCACGCGGAGCGGCTGGCGCGCGAGAAGGCGGCGGCGCGCCCGGTTCCCGGCGCGGCGGTGATCGGGGCCGACACCATCGTCGTCGTCGACGGCGAGATCCTCGGCAAGCCGCGCGACGCGGCCGACGCCCGCGCGATGCTGCGCCGCCTGTCGGGGCGCGAGCACGTGGTCTACACCGGGGTCGCCGTGGCGCGGGACGGCCGCCTCGCCTCGGGCATCCGGCAGACGACCGTGCGCTTTCATCCGCTGGAGGACGCCGCCATCGCCGAGTACGTCGCGACCGGCGAGCCGCTGGACAAGGCGGGCGCCTACGGCATCCAGGGCTACGGCGCGGTGCTCGTCGAGCGGATCGAGGGGGACTACTTCACGGTGATGGGACTCGGCCTGGAGCTGCTCGTGGAGCTGCTGGCCGCGGTCGGCCTGCGCTACCGCTTCGGCGAGGTCACGCCGGCCTAGGGGGGCGCTCGCGCCGCCACGGCGGCCCGCCCGCGTAGCGCGCCAGGGCCCGCTCCACCTTCTCCACCACCACGCCGGTCGCGATGCGCTCCATGCGCCCCTCGCGGTGCGCCATGGAGACCGGGTAGTCCTCGCCGGGGTCGCCGTAGGCGTCCACGAGGAGGTCCGCGAACCGGCGGTACGGGCCCACGCGCTTCGGATTGTTGTAGCCGTAGAGCCCCACCGCCGGGACGTCCATAGCCACGGCCATGTGCAGCGGCCCCGTGTCGGGCGAGATCACGACGTCGCACAGGTCGATGAGGCCGAGCAGCGTCCGGAGCCCGCTCCCCAGCGCGTCCACGGGTCGGCCCTCGGCGCGGGCGAGGATCCGGTCGGCGGCCTCGCGCTCGATCGGCGACGTGGCCCCCAGCAGCACGCAGCGAGCCCCCGCCCGGCGCGCCAGCACCGTGGCGGCCTCGGCGTAGCGCTCCGGCATCCAGTTCTTCTCCCGCTTGCTCGACGCGACCACCATCCCGATCAACGGGCCGCCGGCGCCGGCGACGATCGCGCGGGCCGCGGCGCGCTCCTCGTCCGTCGGCCCCAGGTGCCAGCGCGGCTCCCCGTGCGGCACGGCGAGCGCGTCCAGGAACTCGAAGTACTGGTCCTGCACGTGCTGCTGCGCGTGCGGCGGGATGCGGTGCGTGGTGAACAGCCAGTTGGCGTCCCGCGCCCGCGCGAAGTCGAAGCCGAGCTTCACGGGGGCGCGCGCGAGCCAGGTGACGATGCCCGCCTTGAAGTACACCTGCAGGTTGAGGAGGAGGTCGAAGGGGCGCTCGCGCAGCTGCCGCCTCGCGTCGGCGTACGCCCCGAGTCCCAGCGTGCGCTGGAAGATGACCGTGTCGTCCACCAGCGGGTGGCCCCGGACCATCAGCGCGGGACCCGGCTGCAGGACCCACGTCACGTGCGTGCCGGGGGCATGGCGCTTGAGGGCGTCCAGCAGCGGCAGCACGTGCACCGCGTCGCCGAGCGCGCTCATCATGACGATGCCGAGGCGCCCGCCGGTCCACGGCGCGAGGCGCGTCACGCCTCTCCCGTCAGGTAGGCGACGCTGAACAGCGCGCGGTCGGCGTCCGTGAGCCGCGTGCCGCGCCGCGCGTTCCACTTCGCCCACGACCGGTAGAAACGGGCGAGGTTCCGCGCGCGCTCGGTGTCCGCGTTGCCCCGCATGGGCCGGCAGGTGTCCACGTCGAGCAGCCAAACCTCGGGCTTGCCGGCCGCCAGGCCGGTCAGCAGGAGGTTCCTGAGCTGGAGGTCCGGATGGACCCAGCCGAGGTCGTGGAGGCGCCGCACCAGCCGGCCAAGCGCGTCGAGCGCCGCGGTGCGCGCCGGCCCGGCGGGAGGCTGGTCCCCGAAGAACACCTCGACGAGGTCGGGGCCCGGCACCTGCTCGGTGGCGACGTCGGCGCGGTGCAGGGGTCCGGCCCGGTAGCGCACGCCCGCCAGCACGGCCGGCGTGCGCACGCCGCCGTCGGCCAGCCGGCGCGACAGCTCGGCCTCGTGGTAGAAGCGCGGCCGCCCGAGGAAGACGTCGCCGAGCAGCGGGGCCAGGAGGCCGCCGTGCCGCGCGTGGCGCACCACGGACGCCGTCGAGCCGAGCGGCACGCCGTAGGCCTCGCCGCGCCCCGTGAACGCCGTGCGGCCGGGCTGCGCGCCGGCCCAGGCGTAGAGCGTGCCGCCGGCCGCGAGCGCGCGCCGCACGGCCTCGGCGACGTCACGCCGCGCCGCGGCGGTGCCGCCCTCGAAGGTCCAGGTTTCGAAATCCGGGGGAAGCGCCGGTGCGGGCAATCAGTACTTGGCGAGGTAGTTGGCGACCGGCTTCGACTTGCCCTTGAGCGGGATCGGCTCGCGGGACTCGACCTTGGGCGGCTTCTTCAGCCGCTTGTAGAACGGCTCCGAGATCATGATCTCGCCCTTGGCCGCCTTGGAGCAGAGCCGCGAGGCGGTGTTGACGGCGTCGCCGAGGACCGTGTACTCGAGCCGCTGCTCGCTGCCCACGTTCCCGGCGAACACCTCGCCGAAGTTGATCCCGATGCCGATGTGCACCGGCGGCTTGCCGGTCTCTTCCCAGTGCTTGTTCAGCGCCGTCAGCGCCTGCTGCATCTCGATCGCGGCGGACATCGCCTTGTCGGCGTCGTCCTCCATCGGGAGCGGCGCGCCCCACAGGGCCATGATCGCGTCGCCGATGAACTTGTCCAGCGTGCCGCCGTGCCGGAAGATGATCTCCACCATCTCGGTGAAGTACTCGCGCAGCAGCTGGGCCACGTCGTCGGGCTCCATCTTCTCCGACATCGGCGTGAAGCCGCGGATGTCGGAGAACAGGATCACGACCGGGCGCTTGGTGCCGCCGAGCTTGACCTCCTCGCCGTGCTCCTCGATCTGCTTCGCCACGTCGGGCGAGAAGAACCGCTGGAAGTTCGCCCGCACCAGCATCTCGCGACGGATGCGGTCGGAGAGCTGGCTGTTCTCCATGGCGACCGACGCCACGCCCGAGAACGCGATCAGGAACTCGAGGTCCTCGTCGGTGAACGCGTGCGTCGCGGTCAGGTTGTCCACGTAGATCAGGCCGAGCACGTTGCCGTCCGACGCCATCAGCGGCGCGCCCATGGCCGAGCGCACGCTCTGCAGCAGGATGGACTTGCCCTTGAAGCGCTCGTCCTCGGCGGCGTTGTCGGTCAGGATCGCGACCCGCTCGGCCACCGCCTTGCGCGCGATGGACTGCGGCACGTGGCGGGCCGACGCCGCGCCCTCGCCGAGGCGGCTCTTGGAGATGCGCGGCACCAGCTCCCCGCTGCCCTTCTCGCACAGCAGGATGGAGCAGCGGTCCACGTCCATCACCTGGAAGGTGAAGTCCACCACCGACTCGAGGAGCTTGTCCACCTCGAGCTGGCGCGAGAGCTGCTTGGAGATCTCGAGCAGCAGCTCGAGCTTCTTCGCGCTGCGGGCGGCCGTGGGCTCGGGGGCCGCCTCCTCCGTGGGCTTCGCGGCCGCGGAGGCGCCCGAGAGCCGCTTCAGCGGGCTCTGGATCGCGGCGCTCACCTCGCCGACGGGCAGCTGCCGGACGATGGTGGCGCCGGCCGGCTTGGGTGCGGCGAAGCCGCCGGCGGGCTCCTTCGGGTGCCCGGCGGGCTTCGCGTGCTCGCGGACGTAGAAGGCGACCTTGCCGAACGTGAGCACGTCGTTGGGCGCGGCGAGCGTGTCGCTCACGCGGCTGCCGTTGAGGAACGTCCCGTTCGAGGAGCCGAGGTCCTTGACGCGCACCCCGCCGTCCTCGGCCGACAGCTGCGCGTGCTGGCGCGAGATGGTCGGATCGTAGATCGGGATGTCGCTGTTGACGGCACGGCCGACGACCAGCGTGACGCCCGGCTTGACGTCGATCGATTGATCGCCCGCGGTACTGACCAGCTTGAAGCCGTCGGCCATGTGGGATCGGGCTCCTCGGACGTCCAAATATGCCGCCGCGCCAGGGGTGGCGCCAGCCGAGGAAGCTACGCCCGGCCGCCCGCGAGGGCCACGGCACGGAGCGCCGCGCGGGCCTTGGCCTCGGTCTCCGCCAGCTCCCGCTCGGGCTGGGAATCGGCGACGATCCCCGCCCCGACCTGGACCACCACGCGGCCGGGCAGCACGAGGCAGGTGCGGATCGCGATCGCGGTGTCGAGCGCGCGGGCGCCCCATCCCAGGTAGCCGACGGCGCCCGCGTAGGTGCCGCGTCGCGTGGGCTCGAGCGCGTCGAGGATCTCCATCGCGCGCACCTTCGGCGCGCCCGACACCGTGCCGGCCGGGAAGCAGGCCTTGAGCGCGTCCACGGCGTCCCGGCCGGGAGCGAGCCGGCCGCGCACCTCGGACACGAGGTGCTGGACGTGCGCGTAGCGCTCCAGCGCGAGCAGCTCCGTGACCGCGACCGAGCCGAACGCCGCCACGCGGCCGACGTCGTTGCGGCCGAGGTCCACCAGCATCAGGTGCTCGGCGCGCTCCTTGGGATCGGCGGCCAGCTCCGCGGCGAGCGCGGCGTCGGCGGCGGCGTCGCGGCCCCGGGGCCGCGTCCCCGCGATCGGGCGCACGGTCACGGTGCCTTCCTCGACCCGCACGAGCACCTCGGGCGAGCTGCCGACGAGCGCGAGGCCGTCGAGCGCGAGATAGAACAGGTACGGCGCGGGGTTGAGCGCGCGCAGATAGCGGTAGAGGCGCAGCGGGTCCACGTCCCCGGCGACCTCGAGGCGGCGCGAGAGCACCGCCTGGAAGACGTCGCCGGCGGCGATGTGGGCGCGGATGCGCTCGACGTCGCGGAGGAACGCCTCCGCCGGATAGGGGCTGGTGGCCGCGGCGGGCGGCGCGTCCTCGTCGAGGTCCAGCGGCGAAAGGTCGCCGGGACGGCGGAGCCGCTCCTCGAGACGGGCGATGCGCTCCAGGGCCGCGTCGTGGATCTCGCGGCGCGCCGCCTCCGAGGCCCCCGCCGGTACTTCGGCGCTCACGACGATGCGGGCGCGGTGGTAAAGGTTGTCGAGCACCAGGACGGCGTCGGCGACCATGAACAGCCCGTCCGGCACGCCGAGGTCGTCGGGCGGCGCGTCCGGGAGCCGCTCCAGCGTGCGCACGACGTCGTAGCTGAAGTAGCCGACGGCGCCGCCGAAGAAGCGGGGCAGATCGGGCCGCGGGCGGCAACCCAGGCCGCGCAGCCGCTCGCCCAGGTGCCCCATCGGGTCGCCGGCCGGGACGCTCGCGCCCCAGCCGCCCGCCGGGGTCCACCGGCACGCGCCCCCGCCGGCGTAGCGCCAGGCTTCCCTTGGCTCGGTGCCGAGGAACGTGTAGCGCGCCCACCGCTCCCCGCCCTCCGCCGATTCCAGCAGGAACGCGAACGGGCCTCTGGCGATCTTGCGCAGCACGGCCACGGGCTGGTCCGCGTCGAGCACGCACTCGCGCACGACCGGCACCATGCCGCCGCCGGCCGCCTCGGCGACCCAGGCGTCTCGGCCCGCGCTTGACCGGTCCATCAGGGCCCGCGATACTGCGGCGTGATGCCGCAGCGCGCCGCCGTTGCGCCCGCCTGGCTCTGCATCGTGGCTCCCCTCCTCGCCCTGTCGGTGCCGCCCCGGAGCCTCGCGGCCCAGGAGTGGGACTCGCCCCAGGCCCTCGCCCTGGTGGGCCGCGCCATCGCCCGCCGCCAGTCCGCGCTCGCCGACACCGCGCTCAGGGACTTCAGCGCGCGGGCGCACGGGTTCGTGTTCTTCCTCGGTCAGATCGGCGAGGGGCTGTCGGAACCGCCGCGGCTCATCAAGGCGGACCAGCTCGAGCTGCAAGTCTACTGGAAGGCGCCGAACCTGAGCAAGCAGATCATCATCGGGTGGCGGGACAAGATGGACCTGCCGACCGACATCCAGTACCACCGGGACCACCTGGGCATCGCGCTGAACAACTTCCCCGACCGCATCCGGATCGGCGACGGGGACGAGGTGCGCGACATCCCGCACCCGCTCGCGCCCAACGGTCCCTCGCTCTACCAGTACGCGCTCACCGACTCGCTCTCGATCCAGCTGCCCGACCGCGACATCAGGGTCTACGAGATCGCCGTGCGGCCGAGGGATTTCCACGCGCCGAGGCTGGTGGGCTCGCTGTTCATCGACATGGACCTGTCGGACCTGGTGCGGATGTCGTTCGAGTTCACGCGCTCCGCGTACCTCGACCAGGAGCTCGAGGACATC
>Ga0335077_10006860_pt1 | contig 14079 bp, 12 predicted proteins | sample Lox_Sample_31_FD_207151 | JGI IMG/M metagenome (GOLD analysis project Ga0335077, IMG submission 207151) | Soil microbial communities from Loxahatchee National Wildlife Refuge, Florida, United States - Lox_Sample_3.1 | ecosystem: Environmental > Terrestrial > Soil > Wetlands | place: USA...
GTTGGCAAACACCTGACCACCGATCTCGGCCTGGCGCTTGTTGAGCGCGAGGAATGCGTGCTTGGTCATGTACACTTCGCCGCGCACTTCGCAGACCGACGGCACGCCCTTGCCCTTGAGCCGGTGCGGAATGTCGGCCAGCGTCTTCACATTGGCGGTGACGTCCTCGCCTTCGCTGCCGTCGCCGCGCGTGGCGCCGGTGACCAGTTCGCCGCCCTCGTAGCGCAGCGACATCGACAGCCCGTCGATCTTCGGCTCGGCGGAAAAGACGATCTCGTCATCCTCCGGCAACCGCAAAAAGCGGCGGATGCGGCCGGCGAAATCGATCACGTCCGCCTCGGCGAACGCGTTGTCGAGCGACAGCATCGGCACCGCGTGCCGCACCTTGGCAAAGCGCGCCGACGGCGCCGCGCCGACATGCTGCGTCAGGCTTTCTGTCGTGCGCAGTTGCGGGAAGCGCGCCTCGATCGCGTTGTAGCGCTGGCGCAGCGCATCGTACTCGGCATCGGAAACCGTCGGCGCGTCTTCCTGATAATAGCGCCGGTCATGCTCGACGATTTCAGCCGCGAGCCGCGCGTGCTCGGTCCTCGCCTGTTTTTCGGTGAGGCCCGCAACCGGCGTCTTCGACGTATCCCTGGATGCCATAGTACCGTACTTCCATCATGCCGGCCGTGGCCCGCCTGATCCGAGCAGCGTCAAGCTGCGGCTGGACGCAGGCGCTTGGCGCGTTCAATGCGCTGGCGCCGTTGCGGGGAATGTAGGGCTTCCCACAGGTCGTTACGGCGTTGCAAGTTCAGCCAGAAGTCGGCGCTGTTGCCAAAAACGCGAGCCAGCATAAGGGCCGTGTCGGCGGTTATTGCACGCTTATCGTTGCACAACTCGTTGATGTGCTTGCGCTGCACACCCATGGCGTTTGCAAGGCCGCCTTGCGTCAGGCGGAGCGGCGCCATGAATTCCTCAACGAGGATTTCGCCAACGCTCGCTGGTTTGCGTTTCGTCATCAGCATTGTCGCCTCAACGCTAGTCGTGATTGTCGAGATACACCTCGGAGGCTTCGCCGCGGCCGCCATGCCAGCGGAACACGAGCCGCCACTGTTCGTTCACTCGAATCGAATGCCACCCTGTGAGATCACCTTTGAGTTTCTCGAAATGATTGCTTGGCGGCACCCGAAGATCGGCATCAGTGCTGGCGTCATCCAAGATTTGCAGCCTTCTGAACAATCGGTTCTCCAAATCCGCCGGGATCCTCCGGACGTGGATATCCCTGACAAAGAAATCTCGCAGCCAAGCATCCCGGAACGAGATGATCATGTATCACTGTACCACACTAAGGTACAAATCGGGTAGCGGCACTCCCTGAACGAGCTGACAAATTCCCGACGGGCGTTATCGGCCTGCGCTGGGTTCGCCCTGGAATGATTTCAGCCCGCCGCGCGGATCAAGCGTTCGGCGGCGGCGCGGGCTTCGGCGGTGATTTCGGCGCCGGCGAGCATGCGCGCGATCTCTTCGCGGCGGCGTTCGGCGGCCAATTCGAGAATGCGGGTGGCAACCCGTTTGCCGCCGCCGAGCGCATCCTTGGTGATGAGGTAATGCCGGTTGGCGCGCGCCGCCACCTGCGGCGCATGCGTTACCGCGATCACCTGCACGCCCGAGGCAAGGCGGGCGAGCCGCACCCCGATGGCGTCGGCCACCGCGCCGCCGGCACCGGTATCGATCTCGTCGAAGATCAGCGTCGGCGCCGAGCCGCGATCGGCCAGCGCCACCTTCAGCGCGAGCAGGAAACGCGCGAGCTCGCCGCCGGACGCGATCCGCATCAGCGGTCCGGGCTTGGTGCCCGGATTGGTGCGCACCCAGAATTCGATGCGGTCGATGCCGGCAGGCCCCTCGTCCGCGTCGGCGACCTGGGTGGAGAACTGCGCGCGTTCGAGCTTGAGCGGTTTCAGTTCCGCGTTCACCGCCTTATCGAGCGAGGACGCGGCGCGCTTGCGATGCGCCGAGAGCTTTTGCGCAGCGTCCCGGTAGAGCGCAGTCGCCTCCTGCGCCTGCTGCTGTAGCGCCAAGAGGCGCTCGGCCCCGGCATCGATCAGCGCGAGATCGCGCTGATAGCGCTCGGCCAGCGCGCCGAGTTGGTCGACCGGCGCGTTGTATTTGCGCCCGGCACCGCGCAGCGCGAACAGCCTCTCCTCGATGCGCTCGAGTTCCTTGGGGTCGTAGTCGGCGACGCGTAAAGCCGCTTCCAGATGGGCGCGCGCCTCTTCCAAAGCCGAGAGCGCGGCATCGATCGCCTTCACCGCCGGCTCGATCAAAGCCGGCGCCTGCACCGCGCGGCGCTCGAGCCGCCGTAGCGCGGTAGCAAGCGGCGGCACCGGCGATTGCGGACCGCCGACCGCCTCATGCGTCATGCGCAAGTCCTCGGCGACTTTCTCCGCCTGCATCATCGCGGCGCGCCGCTCGGCAAGCGCCGTCTCCTCGCCGGCCTGCGGCGCTAAACGGGCAAGTTCTTCGACGGCATGGCGCAGCCACTCCGCCTCGCGGCCGACGCGCTCGACCTCGACGCGATGATCGGCGACGGCGGCTTCGCAAGCGCGCCGCTCTTGCCACAGCCGCGCCACTTCGGCGGTTTCGCCCTCCAGGCCGCCAAAAGCATCGAGCAGCGCGCGATGGGTGGCCGCATCGACAAAGGCACGCTCGTCATGCTGGCCATGAATTTCAACGAGTACGGCGCCAAGCGCGCGCAGCACCTGCACGCTGACCGGCTGATCATTGACGAAGGCGCGGGTGCGGCCGTCGGCGAATTGGACGCGGCGCACGATCAGCTCGTCCTCGGCATCAAGCTCGTTCTCGGCGAGCACGCGCCGCGCCGGGTGCGCGGCGGCAAGCTCGAACGCGGCAGTGACCTGTCCGTGCTCCGCCCCGGCGCGCACAAGCGCCATGTCGCCGCGAGCGCCGAGCGCCAGCGCGAAGGCGTCAAGCAGGATCGATTTGCCGGCGCCGGTCTCGCCGGTGAGCGCGGCAAGGCCGGAGCCGAAATCGATGTCCAGCCGATCGATCAGAACGATGTCGCGAATAGACAGGCGGCTCAGCATCGGATGACAGACGACGAACGACTGAAGACCGATATTATGCGTGATTCCTCGGTCTGTCGTCCGTCTTCTGTCGTCGGTCGACCGGCGTCAGCCCATCCCGAGCTTTTTGAAGGCGCGGCTAATCCAGGACGCCTTGTGCTCGTTAGGCTCCCGGCCCTGGCCTTTGAGCAGAGTGTAGGCGTCTTTGTACCAGGGGCTATCCGGGTAATTGTGACCGAGCACTGCGGCGGCAGTTTCCGCCTCGTCGGTGATGCCAAGCGCCAGATAGGCTTCGGTCAGCCGTTCCAAAGCTTCCTCGACTTCGCGCGTGGTCTGGTACTGCGTCACCACCACTTTGAACCGGTTGATGGCGCCCAGATAGTCGTGCTTTTCCAAGTAGAAACGCCCGATCGTCAGCTCTTTGCCAGCGAGCTGGTCACGCGCCATCTCGATTTTTTTCTTCGCGGAGAGCGCGTATTCGCTGTCGGGATATTTATGCACGACCTCTTCAAAGGCATCGATGGCCTTTTTTGCCCGATCCTGGTCGCGCGAAACGTCGAGAATCTGATCGTAGTACGACGAAGCAATCAGATATTGGGCGTAGGCAGCGTCGGGACTGGCGGGATGCAGCGTCACATAGCGTTTCGCCGCGTTGATGCAATCGTCGTATTGGCCGACCTGATAATTGCTGAAGGCCTCCATCAGAAGCGCCTTGCGCGCCCAGTCCGAATACGGATTCTCGCGATCGACCTGATCGAATTTCTTCGCCGCTGCCTTGTAGTCCTGCTTGTCGTTGAGCAGGAAAAGTCCCTCGTTATAGAGCCTGTCGGCGGGCGTATCGGGGACGTAGTCCGAATCCTTGTTGAACATGCTGCAGCCGATGAGCGGCGCGGTACATAGCGCCAGCGCCAGACAACCGGCCAGCGCACGCAGCCTGCTACCGGATCGTCCCGACCCTCGTACTCGCAGCATCATGAGCCTGATTTACGTTCCGGTCCCCAGACGATGCGTCCGCCCCTGCCGCGCGTCCCGTGCCGGCGCCGCCGGATGCTCTCCAACCCGTCCTGGATGGCAAGTATAGCCGGCAATCGGCCCGGATTAAGGCGAGAAAATTAAGCAAATCAAGAGACGTCGGGCCCGTAGGCCGGTGCCACGAAGCCTGCCGCCAGATCGGCGTGGCCCCGCGCCCGGCGTGCGGGCTGCGGCATCTCTACGTATGTCCATGCGCTCGAATCGGCCATCAGCGCGGTGACCACCGCGTGATTGAGCTTGTGTCCGCCGCGCACCGAACGATAGGCGGCCAAGAGCGGCGCGCCGGCCAGAGACAGATCGCCAATCGCGTCGACGGTTTTGTGACGGACGAACTCGTCCGAGAAGCGCATGCCTTCCGGATTGAGGATGCGATCTTCAGCAACGACGACTGTGTTTTCGAACGACGCGCCAAGCGCGTATCCGGCGCTCCACAGCTTCGCTACATCGCGCATGAAGCCGAAGGTCCGCGCGCGTGCGAGCTCGCGGCGAAACACATCCGGCGTCACGTCGACGCAAAACGATTGCCGTCCGATCAGCGGATGGTCGAATTCGATATCGGCTTCGATCCGCAGTCCCTGCAAATGCGGCCGCAGCTCGCCGTAGCAGCCGTTTTTGCCGACCCGAACGGGTTTGAGCACCTGTATGTAGCGCCGCGCGGCCGACTGGACGGTGATGCCGACCTGATCGATCGCAGCAACGAACGGCGCGGCGCTGCCATCCATGATGGGAACTTCGGCGCCGTCGACTTCGACGACCGCATTGTCGACACCGAGGCCGCGCAATGCCGCCAATACATGTTCGGTCGTCGACACTGCGGGACCGCTGCGGTCACCAAGAACCGTTGCGAATTCCGTCGCCGTTACCGAGCGGAAGTGAGCCTTGAGTTCGCGGTCTTCGCTGCCGTCCGTCCCGCAGCGCAGGAAAACGATGCCGGTGCCCGGTTCGGCTGGATGCAGCGTTAACGCAACAGGCGCACCGGAGTGAACGCCGATCCCGGTTACACTTGTCTGGTCACGCAGGGTTGTCTGCCTGCTGGCGTGCAAGCCCCAGATCATGCCCTTGTCCCGCACCCAATGACGGCGCTTTACAATCGCCGCCGACCCCGTCTTGAAGGGCATGTAGGCCCATGTGTCGTTCCGGGGGAGGTCCACTGGACCGCCAAACTCCGTTACCCGACATAACCCCTCTGACGTCGGAAACCTTACCGGCGAAGGGCTTCTACGCCAACTCACGGTTTCTTACCAAGTGTTACCATCTTCTGGCCGCACTCCTGTCGGCAAGGCGCCGCAAAGGACGGGCCATCCGCCGAACTGCCGCTTTTGTGACAGCCGGACTGAAGAATGGGCAACGAAAGAGCCCGTTAGTGCGATTGTCGACGCAGGAACGCGGGAATTTCGAGCTGGTCCTGTTCGGCCTGGTTATGCACAGGAGTCTGCCGCCCGTGCTGGTCAAGCCCTTGCGGCACGGCGCGCTTTGCATATTCAGACACGGGTTCCGGCCGCGGCTCGACCGGACGGGGCATCGGGCGGCCGGATAGCCGCTCGGCCGGCGGCGGGAGGTCTTGTGACATGCGCGGCTGCGGCGCCTCGTCGTCCTTGGACTGTTCGCGGCGCCCGAGACCGACTGACGCCAAGCGCTCCAACAGCGACCTGCGCCGCCCTGGATGCTCCTCTTGCGCCAGTTCGCCGCGCTTGGCGAGAATCTCGTTCTGCGCCGGGACTGGCAGCTCATCGATCCGCGGCATGCGGGGTCCCCGCGCCGGGGCCCGATCCGGCAGCGGCGGGATAAACTCCCTGGTTTCCGGCAACGCCTCACCGCTCGGAGCGGGATGACCAAAGAGCGTCGGGTTGCGGGTAATCGGACGGATGCTGACATCTTCGATCGCGGACGCAATTGCCGCCTTGGCCGCCGATTCGATCGAGGCATTGACCGACGCGGGCGCGACCGCCGTCGTCGGCATGGGCGGGCGCACCTGCTGTTGTGGAGCAGGCGCCGGATGCGCCGGCTCCGGCCGTTCGGCGCGGTCGACGGCTCGATGGTTTTCGGCCTTGAGCCAAGTGGCAAGCTCGGCGATGCGCGCCTCGGCGGCAGCGGGGGTGTTGCGTTGCGCCACGGCCTGGTCGATGCCCGTCGCCACGACCGACACGCGGATGATGCCATCCAAGCTCTCGTCGAAAGTCGCGCCGACGATGATGTTGGCGTCTTGATCCACTTCTTCACGAATACGGGTTGCCGCCTCGTCGACCTCATAGAGGGTGAGGTCGCGACCGCCGGTAATCGAGATCAGCAATCCTCTGGCGCCCTTCATCGACGCGTCGTCGATCAGCGGATTGGAGATCGCCGCCTCGGCCGCAGTGAGCGCCCGCTTCTCGCCCTCGGCCTCGCCGGTTCCCATCATCGCCTTGCCCATTTCGCGCATGACAGCGCGCACGTCGGCGAAGTCGAGATTGATGAGGCCTTCCTTGACCATCAGGTCGGTTATGCAAGCGACGCCGGAATAGAGCACCTGATCGGCCATCGCAAAGGCGTCCGCGAACGTCGTCTTCTCATTCGCCACGCGGAACAGATTCTGATTGGGAATGATGAGCAGCGTGTCGACGCATTTCTGCAGCTCGGTAATGCCCCCCTCGGCGAGGCGCATGCGGCGCTGGCCCTCGAAATGAAACGGCTTGGTGACGACGCCGACAGTGAGGATTCCCATGTCGCGCGCCGTTTTGGCGATGACGGGAGCGGCGCCGGTGCCGGTGCCACCACCCATGCCGGCGGTGACGAAGACCATGTGCGCGCCGGACAGATGATCGCGAATCTCGTCGATCACCTCCTCGGCGGCCGCACGTCCGACTTCAGGCTGCGCACCGGCGCCAAGCCCTTCGGTCACCTGCACGCCCATCTGCACGATGCGCTCGGCCTTCGAACTGGTGAGTGCCTGGACGTCGGTATTGGCGACAACGAAATCGACGCCTTGCAAGCCGGCGGTGATCATATTGTTCACCGCATTGCCGCCGGCGCCGCCGACCCCAAAGACGGTCAGGCGCGGCTTGAGCTCCCGGATGTCGGGGATATTCAGATTGATGGTCATGTTTGCCTCTTCTTCCTCGCGCGGGCGCTCGTGACGCCCTGCCCCGACCGGTCCGCCACCGGCCGCTGTGAGTCTCTAGCTTGCGATCTGGGGGCCATCAGAAGCTCTCGCGAAGCCATTGTCCGACGCGGGCGAAGTAGCCGCCCGTGCCGTTCATTACTTGCCGCTTGCGCCGCTGCTCGAAATGTTCGAGGTGCGCCGCTTGCGGATAGACCAGAAGTCCCGCCACCACTGAGAAGGCCGCGCCCTTGGCGGCATCCGGCAGCCCGGAAATTCCGAGCGGGCGGCCGATGCGTACCGGGCGATCGAGAATGCGGGCGGCAAGGTCCGGCAATCCGGTGAGTTGCGCGCCGCCGCCGGTGAGGATCACGTGCCCGCGACGCTCGGCCGCGAACGGCGAGGCGGCGAGACGGTCGCGCACCATTTCGAGGATCTCTTCCGCGCGGGGCTTGATGATTTGCACGAGCGTCGAGCGCGGCACGAATTGCGCCGGCTCGCGCTCATCCTCGCTGATCGGCGGCACCGTGATCATGTCGCGCTCGTCCAATCCGCCGATCAGCACGCTGCCGTAGAGCGTTTTGATTCGCTCGGCATCGGCGACGCGGGCGTTCAAGCCGCGCGCGATGTCGGTGGTGATGTGCTGGCCGCCCAGCGCGAACCCTTCAAGGTGAACGAGCCGGGCGTTCAGGAATACGGCTGTCGTTGTGGTGCCGGCGCCGAGATCGACGATTGCGGCACCGAGATCGGCCTCGTCGTCGGCAAGGACGGCCAGGCCGGCCACGTAGGGACTGGCGACCATCGCCTCGACGGCAAGATGGCAGCGCTCGACGGCCAGCATCAGATTACGCGCCGTCACGATGTCGGTGGTGGCGACATGCATGTCGACGCCGAAGCGGTTGCCTAGCATGCCGCGCGGATCGCGAATGCCGTTGGTTCCGTCGAGCGAATAACCGACCGGCAGCGAATGCAGTATGGCGCGGCCGTCGCGCAGCGAATGGCGGCTGCCGGCCGCCAGTACGCGCGCGATATCGCCTTCTGAGACGGCGGAGCCGACGACATCGACGTCGGCGGCAAACAATTCGCTGGTAAGCCGTCCAGCCGAGACGGAGAGCACCACCGATTCGATCTCGACCGACGCCATTTGCTCGGCGGCGTCGACGGCAACCCGTATCGCCTCCTCGGCCTCCGCGAGATTGACCACGGCACCGGCCTTCATGCCGCGCGCTCCGGTATGACCGAAGCCCAACACCTCGACGGCATGGCTCCTGCGGGTCAGGACCTGTTGCGGCGGATGCGGCCGCAGCCGCGCGATCATGCAGGCGATCTTGCTCGATCCGACATCGAGCGCGGCCACCAGCGCGCTACGCCGCGGCGAAATCGGCTTCATTTTCGGAGTGAGGCCGTAATGGAGGGCGTTCATACGTTGCCCCCCTTCTTCTTTTCGCTGGCCTTGAGTGCATCACTACGTGCTTGCGCGGCGGCGTCGGACAGCCGCACGGTGACGCGATCGGGCAGGCGCAGATCGACGATCGTAATGTCGCGCGACAACAGCTTTTTGCCACGATCGAGCGCAACCAAGCGGCTGAGCGCAGCCGCCGGATTCGTCTCCGGCAATTGAACGTCGATGCCGTTCTTCAGCAAAATGTCCCAGCGCCGCTGCGCCACCAGGATCGACGCACGCACCTGGCGAGCAACATCGGGATATCGGTCGAGAACGTCGAGAAAATTCTTGGCGTCGCGCTCGGCGCCTTGGCCGACCACCAGCGGCAACTTGATGTATCGGCGCTCGACAAAGGGCTCGAGCACGGTGCCATCAGCGGCGATGACCTTGACGCGCCCGTCTTTCTGCCACAGCGCATACGCCCGCCGCTCGGTGATCGTGATCTGCAGACGGTTCGGATAGAGCTTGAGCACGGCAGCGTCGGCGATCCATGGATTCGCCATCAATCGCGCGCGCGCCGCATCGGCGTCGAGAAACAAAAGCGAGGCTCGGCCGGTCACGCCGGCGGTGGTCAATATCTCTTCGCGGCTGACTTGCTTCTCGCCGGACAACGCAACCTCGGCAATGCGAAACCCAAGCGAATCGGCCGCCGCGTCGCGTGCGTCCTTGGCCCATTCGATCAGCGCTGGGAGATGACGTCCCTCGACCACGCCGTAGCCGATAGCGGAGGCGAGCAACAAAACCGATGCGGCAATGCCGACGCCGCGCGGCGGCGGCAAACGCACGAGCTTAACGAGCCAGCGCCTGCCCCGGCGAAAGGCTGCGATTAGCCATGGCGGCAGCGCAGAGTACAGTTCAACGGAAAGCCAAGTGGAGGAAAGCTGAGTAGAAAAAGGCCAAGCCGACAACAGCGTCGACAGCAGCTTGCCAACGCGGCGGCGCGGGCTTCGCGCGCGCCGACGCATCGGCTCGCCGATGCGCGCGCCGACCCGTTCCCCAGCTGCAGGCCTCGACCGCATCAGCGGTTGGTCGAGGCGTCCTCCACCATCCATCGCACCAGCTCATCGAACGTGATGCCAGCGTACGCGGCAAGCTCGGGCACGAGCGACGTCTCGGTCATGCCCGGCTGTGTATTGACTTCAAGACAAACGAGCTCACCCGTCCCCCGATCGTCATAGCGAAAGTCCGCGCGGCTCACGCCGCGGCAGCCGAGCGCGTTATGGGCAGCCAAGGCGAGTCTGCGGACTTCCTGGTAAACATTTGGTAAAATTGGCGCCGGCAGGAGGTGTTTGGAGCCGCCGGCGGCGTACTTTGCCTCGTAATCGTAGAAGCGAGTCGTGGGTACGATCTCGATGACATCAAGCGCCCGGTCGCCGAGCACCGCGCAGGTGAGTTCCTTTCCGGGAATGTAGCGCTCGACCATCACCGTCTCGCCGAACGGCCAGTCCTCGCGATAAAGTTCCTGCGGCGGATGCGGATGCGCTTCGGTGACGATGTAGACGCCGACGCTTGAGCCCTCGGCGACCGGCTTGACCACATAGGGCGGCGGCATGAGGTGCCGTTTTGCCGCCTCGCACCGCGGTACCACCAAGTCTTCGGCAGCCGGCACCCCGGCGGCGCGAAATAGCGTCTTGGCGAAGTCCTTGCGCATGGCGACCGCCGAGGACATGACGCCCGAATGGCTGTAGGGGATGCCCAGGATCTCAAGCAAGCCTTGCAGCGTGCCGTCCTCGCCGGGCCGGCCGTGCAGGACATTGAGCGCAACGTCGGGCTTGGCGGCGGCGAGCGAGACGGCGATATCGCGGGTCACGTCGATTTCCGAGACCCGGTAGCCGAGACGCCGCAGCGCCTCGGCGCAGGCTTTTCCCGAGCGCAGCGAGACCTCGCGTTCGGCCGACCATCCCCCCATCAGAACGGCGACGTGCTTGGTCATGCTCAGGTTTCACCTCGGCCGGCGCGCCTGATTCGCCTCATCTCCACTAGAATCGACAATTGGCGAAACGTCGAGAGTCCGAATGGACGCCGATCAAGGCTTAATGGGGACACCAATCCGCTTGATCTCCCATTCAAGCTCGACGCCGGATGACTCTTTCACCCGTTGCCGCACAGTCTCGCCCAGCGTTTCGATGTCGGCGGCGTTCGCGTTGCCGAGATTGATCAGAAAGTTGCAATGCATTTCCGAGACCTGTGCGTCCCCGATGCGCAGGCCGCGGCAGCCGGCGGCGTCGATGAGCTGCCACGCTTTTTGTCCGGGCGGATTTTTGAACGTGGAGCCGCCGGTGCGGCTCTTGATCGGTTGCGTCGCCTCGCGTGATTCGGTGATCTTTTCCATCTCGGCGGCGATGACGGTCGGATCGCCGCGCTCGCCGCGGAACGTAGCTTGAGTGAAGACGTAATCGTCGGGGGCGCCGCAATGCCGATACGAGAAACCCATGTCGGCGTTCGTCAGTATGTGGATGCGGCCCTGCCGATCCACCGCCCGCGCTTCGACGAGCGCATCCTTTGTCTCGCGTCCGTAGGCGCCGCCGTTCATGCGCAGTGCGCCGCCGACGCCGCCCGGAATTCCGCGCAAGAACGACAGCCCGGCGATACCCGCCTCCTGCGCCGCGCGCGCGACTTTGACGTCGGGCACAGCGGCGCCCGCGCGCACATCGAGGCCTTCGATCGCGATCTCGTTGAACCCGCGGCCCAATCTGACCACCACCCCCGGCACGCCGCCGTCGCGCACGATGAGATTGGAGCCGAGCCCGATGACCGTAACCGGGATGTCGATTGGAAGCTTCGACAGAAAATAGCCTAGATCGGCTTCGTCCTCCGGCATGAACAGAACCTGCGCCGGACCGCCGACGCGAAACCAAGTCAGCTCGGCAAGCGGCTGGTTCGCCAATAGGCGACCGCGCAGTTCCGGCATGCTGGCCTTCAGCTCGGGAACGATGTCGGGGAAATTCATGCCGCTTCACCCGCGACCGTGTCGAGCCACGACGCCAGCACCTTGCTTCCAACGTCGCGCAACGCCGGGCCGAGCGCGCGTGCCTCGTTCCGCAGTTTGCGCGGATCGATGCCGGCCTTGCCGAGTTCCACAGTGTGGCCGACGAGCCACGCCTCGAACCGCGCCGGCTCGGTCTCGAGATGAAACTGCAGCGCAAGCTGATTCGGCATACGGGCGAAGGCCTGTACCGGACAATGCGGCGTCGATGCCAGGCACTCGCACCCGGCCGGCAATTCGCAGTTATCGCCGTGCCAATGCAGCACGGGCGCACCGACGAGCGGCGCCAGTACCGAGCGCTTGCCAGCTGTCGTCAGTGTCAGCAGCGCGTAACCGATTTCTTTGACGGGTCCTGGCGCCACCCGCGCGCCGAGCGCCGCCGCCATCATCTGCGCGCCGAGGCAGATGCCCAGCATCGGCTTGTTGGCGCGAATGCGCGCCGCTACGGCGGCGATTTCAGCGGCGATGAACGGATACGTTTCAGTTTCATATACGCCGATCGGACCGCCCAGCACGATGACCAAATCGGGTTCAACAAGCATCTCCGCGCCGAAAGGGTCGATGCCGGCGTCGTGATAGCGAACATCGTAGCCGCGCGCGGCAACCAACGGACCTAAAAGTCCGAGGTCCTCGAAGGCGACATGGCGGACCGCCACACAGATCTTGGTCATCGCCGGCCGTATCACTTCGGCAGCGCCGCCAACTCCCCCGGCAGCGCGTAGGCCCATTGGGTGATCGAACCGGCCCCGAGGCAGACGACGTAGTCGCCCGGCTCGGCCATGCCGGCGACCAGGCCGGCAAGTTTGTCCGGCCCTTCGAGCGGAAGGACCTGCCGGTGGCCGTGGGCGAGAAGACCCTGCACCAGTGCGTCGCGGTCGGCGCCTTCGATCGGCGCTTCGCCGGCCGGATAGACCGGCGCGACAATCACGGTGTCGGCGTCGTTGAAGCAGGTGCAGAACTGCTCGAACAAGGCGGCAAGCCGCGTGTAGCGATGCGGCTGCACGACCGCGATGACGTGTCCTTTGGTCGATTCGCGCGCCGCCTTGAGGACCGCGGCGATCTCGACCGGATGATGGCCGTAATCGTCAATGATGGTGATGCCGTTGCTAATTCCGGTGCGGGTAAAGCGCCGGCGCACGCCGCCGAAATTGGCCAGCGCGCTTCTGATGACCTCATCGTCGATGCCAAGCTCGTGCGCGACTGCGACGGCGGCCGTGGCGTTGAGCGCGTTGTGCCGCCCCGGCATCGGCAGCGCGAGTTTTTCAATCTGATGAACGAGATTGCCGGCGCGATCGCTGAACATGACGCTGAACAGCGAGATGCCGCCGGCATGCGAGAGATCAACGAGCCGCACCTCGGCCTGCGGATTTTCTCCGTAGGTGACGATCCGGCGATCCTCGATGCGGCCGATCAGCGTCTGCACGACCGGATGGTCCATGCACATGACGGCAAACCCGTAGAAGGGAACGTTCTCGACGAAGGCGCGAAACGCCTCCTGCACCGCGTCGAAGGTCTTGAAGTAATCGAGATGCTCGGGATCGATGTTGGTGACGACGGCGATATCGGCCGGCAGCTTGAGAAACGTGCCGTCGGATTCGTCGGCTTCGACTGCCATCCAGTCGCCGGCGCCGAGCCGCGCGTTGGTGCCGTAAGCGTTGATGATGCCACCATTGATCACGGTCGGGTCGAAGCCGGCGGCGTCGAGCAGCGCCGCTACCATCGAGGTAGTGGTCGTTTTGCCGTGGGTGCCAGCGATGGCGACGCAGCTTTTCAGCCGCATCAGCTCGGCCAGCATCTCGGCACGCCGCACGACCGGAACACGAAGGGAGCGCGCGGCGAGAAGTTCCGGGTTGTCCGGCTTGATCGCGGAGGAGACGACGACGACCTGGGCGTGCGCCAGATTGTCGGCGGCATGCCCGATCATGACGGTTACGCCCTTGTCGCGCAGCCGCTTGACGTTGGCGCTCTCGGCTTGGTCGGAGCCCTGGACCGTGTAGCCGAGATTGACCATGACCTCGGCGATGCCGCTCATGCCGATGCCGCCGATGCCGATGAAGTGCACCGGGCCGATGTCGCGCGGCAATCTCATGGACGCTCCCTGAATCCAAACGGCGGGGCGAACCTACTTGTTTGCGCCGCTTGCCGCCACCTTCAGAACAAGGTCGGCCAGGCGGTCGGCGGCGTCGAGCCGGCCCAGCGAGCGCGCCGCAGTCGCCATGGCGGCGAGCCGCGACGGCGCTGCCGCGAGCCCGGCGATCTCGGTGGCGAGCCGCGCCGGCGTGAACGTCTCCTGCACCATGCGGATGGCGCCCCCCGCCCGTTCGAGCATTCCGGCATTGGCGAACTGGTCCTGATCGAGCGCGTGCGGCAGCGGCACCAGGATGGCGGGCCGGCCGATGGCGGAAAGCTCGGCCACGGTTGAGGCGCCCGAGCGCGAGACGATGAGATGCGCGCCCGCCATGCGCGCCGGCAGGTC
>Ga0335077_10006861_pt1 | contig 14077 bp, 18 predicted proteins | sample Lox_Sample_31_FD_207151 | JGI IMG/M metagenome (GOLD analysis project Ga0335077, IMG submission 207151) | Soil microbial communities from Loxahatchee National Wildlife Refuge, Florida, United States - Lox_Sample_3.1 | ecosystem: Environmental > Terrestrial > Soil > Wetlands | place: USA...
CGTTCTCTTTGACTGAAACAGGCGAGTGGCCTAGAATTTCCACAGGACGTGTTCCGCCACAGGAGGATTTATGGAGGGCTTATTTCAACCGCTGCACCTGCTTCTGATCTTTGGGATTGCTCTCCTCATCTTCGGACCCAGCAAGCTGGCTGGGCTAGGCAAAGGGCTGGGCGAAGGCATTCGCAACTTTAAGTCGGCCATGAAAGATGGCGCGACTCCTGACAACAAAGACCAGGAGAAGAAGGCCTAACTGCGAATCGCTCCGTGCTCGCGCAACATTTGCAGTAATAACTTAACCGGCAATCCCACCACATTCGAGTAGTCTCCTTCGACTTTCGAAATCCACTTCGACGCCATTCCTTGAATTGCATAGGCGCCGGCTTTATCCATGGGCTCGCCTGAGCGGACGTAGTCGTTAATTTCGGATTCGCCAAGCGCGGAGAATTGGACGGCGGTTGTTTCCGATCGCACGTCTTCAAAATCGTTTCCTAACAGGCAAACGCCGGTGATGACCTGATGCTCGCGGCCAGAAAGCAGACGGAGCATTCGGGCAGCATCCTCTTCGTTCTCTGGCTTCCCCAGCACCTGATCTTGAACCACGACCACGGTATCCGCGCCGATCACGTACAAATCCTTCTGCTCCTGCGGACCTTCGCGTAACTTCGTGTCCTTCGTGGTTAATTTGTGCTCCGATCCCTGATTCCAAACCGCGCGCGCTTTCTCGCGAGCCATTCTTTCGGCGAACTCGCGAGCAGCCTCGTGTTCCAGAGGAATTTCAGGAATATTCGCCGGTTTCGCCACGAACTCTAGCGCCGCATTTCTGAGTAGCTCCTGACGACGAGGAGAAGCTGAGGCGAGCACAATGAGCATGGGGTTACGGATTCACGAGAACGTTATCGATCAGGCGCGTGTTGCCGACAAAACCAGCGACCGCAATCAGAGCACGGTCTGAGATTGAGGTCAGCGCTGCGAGCGAATCAGGGTCGACCACCTCAAAATAATCCAGTCGCGCTCCAGGTTCGTTGGCGAATTCTCTCTTACCGGCGGCGATTAGTTTTGCGGAATCGCGCTCGCCTTTCTCGAACAACTCGCGTGTCCTCTGCAACGAGCGATAGAGCGCTAGAGCCGACTTGCGCTCTTCAGGCTTCAGATAAGCATTTCGCGAGCTCAAGGCCAATCCATCAGGCTCCCGAACGATCGGGCAAGCTTCAATCGAAACGGGAATATTCAGATCGCGCACCATGCGCCGGATGATCGCTACCTGCGCTGCATCTTTTTGGCCAAAGAACGCACTCTCCGGCTCGACTATATTGAAGAGCTTGGCCACAACTGTGGTCACACCACGAAAATGTCCTGGCCGGGACCGGCCGCACAATCTATCGCTCATGCCTTCGACGCTCACCCACGTGATTGCGCCGGTTCCATACATCTCTTCCACCGAAGGCACGAACACCAGGTCAACGCGTTCCTTTTCGAGTAGCGCGCAATCGCTTTCGAGGTTGCGAGGATATTTTGCGAAATCCTCGGCCGGACCAAACTGCGTCGGGTTCACAAAAATTGAGACCGCAACGACGTGGCACTTCTCTCTCGCGGCGCGCATCAACGAAAGATGACCCTCGTGGAGAGCGCCCATCGTGGGCACAAGTCCGACGCGTCGGCCACGCGCGCGTGCGGAGTCCGAGAAATCGCGCATCTCTTCAATCGTCTCTACTAGTCTCATGTGGTTGGCAGAAGACTAGGGTCGGGCATGGTTTGACCGACCGTCAAATCGAAGATTTGAATCTGCGGACCGAAATAGTGCGGGCGCAAATGGAACTCGGGAAAGTTGGACAGTTCAAATGCGACGTAGGTATACCATCCCATTTGCGCCGTCCAAACTTTCGTGCCCGGCTGTAGGTGGAATTTCGCGACTATCTCCTGCCATTGGTCGTAGAAACTGCGGGCGGTGAAAACATATTTCGTTGTACTGGCGATCACGCGATGCCCCTCGCACTCGTAAGCCACGAAACCGGGAATAGATCTATCGCCTGAGATCGGTTGCTGCTCGCAAAGGTAGTGGCCGAGAAGCAGATTGGTTTGAACATCTGCGAAGATCGGTTCATCGGTGGGAAGCTGATGGATGAAATCGATCGCCGCGCGCATATGCGAGGCGCGTTGCGCGTCCGGCGCAACATAAGGCAGCTCCTTCGCGGTGGTGAAGTGGCAGAAAATCGAAGCCACCAGAGCGACGGCGAGTCCCCACGAGACCCGATGTTTCAAAATTCGGTCGAGGGCAACGCAGACGGCTGCAATCCCGAACGGCAGCAAGAAAGACGAATGTCTCGTGCCACCGTAAGGATAACGGCGCAACATGGCCGCCGCGCAGTTGATCGCAAAGGGCAGCAGCAACAGCCAGCCGAGTTGGCGTGATGTGACGCGAGTTGAAACCGGCCGGCTGCGAAATACCATTACCAGGCCAACGATGAAAAGGAGAAATGCTACATCTCCCACCGCAAGCTGGCGGAACGTGTACTGAAAAACTCCCACCGTGCGCCCGATGATGAACGCCAGCGGATTGACCTTTCCCGGCTCAAAATACGAATGGCTGAGATATGCGCTTTCCATCCAGCCGCTGGTTGCGTCTTGCCCGCCGAAATATTTGCTCAGGCCGCGAATCTGCGTCACGTAAAGAAAAGCGCATAGGCCGAGAGCGACGAGCTGAGTCGCCACCCAAGTGCTGATCACGCGTGCCGGCGGGGGCTGACGCAGCATTCGCCAGATCGCGTAAATGCCAATCGCCGGTGCAAACAGGAAGGCGGAAAAATGCGACCCGATGGCGAACCACAGTGAGACGCCGGAAAGCAGCATCGCAGTGGCGCAGTTTTCCTCTAACGCGCGTTCCAGCAGATACGCCGAACCCATGGCGAATGCGAGGAACAGCGCGTATTGGCGAATCTCGGTCGAGAGCTCAATCGACGAAGGCAGAAACAGGACGAAGAAGTAGACCAACCAGGCCGCGCTCTTTGTGAACAGCATTTGCGCCCAGCGGAATGTGAACCAACAGAAAGCGATGCCAGCCAGGATCGAGGGCATCCGCAGGATCAGGTCGGAGGTTCCGAGGTGCCGCCAAATGTGCTCAATAAAGATCAGTAACGGCGGATGCGAAATCGTCAGGCTGGCCTTGTATGTCTCGAGCCATGTAACTCGGTTCGCCGCCGAGAAGTGCATAACCTCATCGGAATTCAGGAAAGTGCCGCTCGCATGCCAGACGCGAACCAAAAAACCCAAGGCGAGCAGGGCATAAGCCCAGAGATTAGGGTTTTGAACGAAAGACAAATCGAGTTGCGCGACGACGTCGCGGCTTTTTGTGACTCGCGTGGTTTGGATTTCCTGAATCTGAGGCATTTTGTGTGAGTAATGTGAGCATAACTCACCGCGAGGAGACGAGTTGCTTACATGGCGGAATCCGCTCCTATTGAAGACTATGCCGCCGTCGTTTCTTGACACTTCCGCACTGTGGCTTTTATCCTTAAGTCTAGCTCCCTTGGTCAGTTACACGCCTTATGTGCTTCCGCGGCCTGCGCGGTACTTGGAGGGGGCGCGGAGGTTCCCATGCTCATTGAAATTCGCGAGTTGGAGGCCCATCCTGTCGATTTCGACGAGCGGATTGGGCCGGGGGTAATCGACCTTGGCCCGGAGATTCGCCAGCACGGGATGTTACATGCAGCCGGCAGGGCGCAGCTCGTGCGCGAGCACCATGGCAAGCACGAACTGATCAATGACATCCGAATTGCGGGTGGTCTTGAAACACAGGTTGAGCTCGCCTGTGCGCGCTGCCTCGAACCGGTAGAACGCGAAGTCATCAAGAAGTTTGACCTCCTGTACAGGCCACAAGGCGCGGATGCCGGCCGTGAAGAGCTTTCGGTAACAGCGGCGGAAGCCGAGGTCGGATATTATCGAGGTGAAGGTTTGCTGCTCGAAGACGTTCTCCGCGAGCAGATTTTGCTGGCCTTGCCGCTACGCGCGATTTGCAAAGAAGAGTGCAAGGGGCTGTGCCCGCATTGCGGCAAGAATTTGAATATCGAGCAGTGCAGTTGCGCCGAGCCGCTCGAAGATCCACGCTGGGCGGCGCTAAGAGAGATTAGAGAGAAGTTGGAACATTGAGAGCTCTCAGCCATCAGCTCTCAGCTTTCAGTCAAGTCTGGTCTGGTTTAGCTGAGGGCTGACGGCTGATAGCTGATTGTGAAAGGACACCCATGCCAAATCCAAAACGGCGGCATTCGAAACGGCGCACCGCAACCCGGCGCGCACACGATGCCCTGACTGCACGTTCACTTTCTGAATGCCCCAATTGTCACGAGCGCAAATTACCGCATCGCGCCTGCCCCAAATGTGGATACTATAAGGGTCGCGAAGTTCTGGAAGTAGAGGAATCCAGCTAAAACAGCATGTCGCGCGTCATTGCTTTAGACGCAATGGGTTCGGACCGCGCCCCCAAGCCTGAGGTCGAAGGCGCAATCCAGGCGGCGCGGCGCTTTGCTATTCCAGTCGCTTTGGTCGGCCCCGAGGAAACCCTGCGGGCCGAGATGAACCGCCATCCTTTCGCGATCGGCCTTCCGATTTCCATCATCCACGCCAGCGAAGTCATCTCCATGGAAGATAAAGCGGTGCAGGCCGTGCGCGCCAAGCGCGATTCTTCCATGCGCGTGGGACTTCGCTTGGTGCGCGAAGGCAAGGCCGCGGCGTTCATCACTGCAGGCAATACCGGCGCTGCAATGGCGACCGCCAAGATGGTGCTTGGCGGACTGCCCGGTGTCGATCGGCCGGCTTTGGTCGCGATTATTCCCACTGCAACTGGAACCGTCTCGACCCTTCTCGACGTCGGCGCCAACGTGGACTGCAAGCCGCACAACCTCGAACAATTCGCCATGATGGGCGATATATACTTCCGCAGCATGTTCGGAACTGCTCGTCCGCGGGTAGGTTTGCTTTCCATCGGCGAAGAAGAAGGTAAGGGCAACGAACTCACCCGCGAGAGCTACACGCTGCTGAAACAACTGCCGATCAATTTCGTTGGCAATGTTGAAGGGCGCGATATTTACAACGGCAAAGTCGACGTAATCGTTGCCGACGGGTTTGTAGGAAACGTCGCGTTAAAAAGCTCCGAAGGGGTGGTGAATCTTGTCCGCGCCACATTGAAGGAAACTCTTGCCGCCACCATCACGCGCCAGGTGGGATTTCTGCTTTCCCGCAGCGCGTTCTCAGATTTCAAAAAACGCCTCGACCATACGGAATACGGCGGCGCGCCACTATTGGGCGTAAAAGGCGCTTGTTTCATCACGCACGGATCTTCGAATGCGAATGCGATCAAGAACGCCGTTCGTGTTGCATCGGAGTTCGTGGAGCGGGAGATCACCGCGAACATCGAAAAGGAACTCGCAGCAACGCATTTGCCGGAGACCGTAGAGGCGGATTCGACGTTGTGAATTTAGAATAATTTTGAGCGGGAGACGGACTCAGCGTATGGCAGTGTAATGGAAGAGCGGCGCTTCAGCGCCACGTTCGTCAAGCTTTCCCTTACGCGGCCATGAAGGGCCGCTGTTGCACGGTGATGCAATCTTCAGGTTGTCGATTTCAATAAGAATCGCGTATGAGCAATTCCACAATAGCATTCCTATTCCCCGGGCAAGGTTCGCAAGCGGTCGGCATGGGCAAGGAACTTGCCGAAAAGTTTCCGGTCGCGCGCGAGACGTTTGCAGAAGCCGACGACGCGCTCGGGAAGGGCCTTTCGCAACTCTGCTTTGAAGGCCCAGAGGATCAACTGCGCCTGACCGAGAATACGCAGCCGGCGATTCTGACCGTTTCTGTCGCGGCCTGGCGCGTGCTCGATGAAAAGGGAATTAAACCTTCATTTGTGGCCGGACACAGCCTTGGCGAATATTCCGCTCACGTTGCCTCGGGAACAATTTCATTTGCCGATGCCGTGCGCACGGTGCGCAATCGCGGCAAGTACATGCAGGAAGCGGTCCCGGTTGGCACCGGAGCCATGGCGGCAATTCTTGGCATGAATCTCGATGCGGTTGCGGCCGTTTGCGAGGAGGCTGCACAACACCAGGTCTGCGAGCCGGCAAACATTAATTCTCCTGAGCAGATTGTGATCTCAGGCGATGCCGCCGCGGTCGAACGCGCAGTCAAGTCGGCACAGCAGCGCGGCGCCAAACGTGCAATCCTGCTTCCGGTCAGCGCGCCTTTCCACTGCTCGCTAATGAAACCGGCTCAGGAGAGACTGGCCGTTGATATGCAGAAATTAGACTTCTCTGCGCCGAAATTCCCGGTCATTTGCAATATCCGCGCAACCGCCGTTGAAGATGCCGATTGCGCCCGCGAAGCGCTCATTCATCAAGTAACTGGATCGGTGAAGTGGAGCGAGTCCATGCAATTCTTGATCGCGCGCGGTGTGCAGACGCTGGTGGAAGTCGGACCCGGCAAGGTGCTGTGCGGCCTCATGCGCCAGATTGATCGCTCAAAGAAGTGCCTGAACATAGAAGATGAAATCTCGCTGCAGAAGGCTCTCGATTTTCTTGCAGCGGCCCCTGTGGCTCATTGATCGTTGAGCTCCCAACTCGGCGCTCTGACTCACAAACCTGAAACTACGCATGTGAGCTTAAGCACAAGCGTTTGTGGACGCGGTCACGTGCCAATCGGCACCGCTAAGGGATTTAATTCCAGCACGTTCATCCCTCAGTTGCTTTTGAGGCCGCCACCGATTACGCCTCCATGTGTTTGCAATCACTGAAAACCTGTTTTCACTGTAGTACACGAGACTTAGCGGGCGTCGGTTCGGTTCGATTAGGCGCGCGCGTCCGGCGTACTGAGACATCGTGCGACTGCGAGGCATTATGAAGAACCAAGACAAAGCACTTCCGACTTTGAAACACGAGCTTGAATTCCTTGATCATGGCGGTTACCGAACCACCGTTGGGTCGAGACAACCTTTGTTCTGCATGGAGTCAGGCCCCAACTGGCGACAGCCGCTGTTTTTCGAGGATTCTCCAAGCTGCCCCAAAAAGAAGTATTGTGCTTGCGATCCCAATGGCGACTGCGTGCTGATGGGCTTTGTTCCGCTTGAGCATCGGCACGAGAACGTGCCTTGCCGATTCATTCCCTTGAACGAGAAAGGCGAAACAATCGACAGTCTCTATAAGAGCAAGACCAACCAGCAGGCGGAAGGGGTATTGCGCAACTGGCTAGTCAAAGCAATCGAGAAGCTTGAGACACAGCCAGCGAACGAAGTGCTTAAAACCGTGTAGGTCCGAACTGTGGCTCTGGTTTCCCAAGCCCTGAGACACAGCATTGTCCATCTGTTTCAACCGGCCAATAAACCCCTAATTCCTGCCTGGAGAAGGCCGTGTGACATGGCTCACGGAAGCCTGTGAGAGCGCGCACTGCACCCGAGCACACCCTGCGCAAACATCCAGATAGAAAGCTTCCGATTCGGGAGGCGTTTATGTTCGCTCTCAGAATGGTGCAACTCATCGAACGCCACGCGGAAATCTTGGCCGACGAATTGATGTACAAGCTCGAAAAATCCAACAGCTGTTCCGAGATGCTGCGAAAAGTTCCTGCTCAAGAGCTCAGGGTGCGAACCCATGAGATCTATCGCAATCTCAGCGATTGGTTGCTGTCGAAAACAGATACCGAGATTGAGGAGAGATATCTCGGACTCGGGGTGCGGCGCGCCCGACAGGGAGTGCCTTTTAGCGAATTCCTGGCTGTGATCAATCTCACGAAACAATGCCTTTGGGAATTTTTAGAACGCGAGGACCTGCTGGAAGAACCGGTCGAACTTCTCGGAGATTTGAATTTGTTGCATGCCCTCGGCCGCTTCTTTGATCGTATCGCCTATTCGGCTGCCGTCGGTTATGAAAGCGTTCGACAGGAGGCAATTAGAAATGCAGCTCCGGCTGGCGAGGCAGGGAAGAAGTCAGCTGCCACGCGAGCCGCGTGACCGCTATGCAGAACCCGCCAAGCGGAACTCAGGCTCAAGTATGATTACGCAACTTGGAAGCAAAGGCGTATGCAGAGCGAAGTTGTCGCAGTTCCTGCGTTATTACGAAAATCTGCACGGCGTGCAGCTCTCTGCGGAGATGGTTGAGGAAGAGGCCGCCAAGTCCGGCTGCGAAATTGACTACGACGGCGAAGATCCTGTCTTCGTGGCCCGCCCGCCGGTGGCCCGAAGAAATGAAAAACCGGCCGCATAGGACCAACTCCATCCCGGTTTCCTGCTGGTTTTGCGGTGGACAATCGTGTGGGTAGCGGACAAGGCTGCTTCGAAGCTCAGGAATGATGCGTTCGATATCGCTAATTCAACGAAGGTTCGGTTTTTTCACCGTTGCGCAATTGCCACAGCCCGATTATTCCCAGCACCATCAGGTTGGGGAACAAGAGCGGCGCCATGGGCGGTGCGCCGTAGATGAAATTGTCGAAGCCATGGACCGAAGGTCCTTCGAGGTTTGCCGTTGTGTGCAACACAAATCCCCATAGGCCGACTCCAGCCTCCACCACCAAAACCGCCGCAGTCACATCAATAAAAAATCGCGTTACGCGCATCAGCAGCGGTACACAAAGAAACCCGACGGCGAGAGCGCTCGCGATAACCGGCACCCACTCGGCCTTGAAGAAGAATCCGTTCTCGGCGTGATCGGCCAGGCTAAATACGAAATTCCCGAGAAAACCGCCCAGCGTAAACAGAACAACCCACTGTGCCCATTCCGCCGATTCAGAATCCACCATGCGATTCATCACCAGCAGAAGCCCCAGGCCTGTATAAGCGAGTGGTGCCGCGAATGGCGCAGAGTACGTAAGGCTCCGAATCGTGCGCTCGTAGAAGAAGTGACTCTCCAGATGAAGAATGACGCCGGTCAGACCAACAACGATGGCCGTCCATCCGACGAAATAACCCAGTGCCTTCCAGACTCTGCGGTGCCTTGTGCGTTGGGTCAGGCCGATGATCAGGAATACTGGCGCGATAGCCGAAAAGAATAGCGGGATGTATTCCGCGCGACTGCGAAATTGATTCACCGAATGTGCCAGGAAAATATCAAAGGTCAGGAAACCGATGTTCAGAATCGCAAACGCCTCAATCCACAGCTCGGGTTGATTCCACCATGGCTTACTTCGCTCTGCCATGTTCTCTCCTCAACTCGGCCGCCATCGACTGCAGTTCAACCATTTTTTGCAGCATCGGATAGTTCCCATGCCACTGCACGAAATCGGCGCCGCCCATAAACGCCCCATGCTTGCTGGTGCGCCCGTCGTAATGCCACAAATCGAAGTAGAGGAAGTCAATCGGCTGCGAGAAGGGCGGCCCGCTCAGCACGCCATCCGTGTGCAGTCCGTTCACAATTGCCTGCGCCGCTTGTACGTGCTGGTTGGTCGATTGCACAACTTGTTCTGCCTGGCTGTAAACGCGATCCACAAGCGCTGGCGTATGGCACTGTTCGCAAACCTGCTTCATCTTGGCTTGCGCAGCCGCGTAGTTTGGCCGCTTTTCGCTCACGGCGCTCGCCAGATAATACGAAAGCCGCTCGGAAGGATCGTGCGTCACGCCCAGCCCGTTGATGCCGCTCATGTGGCAGGTCGCGCAGGTGGGAACGAACATGTCGCGGGTGGTCAAAGTCTTTGGCGGTGCGTCCAGATTTAGCAGATGTTCCTGCGCCTGGAACATAACACCGTGTTTTGATTCTTCGTAAATTTCAATCTGCGAATGATCCGGTCCCATGTGGCATTGCGCGCACGTGCTCGGCAGGCGTGCAATGCGAACCGAGCTGGTATGTCGCGTGTGACAGGCAGTGCAGGTCCCGATGGTGCCATCGGTGTTCGGCCTTCCGACGCTGTGGCACCGCTCGCACCCGCTGGCCATAGCAGACCCGCCTTCCATCTGCACAAACGGATGCCGCGGCCGGCGCGTGCCGCCGGGTTGATAGGTCTCCGAAAAATTCACCTGCTCCGTAGTCAGTCCCTTCTCGCCGTAAATGGCCGCCCAGGCCGGAGCGGCGTGACGGCTACGCAGAAACTGCTGATAAATGCTTTCGTGACAGCTGCGGCAATTGCCTGCGGTCAATTTCGTGGAGATTACAAACCCGTGGTGGTCTTTCTTTTCTTGTCCAGCGGCAGGCTGATGGCAATCGAGGCAATTCACTCCCTTGCGCGCGTGCGCGCTCATTTCATATTCATGGACGACGGAATACTGGGTGCGCGCATGGCACTCGGCGCACTTGCCGCTGGCGCGGACCAGATCGGCAGTCGGTTGCTCGGTTTCCACTTTCGGCCGGGCGCGATTGATCAAGAACGCCGCAACGATCAGCGCAAAGGCGATAACGACCGCGATGAAGACTGCGCGAAAAGACATGCGATTCCTCCCCGTTAGGAATTGCTGTGCTCAGTGTGGAGTATTTTAGACAGAATTTTGTGCGGGTGGATGAGTTTTGATCTAGATATCGACGCCGGGAAGTCTGACCTTTAGCGAGCGTGATGAAGGAAACTTAGAACAATGATGGCTGCGATCCGCACCACGACGAGTACGGCTGCGAGAACTACCGCGATCTTGAACAGCATTCGCTCGAAGCGGTTTAGCTGAAAACCAAGGACCGCCATACCTGCACCTTGAAAGCAGTTTCAGGATAAGGCACCTGCAGATTGGGGGCCGTGATCGCCGTCACGGGCGCTTGTGACTGGCGTTGATCTGGCGCATCCTGTACATATGCCAGTACAAATCGGGGCCAAGTCCCACAGCTTTTCTGATCCCACTGCGCTTCTTTCTGATTGTCATCGCCGCATCGAGATGTTTCTCGGCTCGCTTGAACGGGTCGCGTCTCTTATCGACAAACCTTTGACCGATGACGCTCGCTCCGCACTTGAATCCGCTTTGCGTTACTTCCGCGAAGCCGCTCCCAAGCACACCGCCGACGAAGAGGAGTCGCTCTTTCCGCGGATGCGTAAACTTTCTGATCCGGATACGCGATCTGCGCTCTCCAGACTCGATGCCCTGGAAGACGATCATCGCCGCGCCGATTCTCTCCACGCCGAGATCGATACTCTGGGAAGGCGCTGCCTGGAACAAGCTCATCTTTCTGCGGCAGAGACCCAGCGGTTTCGCCAGGCAGTCGCCGAGCTTGCTTCGATTTACGAAGGGCACATTCAGATCGAAGACCAGGCAGTTTTTCCCGTCGCGGCAGGCAAGCTCTCCGAGGTTGAGAAAGCTGCCATTGCCTCGGAGATGGCAGAACGGCGCAATCTGCGCTCGTAGTTCAAAATTCGGCAAGGACGAATTCTCTCTCTCGCCAGAACCGCGTTCGATCGAAGCTGGCTCCGATACGAAAATTCCGTCTTCGTTAGTGCCGTTCCCGATTCCCCGGGATTTCATTTACCGGCATCTAATGTTTTGTGCGGCCGAGTTTACTAAGCTGCCGAATCATGTTTGTGTTACGCGCCATACGAAAAACTTCGCCTGGAGCTTCAACGTGAGTCATTTTTCCCTCGAGAAGAGGAGAGTTCGAATGGTTGGAAATGCAAGCGGTATCGATCTGAACAACGCTACGGTGAACGAACTCGGCAGAATTGGCGGACTCGGCCCCGTGCTTGCCGCGCGAATCGTTGAGCAGCGCCCGTTTCGAAGATGGGACGAGCTCGAAAGTATTGAAGGTTTCGATCACGAACTGGTCAACGACCTTCGCGGGTCAGGGGCGAAGCTGGGCCGTCCAAAAATAACTGCTGAGAGCAAACCCTACAGCCGAGCGCTGCGGAAACCTAAGCCGCCGCGCAAGCGCACGACGCGTCCGGGTGTAGAGACAAAGAGGTCGAAAAATATTTTCTCCGGCCAGGGCCGGGATTAACCTTGCCCCTCAACTCCAAATCTGTTGCTAATGCAACCTCTGCCGCACCGCAATTGAACCTCGAAACCTGAGCACGACTCGCACACTTCGCGTATTGCAGTCGTCGAACTGCCCGCCTTTAACTCCGTTCCCCTGACATTTGCCTGAACGGCAAACCTGAGAAACTGTGCCTGCCATCGTATTCGCGATTCAGTAGAAATCTGTTGATCTGTGGCCAGACTCACTGGAGCATCGGATGGCTCGTAAATCCCTGGGCAGCCATGTGACGGGATTCTTTCGCACCTCGGGAGAGGTTGGTATTTTCGGCTTCCGCGCGGCCCGGAGCACTTTTCGCCCGCCATTCGAATTCAAGGAAATCGTGCGCCAGATTTTCGAGGTCGGCTGGCGCTCTGGCCCGCTGGTCATCGTGTCGGGCTTCGCATTCGGCGTCGTGCTCGCGCTCGAAACCCGCGCCTCGATGGTCAGCTTTGGTGCGGAAGCCATGATTCCGCAAGCGGTGTCATTTGGCCTGTTTGAAGATATGGGGCCGCTGCTCACGGCTTTACTGGTAGCGGGACGTGTCGGCGCCGGAATTGGCGCCGAACTGGCCGGAATGCGAGTGACTGAGCAGATCGATGCGCTCGAAGCGCTTGCCGTTGACTCGTTCAAATATCTCGTGGTAACGCGAGTGATTGCCTGTGTGATTGCCATTCCGGTCCTCACGCTGCTGCTCGACTTTTCCGGCATACTCGGCGGAATGGCTGCCGATCTGTTCGCTTTGCACATGTCCGTTCGCCTATTTCTGAATGACGCATTTGGTCCGATGGGATGGTCGGATTACGTTCCTCCGACGCTGAAAACCGTTGTCTTCGGATTCATCATCGGAACGATTTCCTGTTATCTCGGCTACAACGCAACTCAAGGTGCGGCGGGAGTAGGCCGGGCCTCGACGCGGAGTGTTGTGCTGTCTTCGCTGATGGTGATTTTGGCTGAAGTAATTCTGGTCAAGAGCATTCAGTTCTGGTTTCCGGGGTAATTGGAATGGACAATGGCCAGCCCGCGATTGAACTCAAGCATGTTTCGAAGTCGTTTGGTGAACGGAAGGTGTTAGATGACGTTTCGCTTCAGATCGAGAAAGGGAAGGCGTTCTGCTTGCTCGGGCGTAGCGGAACCGGAAAGAGCGTCACTTTGAAAATCATGATTGGCTTGATCAGGCCTGATCGAGGACGCATAGTGATTCAGGGCAACGAAATCCAGAGCCTCGACCCAGCGAAGTTGGCGGATGTGCGGAAACAGATCGGTTTTCTGTTTCAGAAAGCGGCGCTATTCGATTCCATTTCGGTCGCGGAAAACGTTGCCTTCCCCTTGCGCCGGCACACCAAGAAGTCCGAACAAGAAATTCAGGCGATCGTGCACCAAAAACTGAAGGAAGTGGAACTCGAAAATGAAGGGAACAAAATGCCGGCCGAGCTTTCAGGAGGAATGAGCAAGAGAGCAGGTCTGGCGCGGGCCCTGGCGTTTGACCCGAGCATTCTTCTGATAGACGAGCCGACCAGTGGTTTGGATCACATCACCGCTGGAGAAATATACGAACTTCTGCTGCAACTGAAAAAGAACCGGAAAGTGACTATGGTCGTGGTTACTCACGACGTGGGGGGCGCGCGCAAATTCAGCGATGAATTTGCGGTCCTGGATAAAGGCAAAATCGCCGGCCTTGGAACGGCGGAGGAGCTTGCGCAGAGCCAGAATTCGCTGGTGCGCGATTTGGCAGCGGGATCTCAAACCTGATGTCTCATCCCATCAAAGTCGGTATATTCCTGGTCGGCGGAATCCTGCTGTTTTCTATCGGGTTATTTCTCATCGGGAGCGAATCGCAGCTGTTCGGGCATCATTTCACGGTTTACGCGCAATTCAACAACATCGATACGCTGACGACCGGAGCCAAAGTGCGGGTCTCAGGAATGGACGCAGGTGAAATTACGAACATACAAGTCCCTCAGGGACCCTCCAAAGAATTTCGCCTGCAATTGAACGTTGATGAGAAGTTCCGCCCCATCGTTCGTAAAGATTCGCTGGCGAGCATTGAGACCGAAGGAATGGTCGGAAATAAATTCGTCAACATAAAGAAAGGAAGGGAGAACTCTCCCGAGTGCCCGCCGGGATGCACGCTGCCAACACAGGAGCCGGTCTCGATCGGAGAACTGATGCGGCAGGGAAGCGATATG
>Ga0335077_10006862_pt1 | contig 14076 bp, 10 predicted proteins | sample Lox_Sample_31_FD_207151 | JGI IMG/M metagenome (GOLD analysis project Ga0335077, IMG submission 207151) | Soil microbial communities from Loxahatchee National Wildlife Refuge, Florida, United States - Lox_Sample_3.1 | ecosystem: Environmental > Terrestrial > Soil > Wetlands | place: USA...
TCTGCGAACTCTGCGGAGGTTCTCTGCGCCCTTGGCGTCTTGAGGCTTTTTCTCCCGCTGAATTCGAGGAACATAAGACGCAGTCCGCCGGGAACGGCCGCCGGAAATCGGGTTGTTGATTGCTTAACTAAACTGTACCGTATAGTATAGTTACCATCGCGGCAGTTCGTTTCGTATTTGCACCTGCAGGGGAACTATTTCATGATTCGCGTGCAAAATTTGATCAAGCGCTTCGGAGATTTCACCGCCGTCAACGACATTTCCTTCAACGTCAACAAAGGAGAGATTTTCGCTTTTCTCGGCCCCAACGGCGCCGGCAAAACCACCACCATCAAGATGCTGACCACGCTGCTGCGTCCGACCAGCGGTGCCCTCGAGCTTGATGGTCTGAATCCTGCCGTGAAGCAGCACGAAGCCCGCCAGCGCTTCGGCATAGTTTTTCAGGACCCCAGTCTCGACCAGGATCTCACCGCCTGGGAGAATATGGAGCTACATGGCCTGCTCTACGATGTCCCCCGGAAAGCGCGCCGGGAGCGTACCGAAACCCTGCTGAAATTGTTCGAGCTCTGGGAGAAGCGCGATAGCATGGTGAAGAACTTTTCCGGCGGCATGAAGCGACGCCTGGAAATCGCCCGCGGCTTTCTGCACACACCGAAGATCCTGTTTCTTGACGAGCCTACACTTGGCCTCGACCCGCAAAGCCGTAACCAGCTCTGGACCCAGGTGAAGTACCTCAACGAAACGGAAAGCGTCACTGTGTTCCTCACCACGCACTATATGGAGGAGGCCGACCGCGTCGCCCATCGCATCGCGGTCATCGATCACGGCCGCATCGTGGCCGTCGGATCGTCCCAGGAACTGAAGAAGCGGACGGGCACGGAATCCCTGGAAGACGCCTTCCTGGCCCTCACCGGCGAATCCCTGCGGGATGAAACTGCCACCAGCGCCGACCAGATGCGCCAGGTTGCGCAGATGTGGAGGAGATGAGCATGAAAGCGATTTATATTCTCTGGCTCCGCGAACTGAAGCGCTACCTGCGCTCGCGTGTGCAGATCATCGCCTCGCTGGGGCAGCCGCTGTTGTATCTTCTTGTGCTGGGTTTCGGCCTCGGACCGGTCTTCCGCAAAGCGGGCTCCGGCAGCTATCTGCAGTTCATGGCTCCCGGCATCATCGGCATGACCATTCTCTTCAACGCTGTCTTTTCCGGCATCGCCCTTCTCTGGGACCGCCAGTTTGGTTTTCTCAAGGAAACCTTGGTGGCGCCGGTGCCCCGTCTGCGCATCATGATCGGCCGCACCCTCGGTGCCGCCACGGTTTCCATGCTGCAGGGAACTCTGGTATTGGTGATTACGCTGGTTGCCGGCTTCCGCCCGTCCAGCCTCGCAGCCATGCCGGCGGGCTTTCTCTTCATGGCGCTGATCGCGATCGTATTTGCCGGCCTGGGCGTCGTGATCGGCTCCAGCCTCAAAGACATGCAGGGCTTTCAACTGGTAATGAACTTTCTGGTGCTCCCTTTGTTCTTTCTCTCTGGCGCGCTGTTCCCGCTCGAGCATCTGCCGCGCGCCCTGGCCGCAGCCACCAGCCTGGATCCGCTCTCTTACGGCGTGGATGGGCTTCGCGCCGTCCTGATTGGCATGGGGCACTTCGGCATCGCAGTTGACGCCGCCGTTCTCGCAACGGTTGCGGTCATGCTGTTGTGCCTGGGAGCGTGGCGCTTCTCCCGGATCGAGGTATAAGCGAATTGGCCCGCGGCCTCAGCCAGCGCGCGCATGCGAAGGTCCTTGAAGCCGCTACGGAACTGTTTGCCGAACGAGGCATCGATGCCACCAGCATTGATGCCATCGCTTCCGCTTCCGGCGTGAGCAAAGCCACCATCTACAAACATTGGGCGGACAAAGACGCCCTGTGCATGGAAGTGCTGACCCGTGTGCATGACCTTGACGGAGGCCCACCGGAGTTCGACTCCGGCGACCTGCGCGCCGACCTGATCGCCTTTCTCCGCTACGAGCCCTCACCGGAAAAAGCCCGCCTGCAGCGGCGCCTCATGCCCCACCTGATCGCGTATTCCGTCCGCCACGAAGACTTCGGCAGGGCCTGGAAGGCGCGGGTCATGGACCGTGCCCGCACCGGCCTGAAGAAAATCCTGCGCCGCGGCGTCGACCGCGGCATCTTTCCCGCGGCACTGGACGGCGATCTGGGGGTCGCACTTCTGCTCGGCCCGATGCTGTACCGGCACATCTTCGGCGCGGTCGGAGATCGCGATCGGCTGGCCGGTGGCGCCGTGGACTCCTTCTGGAAAGCCCATGCCCAACCCAGCTTTCGCAACCTGCAGCATGCCGCCGCGCGCGTCCCCGCGCGTGCCAAGGCTTCCCGGACTCCGCCGCACGCGCGAGGACGCACGCGCCTGCACGAACGCTAATTTCCACCACATCTGGCGACGATCAGTGTGATGTCGTCGTGCTGTTCGCGGGGGCTGAACTTCTGCACATCCTCGACGATCGACTACAACGGGCTCGAGGCGGTCGTTTGCGGTGCCGCTTCAGGGTCTCGACCAGACGCTGCTCCCCGAATTCTTCTCCCGCACTGTTGAACGATTCGGTAACGCCGTCGGTGTAAAGCACGAACGTGTCTCCGGGGAATAGGCGCCGTTCCCCCATCCAGCAATCCCATTCATCCAATAACCCCATCACAGTGCAGGTGGAGTCAAGCCGCTCCAGCGAGCCGTCGCTGCGCATCAGGAGTGCGGGAAGGTGCCCGCAGTTGGCGTAGCGCAGGCGGCGGGCCTTGTCGTCATATTCTGTGTAGAAGAGGCTGGCGTAGGAGCTATCGGCGGTGTTCTGGTAGAAGAGCTGATTCACCGACTTCAGCAGGCGCTGCGGCTCGTGCCATGCCGCGGTGGGCTGGCTGCGCAGATTGGTTTGCAGGTTGACCATCAGCAGCGCGGCGGCGATTCCCTTGCCGGAAATGTCTCCGATCACCAGCGCCAGCCGGTCGCGGCCCAGGTCGAGAAAATCATAGTAATCGCCACCTACCTGGCGGGCCTGGATGCAAATGCCGGCGTAGTCGAGCGTCTTCAGCGGCGGCAGCGACTGTGGGAACAGCCGGGCCTGCACCTGCTTGGCAATTTCCAGCTCCTGCGCCAATCGCCGCTCACGCTCCAGCTTTTCCGCTACACGCCGCCGCTGCGCTTCGATCTCTTTGGTAATTTCGTCGCGCGCCACCAGGGCGAAGGAGTTTCCATCCGGATCGTTAAATGTGGTGAACTTGCCGCCCCAGGGAGGAGTGTATGGCTCCCGGTGAAAGGCCACGCCGCGCGCCTGCCACTCCTGATACTGGGCGTCAACGTCCTCAGTAACGAACACGACGTTGCTCGCCTTGCCGATGAGCTCGTACTCCTCCGAACCCGGATGGGCCGTGACCAAGCCCAGCAGAGCGCTTCCATCGGGCGGCGAAACTGCGGTCCAGCGGCCTCCACCCGGCACCGGAACGTCCACCACGAGAGTGAATCCCAGCTTATCTAGGTAAAACTGCCGGCTGCGCTCGTGGTCGCGAACGAAAATGGTGACGTGATGGAGGCTCAGGTAAGGAACTTCCCGGTCGAGCCGGGGAAGGTTGCGCGCCTGCGGAGAGGAAGAAACACTACCCATCGCGCGATTATAAGTCGGCAAATGCAGACACGCGCCACGGGCCGCCTCCTCCGCCGCGCCTGGTGAGCTGCCCGATCTTCAGTTTGAGTTTTCTCGATCGTCAGCTATGCAGAAGGCCCGAGCGGGGCCAGGCGGGAGAAATTGGCCATACCCCCTCCCCCCGGTCTATTGGAATCACAGATTTAGCAGAAAATTGCCCCGAAATCCTAGGTAGTCGCCGAAGTCGCTCAATACCTGAACTAGATCGTCCAAGTCGTCCTCACTCGGCTGTGAGAGTGCCTCGTTGTCCCCGCGGTTTTTGAGAAAGGCGGGGCGCAGGCGGTTTCAGGGTTTTGGGTCTTCCAGGGTGAAGGGGGCGGTTTTTCTGCCGTTCCAGTTGGCGCCGAAGTTGGAGTCGGTGCTTTCCAGGTGGTAAGCCACCAGTTCGGGGATAAAGCCGCGCAGGGCGCGTGGCCACTGCTGGGGGAAGAGAGTATCTTCGCGGCCCGCGGTGGTATGTCCCTCGGGATAGTTGCGGATGCCGGAGACCCTCGGGTTCCATAGCTGAAAGAAGCCGATCGGAACATAGCCGCCGGCAAAGTCCTGCATGATGCGCGTGCCCACGGCGAAGGAATTGTTGAGATGTACGTAAGAGTTGCATTCGTGCTGGAGTTTGGGGAACTCCAGAAATTTGTCCCAGTTGCGATAGCCCTTCACGATGAAGCGGTCGATGCCGTAAATCATGCGCTTGGAAAGATTGGCGTTGGCCAGCAGCCGGCGAGTTAGGGGCGGCAGCCAGATATCCGCGTCGAGGTGGACCACCCAGTCATCCTGGCTCAGCCGGGAGAGGCCCACGTTGATGCCTGCGCCTTTGCAGAATTTCTTCCAGCGGGAATTGAGAGCGTCGGTGGGCATGCACTCCACGTGATAGAACTCGCAGATGCGCTGGGTTTCGCGATCCTCGGCAGAGGTGACGACGATCATCTTGTCGAAGTGAAATTTGTTTTGCGGCAGGGTGCAGCGCAGAAAATCATGATAGCGGTCGCACACCACGACGGCTTCGAGTTTGAAGTTAGGATCGGGACTATGAGCAACGATGTTGAGAGATGGATCGTCCTGGTAACTCATTCGGGTCCTCTTGAATCTGTGTTTCTGTTTCTGGTGATGAAGAGTGCGGAAGTCGTCGCCCGGCTCAAGACGGCCGGCGCGGCTGGGGCGCGGCAATTACCAAGGCCGGAGGCTTGTCTGCTGTCGGCTGGCTCTCCTTGGGTACAGAAAGGCAAACAAAAAAGGCGCAGCTTTTTCGGCTGCGCCTTTCCGGTACCTTAGTTTCAGAGTAGCAGATTGAGCAGGGAAATAGTCTCAACCTGGCGACGATTATTTTGTGAATAGAAAGAACCAGTTACGGGAAAATTGGCCGATGGAGGGGCTTGACAGAAATTTACCGGGTGCACCCGAAATGGTGCAAATTCCACAGAAAGGGATTGTTGCGCGCTTCACCTCCGCCTTTCACATCATGCGGCGGGCGTCCCGCTCGCGGTCCACGACAAGCTCGGGATGGACGCGCCGGAAGGTTGCGGCGACATGGCAGTCCCAGCACACGGGCTTGTAGGTGGCGAAGAGTTCAGGAAGCTGCTCGGGGCGGAACTCGCGCCATTCTTTCGTGAGATGATCGGGAGCCTGCAGGGCTGGGGCATGGCCGAAGCGGTGCAGCCTTCCCAGATGCTTGTGGCAATACACGCACTCCTGTCCTTCATACCAATCGGAGACGATCTTCCACACCAGGCAGTTCTCTGGATCGGTTTCCACCTGTTGCAGGCATTCCTGGCCGCAATCCTGGCGCTCGGGCCAGCGTGAACAGCGGTCCAGGCGCAGGGTTGGGTCGCCGAAGGGAGCGGTGAGCGCGGCTTTCCTTGCCGCCACGTCAACTGCTTCTATCTTATGGGTTTCAGGGCAGGTGATGAGGCGTTTGCCACGATAGGTGAAATACGCCCGAGCAATGGGAAACGACCAGAAAACAAGGACGCCGATTACAAGGGCGAGAATCGCAATTCCGAGAAGCGTCAAGACTGTCATAAGCCACCTCCGTGGACGCGGCTTGTCATCAGTTACGACTTACCCTTCCGCCTTGCGATGCCTGCCGGGAAAAACCGTTACACGATGGCGGTGGAGCTCGGTAACGTCAACATTGTCGGCGGCAAGCGCAGCTTCTTCGCTGGCCCACTCCTGTGCTTCGGCGCGCTGCAGCTTTCTCACCAGGGCCACGGCACACAACGCACAGCAAAAGCCCTTGGTCTCCCGGGTCCGCTGGTTCTTGTCGAGAGCGCGGTAGTCGAAGGCAAAGACCGGCGGCCGCAAAGAGCACAGAACACATGACTCCGGCGTCTCGTGCAGAGGATCGAATCCGGCAAGAAACAGACTGTCCATCATGATGCGCCTACTTGCCTGGACGGGCGTAGTCGCCCTCCACGCATGATTGATTACACGCCGCAAGGGCTTCAGGGGCAGTGACGCAAGCCACGGGCCGGAGTGAGCGAGGTCACAGGTCCGCCTGGCCGGTGCTCCCCGCGCCACACGCGGTAACAACCTGTGTGGCAGCTTGATCTTCCGGCTCCTTGGAGGTTCGTTCTGTGCTTACGTTCCGATCACGTTCAGGTTCTGCCCACGCACACTGCACTTAGTTCGCATGCGGCGCCGGAGGGCTGCCGCACCCGAAGTGTCGATTGTCACGACGCCCGTCAGGCAACCAGGGGAATATTCGCGGCTCCAGCCGTGCCGAAGAGGCGGCGGTAGCGCTCGACTTCGGCGGGCGGACCAAGGGCCTTGGAGTAGTTGTCGGAAAGCTTGACCGCCGGCCGGCCCTCGGCTTCGGAGACTTTACAGATCAGGCTGATGGGGTCAAAGCCGTTGCTGTAGGTGGGATCGCAGCCACGGAAATCGTTGGTGAGCAGAGTGCCCCAGCCAGTGCTCAGGCGAATGCGGCGGCCGGGAGCCCACTTTTGCCGGTCCATGAAATCGGCGGCGTCGCGGAAATCGCGGGGTACGGCGCCGTTCAACAGAGTTCCGCCGAAATAGGCGTGCAGGCCGAGGATGTCGTCAACATCCAGAGCATCGGAAGCGATAATGAGCTTCTCGCGGGGATCGCGGCCGCGTGCCTTCAACCATTCAATGTATTCGTCACCGGCGACATAGGGATTCTTGCTGTCGATACGCTGGCCAGTCCAGTCGGTGGTCCAGTCGGGCGCGCCCGCGAGGAACTGGGTGGTGCCGAACGTATCGGGCAGCATGATGCGGAGCGAGCCCTCGTAAGTGCTTTGCCACAATTCCAGGACGTGATACTGCGAGGCTTTCAAGGCCTGGTCATCGGCAGCTAGCGCGGCGACGACCATGGGAATTTCGTGGGCATTGGTGCCGATGGCTTCGAGGTCGTGCTTGTGGGCGAGGAAGGCGTTGGAGGTTCCCACGAAACCGGCGCCGAGATTGGCCGCCATGGCGTTCACCACATACTCCTGCCAGAGAAAGCTGTGACGGCGCCGGGTGCCGAAATCGGCTACGCTGAGACCGGGTACGCCGCGCAGGCGCTCGATCTTGTTCCACAATTTGGTTTTGGCGCGTGCGTACAGAATGTCAAGGCTGAACTCGCTGAGCCGTTTGAGGTGGAAGCGGGTCCGCAGTTCGTCAATGATGGCGAGCGCGTAGAGCTCCCACATGGTGGTCTCGGTCCAGAGGCCGTCGAAGGTCAACTGAATCTGGCCGTCCTCCAGGGAAAGGGAATAGTCCGATAACCGGAAGTCATGCTCCAGCCAGTCGAGGAAGGCGGGCTCGAAGATGCCGCGGCGGCCGTAGAAGGTGTTGCCGGCGAGCCAGACCAGCTCGGATTTGCGGAAGCGCAGTCTGCGGGCGTGCTCCATCTGCTCGATGAGCTGGTCGGTGGGAATCTCCTCAGCCAGGCGCACGCAAGAAGTCCGGTTGAAGAGAGAGAAGGAGACGCGCGTTCTCGGGAAGTGCTTCCAGATGAACTGCAACATCAGGAGCTTGTAGAAGTCGGTGTCCAGCAGCGACCGGGTGACCGGGTCGAGTTCCCAGTTGTGGTTGTGCGCCCGCTCGGCGAGATTGATGATCATCCCTACTATCCTCGCTTCATATCTTGGGAAAATGCAAACGTGGGGATTGGCTGGAAAGCCTTTCTAACCGTGAGATCACAGAGACCGCGAAGTGCGGTGGAGCGCTGCCGCAGACTTCTCTCCTTTACTTCTGCTTTCTTTTTTCGAATCCCAGCTTAAGGGTGCAGGTGCCGCCCAGTTCTACCCGCGCGCCGCTCTTCAGGCGGATGGGCTTGCCCGGCTGGGCGCGGTTGCGGTCGACGTGCGTGCCGTTGGCGCTGCCGCAGTCGATGAGGAAGAACTGGCCGCTGCGTTTGTGGATTTCGCAATGGAAACGGGAGATCATATGCTCCACGTCGCGCACCACAACTTCATTCTTGTTGCCCCCATCCTGCGCGACCGCGCCGATGTGGATGACTTCCTGGTCGAGGTTGTATTTCTTGCCCTTGTCGAGGCCTTCGATGATTTCCAGGTACGGCTCTTTTTTGCCACGCGTAGCCCAGAAAGCGGTGATCAACCCCAGGATAGCGGCGATCCCGATGCCGCCCCACAGAAAGCGGAGGCGGGTACGGGCCTGTATGGCGGCTTCGATGCGGCCCCGGAGGTCGGGAATCATGGGATCGCCGGAGAGGGCTTTTTCGGCGATGCCGATCTGGGTGTGAGCTGTGTCGAGATCGCCGTTGAGGAACGCGGTTTCGGCCTTTTGCTTGGCGGCCTCACCTTCGGACTGCTTTTCAGCTTCGCTCTGGGTTTGCTGCTGTTCTTGGGCCTGTTCCTGGGCGCGCTTGGCGTTGGCTTCGTCGATCTTCTGCTGGGCCTGCTGGCGTCCGGTGAAGGCTACGGAGTTGTTGGGGTCGAGGAGAAGAATCTGGGTGTAGATTTCCTGCTGCCGTTGAGGATCATTGGTGGCGAGGGCCTGCGCCATCAGCGCTTGCACTTTGCCTTTGTTGGGATCGGGCGGAGGCATGATCACAACGCCTGGCTGGGAAGGTGCAGCCGGAGCCGGCACAGCAGCCGGCGGGGGCTGGACTGCGGTGGCTTCGGCCGGGCCTTTACCAAGAGTTTTCGGCAATTGCGCGATGTGAATGTTGCGAAAGTCGAGATCGGCTTTTTCGTCGGGTGATTGGAGGCTGATGGTGCCGGCGGCGGTGCGGGCATCGCGCTGGGGTGCAGTGCCCTCGGCGCGCGTGTCCTGAAAATCGCTGACCGGATAGCCGTTGATCCAGACTTGGATGTGGCGTCCGTAGGCCGCGATGGTTTGGGTGAGGTATTGGTTGTCGTCAGACAGGACCCGGCGCGGCGGCTGCAGGCCTTTCAGTCCGCCGCTGCTGTCGGGGAGCGCCTGGCTGCGGTTGCCGTTGCGGTATTCATTGCGCAGCGAGGCGTTGTAGCCGCTGAAAAGCTGGCCGGCATCGCCGCGGAAAAAGACTCCGCTGGCGGGGTGCTCGTCTTTGTGCTTGGAATTCACCCGGACCGCGAGCTGCAGAATGAAATCGTCATACATGGCGGTGGTTTCGAGCTGGCCGACGCCGCCCTGCCCGTGGATGGCTCCGCCTGCCACCGACCACTGGGCTTCTTTGGCCTGACCTCCGCCGCCGATCATCTTCTTGAGCATGCCAGCTTTCTTGGGAGGCGGAGGCCCGACCGCTTTCCATCCCGAAAGGTCGCTGCCGTTGAAGAGGTTCTTGCCGAGGAGAGGCTTCAACACAATGTTGCGAAACTGAACGCGTCCGGCGCGGGTGCAGCTGAGAACAATGACTCCGGCTTTGGCGCGCGGGTCTTTGCCGTCGGCGACTTTTCGTCCATCCAGCTTGACGGAGATCTGCTCGGCGGCCAGAGTTGCTTCCAGGTTATGCCACTGGCCGACGGCAGGATGGACATCGTCGGCTTTGAACTTTTCTACAACGCTGCCCGCGGGCCAGGCGGCTTTGCCATCGCCGACCTGCAGGGAGTAGCCGGGGTCGGGCGGGTCGCCCTCGATCGCGGCGCGGAGGTTTACGGTGCAATCGGCATCGGTGCCGGCGGTGCGGTAGTCGAATTTGAGGATGAAATCGGCGAAGGCGCTGTTGCTGCGCAGGGAAGCGCCATTGGAGCCGGGAACCAGCGAGCCATCGCCGCCGCGCCAGATGGCGCCGGGAGCGGAGGTCCAGCCGAAGAGCGTCTCCCCGTCGAAGAGCATGAGCCAGCCGTTATCGGCGTCGGCCTTGAAGTTCGCGGTTTGCGCGGCGGCCAGCGCGGCGGCCGCGAGCAGCAGATAGAGCAGGCGCTTCATAACGGACAATTCCGCGTCAGGACGCCAAAACAGCCCGGTTTCGCGGGCGAGGGCGCCCGCGCACCCGTGTTCAGAGGTCCTCTAATCGGCGGCAGCCATGCTTTCCTTTACCGAAAAACTCAGCCCATCAGGTTCCGAGTATTCAATTTGCAGGACCTGCCCGGCTGCGGCCTCGCCCGCAAGAATGGCGGTGGCGAGCGGCGAAAGCACCAGTTGCTGCATAGTGCGTCCCACTGGACGCGCGCCATAGGCCGGATCGTAGGACTCCTTGGCGAGAAATGCCAGGGCTTCGGGTGTGACCTCCAGCCCGATCTCGCGCTCTTCGGCGAGTTTCTTGCGCAGGGCTTCAATCTGGGTGTTTACGATGCGCTCCAGTTCTTTTGCCGTCAGCGCGTTGAAAGTGATGACCTGGGAAATGCGGTTGTAGAGTTCAGGCCGCAGACTGGCCTTGACCACTTCGTGAATGATCTCTTTCTGCTTTTCGGGGTCGTCGGTACTTTCTGTGGCTTCGCGCACGCCGAGGTTCGAGGTGAAGAGGATGATGGTGTTGGAGAAGTCGCAGAAGCGGCCTTTGGCGTCGTTGAGGCGGCCTTCGTCGAGGACGCCAAGCAGAAGATCGAGAATTTCGGGATGGCCCTTTTCCACTTCGTCAAAGAGGACAATGGAGTAGGGCGAGCGCCGGACCTGCTCGGTGAGGAAGCCGCCTTCTTCGGAGCCGACGAGCCCGGGACGCGAACCGATCAAGCCAGAGACGGAGGACTTGTCTTTGTACTCGCCCATATCGATGCGGACCAGGGCGGTGTCATCGTCAAACAAAGCTTCGGCCAGGGCTTTGGCGAGTTCGGTCTTTCCCACACCGGTGGGGCCGGCGAAGAGGAACGAATTGGGCTTGCGGCCGGGTTGCAGGTCGGCGCGCATGCGGCGGGCGGCTTCGGAGACGGCGTGGACGGCGTCATCCTGGCCGAAGACGCGGCCACCGATGCGCTCTTCCATTTTGAGCAGGCGGTCGCGCTCGCTCTCCAACATGCGGCTGATAGGAATGCCCACGCGCTCGCCGATAACCTCAGCCACATGCTCGGGCATCACCTGGTCGGGCACCAACGGTTGGCCGCCGGAGACCTGCTGCAGTTGCTTCTCCAGGTCGGCGCGTTGTTCTTCCAGATACTTGAGCGAGCCATAGCGCAGTTCAGCGGCCTTGGCGACGTTGCCTTGCGATTCGGCCTGATTGAGGGCAGCGGTTTGTTCTTCGATGGCCTGCTTGGTCCTTTGCAGGTTCTCGGACAAATCCTTCTGTTTCTGCCATTGGCCGACTACGGCATCCACTTTTTGTTTGAACTCGGCGATTTCGGCTTCCAGCGCCGCCGCGGCTTTTTTCTGCGCTGCCGACGCGGCGTTGCCGCGAAGGGACTCCAGTTCGGCTTGCTTGCGCAGCAGGGCGCGCTGCTGCTGATCAATCTGTGTGGGCTTCGATTCTTTCTGCATGCGAATGCGGGCGGTGGCTTCGTCGATGATGTCGATGGCTTTATCGGGGAGAAAGCGGTCGCGGATATAGCGCCGGGAGAGCTTCACCGAAGCCTGCAGGGCTTCGTCGGAGAGGCGCACGCCGTGAAAGGCTTCATAGCGGGCGCGAATGCCGCGAAGAATGGTCATCATGGCGTCGTCGGTGGGTTCTTTCACGGTGACGACATCGAAGCGGCGGGCGAGGGCGCCGTCTTTTTCGATCTTCTCGCGGTACTCATCGAAGGTGGTTGCGCCGATGCAGCGCAGTTCGCCGCGGGCGAGGGCGGGCTTGAGGATGTTGGCGGCGTCCATGCCGCCTTCGGTGCCGCCCGCGCCCACCAGGGTGTGGAGTTCGTCGAGGAAAAGAATGATTTCACCTTTGCGGGCGCGGACTTCATCCACGACGCCCTTGATCCGCTCCTCGAACTCGCCACGGTATTTTGCGCCGGCGACCATGCCGGTGAGGTCAAGCGCCATCAGCTTGCACTTCTTGAGCGACTCGGGGACGTCGCCGGCGACGATGCGCTGCGCCAGGGCTTCGGCGACGGCGGTTTTTCCGGTGCCAGGATCGCCGACAAGCACAGGATTGTTCTTAGTTTTGCGCAGAAGGGTCTGAATTACGCGGCGGGCTTCTTCGTCACGTCCGACTACCGGCATGAGCTCGCCGGCGGCTGCGGCTGCGGTAAGATCGCGGGCGAAGCGTTCCAGCAACTTCCCCATGCGCGGGGCTCCGGGGGCGGGTTTGGTCTCGCCCAGGGTTTCGCCTGCGGCGGCGCGGCTCTCGGAGGCCTTGTTCACAGTGGCGCTAGTCACGCCGGCCTGGCGCAGATCGTCTTTCAGTGCGGTGTCCGCAGATTCTGCGGCGGCAAGGAGAAAATCCATGGGCTCGGCGCGTTCCGCCTGGCGGGCCGCCATTTTTTCGAAGGATTTTTCGATCAGGTCGCGGAGGGCGCGCGAGGCTCCGGGGCGTTTGCCGGGATCGAGTTTCCCGACGCCTTCACCTTTGTTGAGGCGGGTGGAAAGCGCCGCCAGCAGCGGGCCGCAGGCGACGCCGGATTTTTCCAGCATGGCGCTGAGCGGGCTTTCCTTGTCGAGGATCACGTACAGCATGTGAGTGGGCGTGATCTGGGAGTGCTGGCGCTGCTCGGCCAGGAGGCGCGCCTGCTCGAGGGCGTCTTCGAGTTCACTGGAAATCTTATCGAGATCGATGGCCATGCGGATTCCTCCGGTCCTGCCTTAGGCTCACTCCAGGCGCCGCCGGCGAGGGGGTGATGGTGGCGATTCCCACGGGGCACGAGATGAATCTTTCGGGTCTGCCGCGGGTTCCACACGCGGGTCCAACCGGCTGGGGCGGGCTGGCGGTTCGGCCGGCTGGCGCGGCGGGGGAACGTCACGCGGCGGCACGGCCTGCCTTGGGGATTGCAGCTCCGGCGGCAGCGGCGGCGGCTCCACGGCTCGCGGTGCTTCCTGCGCGCGGCTGGCGTAGAAGCGGTGGCGGATGAAAAGCAGCGCGGTGCGAACCGGCAGATGCGCCTGCAGGCTCACTTTGAGATCGGTGATCGTGGGGACGTCGGGAGCGTCGAAATCGAACTCGAAGTTGCGATGCTCGGTGTTCTTGACTTCGCAGGCCACGATGATGGGCTGACGGCGGAAGCCGCTGCCTTCGTTGATGCGGATTTCCACCGCGATCTTGGAGCCTTTATCGAAAACCGCGTTCTGCTCGCCGACCAGAATGAGGCGGTACTTGTCGCGGCCTTCGAGACGGAGCTGGGAGAAGTAGATGGTGAGTTCATCGCCTACACCCTGAGTGCGCGCGGGTTTGGCGGCGATGCGATAGAGCACTTTGCCGCCGCGGTCGAAGATGAAGTTCATCGCCTCGAGCGAGGGGCTGATGCGGAAGTCGATGTACTTGCCTTCGAGGGCGCGCTCCAGGCGGTGGAGAGCATCGAGCGCCTGCAGGGAAGAACGCACTTCGACGCCGAGGTCGGTCTGCACGTCCCAGCGCGGCATGGTGTTCATCACCTGCTTCTGCTGTTCCAGGGGCGCGATGAATTCGGTCTCGCCGGTTTCCTTTAAGGTTTCGAAGTACTGCTGCACGGCGGGGGTCAAGTCCAGATAGACGGCGGCGGTGTGGAAGAAACGGCGCAGCGCGGCGAAAAATCTCTGCGGCGGCTGCACCGGATCGAGAACGCCGTAAATGCAGTCCTGCAGGGACGCTACCATGCGGTCGACGAAGCGCATGGTTTCGACGTCGACTTCGGTCTCGATGCCGCGCTCGGAGAACAGCACCAGAAACTCTCGCATCGCCTGATGAAGCGCGGTGTAGCGCTCGGAGAGCACGTTCACTTCGTCTACGATCTTGCGCCAGGCGGCAATCAATTCGCTGTAGCTGCAGATGGAGGTGCAGGGAGGAATGAACTCGGCGTCTTTCTCGTAACCCGTGCCATAACGCTGGCGGCGCAGGCGAGCGGCGGCAATACTGTAGGCAACACTGTCGGCCGGAACGTGGAGCGAGATGCGATAGGCCGGGCGGCGCTCGGTCTTCATCTGCGGATTGAACTGGTCTTTGTCGCCG
>Ga0335077_10006863_pt1 | contig 14075 bp, 15 predicted proteins | sample Lox_Sample_31_FD_207151 | JGI IMG/M metagenome (GOLD analysis project Ga0335077, IMG submission 207151) | Soil microbial communities from Loxahatchee National Wildlife Refuge, Florida, United States - Lox_Sample_3.1 | ecosystem: Environmental > Terrestrial > Soil > Wetlands | place: USA...
GTCGCTCATCCAGACTTACCCCGGCAAATGGGCCGCTGCGCTCATTCTCTGCGCCTACGACAATTTCTCCAACGTTCTCGGTATCACCATGGTTCCGCTCTGGCTCTTCCAGGGCGATCAAGACCCCGTTGTCCCAATCGATACCGTCCGCCAGATGGTCCACACTCTAAGAAAGGAGCACGCCAATTTTCGCTACTCCGAATACCGCCACGTCGGTCACGAAGTCTGGACCAACGCGTTCGCCGAACCCGGCCTCCTCCCCTGGCTCACCTCCCAAGTCCGCAAGGACCGCGCCGAAACCGAAGACCAACTTGGCTCTGGTTTACCTCCGCGAAACCCCTAAACTATCGGGATGACACAATTTCAACCTACCGAACGCACCCAGGTTAAGCGCCTTCCCAAGCGCGGCCGTTACGACGAAGAGACCGTCTTCCAGATCCTCGATTCCGCTTTCGTCTGCCACGTCGGCTTCAACGTCGATGGCCAGCCCTTCGTCATCCCCACCAACTACGGTCGCAGCGGCAATACTCTCTACCTCCACGGCAGCTCGGCCAGCCGCATGCTCAAGACTCTCAGCGGCGGCGTCCCCGTTTGCGTCACCGTCACGCACGTCGACGGCCTGGTCCTGGCTCGCTCCGCCTTCCACCATTCCGTCAATTACCGTTCCGTTGTGATTTTCGGAAACGCGCAGCTCGTCGAAGATCCCGCGGAAAAAATGGAAGCACTTCGTATCTTCACGGAGCACGTCGTCAAAGGTCGCTGGGACGACGTCCGCCTGCCCACGGAGCAGGAATTGAAAGCCACCACCGTCCTCGCGCTTCCACTTGAGGAAGTCAGCGCCAAGGTTCGCACCGGCGGCCCCGTTGACGACGAACCGGACTACTCCCTCCCCGTCTGGGCCGGCGTGCTCCCGCTCGAAACCGTTGCCAAATCTCCCCTGCCCGACGCCAACCGCAAAGCCGACGTCCCGTTACCCGCATATCTGAAGAATTATTCGCGCTGAACCTGTAGCGCACCCCTTCAGGGGTGAGGCCTTTCTCTTCAGCCAATCTAGCACTCAAGCCATTTGTCATCCCGAGCGAAGCGAGGGATCTGTCTTCGGCGTTCCGGCTCCCCCGTAAAGAACAAGGCCCACTCTTTTGCTGGGGGGCGGGGGAGTGGGCCTCGTAGGGCGGAAACCCGTAATTTGAAAAACTCTTTAGTTTTGCCAGCCGCGGGAATTCGTGATCTCTTCCAACAGATCGTCGTACGAGCGCAGCGCCTCGTCCACCATGGGCCCCGCCGTGCTCACCGCCAGCCTCAGTGTCGCCCGGTAATTCGTCAGTTCCTCGGGATCGTCGAACACCGTCGCCCGGATCGCCGCCACGTCTGCCATCACCGCTCCCAATCCCGCATGCAGAGACTTCACGCATCCCAGGATCGCGTCCAGATTCGCCAGCAAGTCCATCTTGTCCTGCGCGCTCATTTCCAGGTGCTTCGCCATCGCCGTTTCCTTTCCATCGCCGGGACGGCCCTCACAAAGGACGCCACTAGGCCCGGGGACGCTTTTGCCTACGCACGTTTCAGGAAGGGTGCTGCTCGAGAGAACAGGAAAAGTGTGTGACGTGCAGGGGGAGTGTGCAACTAGCAGCGGGAGAGGGCTGTGAGGTCAATCACTCGTTCTTGTGATACGCGTCACACGGGCCGCCTCGCCCCCCACAGCCCCACTCCCACAAGGATCGCCCCGAACAGCTCGCAAATGAACATCGTCGAGAACACCAGCACGCTCGCCGCCTGCAGATTCTCCCGCGCCAGTCCGCTCACTGCAACTCTCAGTCGCGGGTTGGCTCCTTGCAGGTCCTTGGCGTCCGCCGTGAATTTCACCTCGAGTTCGTAGCTCTGCCCCGCTCGCCCGTTGAAGTCGCCAATCACACGGGCCGCCCCGTTGCTTCCGCCCGGCGCGCTATGCGCCTCGGCCGTGCTTCCCTTCTTCACTTCCCGCCCGCAGCTCCAAACCGTCCACTCCGCGCCCACCGCTTCCAAAGGCGCTTCCGCAGCTCCTTCGGCCGCGATCTCAATCAAATACAGCCCGTCGTAGTTCAGCTTGAACTTCTCCGCCACACTCTGCCCCGCGGCCACGTTTACGCCCACGTCAACGGGGTCGACCCTGCGCGTCCGCGTCCACCCGTTCCACGCCGCCCACACCCCCACTCCCAGGCCCATCAGCCCAATCCCCACCTTTGTCATCTTATGCACGGAATAGTTTGACCTGTAGCGGCGGCTTTACGCCGCCATCTTGGGGTTGATTCTCCAGGGTAGTGGTTCTTTAGCGCAAGCACCAAGAACTGTCAGTGGCAGCCGCAACCGCCGCCGCAGCACCCGCCACCTGAAAATCCGCCCGACGGGCTGGACGACCCGTTGCCTGCCGTCGCAAACACCGACAGCTGAATCGTTGCCTTCTCGCTCCCGCACTTCGGGCAGCTGATCTCCTGCTGCCGGTTGATCACAATCTTCTCAAACCGCTCGTTGCACTTGTCGCAAACGTACTCATAAATCGGCATTCTTTTACCCTCGGGCTACGTACTCACGGGATTATACCATCCGTCGGCCTGGGAGTTGACGAAGGCACCGCCCAACGCTCTTCCATTTTCTAATTGCTGTTTTCAATTTTTGCCTTTAAGGCGCCACGAACATCCCGAAATAAAACCCCATCAGCCCCGCGCAACACAGCACCAACGCCACCCTCATCCACGCATTCGCCAGAACCGCGAACGGCACCGCAAATACCGCAAACCCGAACCCCGCCAGCGTCGCAATTCTCGTCGGCTCCGGTTGCAGCGCACCGCCCGGGTTTTGCCTCCAGTACAGCATGGCAAACGCGCCCATCGCGATGCTCAGCGTCAACGTTACCAGCCCGATCGTAGTCGCCTTCTGCCGCCACGCCGCCAGGTGTGTTTCCCCGTTGTGTTTCCAGAGCCACCACCCCCAAACACAACTCACCGGGGGAACTCCTAGAAACGCGATGTTTACCGCCCATGCCGTCCAGTTCATCGTTCTCTAGCGTGAATTATTACACGCCGTTCACATAGGGAAAAGTGCGCCGGACACAGTCCCTGGCCCAGCCGGGCCGCCCCTAGGTCATATGCCAGCCGCCATTCACGCTGATCGTCTGCCCGGTCGTGAAGTCGCTTTCCGCCAGCATCACCGCCACACGCCCAATCTCCTCAGGCGCACCAAAGAACCCCACCGGCAGCCGCTCCGGCGATGCATTCGGGTTCGTCGTCACCATCTCCGTCTCAATCAACGCCGGCGCAATGGCATTGACTGTGATGCCTTCCTTGGCCAGCAGCGATGCATACGAATGGGTCAGCCCGATCATTCCCGCCTTCGATGCCGCATAGTGCGGCCCAATCACCCCGCCTGTCTGTGCCGCCACCGACGACAGGTTGATAATCCGCCCCCACCGCCGCTTCCGCATCCCCGGCAGCACCCGCTGCGTCAGCAGGAACGCCGACTTCAGGTTCACGCGTATAATGTCGTCCCAATCCGCTTCCGTCAGAGCGTCAAACTTCTTCACCTGCGTAATCCCCGCATTGTTGACCAGAACCTCCACCTCGCCTAGCTCTCGTTCCACCGTTCCTACCATCCGCTCAAAATCCGCCGTCACACCCACATCCGCCTGTACCGCAATCGCTGCGCGCCCCAGCTTCCGGATCTCCCCGCAAACCTCTTCCGCCGCCTCCCGCCGTACCCGGTAATTCACCGCCACATTCGCCCCCGCTTCCGCCAGCCCAATCGCAATGCTCCGCCCAATCCCTCGGCCCCCGCCCGTCACCAGCGCTACCCGCCCTCTCAGCTTGGAAGATGAATTCATATACCGGCCTAACCCGAATCTAGAATGTAATTCTGCTCTGCAAAATAACTCAGTCCGTCAGGATAGCGACGAAGTTCGACAGCTCAATGAGCACTGCCGCTACAACCACTAGTATGCGAGTGCCCTTCTTGCCGATCAGAGCAGCAGGGATTGAGACAAGCCCACTGTAAGCTGCGATTCGTGGCCAAGGCTGCATCCGCATCAACGTGCCGTAGTACAACTCTTCACCTTGGTGCACCGCTATCATCCAAATCGAGATCACGAATGCTAGCGTGACGGCGACGAGGCTCATCACCGTGGCGATGGTCTTCCATTTTGGAGCGGTCCAGATTGGTTTTCTCGCGGTCGAAACCGCCCACGCTGCAAATACTGGCACCGCAGCCAGAAAGAGTAGCATCGGCCTAATATTAGTGCGCAAAACTGCAAAACACCAACATCTCCGGCTCCAAAAAACAAATGGCCCCGGCATTCGCCGAGGCCATCTGAAAAACTGAATTTATTTTCGAACCTAGTCGCCGGCCACCGCTTCCGCAGCCTGCTCGGCCGCTTTCGCGCCGTGACTATTCCCGTTGCCGTTGCCATTCCCATTCGCCGGCGCGATCGTCACCGGCTTTCCGGCATTCGTGAAGTTCGCCGGCACCGCTTTCGCGATGTCGTTCACGGTCCCGATCTGCACCACCGTCGGCTGGGGCTTCTTCAGCACCAGCTCTTCGTAAATCGCGCGGACCTTGGCCTGCTCCTCGAGCGCCTTCTTCCGGCGAATGCGGTTCTCTTCCGCCGCGGTCAACGGAATGTCGTGCTCAATGTGCCGCACGCGCGACGCATCGTCCGCATCGATCACCAGCGAGTGCTCGTAGGACGCCAGGCTCACGTTCTTGCCCTTCGCGTAAATCTCATGCTTACCGTGGTTCTTGTACCACTCCGCCACGGTCGCGTTCTTGTGCATGTTCTCGATGATGTTGCGCCAGCCGATTCCCGTGTTGTACGCGCAGAAGCTGATTTCGCCTTGCTGCGTTCCGTACGGAATGATGCACATCTCCGTGCGGCGAAAATCGTAGTTGAACAGGTCCTGGAACCACATCCCCGCGATGAACAGGAAGTTCCACGGGTCCTGTTGCCGGCGCTTCATGGCGTCTTCGTAGGTGCGGTCCGGCGAAGACTTTCCGTACTTGTCCGCCGCGCCCTTCGTCAACGCCCACGTCTTATCGAACTTCTTGAACAGGTCCCACAGCTTCAAGCCCTTCGGTCCCTGGAACGGCTTGTAGTTCTTCAGCAGCGCCATGGCCATCATGAAGTTCGAGAAGTTCTTCCCGCGCGCCGCGTCCGTAATGGCGGTCACGTCCTTAGTCAATCCCTGCGCATCCAGGAAGCGCGGCACCGGAGCCCATTCCTTGGTCTCCTTATTGATCATCAGCGCTGTGCCTACGCCGCAATTCGGGTGGCAACCGCAGGAGAGCGAACCCCACTGCGATTCGTCGCCCTTCACCATGTCCGCGAAGCCCGCGAACGTGCTGATGAACGAAATCGGGAACCAGTCGCGCGTCGGTTCGATCCGGCCCACCTGGTTGCTGACGTCCTTCGCCAGGTGCGATAGCGTGTAGCGCTGCCGCAGCCGCCGTTCCGGCGTAATGTCCTCGTCGCGGCCCGTGAACGACACCGGCTGGAAGCTGATGAACGAAATCTTCTTCGGGTTCTCCATCGCGAACTTCACGACCGTGCCTACCTGGTCGTTGTTCACGTTGTTTACGATCGTCACCACCAGCACGATTTCGATACCCGCTTCGTGCATGTTTTCGATCGCGCGCAGTTTCACGTCGAACAGGTTGCCGATCTGCCGGTGGCTGTTCGCATCATTTCCAATCCCGTCGAACTGCAGGTACGCATACCGCAAGCCCGCTTCGAACGCCTTCTTGCAGAATTCCTTGCTCTTGGCGAACTCGATTCCGTTCGTCGCCGCTTGCACAGAGTTATAACCCACCTGCCGTGAGTAGCGGATCGCGTCGAAGAAGTGCGGGCTCATCGTCGGCTCGCCGCCCGAGAACTGCACGGACATCTGCCGGCGCGGCTTGATCTTCACCGCGTTATCCAGAATTTCCTTGATCTCTTCCCAGTTCAGCTCGTGAACGTAGCCGACCTGGTTCGCGTCCATGAAGCACGGATCGCACATCATGTTGCAGCGGTTCGTCAGATCCACGGTCAACACCGACCCGCGCCCGTACCGCACGTTCGAAGAACCCACCTTGTGCAGGCCCTCGTCGTTGTGCGCCGGAATGTCGCGCCCGGGGAACTGGCTCTCAATCCACTTCAGGAACGACGAATCCACGGCCATCAAATCTTCGTAGTGGCCGTGCTGCGGGCAATCCTTCACCATCCACACCTGCCCGTCGCGCTCCACGATCTGCGCCTTAATCTCTCCTACCTTCTCGTGCATCAGGTCGCGCCAATCCTTCTGGCCGCCGATGATTGCCGCGCGCGCTTCCTTCACGCACTGCGGGCACAGTGAGTCGGTCTGCCGCGGGAAGCCGAGCGTCGGCTTCGACTTTTCCCAAGACTTCAGCAGCGGCTTATCCGACCATTGCGGCTTGACCGAAGGGTTCGGATTCCTTTTATTGAAATACTGAACGCTATCGAAGGTAATTTTTGCGGTTTTGCAAACGACCCAGTCCATCGACCGGAAAATTTGAGTAGAGAGAGAATTAGGCATACTGCGGCTGCCTCACTTTCGAGATTACGTACTTTACTTCGGGATTCCCCAAACGCCGTTCTGAGCTTGTCTGTACTAGTCTGGTACAGCCCCCAAAGCTCCATTTCAGGGTAACACGCGGCGAGCGGACCCCTAAGCTATTGGATCTTTGGCAGTTTGACTCTGTTCCCGCGGACGGCCTAGCAGTAAGCGTCGAATGGTCGAAAATGGGCTCTAAATGGCATTTCGGGACACTGAATGGAGCTAAGTTGATGAAGCTAAAAGGGGTTACTGATTGGAACTCGCCTGCCTTTTCATTGTACATGTAGCTCAGGCCTTCCAGGCCTGAGGCTTTCTCTCTTCGCAGGCAGGGCGTCTCTGCTCGCTCTCTTCGTTCTTTGATGTAACGCTGGCCTTTCATGCCAGGCCTTCTTTTTTGTAAGAAATCCTCGTCCGGTGAGAGTTTTTTCTGCACCGCATGGCAATATCCGGGGTCGAACCGCCAATCCACATCTGATGCATTGGGACGATGTCAGCAGCGCCAAATTGTGTTTGGCTTATTCGTTCAAAGCCGGCCGCAGCACCGCCACCAGGAAGTGCGCAAAATGCGGTGCATCGTCATCCATTTGCAGCCAACGCACTACGCAGTGATCCGACAGATATTTCGCCACACGCGCCTCGGGAATCCCCAGATGCTCCGCCAACGCCGGTTTGATCGCCACAGACTCCCCGCGCCGCGCCGCATTGCCCCTCATGATATTGGGTATCGCCACCCGCAGTGTCTGGCATGCCTCGACATAGTAATACGTAGTCAAATCTGAATCTGTCAGCACCCACACGCCCGGACCCGCGGGAGCCTTCCCCGCATCCTCTAGCTTCGTCGCTGTGCACGCCAGCAACCGCCGGAAATTCATCTCCAATTGCGTCAGTCGCGACGACAACCCGGGGTCTCCATATTTTCCGCGCAGACTCGGCGTCGGCTCCACTTCCCGGCTGGTTCCCCGCTCTTCTCTCGCGCTCGGCTCTAGCTCAGGTTCCGCCACCGGCTCAGCCCGGGGGGCGGCCCTCGGCGGCTGCTTCTCGCGCACAGGTGCCGTGTGTCCCCCGCGCCGGTGCCCCCGCTGGTCGCGCCGCCCGCGCCCTCTGCGCTGTCCATGTGCGGGTGCAGGCGCTGCTGCCGACAAGGGAGCTCCGTCAACTGCTTCTACCGTCTCTCGCGCTTCTTCTAGTTCCACGGACGGCTGGGCTTCCGCTTCCTTCTGCAGTTCCACCGCGGGAGTCGCCACAACCTCCGTCGCTTGTTCCGTTTTCACCGGCGCCGCGGGAATCTCGGCGGGCTCGGTTGCGCCCAGGCGCGTTGCGCTTTCCTGCGCCTTCGTTTTCCAATCTGCCCGGCGGAATCTTTCTGCTGCCGTCAAATACCATCGCCCAGCGTCCGCGTTATTCCCGTTCGCTTCGAAGTAGCGCGCCAGTTCGAATGCCACCATGGCGTCACGCGTCTTCGAGAACAGGTTCGTTAATTGTCCTGCGGGGTCTTTTCCGGTGCGAGCTCGGCGAATCCGTGCGGTAATTTGTTTCCAATCGGCCATACAGTGAAAGGATTCTAACAGTGAACCGCCCCTTCCGCCAGCAACTCCCGCTAACTCCTTCTCCTTGCGATTCTTGATTGACGCCCGCCTCCACGTCGAAGTATCCTCTTTGCAGTTCCGCCCGGGAGGCTTATTTATGCTACGTCTGCGTGCTCTGCTCGCAGCCGCTGTCGCGCTGACAATGGCTTGCGCGCCTTTGTGGGCCGCCACCACTCCGACCGCTATTCCTCTGGGCACCGTGATCGCCGCGGATCACGCTCGTGTTGGCGATGCTGGCGCCGACGTCGGTACCACCGTTTACGGCGGCGATCGACTCAGCACCGAGCCTCAAGGCAACGTCCAGATTCGTACCGGCGCCGCGCGCTTGCTACTCTCCAGTTCTTCCGCCGCTATAGTCAACGACAGCGAAGGCACGCCTTCCGCTAAGCTCGTCAAAGGCACCGCCACATTCTCCACTGGCAACGCGCAAGCCTTCACGCTTTATGCGTCGAAAGCCATCATTCGCCCGCAGTCGGATGTTCCCACGATCGGTCAGGTCACCTACGTCAACGACAAAGAGTTGATGGTCACGGCGCGTCGCGGCTCCATCGTTGTCAGCGTTGAAAACGACAGTCAGATCGTGGAAGAAGGGAAATCCTACAAAGTTCTTCTCGATCCCGAGGCCGAGGCCGCGCAAGGTCCGGCTGGCGCCGGCGGTGGCAATCAGGGTCCCACGGGCCACGGAGGTCCGCTCAAGGCCGGCCGCAGCCACTTCCTGATCGTGGCTGTTGCCCTCACCGGCGTAGCGACGTACTTCGCGATTTCCGAATCGCTGGAAAGTCCCGCCCGCCCGTAATTCGGGTTCCACCAAGAATCCCGCGGCCGCCAATCTCATTTTGGCGGCCGTTTTCTTTCTTCATTGCGCTGCTTTCTCGATCGCGCCACGATGGGGGTCGGAGCTTTAGCTTCGACATTAAAGCGGATAGAACTTTGGGGCTTTAGCTCCTGAGGAAATTCTTCACGCCACCGCGATCACATCAATCTCCACCAGCGCATCCTTCGGCAGCCGTGCTGCCTGCACCGTCGATCGCGCCGGCGGTGCCGCTCCGAAATACTTCGCATATGCCTCATTCATCGCCGGAAAATCGCTCATGTCCTTCAAGAACACCGTCGTCTTCACTACGTGATTCAACGTTACGCCTGCCACTTCCAGAATCGCCTTCAGATTCTCCAGCACACGCTCCGTCTGCGACCGCACATCATTCCCCACAAACTCGCCCGTCTGCGGATCGAATCCCACTTGCCCCGAAATAAACAGGAAGCCATTCGCGCGAATCGCTTGCGAATACGGCCCGATGGGTTTCGGCCCTCGCGCGGTGAATACAACATCTTTCATAGGATCCTCACTTGTAGGGACCACCTTCTGAGGCGGCCCTATTCTTCGCCCAATTCAGCTCGAGGAATTCCAAATGAGGATACCAGATGTACTTCTAGGTAGGAATAATCAGCGGTGCCGGCGGCCCCGTACTCTTACGAATCCCGTGTTGGAATGGTTTCGTACCGCTTCCCGCTCGGTGATGAATGCCTCAACCTGCTGGTCCGGATATCCTTTGGACGCGAACTCCAGGATCTGCTTCTCGGTCATTCCGGTGTTTTTCATCCGCCCGATCTGCGCGCTCGTCGGTGTCGGCAATCCCTGAATCCGCCGGCGCATGATCGTTTGCACCGTGGGATTCGTCAGCCCGATCAATTTCAGCGTTACCGCTTCCCCGGCCAGCATATCGATCTGGTCCGTCTGCGCCATTTCCAGAATTTCCGAGTCCGTATACCCTGCTCGTGACAAGCTCATCGCCGATTCCGCGCTCGCAAAATCGTGATGGTGCGCCCGTGCTGCTTTCAGCAGCGTCAAACACAAATCGTCCGACGCCCCGGCCTGCTTCAGCTTCGTCAGCTGCGCGATTTCCCCATCGCTTACCTTCAGGGCCTTCAGCTCATCCAGGTTTGACGACCACATCCCGGCGTTGTTCAGCCCGCTGTAGTCCGTCTCTACCTTCTTCTGGCAGCCGCCCGCAACCGCCAGGCAGACGCAAAGGAACAGGCTCGGTAACAGTTTCCTCATGTCTCCATTCTAGAGACCCAACGCCGCAAGCAAGCCCGTCACACGCCTTCCTGTGCATTCCCCGCCACTGTCCCTACGAACAGGTCTTTGGAGTGCGGCGATTCATCGCCGCTTTTACGACGCTGCCCGAATAGTTGTCCCGGCGCCTCGTCAATTGACGAGATCACTTCGGCTTTCGCGCATGTTACACCTGATAAATTCGCTCCACCCCATACACCCCATTCACCCGCCGGATGTTTGCCAGTATCGTCTCCAGCTGCCGCTTGTCGTTAATTTCCAGGCTCGCCTCAATTCGCGCGTTCTGCCGGTCCGGACGGCTCTCCAGTGACCGGATATTCGAACCCGCCCCGCTGATCACCGTGGTAATCTCCGCCAGCAATCCTGGCCGGTCCTTCGCCCGAATCGACAACTCCACCGGGAAGGTCGCCGAGCCCTCGCCGCCCCACTCCACCGCGATTCGCCGCTCCGTCTGGTACAGCAGATTCTGCACATTCGGGCAGGTTCGCGTGTGCACCGCCACACCACGCCCGCGCGTCACATACCCCACAATGTCATCCCCCGGAATCGGATTGCAGCACTTCGCGCGGAACACCAGCAAATCGTCGTGTCCCTTCACAATCAGCGGAGCCTCGCCAAAGCCCAGCATCCGCTTCACTGTCTTCACCAGCGTGGGCTTGGTATCCTCTTCGACCTTCTCCACTTCCTTGCTCGGTTCGCCGAAATACCGCGCCAGCACCTGCCGCGCGCTGTACTTCCCGAATCCCACCGCCGCGAACAAGTCCTCCTGCTTCGACAAGCCATATTCCGTACAAAGTTTCTGCCAGTCTTCCGCCGAAATCTTCTTCAATCCCTTCGGGAAATTGCGCGACTCGTTCTCCAACAGCCGCCGCCCCATCTCCGTCGCTTCTTCCCGTTCCTGCGTGTTGATGAAGTGCCTGATCTTGCTCTTCGCGTGCGACGACTTCACAAAGCTCAGCCAGTCTCGGCTGGGCTTGTGTCCCTTCTGCGTCAGAATTTCCACCACGTCGCCGCTCACAATTTCGTGCCGCAGCGTCACCATCTGCCCGTTCACCTTTGCGCCCACGCACTGGTGCCCCACTTCCGTGTGCACCGAGTACGCAAAGTCCACCGGCGTCGCGCCTCGCGGCAATTCCAGCACGCGCCCCTTCGGGGTGAACGCGTACACCTCCACCGGCGCCAAATCCACCTTTAATGTCGTTAGAAACTCGCCCGGCTCCTGCAACTCCTGCGACCATTCAATCAGCTGCCTCATCCACGCAATCCGCTGATCGTCGTCGTTCGAAACCGGCCGCCCATCCTTGTACTTCCAGTGTGCCGCCACGCCTTCTTCGGCGATCCGGTGCATCTCCTGCGTACGAATCTGCACTTCGAAAGGTTGCCCGCCATGAATCACCGTGGTGTGCAGCGATTGGTACAAGTTCGGCCGCGGCATCGCGATGTAATCCTTGAATCTCCCCGGCACTGGCCGCCAGATGTGGTGTACCACGCCTAGCGCCGCGTAGCAGTTTCGCTCCGTATCCGTGATCACTCGCACGGCCAGCAAGTCGTAAACCTGCTCAAGGCTTCGCTCCTGCTTCAGGATCTTCCTGTGCAACGAATACAGCCCCTTCACCCGCGCTTCCAACTCCGCCGGAATGCTGTTCTCTACCAGCCTCGTTCGTATCGTGTTCTGCACGTCTTCCAGGAATTGCTTGTGATGCTCCGCCTTGTCCGTCACCTCCTTCTGCAGCGCGAAATATGCGTCTGGCTCCAGATACCGGAACGACAGATCTTCCAGTTCGCCCTTGATCAGCGCCATTCCCAATCGATGCGCGATCGGCGCGTAAATATCCATGGTCTCGCGCGCAATGCGCTGCTGCTTCTCCGGGGGCAGATATTTCAGGGTGCGCATGTTGTGCAGCCGGTCCCCCAACTTCACCATGACGACGCGCACGTCGTTCACCATGGCCAACAGCATCTTCCTCACGTTTTCGGCCTGCCGCGCTTCCGGCGCCATCATGTTCAGCCGGCCGATCTTGGTCACGCCTTCGACCAGCCGCGCCACTTCGTCGCCAAAGCGCTCCGCCAGCCGCGACACGGGATACTCCGTATCCTCGATCGCATCGTGCAGCAACGCCGCCGCCAGGGTCGTCGCGTCCAGCTTCATATCCGCCAGAATGTGCGCCACTTCCAGCAGGTGGGTCACGTACGGATCGCCGGAGCTACGGAACTGGTCCCGGTGCCGCTCCGCCGCTATGTCGTACGCGCGCCGCACCAGCCACGGATCCTCCGACGGCCGGTTCACTTTCAGTTTTTGCAGGAGCTCTTCCAGGCGGGCGTTAATCTGCCGTTCGGTTTTGTCCCGATTGAAGTTCAGCGGCAGATTGGCGCGTGATCCCATAACTTAGTTTACGCCCGAAATTTGCCCCGAAAAAGTCGAGGTTCCTTCCGCATATCCTGGTGCCGCGCCATCCCGGCGGTGCGGCCAAAACACAAGACCCCGTCACGCATCGCGCGACGGGGCCCTCGTTCCACTCAGCAGAATGGCTTACCACATCACTGCGACGGCGCCGACGGCTGCTCCGCTCGCTTCTGCTTGATCTCTTTGACCTTGTCCAACAGATCGTCGGCCTGTTTCGTCAACGCTTCGCGCTCAGCCGTCGATTCCACAATATCCGCCTTCCGGCGATACAGCAGGTTGAGGTAGGTCATCGCGTCGTCGTAATCCGGCTTCAGCTGCACCGCCGTCTGCAACGCCTTGATTCCATCGTCCACCATCGCGCCATACTTCTCCGCATATGCCTTCCGCACGTCCGGCGGCAGCGGATCGGTGTCCTTCACCTGTTTGTTGATGTGCGCCTTGTTGTAGTCCGCGCGCATTTCTGTATTCCCGCGGTACGCCATGGCCCAGTCGATCACGCCTACCGAGTAATACGGCTGCGGATCCTGCGGCTTCAACGCAATGTGCTTTTCGTGGTACGACTTCGATTCTTCGAACTTCTTCGCATCAAATGGCTGCCCCGCCATCTGGTACAGAATCGAGGCCAGCCCGTCGATCGCGCTTAAGTTGTTCGGGTCCTTTTCCAGTACGCCCTTATATTCCGCAATCGCTTCCTGTCCGTGCCGCATGTTTTCATCGGAAGGAGCGCCCGGGATGTACTGGCTCGCATACGCCGTCGCCAGATACAGCCGTGCGTTCAACAAGTCGGGATCCAATTCCTTCGCCTGCTTGAAATCCTCAACCGCCTTGTCGAACTGCGCCTCTTTGAACGAGGCCACTCCCTTGTTCAGCAAATCGCGCGCGCGGAGTTTGCTGCAGCCCGTCACACCGCCGGCGAGGATCACTACCGCGGCCAACGTCATCGCTTGCCGCGCCAACCGGGAAATCCGCGAGTCGGTTTCCCATGAAACCTTTTCTTGTCTCATCGAGGCATCCATCCCTGACTAGAGTTGCGCTTCCTCGACACATTGAGGTTCGCGCCAAAAAATTCACTGCCGCTCTATAGAGGCCATTCCATCACGTTCAGCGGTTTTTTTCCAGTTCCGAACTCAGTAATCCCACCGGCGAGACTCCCGCCTCATGCATGAGGTCCAGTACCTGTGCAACCGCTTGAAGCTCCAGCGAACGGTCTCCCTGAAGAAATGCAGCCCGATGCGCTCGCAGAGCGAGGATTCGTTCAAGACGGCCGCGCAGTTCATCGAGCTTTGCTTCTGACCCGTTGATCCGCACCGCGCCATCTGAGGCAACCTGTACGATCACGGTCTCCGGGCTTGGTTCTGGATTCACTGGGCCTGCCTGTTGCTGCGGCAGTGTGGCTTCCAGCCCCACCTGCTTGTGCGGAATGATCATGA